>Ga0307514_10006185_pt1 | contig 10501 bp, 5 predicted proteins | sample 16_EM_MG_FD_203088 | JGI IMG/M metagenome (GOLD analysis project Ga0307514, IMG submission 203088) | Populus trichocarpa ectomycorrhiza microbial communities from riparian zone in the Pacific Northwest, United States - 16_EM | ecosystem: Host-associated > Plants > Roots > Unclassified | place... | reverse complement strand
AGGATGTCTTCCCTCTCCCCCGCCAGCTGGTCGGTGACGGTGAGCTGTTCGTCCTCAAGGTCGTCGGCGACTCCATGATCGAGGCCGCGATCTGCGACGGCGACTGGGTCACCGTCCGCCGCCAGCCGGTCGCCGAGAACGGCGACATCGTGGCCGCGATGCTCGACGGCGAAGCCACCGTCAAGCGCTTCAAGCGCGAGGACGGCCACGTCTGGCTCCTCCCGCACAACTCCGCCTACGAGCCGATCCCCGGCGACGACGCGACCATCCTGGGCAAGGTGGTCGCCGTCCTGCGGCGCGTGTGACGGCTGCGGCGGGCGGCCTCCAGGGCCCCGCCCGCCCTCTGACCGGGCCCCGGGACCTCTGCGCCGGTTCCGGGGCCCTGTGCTGTGCGGCCCCAGGTGGCAGCCGGCAGTGACGGGGTTGGCCCGTCCCGGAGCCGGGACGGGCCAACCCCGTCACTGCGCTTCGTCCTCTTCCGCCTGCCTCGCCACCGCGTCCTCCCCCTGCTTCGCCATCGCGTCGATCGCGGCCAGCGACCTGCGGACCTGGTTACGGTCCGTCGTGTACCAGAAATCAGGCAGTGACGCCTTGAGATAGCTCCCGTATCGCGCTGTGGCCAGTCTCTGGTCCAGTACGGCGACCACACCGCGGTCTCCCGACGCCCGTACGAGGCGACCGGCGCCCTGAGCCATGAGCAGCGCCGCGTGGGTGGCGGCGACCGCCATGAAGCCGTTGCCGCCGGCGTCCTCGACCGCCTTCTGGCGGGCACTCATCAACGGGTCGTCCGGACGTGGGAACGGGATCTTGTCCATGACGACCAGCTGGCAGCTGGGCCCGGGCACATCCACGCCCTGCCAGAGCGACAACGTACCGAAGAGACAGGTCTGCGGATCCGCCGCGAAGTTCTTGATCAGCTCACCGAGGGTCTCCTCGCCCTGCAGGAGGATCGGGAACTCGGGGATACGGGAGCGCAGTTCCTCCGCGGCCAGTTGGGCGCCCCGCATCGAGGAGAACAGACCGAGCGTGCGACCGCCGGCCGCCTGGATCAGCTCGGTGAGCTCATCGAGCATGTCCGCGCGGTCCCCGTCCCGCGCGGGGCGCGCCAAGTGCTTCGCGACGTACAGGATGCCCTGCTTGGGATAGTCGAAGGGCGAGCCGACGTCGACGCCCTTCCACTGCGGTACATCCTCGCCTTCGGTGCCCTCGGGGGCGAGGCCCAGGGAGGCGCCGACGCCGTTGAAGTCGCCGCCCAGTTTCAGGGTCGCGGACGTGAGGATCACCGAGCGGTCCGCGAAGAGCTTCTCCCTCAGCAGGCCCGAGACGGACATGGGCGCGACGCGCAGGGAGGCACCGAAGCGGTCGTGGCGCTCGTACCAGACGACGTCCCACTCGGAGCCGTTCGTGATCCGCTCCGCCACGTCGTGCACGGACTCCACGGAGGCCAGCGCCTGTTTACGGACCGCGTCCTCGTCCTGGACGGACTTGTCGCGGGTGGCACCGATGCCGGAGATCACGGTGCGGCAGGCGTCGCGCAGCGCCATGAGCGCGTAGCCGAGATCCTCCGGGATCTCCTCCAGGCGGCCCGGCAGGGCCAGCTCCATCAGTCTCTCGAAGCCCTCGGCAGCGGTCTGGAGCTGATCGGCGGCCTTCTCGTTGACCAGCTTCGCGGCGCGACGCACCGCGCGGTTCACCTGGCCGGAGGTGAGCTCCCCGGTGGCGACCCCAGTGACCCGGGAGACCAGTTCGTGCGCCTCGTCGACGATCAGCACCTCGTGCTGCGGGAGAACCGGCGCGCCCTCGATGGCGTCGATCGCGAGCAGCGCGTGGTTGGTGACGACGACCTCGGAGAGCTTGGCGCGCTCGCGGGACATCTCCGCGAAGCACTCGGCGCCGTACGCGCATTTGGAGGCGCCCAGGCACTCTCGCGAAGAGACCGACACCTGCGCCCAGGCACGGTCGGAGACGCCGGGTGTGAGGTCGTCGCGGTCGCCGGTCTCGGTCTCGTCCGACCAGTCACGCATCCGCAGCAGGTCCTGGCCCAGCTTGCTGGTCGGTGCCGCCGCCTCGAACTGGTCGAAGAGTCCCTCCTCCTCGTCCTGCGGGACGCCCTCATGCAGGCGATGCAGACAGAGGTAGTTCGACCTGCCCTTGAGCATCGCGAACTCAGGACGGCGGCGCAGCAACGGATGCAACGCTTCCACCGTGCGCGGCAGGTCCCGCTCCACAAGCTGGCGCTGCAGGGCGAGAGTGGCGGTCGCCACGACGACACGCTCCCCGTGCGCGAGCGCTGGCACGAGATAGCCCAGCGACTTTCCGGTGCCGGTACCGGCCTGGACCAGCAGATGGGAGCCGTCGTCGATCGCATTCTCGACGGATTCGGCCATGGTCACCTGGCCGGGGCGCTCCGTACCGCCGACGGCAGTGACGGCAGCATGCAGGAGTTCGGGGAGTGAGGGCTTCGTCATAGCGCGACCACCCTACGGCCCGCCACTGACAAAGGGGTGATCAAGGCAGGGCGAAGGGTCGGGATCAAGACCAGGTGCTCCTCGGGTGGGGATCGAACGAGTCCGACAGCAGCCGGAGTTGGCAGGTTCGGCTACGGGGTGGATCACTTGCGAGCCGGGATCGCATCGGTTTCGGGCAACGATGAGTCGCTCGGGTTTCGGGGTGGGGGCGGGCACGGCGGAGGCTGTGCTGGTCGCGGCGGATTCTGTGCCCACCGCGGCTGAGATCGCTTCGGCTGAAAAGTCGTTCGGCGCGAGTGGGAACCGCATCGGCGCGAGCGGTGTACCAAAAGTGATGATGCGCGACGTGGCGTTACGGAAGATTGCGCAGGTACCGGTCTCGGACCATGAGGGCGGCCCGCTTGGCGGGCAGGTCGACCTCGGCGGAGAAGCGGAAGCCGGCGCTCAGGAAGGCGGCTACGGAGGGGATGTTGCGAAGGTCGGGTTCCGCGACGACGCGGGCACAGGTGGGACGTTTGTCGAGCACAAGATCGGCGACGGCGTTGAGCAGAACGCTGCCACGCCCTCTTCCACGAGCGGAGACTTCGCCGACGAGAAGGTGGATACCGGTGTCGTGAGGGCGAGCGGCATAGTGACGGGCCAGCGGATCGAGGTCCGCGCGGTAGAGCTCCCAGTAGCTCATCGGCGTGCCGTCCAGCACGCCGAGACACGGGACGCTGCGACCGTCACCGACGAGTTGCCCCCGCAGGTGTTCCCCCGTGGCGGCCTGAGGTCCTGCGAGCGCCCAGAACTCCGCGACGGCGGCGTCGTTCATCCACCGGCTGACGAGCGTCAGGTCCCGTTCGATCTGGACCGGGACGAGCTGGAACACGCCCACAGGGGTGGCGATCGGCCCCCAGCCGGCGATTCCGTCGAGCAGGTCGTCAGCTGTAGGGAGGGCGGAGGTGAGAGGTGCCGTGCCCGCGGTCCCGGGCCGTGCGGAGCCAGGGCCGGCTCTCACCTCCTCGACGTGCGCGAACAGTTCGACTGGCAGGCGCAGGTCCAGCGTGTCCTCGCCGTCCGGACCGCCCGGGCGACCGCCCGTGCCGGTTCTGCTTTCGCCCGTCCGAGGTCTCGCGCCGGCACCGGTGTCTGTGTTCGGGCCGGTACTGGCGTTGACGTCGGCGTCGGTGGGAGGCACGGCGACGCTCCTCTCAGGTGGCGGGGTGGGTCATGTTCCTCAGAGGTGGAGGGAGAAGAGAGTTGGTGATGGCCAGAGGTACCGGTCAGGAGTGGAGGGGGTTGGCGATGGTGACGTAGACGGACTGGGTGTCCACCGGGCCGACCAGTTCGTCGAGGCCTTGCAGACGGGTCAGCAGGTTGGCCTTGCAGCGCAGGACGGGTGAGTCGAGGAGGCGGGCGGGCAGGTTGCCGCGCAGGCGGGCCGGTCCATGTGCCACGCCGGCGAGGAAACGACGGAAGGCGGCGAGCAGAAGCCGTTCGTCGGCCAGACTTTGGGAGCCGAAGGCACCGATGAGACCGAGCACGTTGTTGATCACGAGGTAGTACGTGAATCGCTCGTCGGTGACCTCGTCGGAGACGAAGGTGTCGCTGTGTTCGCCGATTCCGGGCAGCCGGGCGTCGAGTTCAGCGCGTCGGGACTCGCGGAAGTAGTAGCCCTGGTTGTCGCGGTAGCGGCCCCCGGCGGGCCAGCCGTCTCCGTCCAGGAGGAGCAGGGTGTTCTGCTGGTGCGCCTCCAGGGCGATCCCCGCTTCCGCGTCCAGCCAGAGGACCGGACGGACCACCTGTTCGAGGTAGCGCAGGAACCACTCGGCGGCGACGGCCCCTCGGGGGCGGCCGGTCCGGCCGGCGAGGCGTGTGACGACCTCGGCCAGTCGGGATCGCAGAACCGGCCGGTCGGCGGCCCGGCGGCCCCCTGCGGCCGGCGATGGGACATGAGGGCGAGGGGAGACGAATCCGGCGATGCAGGAGACGTCGTCCGAAGGGATGAAGGGGTTGTGCCGGATCATCACGTCGAGTCCGGGCACGGGGTGACCGTCAGATGCGTCAACGGCCAGCCAGGCCGGGTCGCGGACGATATCGAACTCACGGTGTGCGGCCTGCCACTGCTTGGACAGGCCTCTGCGGAGCAGCCGGTGGACCTCGACGCCTCGGTGGAGTTCCTTGCGGAGGTTGTCACGGCGGGAGTTGGTGATGCGCAGTCCCAGCGACAGCTTGAGCATGGCGGGGGCGCCTGAGCGGTGGACCGTTCGTAGTGAGGAGGTGGGGTGCCAGGGGGCGCCGTGGGTGCCGAGGTCCTGGAGCAGCCCGTCTTCGAACAGGGCTGCCGCTTCGGGACGACGCCGGACCTCGCGCAGTTGCCAGGGGTGCAGCGGCAGGGCCGTGTGGCCTTCGGGCAGCGGCAGATCTGCGCCTGCCAGGCGTGCGGTGAGCTGGGCTGCGGGGACGTGGCGGCCGCGCTTGGTCCAGGCCGAGTCTGAGGCGAGTACGGAGGGAGCGACAGCCAACCAGTGCAAGGGGAAGGAGCCGCGCAACTCGGGCGAGTACAGCCCGGCTTCGGTTTCGGAGAGACCCTCGCGGCTCTTGGGGGTCGGGTGCAGAGGATGTCCGAACATGAGCGCCTGTTCGGCGGCGAGAAACAGGTCGGGGGCGTCGGCCGGGTGCTTACGGCGGTCGCTGAGGAAGGTGGCGGTTCGGCGGACGGAGTCGGCCACACGCGCGACGAGGTCGGCGGTGTGGACGGCCGGATGGGGGCGAGGCCGAGCAGTGGCCTCGGGGACGGTTGCACCGGTCGCGGGGAGAGCCGTGTCGGCAGCGAGGGTGATCGAGGGGGTGACGGGGGCGGGAGGTGTTGGGATGTCGAGTGGTGAGGAGGGAGTGGCGTTCGGCTCCGGGCTGTTGGCGGGGCTGTCGGCGGGGCCGGGGTCCGTGGGCGTGTCGTTCAGCGTCTCCCTGGCGAGCAGCGCGGCGATCGTGACCGCGTCGGCCGGTGGGGACTCAGCTGGGGCGTCGGCGAGGTACGGGAGGCCGAAGCGGTGCCATCCCGTCGGGGACCAGTACTGGACGGGGGCGAGAAGAGCTGTGCCGCTGGCCCGGAGCGGAATGCGCAGGATGCCGTTGGCGGGGGCGGCGAGGTCGGCCTCGCGTACCCAGCAGCGCAACAGGTTCTCCACGGCCGCGGTCCCGGCTGCGATGTGCGGGTCGGGATGTTCCAAGAGGTCGAGGACCGCTCCACGCAACAACTCGGCCGCCGGAGCGCTCCCCTGGGCCGGCGTTGTCCGGGCCGGCGCGTTCTCTCGCTGCGCGGAAGGCTCCTCTCGCACAGGCGAGGGTCCTCCTCCTGAGGCCGAAGGCTCTGCTGGTCGTCGTTCGACCGAGGTGGCGGTCGGCGCGGGTGGCGTCTGGCAGGAGGGCTGTTCGTCGCAGGCACCCGGCGAAACGGCACCGGAGGATTCTCGCGAGTGGGCGGAGAAACGGCCCACGGGGTCGGAGTTGACGTTCAAGGCGTGTTCCTCGGGGTGGTTCCGGCTTGTGCGGCCGGGACGAATCGACAACGTGTGAGCGCAGAGGGCGTCCGCAGGGCTTGGGCTGGGGCTTCGGGCTTGGGCTGGGGGCTTGGGGCTTGGGGCTTGGGGCTTGCTGAAGTGACCGTGCCTCCATGCGCATCCACAGCCCAAGTGCGCGCACAAGCCCCACTGGTACGCACCGGCGGACTGCCCTCGCACCGGCCCCGTCACGGTTGGCGCTGCTGGTGACCATGTACGTGACCGCGAGCCACCGCCTCCACCGCGTCGGTCAGTCTGTCCAGCACCGCAGTCGCCTGCTCGTCGCTGATCGTCAGCGGTGGAAGCAGCCGTACGACGCTCCCGTGACGACCGCCGAGTTCGACGATCAGGCCGCGTCGCAGACACTCCCGTTGGACAGCGGCCGCGAGTTCGGGAGCGGCGGCCCGAGGTCCGCGAGCGGAATCCGTCGCCGCCTCCAGGCCGACGCCCTCGGCAGCCCCACCATCCGCCCAAGGCCCCTCATCGCGACCACGACCACCACCGTCGCCCCCACCGCGCCCGGCTCCCTCTCCCTTCGCCCCCTCCACCGTCCCGCCCGCCTCCACCGTCTCCACGCCGATCATCAACCCCCGTCCCCGCACTTCGCCGATCAGCGCAAACTCCCGGGCCAGCTCCCGGAGTTGAGTCAGCATGCGGGAGCCCAGCGTGGTCGCGCGTTCGGTGAGGCGGTTTTCGCGGACGTAGGCCAAGGTCGCCGTTCCCGCGGCCATGGCGAGTTGGTTGCCACGGAACGTGCCCGTGTGGGCGCCGGGCCTTCCGACGTCGAGATCGTCGCGGTGGACCACGACGGCCAGGGGCAGGCTGCCGCCGACGGCCCTGGAGAGGACCATCACGTCAGGGGTGACACCGCTGTGTTCCACCGCCCAGAAGGCTCCGGTGCGACCGACGCCGGTCTGGATCTCGTCGGCGATCAGCGGGACGGACCGTGCGGCGGTGATCTGCCGCATACGGCGCATCCACTCGTCCGGGGCGGGGAACACCCCGCCCTCACCCTGTACGGGTTCGAGGATCATCCCGGCGGGCAGCGATGTGCGCGACTGGTGGGTGTCGAGGGCGGACTCGGTCCAACGGGCGGCGAGTTCGGCGCCGCGAGCACCACCGACACCGAAGGGGCAACGGTAGTCCTGCGGATAGGGCAGACGTACGAACCGTGTGTCGCGGGCGCCCCCGAGTGCGTCGAACGCCGCCCCGGCGGTCGCGCCGTGCGAGGCACCGGTGAAGGCGAGCAGGCCGCTGCGGCCGGTCGCGGCGCGGACGAGCGTGAAGGCTGCTCCCACCGCGTTCGTCTCGGCCGGTCCGCAGAAGCGCACCCGCGCGCGGCCGGCGAGTCCGGACGGCAGGGTGCGGAACAGCTCGGCGGTGAAGGCGTCCTGGACCGGGGTCGCCAGATCAAGGGCGTGCAGGGGCGCGCCCGAGTCAAGGACCTTCCGGATCGCCTCCAGCACGACGGGATGGTTGTGCCCGAGGGCGAGAGCCCCCGCACCGGAGGAACAGTCCAGGTAACGGCGGCCGTCCGCGCCCTCGATGGTCAGCCCCCGCGCGCGCACCGGGACGATCGGCAGGGCGCGCGCGTAGGTGCGCGCCGCCGACTCGCGCGCCGTCCGACGCCTCAGGGCGCCCTCGTACGGGAAACGCGTCCCGGCGGTGACCCCGTCGGTCACGGCCGCGGTTGTCTGCGCGTCGCCGATGGTCTCCCCGGGCGCAGTCTCGGTCACGGTTCTCCCCGTCCTCCCGCTGTCCAGGGGCGTGCGGTCCCTCGCGTCCTCGCCCGTCCCGACATACGAACCCCCGCGAGCCTCGACTCGAAATCTGCGGGGAATTGGGCACAAGGGACCGAGCCGACCACCACCGGCAGCAAGCCCCCACCGGTACCAACCCCGAGCCGCACACCGGGTTACGGGTTGCCTCAAGATCATTGCCGTGACAGAACCGTTGCTGTTCCGTGCGAAGTCCCCCACTGCGAGCGCATATCGTGTGAGGCCGTTCCCGAAGTCCGTGAGACCGGTATGAACCCGCCGTGAGATCAGTGTGAGATCGGCGGTGTCCAGCCCGCGGTCCACGGCCAGAGCACCACGTTCGTCCACGCAGGGGGAGTCAGACATGCGATCCATAAAGCCGTCGTTCACCGCTCGTCGGGGGAGGAACCCGCGCCGCAGAACCTCTCCCGTGTTGGCTGCCGTCGCGCTCGCGTCGGCGCTCGCGCTCACCGCCACCGCCTGCGACTCGGGCGATGCCGAGGCAGGCGGCGAGGCCACCGCCTCCGCGGCGTCCCAGGGCGACGGCAAGATCACGATCCCGGACAACGTCAGGGACAAGCTCAAAGAGCACGGGATCGACATCGACAAGTGGAAGAACGGCGCCTGGAAGAACTGGGACAGGGACGACTGGCTGCGCGAGGCCGACGAATACATCAACCCGATCATCAAGGGTCTGTGGAACCCGGACCGGATGCGGGACGCCGATGACCCGGACAACGCCGTCGACAACAGCGACCTCTCCGGTGACCAGGGCGTGACCGACCCGACGCCCGAGCCGGTGGACGCGAAGGCCGTAGCGCCTACGTACCATGCCAACGCGCCCGAGGCCGGCAAGGTGTTCTTCGACTCCCCCGAGGGCACGATGGTCTGCTCGGCGACAGTCGTGGAGGACCCCACGCACCCCGGCAAGTCCAACACGGTGTGGACGGCGGGCCACTGTGTGCATGCCGGCAAGAAGGGCGGCTGGTACCGCAACATCGCGTTCGTGCCGTCGTACAACGACGGGGGCAAGTCGGGCGAGGAACTGCGGAACGCCGCGCAGAAGGAGGTCGCTCCGTACGGCGTCTGGTGGGGCGAGTGGGCGCAGACCTCGGACCAGTGGATCGAGCAGGGTGGCGCTACGGGCGGTGACGGCGCCTCGTACGACTTCGCGGTCATTCATGTGACCCCGGAGCAGGGCGGCAACGGCAAGTCCCTGGAGGAGACGGTCGGTTCGGCTCTTCCGGTGGACTTCAACGCTCCGGCGGTGACCAAGGTCGACAGCATCACGGCGACGGGCTATCCGGCGGCGCCGCCGTTCGGCGGGCAGGCGCTGTACCAGTGCCAGGACAAGCCGGGACGGCTGTCGATCGACAAGGCGGACCCGACGATGTACCGGATCGGCTGCACCATGACCGGCGGTTCGTCCGGCGGTGGCTGGGTCGCGACGGGCTCGGACGGCAAGCCGGTACTGGTCTCCAACACCTCGATCGGCCCGGCCACCGCCGGCTGGCTGGCCGGTCCGCGTCTGGGTGAGGTGGCCAAGGGCGTGTACGACTCGGTCAACAAGAAGTTCGCGGGCCAGTGACCACACGGTGGGCCGGTCGACAGGTCGGCCCACCCTGCGGAGGCATGCCTCGCACAGCGGTGGGGCGCGCCCGGGAAACCTGCACCATGAGCAAGAAGTACGGCGGTCGGTGACGCCTATGCACTTGGAAGGCCCGCCCCTGCGACAAGCGGGGGCGGGCCTTCCAGGCTTTCCAAGAGCCCTGTTGCAGAACCCTTTTGAAGAGCCCTGTGAAGGGCCCTCTTGAAGAGCTGCACCGTCAGGCGAGCGGCGCCGGAACATACGGCGCGAGTTCCGCCGCCAGTTCCTCGTGCACCCGTGCCTTGAGCAGGGTGCCCTCCGGGGTGTGCTCCGCGGAGATCACCTCGCCCTCGTCGTGCGCGCGGGCGACCAACTTGCCGTGCGTGTAGGGCACGAGTGCCTCGATCTCGACCGACGGTCGCGGCAGTTCGTTGTCGATCAGAGCGAGCAGCTCGGCGATGCCCCGGCCGGTGCGAGCCGAGACCGCGATGGAACGCTTCTCGATCCGCATCAGTCGCTGAAGCGTCAGCGGATCGGCCGCGTCCGCCTTGTTGATCACGACGATCTCGGGCACGCCGGTGGCACCGACATCCCTGATCACCTCGCGCACGGCGGCCAGCTGCTCCTCCGGGTCGGGGTGCGAGCCGTCCACCACGTGCAGGATCAGGTCGGACTCGCCGACCTCCTCCATGGTGGAGCGGAAGGCCTCGACCAGGTGGTGCGGCAGATGCCGTACAAAGCCGACCGTGTCGGCCAGCGTGTACTGCCGCCCGCTCGGGGTCTCGGCCCGGCGCACGGTCGGGTCGAGGGTCGCGAACAGGGCGTTCTCCACCAGCACACCCGCGCCCGTGAGACGGTTGAGCAGCGAGGACTTGCCGGCGTTGGTGTAACCCGCGATGGCGACCGAGGGCACCTTGTGGCGCTTGCGTTCCTGGCGCTTGATCTCGCGGCCGGTCTTCATGTCCGCGATCTCCCGGCGCATCTTCGCCATCTTCTCGCGGATCCGACGCCGGTCCGTCTCGATCTTGGTCTCACCGGGACCACGGGTGGCGAGGCCGCCGCCCTTGCCGCCGCCCATCTGACGGGACAGCGACTGACCCCAGCCTCGCAGCCTCGGCAGCATGTACTGCATCTGCGCGAGCG
>Ga0307514_10006184_pt1 | contig 10502 bp, 9 predicted proteins | sample 16_EM_MG_FD_203088 | JGI IMG/M metagenome (GOLD analysis project Ga0307514, IMG submission 203088) | Populus trichocarpa ectomycorrhiza microbial communities from riparian zone in the Pacific Northwest, United States - 16_EM | ecosystem: Host-associated > Plants > Roots > Unclassified | place... | reverse complement strand
GAGTTCCACGGTGGTGTAGCGATGGCCGCCCTGCGCATCGTGCCGATAGCGGACGCACACCAAAGCATCGCCATAGCGGCGCGCGAGCTTGATCGCGCCCGGCTGACTGGCCGAAAGCCGCTTGACGATTGTTGTGTCGGCGTAAACGGTTTCCATGTCTTCCGCGGTGCGCGGTGCGGGGCGCCTTGTTGGCAATAGCGGTGCTCGATCGGGCGGGGTGGGCATGATGATGGTGATGAGATGACGAAGCTGATCGCGGCTTGCCGTGCACTGTTCAGTGAATGTTGTGCCGGGACGGACGGTGAGCGATGAACGGCGCCAGCGGTGGCGCAGTGCTTGTGAATATGGGGGCGCCTCAATATACTGTACAAAACACCAGTACGCGACTCAACCCGATTCGATGGCGCCCGACACTCGCTCGCTCCCACCGCTGCAGGCCTTGCGCCTGCTCGATCAGGTTCGCGAGCGCATTCGCTACCTGCACTACAGCATCCGCACCGAGGATGCTTATGTGCACTGGGTACGAGGCTTCGTGCGCTTCCATGGCTTGCGGCACCCGGCCGAGATGGGGGCGCCGGAGGTCGAGGCGTTCCTCTCCTGGTTGGCGAACGAGCGCAAGGTGGCGGTGTCCACGCACAAGCAGGCGCTGTCGGCGCTGGTGTTCCTGTACCAGCAGGTGCTGGGCCTCGATCTGCCCTGGCTCGGCGAGATCGGCCGGCCGAAGAGCCGGGTCCGCCTGCCGGTGGTGTTGACGCCAGATGAAGTGGGCCGCGTGCTGGCGGCGCTCGAGGCGCCGCATCAACTGCTGGCGCAACTGCTTTATGGCACCGGCATGCGCATCATGGAAGGCGTTCGCCTGCGCGTGAAGGATGTCGATTTCGAGCACCAGGCGCTGGTCGTACGCGAGGGCAAGGGCTCGAAGGACCGAGTCGTGATGCTGCCGGCGTCGCTGATACCGGCCCTGCGCCTGCACCTGTCGCGCGTGCGCGTCGTGTGGTCGGGCGACCGCGAGGCTGGCTGCGCCGGCGTGCACATGCCCGACGCGCTCGACCGCAAGTACCCGCGCGCCGGTGCATCCTGGAGCTGGTTCTGGGTCTTCCCGCATCTGCAGCTCTCGGTCGATCCGCGCAGCGGCGAGCAGCGGCGCCATCACGCGCTGGAGCAAAGTTTTCAGCGTGCCTTCAAGCGCGCGGTCGAGCAGGCCGGAATCGTCAAGCCGGCCACGCCGCACACGCTGCGCCATTCGTTCGCCACGCATCTGCTGCAAAGCGGCTACGACATCCGCACCGTTCAGGAGCTGCTGGGCCACTCCGACGTGAGCACCACGATGATCTACACGCACGTGCTCAAGCTCGGCGGCGGTGCGGTGCGCAGCCCGCTCGATGCGCTGCTGGTTGCTGCGCCTGATGACGGCGGCCAGCTCACCGGCAGCGTGCTCACCACGGCCGGCGCGAGACGCTCCGTGCCACGCGCCCGGATGCCGGTGGCGCCCTACGTTGTGACCGGCAGCGGCCACGATAGTCGCGGCCATGCTGTACCTGCTGTCGCCGGCCAAGTCGCTTGACTACGAAACCTTGACGCTGAAAGCCGTCGCCCCGCTCGCCACCGACCCGCTCTTCATCGATCGCTCGGCTGCGCTGATGGACTTGTCCGAAGCGCTCGCCAGGCTGAACCTGCAGCCACCTGCTTGAGCGCATTGTTCGGAAAATCTCACCTGACCTGATTAGTGACATGCCTCAGCCAACCTCCGTTCGCCCTGAGCCTGTCGAAGGGTGCGCCGTGCACTGCGCTGGCTCCCTTCGACAGGCTCAGGGCGATCGGAAATACAGGCTCAGCCCGAACGGAGGGTAAGGTGAAGCTGAGCTTTGTCACTAATCAGGAAAGCTCATGGCGCACAGAAACAGCCGGGCGATCACTCCACCTGAGAGGCCGAGGTGAGCGCGCTGAGAATGCAGCGGTTGATCTCGCTCACGCTCATCATCAGGTCTTCTGCTGCCGCGCGGAAGTCGTAGAGAGACTCGTTCTCCACGGCCTGCACCAGCGCGAAATACGGCTGGTATGGCCCGGAGCCGTTGACCAGCGACTGGTACACGCGCTCTGGCACGGGGATGGTTTTCAGCAGCTCGGAGAACGGCTGCTTGAACATGCGGTCGAGCAGGGAGAACACGCCGCAGATGAACATCTCGTTGCGCATCTCTTCGTCGCCGGACGAGCGCACCAGCTCTTCCATCAGCAGGCCGCGGCGAACGGCGGCGAACATCACGGGCTTCATGTTGCTGTCTTTGCCGGCCGTGGCCAGCAGCAGCGCGAGCCAGCGCTTCAGGCGCTGGTAGCCGAGCATCATGATGGCGTGGCGGAAGGAGCTGATCTCCACCCGCAGGCCGAAGGCCGGCGAGTTGATGTAGCGCATCAGCTTGAAGGCGAGCGAGGGGTCGCGCTTGAGCGTGCCTTCGAGCTTCTCGATCGGGTCTTCTTTGTCGACGCGCTGGATCAGCTCGACGATCACCTGCAGGTCGTTCTGCGGCTGCTTGCCTTTGGCCTGCGATTCGTTGATGGCGTCGTCGATCGGCCAGCCCAGCACGGCGGCGGCCCCGCGTGAGAAGCTGCTTTCCAGCTCGGCCAGCGTGCGCACGCCGGCCTGCACGTGAGGGATGGTGCGCGTCAAGCCGGCCGGGATGCCGCCGGTTTCGTTGATGCGGCGGTCGTCGGCCAGATCGATGATCGAATAGGTGAAGCAAGGCAGCACCTCGCGCGGCATTTCGCTCAGCGGGCGGCCCTTGATCAGCAGCACGGTGCCGGCGGCATGCAGGTTCTGCAGCGGAATGATGTTGGCCGGGTCCACGGCCATGAAGGCGGGCACCTCGACCATCAGGTTCGGTGACGGTGCCGCGCTCATCAGCTCTTGCAGCAGGCTTTCGCTCAGCACGTTGAGCGAGGCCTTGCCGCCGCTCGCGGGCCACACGCCGCCCACTGCATGCAGCAGTTGCGCCACGTCGGGCGTCGATTCGGGGTGCAGGGGGAACACCGTCAGGCGCGTGGCGGTGACGGCCCGGCTGCGGTCAATGAAGGGCGAGTACCCGAGGGCGACCTGGCCCAGGATGGTGTTGTCGTTCACGCACAAGCCTCAGGTGATGTAGTTGAAGAGCGACATCTTCTGCACCAGCGAATAGCTCTTGAGCGCTGCATCGTATCCCGTTTGCTTGTTCTGAAAATCGGAAATCGCCTTCACCATGTCCAGCCCTTCCGCATCGTTGCGGTTGGTCTCGCTGGACAGCTTCAGGTCGGCCAGCCGGCCGGTGGCGCTGTCGATGCGATTGAGCGTCTCGCCCACCTGGCTGCGCACCGATTGGAGCTGCGCCATGGCACTGTCCATCGCGGTGAGGTTGCTCGAATTGGTCTGCGAGATCTGCGACGAGGAGCGCGACGGCGTCTTCAGATCGGCAACCACCTTGTCGAGCGCATTGAAGATGTTGAGGTCGGCGGTCGAGGGCGTGGTGTCGAACTGGTCGCCGTCGGCCGGCTGGCCGCTGACGGTCATCGACATGCCGTCGAACTCGATCGCATGGCCCGAGGTGTAGGGCAGGCCCGCCATCGCGGTCGGCGTGCCGTCTTGCAGCACCGAATAGGTGGTCACGCCGCCGGCCACGCTGAACTGCAGGCTGTAGTTCGAGCCGGTCAGGGCGCTGGGGTTGGTCACGTGGCCGGAATCGACCCAGGCCGTGCCGGTGCTCACCGTGGCGCTGGTGACGAACACGCCGTTGCCGGTCCGCGCGCTGATCCAGGCCGACTGGCCGTCGACTGTCAGCGGCAGCGCGTCGGACGATGCGGCACCGCTCTGCCCCGAGGTGCCCTGGAAGAGCACGCCGCCGGCCGCGTCGAGAAACGGCGCGTGGTCGGCCGTCTGGCCGCCGAAGAGATAGGTGCCTGAGCCGTCTTGCCGGTTGGCAACGCTCAGCAGTTGGTTGCGCAGGCCGGCGATCTTGTCGGCCAGCGTGGCGCGCTCGGCGTCGCTGTAGCTGCCGTTGCCTGTTGCGACGACGGTCTCGCGGATCTGCTGCATCAGCTCTTCGGCATCGCCGAGGGCGCTTTCGGACAGCGTCATCGCGTTCTTGCTCGCATCCACGGCGCGCTGCGCCGCATCGCTGTTCGCTCCTGCGGCCAGCGCGCGCTCGGCCCGCGCAGCGGCGGCCGGGTCGTCGCTGGCGCGGTTGACGCGCTTGCCGGTGGTGAGCTGCTCTTGCGCCGTGGCCATGTCGGTCTGTCGGCGGACCAGCGAATCGACCGTCGCGTCATACGAATGGGAGGTGCTGATGCGCATGGTGGTTTCTCAGAGCCTGTGAATGAATCCGGCGCGCCCGAGCGGGTGCGCCAAAGGGTGTCGATCTAGGCGCAAAGCGCAGCTGTAGCTCGGGCTACAGCGAGCATTTGCAACGACGAGCGGCGCCCTTTGGCGCGCTCGAGCGGGGGTGTCGGATTTGTTCACAGGCTCTCAGTGTGAGAGGTCAGCTGCCCGCGGTCTGCAGCAAGGTGTCGAACACCGACTGCGCCACCTGCAGCATCTTGGCGGCAGCCTGGTAGCTCTGCTGGAACTGGATCAGGCGCGCGGCTTCTTCATCGAGGTTGACGCCCGCCTTGTTGGCGCGCGTCGTTTCGGCCGTGGCCGCCGCCGAGCTGGAAATGCCGGCGGCCGACTTGGCGCTCTGCACGCGCACGCCGATGTCCGACACCGTGGTGGCGTAGGCATCGGTGATGGTCTTTCCCGGAATGACGGTGCCGTTCGCCAGCGTCTCCACACCGACGAAGGCCGAGTTCGCCAGCGCCACGAAGTTCAGCGCATTGCCGTTGTTGGAAGCCGGCGAGGCCGTCGGGGCCACGCTGACGATGTCGCCGCTGCGCGGCACGCCGCTCAGCTGGAGTTCGAAGCCGTTCACCGCGATGGGCTGGCCGGCCGTCCAGATGCCCGTGCCGCTGGAGACGACGGCATTGCTCGCATCGAGCATGTCGTAGCTGTAGTCGCCGGTGTCGGTGTTGAAGGTGAAGCGCGCGGTCAGCGCCGGGTCGTAGGCGGTGCTGTCCACCACGCCGAGCGAAGCGGCCGTAGCCGTGCCGGTGTTGGTGACGGCGAAGCTCGAAGTCACCATCGACGCGGCCGCCAGGCCCTTGGGGTTGGCGAGCACGGTCTTCATCTCGGCCGACGCCGTGGCCACGCCTTGCAGCAGGTAGCGGTCGCCCGACGCCGAGGTGCCGGCGTTCAGCTGCAGCGTGAGGCCGTCGACCTGCACGCCGGTGGCGAGGTCGGCGGCCGACAGCCCACTGGCAACTTGCGTGTTGTCGGACAGGCGGGTCATCGAGTAGCTGGTGCCGTCGAAGCGCAGCTCGTAGTCGCTGGCCTGCACGTGGGTCGAGTCGGTGACGGTGAGGCCGAAGCTCGCGTCGCCGGTGTTGGCCTTGGCCGGCAGCGTGCGCGGCGCGCCCACCGAGAAGATCGGCGCACCGGCGCTCGCCGGCTGGCCGCCGTCCAGGCCCAGCGACTGCTGCTGGTTGACGGCGCCGCTGATCGCCACGGCCATCTGGCCGAGCAGGTTGCGCGCGGCCGACAGGTCTTCGTTCTGGAAGCGCAGCAGGCCGGCGATCGAACCGCCGGTGATGCTTTGCGACAGCACCGGCCGGTCGACGCCGCCTTCGGTCAGCGCGATCTTCACCTTGGCCGGGTCGTAGTCGTCGGGCGAGGCCTTCAGCGTGTTGGCGGTCGAGCCCAGCACCAGCGACTGGCCGCCGCCGATGAACAGGCCGATGCTGCCGTCGTCGGCCTGGATCGTGGTGACGTTGATCTGGCTGCTGATGTCGCTGATGAGCTGGTCGCGCTGGTCGAGCAGGTCGTTCGGCGGCTGGCCGGTGCCGTTCAGCGCCGAGATCTGCTTGTTCAGGTCAGCCAGTTGCTGGGCCTGCGAGTTCAGCGTGGCGACTGCCGAGCGCACGTCTTGCGTGACGCCGATCTGCAAGGTGTTGAGCTGCGCGCCTGCATTGGCAAAGCGCGTCGACATCTCCTGTGCCCGTGTGAGCACCACCTGGCGCGACGCCGAATCCTGCGGGTTGTTGGCCACGTCGACGAAGGCGTTGAGCAACTGCCCTGCGGCATAGCCCAGGCCTTTTTCGCCGAGCGGGAACACGTTTTCGAGCTGCGTGAGCTGTTCGTTGCGTGCGGTGTCGGCTGACGCGATCGAGTTGGTGCTGGCGGCCTGTGCGGTCAGGAAGCGGTCGTACGAGCGGGTGACGGTGGTCACGTTCACGCCCTGGCCGAAGAAGCCCGCGCCGGTGTACTGGCCCTTGGCGGTCGACAGCTCGACCTGCTGGCGCGAGTAGCCCTGCGTGTTCGCGTTGGCGATGTTGTTGCCGGTGGTCTGCAGCGCCGCATAGTTGGCGAACATCGCCCGCGTGCCGATGCCCATCAGTGTGGAGGCTCCCATGTCAGGCGCTCGCTCTCTGTAGACGCAAGGTCGTGTTGATCATGCGCGTGAGCTTGTCGGCGTACGCGGGGTCGGTGGCATAGCCGGCCTTCTGCAGGCCTTGCGCAAAGCCCTGCGGCGTAGCGGCGTTGGCCACCACCTTCGAATAGCGCGGGTTGTCTTTCATCATCTTGGCGTAGTCGGTGAAAGCCTCTTCGTAGCTGCCGTAGGCGCGGAACTTGGCCTTGACCTTGTGCGCCTGGCCATCGACCACCTCGGTGGTGGTGACCTCGGTGGTCGGCCCCTTCCAACTGCCGCCGGCCTTGATGCCGAAGACGTTGAACGAGGTGGAGCCGTCGGAGTTCTTGATCTCGTGGCGGCCCCAGCCCGATTCGTGCGCAGCCTGCGCCACCATGAAGCTCGCGGGGATGCCGGTCGCGGCCTCGGCCGCCTTGGCCGCGCCGTCGTGCATTTTCAGGAAGCCGATCTGGCGGTCCTTGCCTTGCAGGTTGTTCAGCAAAGCCGGGGCTTGCCTGGCCGTGTCCGTCGCGCCGGCCTTGGCTGCCGCGGCATCGGCCGCGATGTTGGCCAGCGGCTGGCTGAGCTGCTTGTCGAGCTGGCGGGCAATGATGTCGGACAGCCCGCCGGCCTGGCCGGTCATCTTCGACACGAGCTGCGTGTCGAGCATCTCGTTGCCCATCTTCGTGCCGGCGTTGTCGAGCATGCCGCTGGACGCACTGGCCTCGCGCATGCTCTTGAGCAGCTGCTGCATGAACATGCCTTCGAACTGCTTGGCCGCTTCGCGCACGGCCGCCTTCGGGTCGGTGGACGCGCTGTTGCGCAGCGCCTGCATGGCGCGCTGGTCCGTGCCGCCGATGGGGGAGCCTGATGAGACGGCCATGTCAACCCTCGCAATTCTCAGAGCACAAGGCGAAGCCAGTGCGATTCATCAAGCAACAACTCACGGAACGGGCTTCGCCCGGCCGTTGAGTTGGCACCCCCTCGGGGGGCAGTGAACGAAGTGAGCGTGGGGGCTTCATATCACCTCGATTTCTGCGTTCAGGGCGCCTGCCGTTTTCATCGCCTGAAGAATGGCGAGCAAGTCTTGCGGCGTTGCGCCCAAAGCACCCAAAGCCTTCACCACATCAGCGAGCTGCGTGCCCGCAGGCAGCTGGATCAGCGCACCGGGTTCCTGCTTGATCGTGATCTCGGCCTTCTCTTTCACCACGGTCTGCCCACCGGTCGAGAACGGCGTGGGCTGGCTGATGACAGGGGTGGAATTGATGGTCACCGACAGATTGCCGTGCGCGACGGCGCAGGCGCTGAGCGAGACGGTCTGGTTCATCACCACCGAGCCGGTGCGTGCGTTGATCACCACCTTGGCCGAGGGCGTGGCCAGCGTCAGCGGCAGGTTCTCGATGTCGGCGAGGAAGCTGACGCGCGCTTCGGGCGAGTCGGGCATCTTCACGCGAACCACACGGCCATTCAGCGGCTGGGCAATGCCCTCGCCCATCTTGGCGTTGATGGCGCGGGCCACTTCGCGGGCGGTGTTGTAGTCGCTGGCATTCAGGTCGAGCTGCAGGTGGTCGCCCTGGTTCAGCGGCGTGGGCACTGCGCGTTCGACCGTTGCGCCTTCAGGCACGCGGCCTGCGCTCAGGTGGTTGATCTGCACCTTGGAGCCGCCGGCCGAGGCACCGGCACCGCCCACGATCAGGTTGCCTTGCGCAAGCGCATAGACCTGCCCGTCGGCGCCCTTGAGCGGCGTGGCGATCAGCGTGCCGCCGCGCAGCGACTTGGCATTCGCCATCGACGACACGTTGATGTCGATGGTCTGGCCCGGCTGGGCGAAGGGGGGCAGTTGCGCGGTGACCATCACGGCCGCCACGTTTTTGATCTGCATGTTGGTGCCGGGCGGCACGGTCACGCCCATCTGCTGCAGCATGGCCGAGAGGCTCTGCGCGGTGAAGGGAGCAGAGGTGGTCTGGTCGCCGGTGCCGTCGAGCCCGACGACGAGGCCGTAGCCGACCAATTGGTTGCTTCGCACGCCCTGGATGGCGGCGACTTCCTTGATGCGCGTGGCGTTGGCCGCCGCCGGCCACCACAGTGCGGCGCTGGCGATGACCACCGTGATGCCGATCAATGACTTGATCAGCGCTTCCAGCAGTTTGTCTTGGGTGGTTTCCATGGTGGTGGCAGTGCTCCTGCCACCATTCTGGAATTCTTTAGAACGGGAGAACGTTCAAAAAGAAGCGTCCGAGCCAGCCTATTCCGTTGGCATCGGCCTGGGCACCTTTGCCGCGGTGGTCGATGCGCACGTTGGCGATCTGCGCCGAGGCCACGGTGTTGCCCGGCTGGATGGCGCGCGGGTCCACCTGGCCCGAGAAACGCAGCACGTCCACGTTCTGGTTCACGCCGATCTGCTTCTCGCCGGTGATGAGCAAATGCCCGTTCGGCAGGACTTCCGTCACGACCGAGGTGATGGTGCCGGAGAAGTCGTTGGTGTTCTCGGTGCTGCCCTTGCCGGCGAAGGTGTTGGTCGAGCTGCCCTCGGCACCGGCCCGTGCGAACGCGCCGGCGCGGATGCCGGGCAGCGCCGTCACACCGGCCGAGACCGAGCCGCTCTTGTCGATGGAGCTGGTGCTCTTCTGGCTGGCCGCGACTTTTTCCACGATCTGCACGGTGAGCGTGTCGCCGACCAGCCGCGCGCGGTGGTCTTCGAACAGCGGGCGGTACTGATTGGCCTGGAAGATCGATCCGTTGTTGACGACCGGCGCTTCCACCGCGAGCGGGCGCGTCTTCGGCGAGCCGGCCACGTCGACCTTGGGCACGCCGTACAGCGTTTCGCAGCCCGTCAGCGTGACGCTGGCGAGGCACGCCAAGGCAATGAACCAAGCCTTCATCACAGTTGCGCCAGGCGCTGCAGCATCTGGTCGGATGTCTGGATGGCCTTGGAGTTGAGTTCGTAGGCGCGCTGCGTCTGGATCATGCCGATCAGCTCTTCGACCACGTTCACGTTCGAGGTTTCGACGAAACCCTGCTGCAGCTGGCCGAGGCTGTTCTGGCCCGGCGCGCCGGTCTGCGGCGTGCCCGAGGCAGCCGTTTCGGCGAACAGGTTCTGGCCCTTGGGCTCGAGGCCCGGCGGGTTGATGAAGTTGGTGAGCTGGATCTGCCCGAGCGTCTGCGGCGTGGTCTGGTTGGGCAGCGTGGCGGTCACCGTGCCGTCAAGGCCGATGGTCACGGTCTGCGCGTTCGTCGGCACCGTGATGGCCGGCTGCAGCAGGTAGCCGTTGTTGGTGACGAGCTGGCCTTGCGCGTTGACCTGGAACGAGCCGTCGCGCGTGTAGCCGGCGCTGCCATCGGGCATCTGCACTTCGAAGAAGCCGTTGCCGCGGATCGCCAGATCGAAGGTGCTGCTGGTCTGCTGCAGGTTGCCCTGGCTGAAGACACGTGCCGTGGCCACCGCGCGCGTGCCCAGGCCGACCTGCAGGCCGGTGGGCAGCGTGGTCTGCTCGCTGCTGTTGGCACCTGCCTGGCGCAGGTTCTGGTACATCAAATCTTCGAACACCGCGTGCGACTTCTTGTAGCCATTGGTCGCGCTGTTGGCGAGGTTGTGGGAGATGTGGTCCAGCTGGGTTTGCTGGGCCTCCATGCCGGTCTTGGATGTCCACAGGGAACGCATCATGGTGAATGCTCCTTATCTATCTCGTTTGTCTATCTCGTATCGGGTCAGCTCATCGAGAGCAATTGGGCAGCGGCTTTCTCGTCGCCTTCTGCCGTTTGAAGCATCTTCATCTGCGCTTCGAACTGGCGCGCCGCGGTGATCATCGAGACCATGGTCTCCACCGGGCTCACGTTCGAGCCTTCGAGCGCGCCGTCTTGCACGCGTGCGGTCGGGTCGGCGGGCAGCTCGGCGCCATCGGCACCACGGAACAGCCCGTCTTCGCCGCGCTCCAGCGGCGTGTCAGCCGTGGGCGTGACGAGCTTCAGCTTGCCGATGACGCTGATCTTGCCGGTGATGGCCTTGCCGGTGATGGTGCCGTCGCCACCGATGCTCAC
>Ga0307514_10006183_pt1 | contig 10503 bp, 8 predicted proteins | sample 16_EM_MG_FD_203088 | JGI IMG/M metagenome (GOLD analysis project Ga0307514, IMG submission 203088) | Populus trichocarpa ectomycorrhiza microbial communities from riparian zone in the Pacific Northwest, United States - 16_EM | ecosystem: Host-associated > Plants > Roots > Unclassified | place... | reverse complement strand
TGGGATCCCACTCCTCGATACTCATCTTCCTGATTGCCTCTTCATCGATATCAAGTGCTCTCGCGACTGTATGTTGATAGACTCCACTCTCGATGCTTGCTTCTGTGTGCGGGGTAGCTGGGAGTGGGAGGTCGACTGCCTCGAATGGGGAGTCGATATCGCTGGTGTAGAAGCGAGTGGTGTGCAGGGTGGAGATACAGGCCGGGAGGAGGGTAGGGTCAATGGAGGAGGGGATGGATTTGTTTGTGGTGTGAGTGGCGGTAGGGTGCGTGTACGTGAGGTTGGCATTGAGGAGGAAGTTGGTGTACATTTCGTCTTCGGCGGTGGTGGGGGGCTGGTACATTTTGGGGGTAGTGTGAAGGGGGCGGGGGAAGGGGTGGTGGTGGTGGTGGATGAAGATGGGCTTGTTTGTTGAGGTGCTCGTGCTGGTACTGGTGAAGATAAGGTTGGAGGGTGGTAGTGAAGCCAGTGCAGTGGGTCTGGATGCTCGGTGCTTTCCTGAGGATGTAGGGAATGCTCTTCGTGACACTGATATTGGCGCTGGTGCTGCTGCTGATGGAACTACCAAACGCTGTCCCGCCAAAGTCCTTAATTGCAACATCATCGCCAGCCCCATATCAAGAAAACCTCCATACATCATGTGATGACGTATGCTTTGCAGTAGCACCCTCCCCACCTTACAATCGCGACCTTGGCACCCGGCTTTTTTTTTCAGGAGTGCTCAAAATGTCGACACTCCTATATGAATAGCGATATGTCGATACCATAATGCAAAACCCACCCAACCTAAGCCTAAAAAACAAAATCAAAGCCATAAACAAAATAAAATAGAATAACTGGGGGGTATGGGATACAGTTCATATAACATCAACTGGAAGATCCTTCCAAAAATCCCAATAGATGGGGAAAAAAGGTTAATATCGAAAAACTATAATATGCTACTAGTTTGGAAAAAGCAATCCTTTCTTACAGCGGGTATTCTTTTCAGAGAAAATTAGCGATACTCCGAGTCCAAAAAACCCTATCCCTTATAAGGTGCCACTAACACAGTCTATCTGCGCATTACTATCACACTCCATCCCCATATCCTCTTGTGAGTACGGCTACCCATATCTCAAGTTCGCATGCCGCAGTGAATACTGATCTTGATGTGGGAACTGCCGCTCCGGACCCCTGCTCCCGAGCGTATCATAGGCCCCATACTGTCTGCCGTAATTCCCATAATGGCCGGGTGGTGGAGGATAAGGTGAAGGCGGTTCTGCCATCATTGGAGGGGGCATTTTCTTAATATGCCTCCGCCTACAGCATGCCTTGAAGATGCATATAAGCAGGCAAACAATAATCAAGCTTCCTACCCCCACCGAGATCCCAATAACTAGGGTTTTATTCTATCCAGAGATTAGGTTTCAATCAATTCTAGGTGGTGTGCTGGAAAACTCACATTCTTGATCCACTCCTTAACCGCCCCCAATGTCGTACTTCCCCTACAAATTCCGCTCCGACACCTCCCATCCCCTTCACACGGCGTGCCGTCCAAAAAGTTCTGCTGCATTTCATAACAGAACCCAGATCCAAGGCTAGGACTAGCGCACTGCACCTGACAACTCTGCGAGTTACAAGAGCTAGTATTGTTATCACCGTACTCAACTCCCATAATCGTCTTGCATTGCAAATCCCGCGAGGTGCATTGTCCACTCATGCAGGTCAATCCCCTCGAGCATGAGGTTCCATCTCCACTAACCACGTCCTTAGGGCACGAGGCTTGAGACCCATTGCATCGTTCTTCAGGATCACATTCACTGGTTGATGGGCGGCAAACTTGGCTGCTCGAAGCAAACTGGCATTTAGTACAGCAGTCGTCATTCGAGTCATCACAAACAGCATTGTTGATGAACTTGCAAGTCGCCGCATTACAGCAAGCGTTTCCCGTGCAACTGAGCGAAAAAGTTAGCATTTCTGAATCACTTCTGTTAATCAGCTGGAATGATATGAAAGGATTCCCCTTACCCCTCCGTGCCACCACAATCGCATTGCTCTCCCGGCTCGACAATCCCATTACCACATCTATTCTCCGTGATAATTTCCACATTCCTATTATCAGTCAAGCATTTCCTGTCCACACTTCTTTTAAAGAATGCTCCGCAGATATTACCAATCGTGCAAGCGCTGAATTTATTAATCTGATCTGATGTTGACGGATTCATCAAAAACTGACCACTGGCATCACAAGTACTCGCACTCAATGGGCAACATTGCGAAGTATCGTCCATATTTTGCGCACATTGATCTGAAGTGCAATCATGTACTGCACCCATTGTGTGTCCAATTTCGTGGGCAATAACTTTCCATTCCGTAGCTGTTTTTGCGACAACATTCGCACCACTGATAACTTGCCCGTCTGTTCCCTGGTCCGCAGTAGCCTTACACAACATTCCTACCCAAGCAAGACCAACAGCGGAGCCACTTTTGCAGTTTGTCAACAATGTCCAGAATGCATTCCCATCTTTGGTTCGGTCTGCTTGACCTCGCCAGCTCGAAAATAAGTTGAGACGGTCGTTGATAGTAGCAGAGTTTGTGCAGGGAACATTCCAGGCGGCAGTAGATGGGGGGGTTCCAGGACAAGTTGCCCCTCCAGAAGGAATAACAAGCGACTTGATACCGAGAGTGATATTGAATGTAGACTCGAAAACAGCCGAGCTAGGTAACTTCAGCATCAAAGTGTTCATAGGTAGGAGCTGAGAATGTAATCACTTACGCTGAGTTGAACTGACTGATGATATGAGACCGCACTGCCTCTTCACTGGCAAACTCGGCAATATATGTGCAGTCCGCTACAACACCAACGAGTGCCATCTGTTTCGTTGTAAGGCAGCCAGCAGTCTTCCCAATAGCTTCTTTCAGATTCAGGCCTCCTGTATTCCCAGTCGTCCCAGTATCCACGCTATTCCGCTTCTCAAGGGCCCTAAGCCCCAGCCCAAATGACCCAAAAAGCCCATCTCGCTTGTTCGGAGATGTGTCCAAGAAGCTCTGGTGGTGAATTGGATTGTCCATCTGATTGAACGTGAGATTATTGGCATGACACTGAACTCCCTCTTCAAGCCCCCTAGGCCCCAACACAGCTTGATCCTCCAAGTTTAACTTCTTCACATCTGAGTCTCTCCACACCACCATAAAGTCGTCTCCACTGGTTTCCAACTCCGGATCCATAGCTTCCTTGGTCTTCATATACCACGACCTCAACTGCACATGGTGGGCGTCGTTGTTAAGCAAAAACGCCCCTGTGAACAATGGATCCACACCATCCCTCTGAACTACAATCCTCGCCCAACCAGCGTGTGTCCATCCTTGCCCACTTTCACCCCTAACCCATGATTTTCCCTTGAAAACCTTCACCTCATGCCTCTGGATCGTCTCTGTCCGAGCAACCACCCCATCCTCACCCAGGTATTCTACCTTCGCACCACTCGGGACAACATCGTGATTTGGTTCTAACGATAACCGTACTTCCTGCTTACCCCCATGTAATGTGAAAGTGATGTCGAACTCCGAATTGTGATGTACTCGCTGTGAAGGCGTCCGTATCTGAGGGTTTTCGACTAAAGATATGTAAGATAATGGGACACTCCGTTGTTGTGAATGACCTTCAACGCTGCTTCCTAAGAGTAGTACTTGTAATATAATGCTTATGAATAGCAAAGAGTATAGCTGGTGTATTGACCACATCTTAAGGCCGAAGTCTGAACTTTCTAACGCCCTATTCCCTACCTCCGTCTCCTTAAAGCACCTACAAGTAGTAGAATTTCCTGGGTATTGTGACTCCTTGGGCTTTGGAAGCGGGTATACAATGAGAATCCCAACCCCCAGAAGACTTACTTCTTCGCCTGTTGATGACCAATTACCGCCGTTTGGAAGCCCGGGCCCCGTCCTGCGGATAAGAAGTAAAATAACGACCTTGTATGAATATATAAGGCCCCACCTGTCCTGCCAAAACCCCAACCGGTATTACAAATGCCGATTGGCCGGCTTGGGTCGATTCGGAATCAAGAAAGTAGTAGCCCTACTGCACGGCGAGAGCAATGGGAGATTTTTTTCGCAGTGGGAGTATACGTATGCGGCCTTTGATGGGAATGCACGGTGGCGAGGTATACGCAAGCTCCTAAACACACTAAGCAGATTGTGTTGTTGCCGTGCCCAAAATAAACGGATGGAGGGGGCTTAGATCGAGTCGTAAAAAGTGCGTAAGGTCATCGAGAACACTAGTATCAGTTCGAGACGCTGGCCTGTCGTCTCGTGACGGGGATTACCTGTTGCGCAGCCAGTTCCAATAATACCAGTATAGGCTGGGTGGAGGATGACAACAGGTAGAGTGTTCTGAAGCCGTTCATGTCAGAGGTCTAGTTCCAGACATGAACCAACGGCTGGCCTAGCAGCCTGAAACACATTATTTTAAATTATGGATAGTAGAGTACAGCCTGCCAACATGTGGGCTGACGATGACCATTTTTTTTTTTTTTTTGGAGTCTACACGTCTTTGGAGCCTAAGGCTATGAGTCCCCAATGACCTCGGAGTGAGCAAATGGTGAAATATGGTAGCCTCGTACAACAAGCGCTACATAAGCACTCTGAGCTTCGTTCTATTTTTGCTGCACAGCCCCGCTGGTGAAAACTAAAGTATATAAACTCGGACATAAAATTATACCCAAGATACAGACGCTCGGTAATGATGGAAACACAAGATATATACTGGCATGAGATACAACGGCAAACCAGATGCCATAACCACGCACACAGAAACGAAGGTAGATAGAATCCAGCTTCAGCATTGCATCATGATATTAGTGCTTTACTTGTTTCTTCTGCATATGATATAGAGCGTTAGCTGCATAAGTACTTTCAAAGGGTTCTGATATATGACTCACGTCTCATGTACCACTGTAATGATACCCTCTACCACGCTTGGGTCTGACAGTGTGGAGGTGTCACCCAGTTGATCTTCTTCTCCAGATAGGATCTTGCGGAGGATTCTTCGCATGATCTTCCCGGATCTTGTCTTTGGGGAATCGTCTACAATGTAGACAGCCTGCAATGCAGTAATAAATTAGCACCCCTGGACAAAAATAACAATAAACTATCAGGCATGGGCACGGTAGGAAAAGCTTACCTTAGGAGCGGCGAACGGTCCAATGGATTTTCGGACTTGCATGATGAGCTCCTTGCGCATCTCTGGGGTGTTCTTGTGGCCATCCTTGAGGGACACAAAAGCGTTGACCGCTTGGCCAGTAAGCTCATCTGCAGTTCCTACCACGGCTGCTTCTGCGACGGCGGCTGCATGTTTGGGTTAGCGTTATTAACCAGAAATTGGTGATAAGGGACTTACGATGTTGAAGAAGAGCAGCCTCGATCTCTGCGGTTGACAACCTGTGGCCACTGACATTGACAACGTCATCCACACGGCCTCGAATCCAGTAGTAACCTTCGTGGTCTCGGGCAGCACTATCTCCAGTGAACTGTAGGAAATATGTCAGCCACAAATTCCAGAAGAACAACTGGATGAACGTACGTAGTATCCCTTGTACACATTGAAGTATGTGTCCATGTATCTCTGATGTGAACCCCAGACAGTACGAGCCATGCTTGGCCATGGCTGCTTAATAGCGAGAACACCTTCTACGCCGTTACCTACAAGCTCCTTGCCAGTAACGGGATCCACGATAGCTGGCTCAATCCCGAAGAAAGGAAGTGATGCACTGCCGGGCTTAGTTGGAGTACATCCCCCCATGGGTGCGATGACGTGGGACCCTGTTTCGGTTTGCCAGTAGGTCTGAAGGAATATTAGTCGTGGATCTCACTACCTTTATTAGGTTAAACCCACATCAACAACGTGACATTCCTCCGCTCCAACCTTCTCATGGTACCATCTCCAGACCTCTTCGGCAATTGGTTCCCCGACTGAACCCAAGATACGCAAACTGCTCAAGTCGCCCTTGATGTGGTGATCACCAGCCCTCTTCAGTAGTCTGAGAGCAGTTGGGGCGCAGTAGAACTGGGTGAGTTTGTGCTTCGCAATGATGTCCCAATATCGTGAGAAGTTGGGGTATGCAGGAGTGCCTTCGAACACCAAAGTTGCCACACCAAGTAACAAAGGCGCATATACACAGTAAGTGTGTCCAGTAATCCAACCAACATCACCCGCGGTACCCATTTTGTCTCCTGGATGAAGATCAAAGACATACTTTCCAGTGGCAGCGGCTCCAACCAAGTAACCACCAGTTGTGTGCATAACACCCTTGGGCTTTCCGGTGGATCCGGATGTGTAGAGCAAGAAAAGAGGGTCTTCTGAGGCCATAAGCTCTGGTGGGCAGTAGGCAGGGTATTTCGAAAGCTGCTCGTGCCACCAAACATCACGACCTTCTCTCATTGGTACCTCACTACCAGTGCGACGGTAAACAATGACGTTCTTGACATCTGGGCACTCCTCAAGTGCTGCATCAACGATCTTCTTAGTAGCGATGTTCTTTCCTCCCCGTTTTCCTTCATCAGTTGTGATAACAACCCTGGACTTTGCGTCCTGAACACGATCTCGGAGGGATTCTGACGAGAAACCAGCAAACACAACAGTATGGATTGCACCAATTCTTACGACTGCAAGGAAGGCAACAATTGCCTCCGCAATCATGGGCATATAGATTGTAACGGTGTCACCCTTCTTAACACCCATCTCCTTCAAAGTGTACGCCAATTTGCAGACCTCCCTGAGGAGCTCCGCGTAAGTGATGATACGGCCATCTGAGGGCTCGTCTGCCTCATAGATTACGGCAGGCCTGTTTGGCTCTGTGAAGGCATGTCGATCGACGGCATTGTAACAGGCATTCAATCTTCCCTCCAAGAACCAGGAAACGTCACCAGTCTCGAAACCACCATTCTTCACAGTCTGGAAGGGGATATCCCAGTGAATGAGTTCACGGGCTACATTCCCCCAGAATTGTCTTGGGTCCTCAATTGACTCCTTATATTTCGTCCTGTACTCTTCGAATGTAAGGTGGGGCTTTCCGGGGTGCTTCCTGTGGGCAATATAGATCATTAGCTATTACTTGCAATTGAGGCACCCAAATCAATTATTCCAGGAAATATTAGATACTTACTTGAAAAGAGCCAGGGGAACACCAAATGTCTTGACCCCTTGGGCTTCAACAACTGGTTGAGCTTCTGAAACCATTTCTGCGGGAATTTCCGTGAGGGGGATAAGCGTTGTTTCCACTGCGGAGTTTGGCTATCAGTAAAGAGCTTGGGGTTCTTTGAGACTAGCTTGGGCCAGGTGACTTTTTCAAATGAGGAGCGATAGTGTCTGTTTGCGCAGTCAGTCATCAAATTTCCTATTTAATTTCAAAAGTAACAGGCTAAACAAGCCTCCAGTGTTGGATATACCTTTTATATCGGATGGACGGAGAAAGTGGCTTAGAATGAGTTCGGGGTAGAAGCAACTCTATATAAGTAGCTACCGTCGGTTTCAGCCTCCATGCAACCTGACAGCAATTGAACATGACAAACGGTAGGTAGATGATACCTAGGAAGATAGGTATGTATGGTCGAAAAAAATATTCAACTCTCCAGAGAAAATAATGTCGGCATCAACTTGTATGTTGAAGAGGTTGGCACAAGACTAAAGAGGCTCAGAATAGTATTTGTAATAGAAGCGTACACGTCTTGTGGCCATGCTACACCCAAAACGAGATCACCTCCAAGTAGCTTAGGTAACATAAATTACATGTCTCCTATATATCCCTGAAAGTCACGACTGCATACTCCGCCCAAAATCCACTCTTCTTATGAGGAAGAAACAGCTGCAGTAGGTACCCCTGGTCTGGTTTCGAACAATACCCCGCATTCGGCTTATCGATTATGCGGGGCACCATGCTTACGCCATCAGTCGGGATACCTATATTGCAACACTCCGGGCCGAACTGTACAGTACTCTGGTAGCTAAACGTAACCCCTACCTACGGGGGGTCGTGCAACCAGACTAGCTAAACGTAGATACCTACCAAGTAAAGAAAGTGGCACGCGAGGCCAAACGTTCTTTTAGCCGAAAAGTATGAGATATGAGATAAGCTAAATAAGTCTGGAAACGAGAACTCATCTGTTGGTAGTGTTGGAATGTGCCTTAACATATAGGTAGGTGAGAGATGATCACGTGAGTGATGATACCTGAGTGACGTAACATAGCACTCAATCATGCATATAGATAGGTGATGAAGCTCATCACAGCTTCCATAGCTTCTTAATTACAGAACGCATAATGCCCAGATATATATGATCTAGGTGAAGTGTTCCTTCATTGGCCACATATCTGTACCGCTGCCACTCTGCTATAACCATATATTTCAACAGGTAGGTAGATACGATGGGTAGGTGTCTCACAGGGGTGCGGTTGCAGCTTCTTTGGGTAGGCAGGATCGATATATGAACCCTTTGAAGGTTTGGGTGTACCCACGGAACAACAAGCTGCATAAACGCTCTGCCTCCCCAACCAGTGAGAATCCTGACCCCATACCCTGAACAGAACTTGGCGGCGCAGTTGGGACTCGAATTCTGGGGCAACATAAGACCGAGTACAAACCGCTCGACCAAGAGTACATACCCCCTCGGTTGAGGGATCAGTTCGGGACTACCTACAGCTGTATACAGTATGCAGAATCACAAGATCTAAGCTACAACCCAAGGACTTAGCAAATATTGTATGTACTCGTAGACGACCAAAAGTGCTGGTCTAAAACTGTACTCATCCTCCGAACAAAGCCCAACCTGTACCAGGGTACTCAAGCTGCGTCCCAGAAAATTATGTGGCAATTCTTTTTCTTGGGGGGGGGCGCTTTTGCAACCCACTGTAATCCTGTAGGTAGCTGCCCAGGTCCTTTACCTAGCTGTCGAAATATGAATGAGAGACTCTATACTCTCCTCTTAATTTTGGTATGTGCTTGGGTATGGCTATTAAATTATACATGGGCGCATGAAAAGCTCATGGAAGTAGAAAAGTCTGTTGCAAGTAATATCCCATGTCATTAATGCATTATTAATTATATCCTGCAATGTGTACATGCAGCTAAATTGAGTTCCCTATTCCGGTAGTCAACCTTTCCTTACTTATAGTACGTACCTTGGAGCCCTGGTTCTTTATATATATGTACATATATAGTACCAGGTGCTGAGGGTTGAAGAGCGCACGACCCCCCGTAGGATGTATCTCCTTCTTGGAAAACAGTTTTATATATAATACCCACACATACGAACGAAGTTGGGTCTTGAAATCAGTCTGAGAGCAAGTACATAGATGATAGCTCAAGTCATATCTTACAGAATACTTATCCCACACTTCCACTACGATCTGTTGTATATATTATATACATATTTGTTAAATAAAAATGGTATTTCTTTGTGACTTTCCCTCAGTGACAAAGAATTTTTATTATTAAATTTAATGCATTCAAAGGATATAAGAAATAAAATTACTCTGAAATTGCTCTACATTCCTACAGTGGTAGACTATTCATATGCAGGAAATAGTTGTCACATGTTAAGTTCTCTCAACATTTGTTCTGAGCCGCGGGCAATTGATTTAATTACTCAGTTTGGTAAATAAATCTAATGTGGGATAACTACCAATCTAATGTAAGATATAGACCAAATGTAAGGTATAGCTATGGCTGAATGTGCTCTGTATTCATAGTATAAAAGCCGAGTTGAGATCCGGCATTATAGAGTTCCCTGTTGAGCAATAGGAGACAGCAGAAGTTGAACAAGAGGTAGATTCTAGGGAAATTGGAACAACTCCTTCTGAGAATGAGTACCAGTCTTGTAACATCAAAAATACCTCTCTACTGATGATAGATAGAATGAGGAAGAAGATACAGAGTTATAGCTACAGTACATTTAATCCAACAGTTCTGGATTGGCTCTAAGCTAGGCATTGTGCTGCAATACTTATATTTTTGCAGTGGGTTACAGGTATTCTAAGAGAAAACAGCTATTAAGCTACCATATAAAAATAAATTGGTCTGGACACGAGAACAAGATAACAAGCGGCTATCCATAAGACACAGTCAAAGCACTCCCAACTACTAACCAAGTATAGTATACTTGTTAATCTTTACCTAACTAAGGAAGCTACAGACCTTTAGTTGACACGACCCTCTCTTTACAGACCTAATGGGTTTGATGTTACGGGGGTTCTATCCACCCGGATATATCAAAGGCAATTATCACAGCGACATGGGAGTATTATCCAAGCAGATAAAACCGGCGTAAATGCGTGCTGGATAACAGCGAAAATGTATTGATAAAATACAAGAACAGAACAATGCTCGAAGAGCAAAGCAACTATCGTACAAGACGGTGAATATATAGCCAAAGCGGGGTTGCTAACCCAGCTGATCCCACGCAATCTCAGGTAATCTCAGGCCACCCACCACATTACGTGGTCTCTTTCTCTGGCGTGCAGCTCAGCCG
>Ga0307514_10006182_pt1 | contig 10505 bp, 13 predicted proteins | sample 16_EM_MG_FD_203088 | JGI IMG/M metagenome (GOLD analysis project Ga0307514, IMG submission 203088) | Populus trichocarpa ectomycorrhiza microbial communities from riparian zone in the Pacific Northwest, United States - 16_EM | ecosystem: Host-associated > Plants > Roots > Unclassified | place... | reverse complement strand
TACACACGTATATCTATCTCCATATGTATATCTATATTCATACTGGGTGAAGTGTTCCTTTATTGGTCATACATCTGTACCGCTGCTCTTGTTGCTTCATATCATAACCTGATATTCCAACAGGTACCTATCTATTTGTTCAAGCAGGAGCGGGCTGCAATGCTCTTGCAGCCCCTCTCTTACCTACATATCCCACCTAGCAAATGTATGTGGATTTTCCACCCCTGGCACGCTATGGTTCTAGCACCTATTACTACAATTGTGACAAGACACTCGACTCCTAAAGCATGTCCATATATATGTATGTATGTATGTATGTATGTATGTATGTATGTATGTATGTATCACAGTGACAACAACTTCTAAGGAAGAGCCCTATTGAACAACTCAATAACTAGAAGTCTGCAGATGTCACTGAAAATGCTATTGGATTTATCTTGCGTTCACGAGCAAGAATATTGAATTTATTTCACCAAAACTCTTGAATTGCACTCTTGTCGTCATGCTTAAGTTTTGATACTTTTGCTCTGAAAAGTGGGTGATTGCCCCTACGAAAACTCTGACGTGGCAAGCCCCAATTTTGATTGGTCCTTGTCACCCACACCTTTTGGACGGATTCTACGAGTTTCGACGCGGCTCAAACACAGCCACACAATTCTATTTGTCAACGCTTTAGCCAATAATAATTAATCTCACTCACTCAGTTACTGAGGCTGAGTCCGTTAATTATTAACAAAACAATATGGCACTGGGACCCTCAAAGGGGGTTCTGTTCGGTCTGCTTAAGGACTGGGGACGCTCTGGCGTTAAAATCCTTAGGACAATTGGCGGTAAGGTGAGGCAATACCAGCTGGAAGAGGTCACCAGCTGGTGCATGGAGGGAAGGTTCGCGGAGTTGAGAGGAGAGCAAATGTTGGAGGAAGCCAAGAGGAGAACGGAGAGAGCGGTGAGGGAGAGTAGAGAAGGGGAGGTGTCGATAATCGGAAAGATTACCCAAGGCGAAAGGGAATCTAGAGACGAAGCCGAGATGATCAAGGTTACAAATCCATCGTCAGCAGAGAGAATGTATGAAATTCTCAAAGATCCAGCCTCAATGGTTATCGAAGACGAGGCAGAGGGGGGAATCTTGGAGAGTGTATGGATGGAACATGTCCAAAATGAGGTTGATAAACAATTAGTAGAGTCCATAAGGCTCTCTATCCTAGGAGGGGAAAATGAGGAATCGGTGATACTTTCAGTATCAATGCCAAGGAGCACAAAGGAGAAAGATGCGGCGAGAAAGGTCTGGGAGCAGAAGATGGAGAGGGATAGGAAAAAGAGAGAGCAGTCTCTGACAGAAGAGGACTTGAGCATGTTGAGCTCGAGTGAGGATGAGGAAGAGGAGGAGGAGATCTTAAGAAGAAAGGGAAAGGCAGTTGGGAAAAGAATTGGGAATGCAAGGACAGGAGTACCTATTGAAGGGGACACCCAGACGGTCATACCAGCAGTCCCGGAGGTGGGAAATTCTACAATGTCAGGAGCAGAAATAGCGGAGGAAGATATTATGTTCGGGCTAGATGACACCGACTCAGTTATAGGAGAAAAGCCAACTCAGGGCATAGGAGAGTCCAGATGGGCTCACGAAACTAAAGATGAGGAGGAGGCACAGGGGGCAATGGAGGAGGATGAAGAGGATGAGAAGGGGAGTCAGGATGGGACGAAGCAGAGGTGGGCAAGAGACGAAATAAAGCTGGAAGATCTAGTGCTAGAAATAGCGATAATGGGCAGCAAGCTAGAGGAGCTGGACGAGGTTCCAAGAAAGAAGAGGGATGCACAGTGGAGAGGAAGAAGGAATGATATAAGGTTGATCTTGTTGAGTGCAGGAGATATTGTCGAAAGAGGATGCTTCAACGATTCAGACAGATACGAGGTCAAAGGAGGATGGAAAGCTTTCAGAACGGAGTATTTGGAGAAAGGGGACAAGCTCAGTATTGGCGCCTTGGATGAGGCATTACGGTACTATCAATAGGCAAAGGAGGCGAGAGTAGAAGCGAGATGGGAGAGAATGGAAAGGACGATGAAGAAGATCTCGGGGGTGGTGTCAAAAATTGCATGTGCAGCAAATATTGATGATGCCAAGGATAGGAAAAGGGTAGAGAAGATGAGGAAGGAGAGCAAGAAGGGGAAGATAGATGAGGGACACAAGAAAAGACAGATGAAGAGGATGGATACTGTCCTCAATAGACAGCAAGAGGACAAGAAGAGAGAGAAGGAGGCAAGAAAGAAGGCTAGAGAGCTGGCAGAGAAGACAGAGAAGGAAGAGGCTAGGAGAAAGGCAGCATTGAAGAGGATGCGAAGGTCAGAAGAAGAGACGGTAGAGAAGTTGAGGAAAGTGGCAAGTGTAGAGGAGGCACAAGAAGTGTTAAAAGAGCAGGAGAAAATCATGGCTGAGATCAAAAAGTTGGACAGCCAGTCAAAGGTCGAGAGAGAGATCAGTATAGGAAAGGGCATCAGCAAAAAAATACTTGTCTTATAATGCACCACCTGGTGTTGCAACGCGTACCTGTGCCCCATGCATTCTACATGTTGCCAACGACTCTCTTCTCTCTCATGCCTCAATCTCCCTTACCAACTCTATTACTCCAATTTTCGGCCTATAACACCAATTGCCACCTATCGGACGTTGTCACGATTTTCCACCACTTCTGTCGCCACCTAACTTCCTCTCACTATATTCTCTCCTTTGCATTACTTTTGCTTCACTTTTCAGCACACAATACCATTTGCTGCACATCGGACATTCTCAAGATCTTCTACCACTTCTGTCGCTACCTAACTTTCCCACACTATATTCTCTCCCTTACATCACTTGTGCTTCTCACCTCACTTGCGCTTCTCACCTACAACCCCATGCTCTAGGCTGCTATCCTTCTCCCATATCCGTCACGTCCGTTTCATACCTGCACACACCCATTTTATACTTGCACAGGTATTATTTATGCACTTCTCACCTACACCCCCAAGCTCTACGCTTGTTTTCTTCTCACATATTTCCCACGTCTGTTTTAAACCTGTACTCGCCCGTTTTATACTTGAACACATCTTATTTATTCATTTACTTCCTAGTTTTAGCTCTAACTACTTATCATTAACCTCATTCCATACATGGTAATCCACCCAGTTGTTAACTATCCAATTCCGGCTTGGTTCCAGTGGTATCAAATGTGCTGCCTCTTCAATTGCTTGCACCCACACCACATTCTGGTCTTCTCCGCCCGTAAACTTCCCCAGAAAGGACATTCCTTGAGGCCCACCTGGTTTCCTATTCCCCGTCCAATTCAATCTTGTTATATAGGCTAATTTATATATTTCTTGACTCTTTCCCCTAAGTATGAATACTCCATTCAGCAACCCAATTACCTGACCATTATACCCCTTGATATTGCATTTCTTGGACTCTGCGCGGAGCTTCATCTCAGTTATCCGTATGCAAACTGCATCGCGCCTTGGTTCCTCTCCCCGCCATGTTTTGCCCCCAGTCGTGTGTACCTGCTGTAGCTGATACGCATTGTTGTCATCAACGTCTTGACTTGGAACTGGAATCTCGAGACTAGTGTATGCCTGCACGGTAGTATCCAATACCATTCTCTTGGCGGCCGATTGGGGATCATTTGCAGTTTCGTAGATGTTGCATTCCAAGAACTCCCGCACTTGGTTTACAAGGTCCGATATTCCGAACTCTGCCTCTATATGGGATATATTGTAGATTTTCTTTACCGAGCACATGCTCCTAAGTCTTATCAATATCTTTGTACCAGGACTAACAATTAGCTGCCCATCACCTCATTTCGGATGTTGCAAACCTTCCACCCTCTCGCTAATCACTGGATCCTCATCTGCCCATGCTGCTATCTCCAGCTCCTGTATAGCTAGATTGTGGCCCCTGCTGTAATTCTTGATAATCTGAGGAATACTGTCCACATGGTTACTATGCCTGTATGCTTGCTTGAATGCTTTATGGGAGGTCTCGCAAATTTCCATCAAAAATTGAGGCAAACTGCTATAGCGAGAGATTTGGTCAGCCCAGTGCATTATCAAATGCATTTTTGGAAAATTGAAATGTGAATCCTCAACCAGAACCTGATTTATTAGGTATACCCTTTCTTCCCTATCCTCGGCGGCCGCACGTGCCTTTTGCATAGCGGTGCGTGCATTTATGTTTGCCTGTTCGTTACGGGATTTGTTTGCCTCAGTCAGCTCCTTCGAAAGCGCATCTGTCCTAGCTTTTGCAGATTTGCTAGCATGATATCGTAAAAACATGTTCTTATTCGCATGGAATCATTCTAGGTATTGCCTCATGTATCTGATGCTGCTATCAGTATGACTACGATACCGAGAGAGCAGTGCAAAATCTGTTAAATATCAGACACAAGTAATTGCTTTCTTGAATTCTTGTTCCTGCTCAGCTGTCGGACGCTGTATGCCTGTTTTGCGACGTAACGCTGCTATAAAAACCCCCAAGATAACCATTAGAATTGACCGCATTTCTTTCCTAGAAAGTTAACTTAAAAGCCTGTAGGACTTGTATGGCATGTGAATACCAGGGTAGCGAAGCAGTGAACTCCAGACATTATCGAACGCGAGGAGCCTGTTATGATATTCGAGAAACCCTGTAATCCAATCCATTAAATGTTGTAAGTTCCCCAAGAGCATTGTATGCAGGATGTCAGATCGAATAAGCTGGTGTGGAACTGTATCTTGCAGAGACCACAACGCATTTTGAAGGAACTTCACTCCCTTATTATGCAGGCTTTCCTTGTCCGAGCCGTCTATCCAGGACTGATACCGTTGGGCATTGCGTAGTGGATATTCTTGGAGGCAGCCCAGCTTGTCTTATAAAGATTCACATATCGGATATCTCGTAGCATAAATCCCATACAGGATTGAATTTTCCAGATGGTCAGCAAGCCAGCCAGCAACTCGGAAATAGCACTCTCTTGTTATCTCATCTGCATATTTTATTTTCAGCCCGTCCTGGGCTGCACTCGAAAGCGGACACAAAAGAAACCTAAGCAAATCATGATGGACTTGAATTGCTTCCTGTTCTTGTTTTCCCTCCTACCAACCAGGGACCTTCTTAATTCTTTTTGGACTACTTGGCAATAGAGCAACTAGTACCCAGGCATGGAATGTCGGCCTGTTCCTAACACTTGACTTAATGTTCCCAATGCTCATGTATAAAGGCCATACTTTGCCATCACCTGAAAAGTTTGTTAGGTGTATAGCATCGAATGCGAAAAGCATGGGAACCAATGTTCCCCCTACCGGCAGGGTCATCTAAAATTTGGCATCAGTATAAATCTCCTGCATCTGAAATGTGGGACAGCATTTCTACCTGCGTATTCTACCACTAGGAACCGGTATTCATCTCCGTATAAACCCTCTCTTTCTGCGTGTCAAAGTGCCTTACAGGGGCCCAAAACATATGTAGTGCAAAAAATTTCAGACGTAATAAATACTTCAAAACTTCCAAAATATCTCGGTACCAGAATTCCGTCTTTTTGGCCAATCGGAAGTCCACAAATCCATTTTTCCATACAGGATCGATAATCATAGCATCCAACTTTTTATATAAGCCATATGAGTAGTGGAAGGAAAACCGTGGCCCTCCTCCCACGTCTGTTCCCTGCTCAACAAAACCAGCCATAAAAAACTTATTGATTTGAGTTTTTGGAACCTGAGCTGTATAAAAAAATCTTGCGAGTTTGAAATCGAGTATATTTTGGAAGGGGCTAAAAAAATTGTAGCTTGGTTGCCTTTGTTGAATGAAAGGGGACACAGAAGTAGCCTTACCCGCCTTATGGCCTGCTGGAAAGGTTGTGAGGCCTTCTATAGATTCATTTGTGCCCGATGGCAGAGCCTCAGCACCTTCATTGTCTATAACAATATCATATATGATATCAACGTAATCTATTCTTTCCAATGCTTCATTTTCAGGAGAAAAGTCTAGAAATTTTGAAAAGAGCCTCCCTAACTCAATTTCAAAGTCCTGGGAATGAGGAGGTCGTCCTAGGTCCGTTTCCTGCATTTCTGAAGTCGAACGCCTCTCATTTGTGTTTGAAGGTTTACGTTTGGACAGATGGTATTTAAGTTCGTGGTGTTCTCTTTCTATATGATTTGCTAGCGTGCCAGCCAATTTGAAAAGCTGATCGCAAAACAGGCAAGTACCAACTCTTGGACGACCGCTGGAGAAATTCATCGAATGGACATGGAAGAAACAATTAGTAGGCCTGTTGAGATAAGGGGATGCGCGAAGAGGGCACTTAGGGACTGAATTGGTGGAATGCGACAAACAACGAGACATATAGGGCACGCTAGTGGTCAAGATTGGCACCTAGCATGCGATCTCACCCCTAACATATACCTAGTCATCCGTTGTTTGTAACCATATATAACTAGTTTTTTGTTTCCCCATTTATTTCCAAAAAGAAGACTATATTTTCCACTCTTTGTTTGTAAGAGAAAGAAAGAGAGTTTGGGACCGAGAACACTTAGTCCATCTCTATGAACAAAACAATGTTTTCATTCTTTGTTTGTTTCCAGACTTCATTAAACCTGAAGTCTTGTAGTGAGTTCTAGTCCCGTTTTAACCACGCTCTGTATAATCTTGGCACCAACACTCCTTCTGGCATCCGATCAGGCTTGTCTAAACAAGCCTAGCGCTACTCACTTCACGGAGTCCTAGAATCTAGTAGCATGAGTATTTGTTGGAGACAGGGCTGAAACATGTAAAGGTAGTTCAGTTGAACCAACGAACTTAGAAGAGCCATTGGTAGCTGGATCACTAGTGTGGGTGGCGAGGAAATTTTATATGTATAGGGGGTTTTCCCTCTTTGTAATTGTCAATCCAGCATAGGAAAGCGACTGTTCTCGTACCCTGAACGATTCATTTTTGTGTGATAGGAAATCGAAAGTATCACAACTACATCAGCATAATTAGCCACCCAGTAACTATAGAGGAAGACTCTATTTATATTCGCAATATTAGAGAAGGCTTAAGGTATGTTGGTCATGTGATATGGGATGGGTAGCAGTTGCTAATTTCCTGCTTCAGAAGTCAATTACTAAGCAAGCACTATGCCGAAAATCGTGGGAAAAGAAGATCAGGCAATATCACGTGCAAAAACCCAGCTGGACTGGGGCGACGATAATGAAGACGAGTATCGGAAGTGGAGGAGGCATCTGAAGGCATATGCCCTTAGGAATAAAATTACAGGGAGACGTGGGACTTCAAATGCTGCATGGGAGGCATTCAAAGGCTTTGCCATGGACTCCAAAAATGAGCTTCCCTCATCCGGACGTAAGCTGCTGAAGTTCGCGAAGGGGGATAAAGATGGTGACAAGGCACGCGAGCACTTTCACCATCTTTTGTTAGACAGTTTGAAGAAAGACCAAGAGACAGAGGTAAAGGAAGGTCTGGCAGCCACAGCTCTCCAACGAGAGCAGGCTGCCAATGATAGCGATAAAGATGTGGGGCGTCTGATTGTCCCCAAAGCGGTTATTATTCGGGTCGTAATTATAGACCCAGATAACCCAACAGATGTAATGAACGATGGCGGCTACTATTGGGCAACTGTCAAAGTCAGGCAGTTTGTGGTACTAAAGAAGATAATAGTGGCCGAGGTCCTGAATGGCATCAGTACAAGAATCCCAGAGGGAAGGCATATCCGTGCCATGTACGGGGCTTTGGCTAAGCTCCCCGCAGATGGTACCGACCTGGAAGACATAGAGAGGATCACGTCAGATAACGACCTAAGCAACTTCGTCATGCTTGCAAAGCAGGTCTATGCACCAATCATGATCTAAGCCTAGCTAGCGCCCAGCAAGCCAGACGATGAGTCCGACCTGGAAAATCCTCCTCCAGATGAACGCGAGTACTTCCGCAAAGACCAATTTGACCTTGTGGACGAGACATATGACCCCGTGGTGTCCGATTCGGAGAATGAATTATACCTGATGAAATTTGGCAAGCGTAAGGTGAAAGTCTGGCCACGTACCGACCATGGATTTGAACATTTGAAGGCCAAGATACGGAAGAGGATTACCCGATTGCGGAAGCATTTGCAGGAGGTCCAGGCATGCCACAAGAAATTTAAGGGTGCTAAAAAGAATGAAATTGTTGATTCGGATGACGAGGATATGTTTAGCTGGGTATGGTGGTTAAATCTCCAAAGTGGGAAAGACTTTGTGAAGGCAAGGGCTGCAGCTCGGGCTGGAGCGCACCACCTGGACACCAACAGCAATGACGAGAAGGGGGCCAAAGTAGCTGCAAAGGCGAGATTTGGGAAGCCCCAAAAGGGGGCTTTCAACTGGTAGATGGAGAATAACGATGACGACGACGAGGAGGAGGAGGAGGAGGAGGAGGAGGAGGGATAGAGCAGAGATTTGGATTAGCAGAAGAGAGGTAATTTTGTCCGATTGGGGCCACAATGTGGACGATTCTAGGTAAATGTCAGCTGTTGCTAATAAAATATCTAGTTTTAGTTCACAATATACGAGGGGCAGGGGCAGTCTGAGTCGGGTGAAGGTGGATCATGTGTAGTTGAGTGTACTTATGTAGTTGAGTTTACTATCAATACATATATTGATTGGCATGTGAAATCTCTGCATTAGTGCAAGGCTAGCATTAATACCTACACCCATTGGCATCCGATGTAAAACACTCACGTGACTAAAGCGAGATAAGGTCAAAATGGAAGAGACCAAAGCACAACCAGCACAACATGCACATATATGGGATTGCCCCCCTCAGGCAAGAGGGGGCAATCCCATATGAAAGGTCCTACGTGATTCTCGCTCTTACTCTTATCAACCTCTGTTCTATCCTCCTAGCTCTTATTCATCTCCGTTCTATCCTCTATTCTATCCTCTCTCATCCGCTCCGTGCCATCCTCCCATTTTATATCTGTATCCGTTCCATCGTTGTAATAATGCAACGTGAACAAGCTACGAAACTAGCACCATCATCAGCATGGCAGGGATGGAGAAAACAAAGTGGGGTCATACAACCTATCAGCAACGAAACACGTGTCATGTCCGATACACGACAAAAGAGAAAAAGAAGGGAGCAAATGCTAGATCTACCAGGTAACAAAAATATTCGGGTCCAGCCAGATTCAGAGGTGAGTATGAATTCTAGACAGGATTCTTAGTGGTTTAGTCAGTGGGAACTGACTGTTAGACAAAGATCACAGGAGATGAAGAAATCACGGCGATTGAGATGGGGGAGGAAGATGAAGGGGCACTAAATGATGGGGAAAATGATTCGGACGTAATCATCATGAAGAGTCTGCAACGCATGGGAAACAAGACTCATTCGTTCACCTCGATACCCGACAAGCTGCAACGCCTTTGCTATGTAGCCAAAGAATGGGTAGCGGACTACACATTATTCAACAACCCATTTCTTAGCTCACTTGAGATTCTAAATCTTATCCATGAGGCTTGGGAAAGAGCTGAGGATATGGAGAAGAATTACCAAGAGCGAACAAAGGCCTGTGATGCATTGGTAGGGTGTTGAAAATTGGTACTTGGAACGTCCGATAGCTAACTTGCAGCAAATAAAGAGTGTTCATTCACACCACAGGTCGTATTTGGCTGATGAGTATCAGCGAAAGATCAAGCACCTCTATCAGCTTGAGTATCAAATGCCGAAGAAGGTTGAGAAAAGAGTGAAATGGCTGTTGAAGGAGGATAGATATGTTTGTCGTGAGGAGACTCGAGAGGTAAGCGGATACCAGAGGTTGTTAAACGGCATTAACAAGAATGGAATAGGAGTTGGGCCAGAGGTTTCGGGCATCGGAATTTGTAACGTTGATATATGAATGTTACTTTCAACGAGCAAGGATGAGAGGAAACCGTAATGAGAACTTCTTCGACAGCATCAATGCGGTATTTGTTTGCTTTGTTGCAGTAACAATCCAGGATTGTCTCAAGGAGTGGAGGACCGGCAAAGAGCCTACCGAGCTCGTCGAGTTCAAATACGAAATAGTTGCAGGCAAGTTAATATCGGACGTGAAAGATAAGAGCAAAACTGACCAGTTGCGGGATCATACTACCGCCTGCGCAATACCTGTAGCCTTTATGATAGGCAAGTCAGGTGATTGATATTAGCCAATATCAAGGCGGACTTGCGTACGCGTATCGGCGAGTTCGACAAGAAGGTGGAGATTGAGAGTACTGCGGTGTGCGCAATCCAGGAATCCGAGTCGTATGAACAGGAGCTACAACAGGAGCTCTCAAAGACAATGTTGTTGCAGGAGTTCCACGGTTCAGACATAGTGAGACCGGATGATGCTGAGTCTTCCCAAGTCACGCCATGTAGGATAATGAGACAGGAAGAGCAAATGCGTCTGTTGCAGAATGACCGGTTTGTGGAGAAAATAGGACACGATCAGGAGGAAGAGGAACCTGAGTTGATTAGTACGAAGGGATTGGATATACAAGAGTCAGGTGCAGATAGTGTA
>Ga0307514_10006181_pt1 | contig 10505 bp, 12 predicted proteins | sample 16_EM_MG_FD_203088 | JGI IMG/M metagenome (GOLD analysis project Ga0307514, IMG submission 203088) | Populus trichocarpa ectomycorrhiza microbial communities from riparian zone in the Pacific Northwest, United States - 16_EM | ecosystem: Host-associated > Plants > Roots > Unclassified | place... | reverse complement strand
CGAAGTTAAAACAACAATAAGAGAGGGAAAGACAAATGAAAACCCAATCATAAAACGTGCACAGAAGCACAAGATTCATCGCCAAAGATAAAGAAAACTTGGGTACCAGCCCAAAACATAAAAATGCGGGAATCCCAATATTCCAACACAATACTCAAACCAATTGCGAAACCCGAAGTCAAGATAAAGAAACTCATGTACGAGGGCGGTTCCTACCACTAACACTCCTAGTCTGGACCTTTCCAGACCATCTGCTCTTATCCCAATATGCCCTAACAACATGCTTATCAATATCCTCCCTATTCTGTTATGAGTTATGTTCATGCCCATACTCAAGCCACTTGACAAGGAACTGAAGCTTGTTCTTCCAAGTTCGATGCTTAAGGAGACCTTCCACTTCGTATCTCGGAGCTGTAGCATCAGCAGTGACAGCACCTAGAAGGGTATGCATCCTAGAAGGGAACTTCTCATCTGAATTTTCCAACCCAGGAGCCAGAAGAGAAGTATGGACAGTCATAGCACCAGAGGGAGCAAAGGGGATTTCAACGGTGTAGTTGTCCATCTCGGCGATGCAGCGGGGGAGTTTGTAGCGTCCTAGGAAGACAGGCTTGAGTTTGTTGAACTGCATGACTTTGGGGAAGCAGGAGGAGGAGATCTTAACCAAGTTTCCAACTTGGTACTGAGGAGAGGGACGGCGGCGTTTGTTGGCTTATTACGTCCTAGCAACACGGCTGTGAACGAGCTTTGTCTTGACTGAATCCCAAAGAGCATTGGATATCATATCAGGACGAAGGGAGGCAGCAGGAACAACGACTCCCTTTTCGAACTTGGGAGTAAAACAAATGCAGAGAGTGTGAGAGGAGGCGTCCCTAGAAGCATCAATACCAGTATTAATTGCTACTTGCACAGAGAGGAGAGTGACCAGTCAGTCCAGTCCCTGAGCTAACAACTTGGAATGCAAGATTGTTATAATAGACTTATTAGCAATCTCGGATTGCCCATCTGTCTCGGGATAGTAAGCAGAGGACATAGACTGAGTGATGTTATTGACTGTGCAGAACTTCTTCCAAGCCAGCGAGGTAAAGAGAAAATCTCTGTCAGTAACGATATCCTGTGGCAAGCCAAAGAAAGGATATACAGAATTATTGTAGACATTGATGAGGTGTTCTGCAGTGTAGTTGAGAGGGAGCGGAAGAATGATCGTATACTTGGAGAACCTATCCACAATTACCCAAACATGATCATACGAAACCTGCGTAGTCTTGTTGTCAACTTGGGGGAGAAATAGGAAATCTATCGAGATATGAGTGAAAGGCCTCTCCAGAATTGGCAGAGGCTTGAGCAGTCCAAAAGGGCGTTGAGTTGACTGCTTTGTTAACTGACAGATACCACATGTCCTGCAATATTCGAAGGTATCTTTTGCCATTTTTGGCCAATAGAAGTGAGAAGCGAGTGTATGGTAGGTCTTGCTGTATGAGGCATGGCCTAAAGACTGATGAATTTTATCGAGAAGGCCATTGTTGATGTGTACGTTGCAATCCATGGAATCTAGTATACATACTCATACCTGATTGTCCATGATAAAGTACAGAATGCCATTTCGGAGTATGTATCCTTGCCCAAAACTCTTCGATTGCTTGAGTATCTTCTGGAAGAACTTGTCATGAAGATACCCTTGGATTAGTATAGTATGCCAATGTTGGAGTTCAGGAACGAGTTCAGGGTAAGAGATGTCAACAAAACCGAGGAATTCTCTAATATCCTTCAAGTCCTCCTTGGCCACAGCTTGCAAGTATTCCCACGACTTGTTTCCTTCACCATCAATTGGGATATGACGAGATTCCATATCAGGGTCAGCAGAGTTAAATGACTTGAATGTGAGTTCTTCTATAGTCTCATTTGCACCATCATTGTAGACAATCCTAGGACGGAATTCGTATTCTCGTGCTTTAGGGATTGGTGAGTAAGAGGCGAGAGTTTCAGGATCAGATTAGTAGTTGTGTCCTAGAGAACGAGGACGAGGAGCCAGCTTTGTAACAGGAGATGGAGGAGATGAGTTCATAGTTTCTGAGGAGGTAGAAGAGTCGTAATCGATATCGAGGGGCGGCGTAGGAGCTCTAGGAGGAGTAGTAGACTGCGGCGGGGTAGCTGGAAGACCAACGGAATTATCTGGTGAATTAGGAAGACTTTCTATTTGCAAAACACAACCTGGCACACCAGGCTGCAGGCATTGTGGAGTGAGCTTGGGGGACTCTGTATAGGTATCATCGTGAAGCTTGACAGGACATGAGCAATTGTAATATCTATGGTTGTTATAGTACTGACAGTGGCTCCAAGTAGTGAAGGATTGTCTGTACTCATGAGACGAGCAGTGAATGACACAGGTGGGGTTATCACAAGCTGTATAATGCATAAGTGTATGGGATGCACGCCAGGCAGCAGCTTCCCTGGAAGCTTCGTTCATGGGGTCATGTCTAATTAAATGCATCTTCTTAGTCTGGTAACGCTCCGGATCAACTTTCACAAGTTGCTCAATTGTCTGCACAGCAGACAGGGGAGTAGGAGTGGGAGCGGGGAGAGAAGAAGCCGGAATAGCAGGAGTTGCAGGAATAGCAATAGCAAGAGGAGAACCTGTCTCCTGACGCTTGGGAATCTGAATTTCGAGGAGGGGACAACGAGGGGTCCCTTCTGCCTTCTTGGCCATAGATCGAGTGGTGGATGCAGCAGACATGACGACAGGCATAGGTGCTGGAGGTGGATGTAGAGGGCTATTCGTGGAGTGTGCGGGAGCAGATATAGAAGCCTTAATCGTAGTTGAGGCAGGAGGTTCTAGAGAGTCGATTTTGGAAGGAATAAAATCTGACAGAGTAGGGAGAACCTCTGGGTTTATAAAGACTCGAGAGAAGGCATCTGCAATCATGTTCTTGTATCCATTAATGTATTGAATGGTACACATGAAATGATTGATCGTATTTTGCTATCTGGCTTGTCTTTGCAATTATTCGGTTTGCTTGGGGAATGCCACTAAGGGTTTGTAATCTGTAAGGATCGTAAATCTGTATCCTGATAGCACAGGTCGAAAGTGCTCTAATGCATCAACAATACCTAAAAGTTCCCTAGCAAATGTCGAGTAATTTGATTGTGCTGAATTGAACTTCCTTGAATGAAATGCGGCTGGTCGAATTTCCGAAACACTGGGTCCTTGACCAACCCATGCCTCTGTGCCAATAAGACTAGTATCAGTAACAAGGAATATAAGTTCCGTACTTTTGTAATCCAATGGCCTAACTGCCGGGTCAGCAGATAGTGTTTGCCTAATTAATTCGAATAACTTTTGGTGTGTGTGGGTCCAATCCTAGTTTGCGGTAGATCCCGCCATTGCGGTCAATGGGCTGCTTATAGTAGCTAGATGCGGGGCGAACTGAGAGCAGTAATTAATGACACCAAGGAATGACTTGAGTTCTTTGATATTAGAAGGAGTAGGCCAGTCGAGTATTTTCCTAACTCGACCTGGTACTGGTTGTATTCCTCTTCTAGTAATCACATGTCCCAGAATGCTTAGCTTTTCAGGTAGGAACTGTGACTTCTTTCGATCAGCATAAAACTGATTATCTCGTAACTTTTGCAGTACATGTCTGACATGGTTGACATGTTCTTTATAAGTCTTACTAAAGACAAAGATATTATCCACATAGATGTAGACAAAAATTCCGAGTTCGTCCTGGAAGAGGGTGTTCATAGCATTCTGAAACATCGAAGGTGCATTCTTATCACCTTGCTGCATGACTCGAGTTCTGTATACCCCAAAGGGTGTCTTGAATGCGGTGTGCTTCTCGTGCTCAGGAATAATGCGTAAGTTGTAATATCCATCACTAAGGTCAATCTTGGAGTGGCACTTTGCGTTAGCAACTGCATTAATGATGTTAGATTGATCAGGGATATTTGGTGGATCATCATAAGTATTATCATTTCGAGCCACAAGGTCATGCAAGAACCTTGCTTCGTCTGGCTTGTCGATTTTGGGTATTATAAAGATAGCGGAGAAGCTAGTCTCAGGGGGATTAGGCTGATAAACTCGGCCTGACTTCTGTTCTTGTCTTAGCTTTTCAAAAAGCTGCAGAAGGAACTTGTGCTTGAGCTTGAGGTTGCGAGGTTTGATCTCAAGATTTGTATCTTTGACCTGAATTCGATAGTCTATACCTGGTCTCAATGGTGGTAACTCAAGGTTCTTGGTTTTCGGAAATACATCTGGAAACTCGTCAAAGGGATTGATAGTTTTCTTGAGTGTAGCGGCTGCAGACACAATCTGGTTCGCAGATTGTGCATATACAGGCTTAGGGAAAGAAGGTTGCATCTTCTTCCTTGTCGTTTTCGTAGCTGGGACTGGGATCTATTGTTGTAGTGTGAAGTGTGCTTCCTCAGGGGGTTGAATTGAAACTGTCATGGTACCCATGTGTATTACAGCTTTCATATCCCTAAGAGCAGGAGATTCTAGGATAACATCCCAGTCCTTAAGAGCGGCCACAAGCATGGTTCATTCTTCAAGATAACCTAGCCAGTCGAGTTGAACTATGATGTAATGAGTGAGAGAACCTCTCGACCCTTTCATAGTCATCTGTAGTGTGATAGGTGGATTCATCTTATGCAGGGGAATCTTATGCAATGTACAGAAAGTCGAACTGATAAGATCTGCACCTGCAGTTTGTTCATCTACTAAGGTCTTTGCAATTTGATTGTTGACTTTAGTAGTTACAAGTAGGTGTTCCTTAACCGAGTCTAGGACCGGCGTGGCCCCTAGGCCTTTCATGAGTTATACAGCGGCTTTCTGAACAATAGATTGAGCTGCGATCTTAATCTCGGATGGAGGTTCCTCGTCGAGAGTGCCTGCTGCAGTCGAGATCTTTCTTTTCCTATCTGGGCAATCCTTCAATATATGTCCTGTTTTCCTACACCAAAAGCATGCTCCTTTCTTAGTGAGGTCATCTCGTTCTTGTTGCGTAAGCTTAGTGAATCGAGAAGTGGAAGGAGTAGGCTTTCTGTTCCTATCAATCCTGTGATTCGGTTTGAAAGAGGAATTGGAGGATAGTATATGTATATAGGGCTTGGATTGCGGATGATATCTTTGGCGAGGTCTGGAAGAACTATGTGTAGAATGCTTGTTCATCTTCCTGACGGAATCGTGGAGCTCACACTATTCAAGAAGCTTGTCCCATTCCATATCTTCGTTTATGAATGGTCGAACAGCTTGTAGAAGCGATGCATCCATAACTTCGAGTAACTGGTGATAACATTGCCAATTTGAAATTCGTGGTAGTTGCATCTGATATTGCGTAATTTTGTTTGCAATGTCCTGAATAGGCAGCGTTCTGCTATTGAGCATTTGGCATATTGCTTGGAATTCATTCCAAAGTGTTTCCTTGCTAGTGAAGAGGATACAATACTGTGTGAGAGTTTCCAAGAATTCTTCAACTCCCAGATGCTTTGTATCTTCATTTGCTCTAAACTGCGTGTGGAGCATCTTAGTACCATCTTTTAGATGCATTCCAACCCATATCATAGCATAACTACTCTCAAGATCCATCTCTACAAGTTCGAGATGATCTCTTAAGTCTCTAACCCATGCGTCAAATATAGCAGTGGTTTTGTAGTTTCCTCTACCATCGTTGGTTGCTAATTTCAGTAATTTCAAGCTGCTAGATCCTACCGTGGAACTAGCAGAGGTGCGTGTAGTATCTGCAGTCTGGGATCTTCTAGATCGACCCCTGGGAGTGCGTCGGTTATCAGGCAATGACACACCTGAGTCAGAAGAGGATGAGTCATCTGGGGGGTCGCCACTAGGAGGTAAGGATACCCTTCTAGGTAGACCTCCTGGCGGTGGCTCATCATGAGTCTGTTGAGGCAGGGGTGTCTGTTGTGACGTATTTTGATTTCCGGAGTTCAGGGTAACATCTGGCGTTTTCTGAAACCCAAATAGTGTAGGCCCTGATCTAGCTGAGCTACTTGGAAAGTTTGTAGGGTATTGCATAGGCAACGGAGCTGCGGAGGTAGTCGACGTAGGAGCAGGCTGAGCTGGCGTGGGATTGCTGGTCCCAAATAGACTTGTACTAAGTCTCGGAAGTCCTAATGCACTTGCAGTCCTGGATAAGTATCCAGCAGGTTTCTTAGGAGCGGATCTGGAAGCTGAATATGCAGCGGAGAGTCATGAGGGCTTCCTTGGTGTCTTAGGATACATTCCTGCGATCGAAGGCATTGGATTATCCCTAACTAAGTCGTTGATAATTGCAGCGAGTTGAATTAATCCTTCTGGTAGAGGGTCCATCATAGGAGCCTTTGGGTCCCATTTCTTATACAGATTGGTAAGGTTATAAAATAGCTCTGCCAGCTGCTTTGCCTCATCATCTGTAGGATGACGATCAGGCAGATCGTCTACCCATTCCTGTTCAGGTACTGCATGACTTGGAGTGGGATGAATAACTTGAATCTCGGGTGCCTTTCTCTTCTGAATCTGTGGAGGCGTCACAGGATCATCCTGTTCCTCGTATTCTTGTTGTGCTTGCTCCTGAAGATACTGATCATCAGGATCGGGCGAAGGTTCTCTTGTTTGCTGCCTAGAAGTATTTCTAGATGCAGTTCTTGATGGGTGTGAAGAAGGTTGTTTAACTATGGCAGGCATTTCCAGATTCTGTCCAGACAGTCTTCGACTGAACCTAGTGCCTTCTGCAACTGATATGTTGCTTTTGTGATATTCCTGCATTCAAATATGGGTGCTAGCATAGGGGTTCTGCTCTTAACTTGAGCTATTCGGTTCGAGATAGTGTGTAAATGGTGGCCTAGTTAGACAGCGAGTACCCAGGCCAGCTGGATACTACTAACTATCAAAGTAGGTACGTATCTAGAGGTTCTGGCTAATTGCACAAGGGCAATGAGACAGGAGCTCGAGATAGAGAAAGTTCAAAAAGTTCGATAAGTTCGGGAATAAAGAAGTCACCAGAATAGGGAGTATTGATTGTTACTAACTATACTGATAGGTCGGAAATTCAGTAGAGAAGAAAGGCATACTGGAGCATGGAAAACAGCCTCTTTAATAAAGAACTGGAATGTCCAAATGTGGAAGTACAAGACTCATACCTGATAAGTTCAACAGCAATCATAATGACGCAGTCATTATGAGCAATATAAAGAATCATAAGGAAATAACAAAAACGTCATCAGGAGCATAAGCTGATGTCGAGATAACAACATGAAATCTAGGCTCCAGCCTGGTATACAAGATGACTCATAAAGACTCAAAAAACCTGAGAATTGCTCATACTTGCTTAATCAAGTCATGACGCAATTATAACGCTGTAAGAAAGGCATAAACGTACGGAGATTAGCAGAAATAATATGATAAGAAATCGGGGAAAACACAGATTTCTTACATCCTTCCCTTATTGGGTAATGACTACTCAATTAGGACATACCCAACCCAAATAGGGAGTCCCACAAAAGTTAAAACAACAACAAGAGAGGGAAAGACAAATGAAAATCCAATCATAAAACATACGTAGAAGCACAAGATTCATCGCTAAAGATAAAGAAAACTTGGGTACCAGCCCAAAACATAAAAGTGCAGAAATCTCAATTTCAATACAAAAACCCAAACCAATTGCGAAACTCAAGATCAAGATAAAGAAACTCATACACGAGGGCGGTTCCTACCACCAGCACGCCTAGTCTGCACCTTGCCAGACCATCTGCTCTTGTCCCAATATGCCCTAACAACATCCTTATTAATATACTCCCTATTCTGCTATAAGTTATGTTCATGTCCATACCCAAGCCACTTGACAAGGAACTGAAGCTTGTGCTTCTGAGGTCGATATTTAAGGAGACGTTCAACTTCATATCTCGGAGCTGTAGTATCAGCCGTGACAGGACCTGGAAAGGTATGCAGCCTAGAAGGGAACTTCTTATCTGAATTTTCCAACCAGGGAGCCAGAAGAGAAGTATGGATAGTCATAGCACTAGAGGGAGCAAAGGGGGTTTCGACGGTGTAGTTGTCCGTCTCAGGGATGGAGTGGAGGAGTTTGTAGGGCCCCAGGAAGACAGGCTCGAGTTTGTTGAACTGAGTGTCTTTGGGAAAGCAGGAGGAAGATATCTTGACCAAGTCTCCTACTTGGTACTGAGGAGAGGGATGGCGGCGTTTGTTGGCTTGTTGTATCATAGCAATATGGCTGCGAACGAGGTTTGTCTTGACTGAATCCCAAAGAGCGTTGGATATCATATCAGGACGAAGGGAGCCAGTAGGAACAACAACTCCTTTTTCGAACTTGGGAGTAAAACGAATGCAGAGAGTGTGAGAGGAGGTGTTCCTAGAAGCATCAATACCAGTATTAATTGCCACTGGCACAGAGGGGAGAGCGGCCAGCCAGTCCAGTCCTTGAGCTAATAACTTGGAATGCAAGATTGTTATGATACATTTATTGGCAATCTCGGATTGCCCATCTGTCTCGAGATGGTAAGCAGAGGACATAGACTGGGTGATGTTGTTGACTGTGCAGAACTTCTTCCAAGCCAACGAGGTAAAGAGAACATCTCTATCAGTAACGATATCCTGTGGCAAGCCAAAGAAAGAATATACGAAATTATTGTAGACATCGATCAGGTGTTCTGCAGTGTAGTTAAGAGGGAACGGAAGAATGATCGTATACTTGGAAAACCTGTCCATAATTACCCAAACATGATTATACGAAACCTGCGTAGTCTTGTTGGTAACTTGGCAAAGAAATAGGAAATCTATTGAGATGTGAGTGAAAGGCCTCTCCGGAATTGGTAGAGGCTTGAGCAGTCCAAAAGTGCGTTGAGTTGACTGCTTTGTTAACTAACAGATACCAGATGTCCTGCAATATTCGAAGGTATCTTTTGCTATATTTGGCCAATAGAAGTGAGAAGCGAGTGTGTGGTAGGTCTTGCTATATAAGACATGGCCTAAAGACTGATGAATTTTATCGAGGAGGCCATTCTTGATATGTACGTTACAATCCGTGGAATCTGGTATACATAGTCATACCTGATTGTCCATGGCAAAGTATAGAACGTTATTTCGGAGTGTGTATCCTTGCCCAAAACTCTTTGATTGCTTGAGTATCTTCTGGAAGAACTTGTCATGAAGATACCCTTGGATTAGCATAGTATGCCAATATTGGAGTTTAGGAACGAGTTCAGGGTAAGAGATGTCAACAAAACCGAGGAATTCTCCAATATCCGTCAAGTCCTCCTGGGCCACAGCTCGCAACTATTCCCATAACTTGTTTCCTTTGCTATCAATGGGGATATGACGAGATTCCATATCAGGGTCAGCAGAGTTAAATGACTCGAATGTAAGTTCTACTGTAGTCTCATTGGCACCATCATTGTAGACAACCCTAGGACGGAATGCGTATTCTCGTGCTTCAGGGACTGGGAAGTAAGAGGGCAGAGTTTCGAGATCTGAGGAATAGTTGGGTCCTGGAGAGGGAGGACGAGGAGCCAACCTTGTAACAGGAGATGGAGGAGATAAGTTCATGGTTTCAGAAGAAGTAGAGGAATCGTAATCGAGATCGAGGGGCGGCGTAGGAGCCCTGGGAGGAGTGGTAGACTGCGGAGTAGTAGCTGGAAGACCGACAGAGATATCTGATGAGTTAGGAAGGCTTTCCATTTGCAAGACCCAACCTGGTATGCCAGGCTGCAGGCGTTGCGGAGGAAGCTTTGGGGATTCGGTATAGGTGTCATCATGCAGCTTGACAAGACACGAGCCAGTATAGTGTCCATTGTTGTTGCAGTACTGACAATGGTTCCAATCCTTAAACCTTTTCCTATACTCATGAGAGGATCGATGAATAACACATGTAGGGTCATCACAGGCTGTCCAGTACATCATAGCATGCTGTGCTCGCCAGCCAGCCGCTTCAACAGATGCTTCATTCGAGGGGTCATGTCTGGGCAACTGCATCTTCTTAGTCTGGTAACGCTCCGGATCAGCCTTCACAAGTTGCTCAATAGTCTGTACAGCACACTGTGGAGCAGGAGTAGGAGCGGGGAGAGGAGAAGCTGGAATATCAGGAGATGCAGGAACAGCAATAACAAGCGGAGAACCTGTCTCCTGACTCTTTGGGATCTGAATTTCGAGTAGGGGATGACGAGGAGTCCCTTCTGCCTTCTTGGCCATAGATCGAGTGGTGGATGCAGCAGACATGACGATAGGTATTGGTGCTGTTGGTGGCTGTAGAGGGCTCTTTACGGAGTGTATAGGAGCAGATATAGAAGCGTCAATTTTCGAAGAGGCAGGAGGTTCAGCAAAGTCGATTTTGGAAGGAATAAAATCTGACAGAGTAGCGAGAACCTCTGGGTTTTAAAAGACTCAAGAGAAGGCATCTGCAATCACGTTCTTGTATCCATCTATATATTGAATAGTACACATGAAATGATTGATCGTATTTTGCCATCTAGCTTGTCTTCCCAACAATTCAGTTTACTTGGGGAAT
>Ga0307514_10006180_pt1 | contig 10506 bp, 10 predicted proteins | sample 16_EM_MG_FD_203088 | JGI IMG/M metagenome (GOLD analysis project Ga0307514, IMG submission 203088) | Populus trichocarpa ectomycorrhiza microbial communities from riparian zone in the Pacific Northwest, United States - 16_EM | ecosystem: Host-associated > Plants > Roots > Unclassified | place... | reverse complement strand
CACTTAGCCAATGAGCTGACCATGGCAATGGCTCGGAAGACAATCGGGATATTACCTTACTCACACCCAACTTCTTTGCGGTTCGCGCAGTGGAGGGAGTGGAGTTGGTAGGCCAGGACCAGGAATTGCTCAGGCTTATCCGAAGGGAAAGCAAAGGTGAGGACTTGGAAGATGCAGTCAACCATGTGGTTAGGGCCTTGCAGTCGACTTCCGCCAAGTCTATCCGCTCGTCAGAGTGGTCGGAAGAAAATGGTATCCTGTACTTCTGCGGAAAAATCTATGTTCCCCAACTGCAGATATCCATCGGAAGATCGTAGCTTTGAATCATGACAGTCAGATTGCTGGACACCCTGGAAGGTAGAAGACTTTGGAGTTGGTGAGCTGGAATTATTGGTGGCCACAGATGTCTTGGTACATTGGTCAATACACTGCCACCTGTGACCTCTGCATCTGCACCAAAATTCAAAGATGACTCCCAACCGGCCATCTTGAGCCGCTCCTGACACCCGACACCTGATCAAACACAATCAGTGTTGACTTCATTGTCGAACTTCCGCAATCCCATGGACATGACACAATCATGGTAGTAGTCGATTCACTCTGTAAAAGAGCCCACTTCCTTCCAGTGAACACAACTATCACAGCTGAAGGGTCTGCTTGACAGTTCCACAATAATGTGTGGAAGCTACATGGACTTCTGAGCCACATTTTATCGGACCGCGGGCCACAGTTCACAGCTGGATTCACTACCGAACTGTATCAGTTGCTCAGAATTAAGCCAGCTAAGACTACTGCCTACCACCTGCAAACGGATGGTCACACACTCAAATATCATTTATTAAGGACAAGGCAATCTGTTTCGAGCGTATTCTATTGTTAAAAGTACTACAAATACAAAGGCAAACAACAATAGATTGATCGCGACCATTGTTCCGATTAAGGGAAAATGATCGTGGAAATAATCGTCACGACGTGAGAATTTGACATACAAATATTGTCACACAGGCAAACTCTGAGTGACGTGATCGAATCATTTCGCGCGACAGGGTTTTCCATATATAGGAGAGAATGTAACTTGGTACTACAGGCGCGAGTACCATGTGCAATAACATCTTCAGTCAGGTGGAGAAATAATATAAATAACCTTGTCAGCATGGTCCATAGGCATCTGGGCTAAGGTTTTACAAGAGTTATAGGTCGTTTAGCACAGGTTCAGCCCAAATTATTAATCGCGAGGCCTATAAGCAAGGGTTATAGCCCAAACCTTATGGCGCGACGAGTTCTTAGAGTCAGGATAATATTAGAACAAGGTTTTCATGTGCAGAACTGAGTGTTTCACCTCAATTCTGATCCTTGGCAAAATGGAATCGGATGGAAAACATGGCCGAAACTTAAAAATGATAAATCAAGCAACTGTATAGTAGATGGAGTTCTCCACAACGTAAATGTATATAATCTGTAGGATCGCGACCTGGAAAAACAAGCAATTGTGTACCCACTGCAGGTGCAAGAGTCATTTCTCAAGTTTGTATAGTAAAACATATATCAATTAAGCTTCAGAGGTGAATAGAAGTTGAAATTGCATTGAACAGTACAAAGTTCCACAATAGAAATTCTAAGAATGTGTGAATACTTTAACAAAGTATCTAGAGCTAAGCTTGTCAAGGAGAGCTCTGGGGAAATAACTGTCACAACATCTTCATTTTAATTTGATTTAGTCAGAAACAGCCTTGAGTAGGCTAGAGACATCTGAGTGCAGCCTTTTGGTAAGGCTAGAGCAGTGAAGAATCAAATTGAATAGGAGGAGTTTTGGTGGCTTAATTCCTTAGGAGTTTATTAAGCTATAAGCTACAGAAGCTTTACAAAGAAGAATTCATATACATTTGAAGAACTATTATCAAAGAGAATTAAGTTCACATAGTGCATTAGTAACAACAATTTCCGTCCACAACCACCCCACCCGATAGACCATAACATCTTAAAATCACATGTGGCGCATTTTTGGTTGGAGTGTGTTTTGATATTTTGCGTGTTGTATCCAAGACCCCCAATTGACTCTGTTCAAAATAATAAAGCTTGTTAAGTGTTAGGTGTGGTAGAACAGACCTAGTCGCAGAGCAAGTACTTCAGCAGAATTCCAGTATAATAACCACATCCATGCCTCCACCCAACAGACTCCATTCCTTCTCGACTGCGGTCAGCACCCGCGGATGGGTTTTGAACCAAAACAACTGGCTCTGATAGAAGCAGTGAACGAGTTCACAGACCGGATGAAGTTAGCGCTTGAAGAAGCCAAGGCAGCCCTTAACAAAGCAAAAAACGATATGGACCACTACTACAACCAAAGACGACTTCCGACCCCAACTTACAAACCAGGTGATAAGGTGTATCTGGATGCTTCCGACATCAAAACCACCTGGGCATCTAAGAAACTCTCTCACCGACAGTTGGGACATTACATGGTAGAGAGGCAAGTCGCCAAAAATGTCTACTGCCTTTGTCTTCCGAAATCTATGAGCCGCCTCCATCCAGTATTCAACATAGTGAAACTCACTCCAGCTCCAGCCCACCCGATCCCAGGTCGTCATCCGAAACCACTGCCGCCACCCAAACTCGTGGATGGAGAAGAAGAATATGTGGTAGAAGAAATCTTGGACAACAAAATGTTCCGTGGCCAGTTACAATTCCTTATTAAGTGGAAGGGGTATGGTAGAGAGCATGACTCTTGGGAGTATGCTACAGAAGTAGATGCTCTGAAACGAGTGGCCGACTTCTATCGAAAACACTCAGCTGCACCTCAACACATCCAAGCCACAACTTTTTCTTCCATTCTCTCTCCTCATCCTGCATCGGGGCAATGCAGTCTTAAAGGTGGGGTGGTTGTAAGGGGACACTCCATGCCACCTTCCACATATCCTCAGGTTCACTTCTGCAAGTCTTCTTAACTGAATAAACTTGCGGTTCGTCTTCCGAAGTTTTTCTTGCAATGGTTCCTCTTCTGCAAGTTCTCTTAGCTGAGTAAACTTGCATTCACCTTCTGACATTTTCGGAAGCTGTAGGTTTGCGGTTCACACTTCCAAAACTTTATTTTAATTTATTTGTGGCACCATATATTGATCATGCCATTGATCACACCATTTGTTTATTTATTTTCACCATCATTTCACTTTAGTATATAGTACCTTATCTGACAGGAAAGTTCCCATCTTGTTCTTTTTGGACATCCTGTCAGGTAAGGTTTGATTTGTATTAGTTAGTTCAGTTATTTATTATTTTTGGACATCCTGTCAGCTATCTGGGGTTGAGTTGCGACTTCCGGCCATATATTGTATTCTCGGCTCGCTTCCGCTCCCAAACCAACAGTCGCCTTTACAACAATGAAATAACAAAATAAAAGGAAAGTGGTGCAATGGAAAATATTAGTGCTTTGGGGTTCGGTCTTAAGACCAAAAAAAAACTGGAATCAGACTGGACCAAGACTGGAAAAAGACCAGACTGCAGTCTTGATTTCGAAAATCAAAAACTGGAGAAAACCAGTCTTCATGGACTGGTTTGGACTGGTTGAGACCAGTCCTGCATTGCCACATCATTTTCCTACTAATTGCCATGAAGGCAGACCAAAAATCAAGCAAATCTGATGAAAATTGAGTGAGATATGACCAAATCTGTGAAGACCCATTGAAAAATGTGTTCTTACCCGGTTTTGGTCATATCTCACTCAATTTTCACTCGATTTGCCAGATTGTTGGCTCATTTTCATCACAATTAGTTGGAATAATTTACAAACAGCTGATTATAACCAGTCTAGACATGCTCAAGACCTGTTAAAGACCTTTTTAAGACCCATTTGACCAAGACTGGTCCAGACTGGTTTTTTGTGGTTTTTTGTGGTCTGGTCTGGTTCTTCGAGATCCTGGAACATTCTTGGTCTTTCAAAGAATAGCAAAAAAACCAGACCAGACCAGACCTCAAAGCACTAGAAAATCTAATGACAGATGGCATGATGGGATCACACCATAATAAAAATAAAATAAAACAAGACATGCAAAAGTCACACCACAGGCTTTGAGGGTTCTTCTGCAGTGCATTCAGTTACAAGAGCTGTGGAAGGAGTTGTTAGAAGGCAAGCCAATCTGCAGAAGTAGTTAGTTGTGGCATGGCATAGCCAAGTATAGTAGTTATGAATAATTGATCTCTATTTCGAGCATACATCAGCACTGTATGTAAAGTTGGCAGCCTCACCTAGTGTTTCAAGGTCGACCAAAAAAAGACCTGGACCGAACTGGACCGAACTGGACCACAACCAATTGCAACTGGACAACTGGTTGTGGTTGCACCAGTTTGGGACTTTTAGGACCAAAAAAAACCAGTTTAAACAGGTCTTAGTACCCACTAATTATCCCTTCAAAAAGAGCCAAAGACCATGCAAATTGATAGAAAACTGACTGAGATATTCAAAATTTTGTCAAGGACAGGTAGAAATGGGTAGAACTTTTGAAAACCTTCATATCTTTGTGAGTTGTAAACCATTTTGGATGTTCTTAGGCTTAAAATAAAGCTTAAATCTATTCAAAATTTTCTACCAATGCAAAAACACCTAAAAGACTGGTCTTAAACCGGATTTTTACCGGTTAAGACTGAGACCAGTCTAAAAACTAGTCTAGACTGAAAAAGACTGGTTTTAAGCAGTCCAGTCTGGTCTTTTGACATCCCAAAGTATCTATGGACTGGTCTCAGTCTTGGTCCTTCCAAAAATAGGCCAAAGACTGGACCAGACTTTTAAACACTAATCTCACCGTTCCCAACAGGTTATGGGCCCTGAGCCTATCACCTGCTGAAAGCAAGGTATCATCCCCTCATATTACATAATGGAATCTGTTTAGGGGCTCACAGCCTGTCAGTCTTAGTAGCTTATATAGTGTGAACCTTCCATCAAATCAATTTCATAGCTCGATTTACAGAAAACATATAACTGAAGAAAAAGCCGAAATTTATATGGCACCTATTACTAGTATTAGTATCAGCAGAACCATCGAAATTGGACATTAGCAACAACATGAGTTTGAATTCACCACATTGTGCTGTTGACATCAGATCAAGTTGTTGCATTTTTGTCTCCAAATCAGTGTCTGAGTGGATCTTGAACAACATTTCGTCAAAATTGCTGAGAAGTTGGATAGTGTCACATTCACAACTTCGTGAGAGAGTAACATATGCGCTGAAGGGAGAGATTTTGCCAGTGGATGTGTTCCTCATGTCATCAACTGCCAATAATAACTGATGGTTTGCTATAGCCTGTGTTGTCAACCACAAATACCAACTTATTCTGCTTTAGAAGAGCACCAAAGTTGGTGCCCATCTTATTTAACAGTTATATTATGCCTATAAAATTTTATTCTTTTATTCAAATGTCTCATAACGTCAAAAACTTGTAACTTTGCTTAAAAGCTTGGTACCATAATGTCAATATAATAATGAAAAGACAGAAAGAAAGAAAAACAAAAAATATATATAGTAATGATGTATAAAAAGGGTTTTTAGGAGGTTGCAGCAATGGAATGTCGCCCTTTCATTCATAACGACATCTAGGCTTACTTAATCATTGTCAACAACTATTTCCACTTTATCTGCTGAACTTGCACACATGCTTTACCTGAGACATTTCTTCTGCTTTCACTACTCATCTTCAGAAAAGCTTTAACCTATTCATTAACCAATCTTTCTCATCTCTACACTATGGCTACTACTCCTATCCACAATTCAATCCTCCATCCTGAAATTCTGAACCAAGTATTCAGTTAGTCAAAACTTGCAAAGGCACTATCACCAAAGTTTCTGAGGAAGGACTTTGATTCATGACAAGGTTTTACAACCAGATTGGGAGGAAGATCCAGTTGACCATGAGAATTGGAAGAACAATAACAACTATGCTAAGCATCTTATCACTCAGAATGTTAGAAATGAATGTATTGTTCATATTCAACATGGCTCAACATCTTACATTGCTTGGAAGAACCTCAAAGCTATTTATGAGGGCAAAAGCCAGGAAACTGCTGTCGCGATTATCCACTTGGCATACTACAGCCAAGGAAGGAGAAGGAGAAGATATTAGCAAACATTTAACCACTCTGAAAAAGTATTGGGAGTGCCTCAATTTGGTCAAGAACAGCAATTTGAAGATCTCAGAAACCCAATTCAAATTTGCTATTGTATCTTCCTTACCTCTGTCTAGTGATTGGCAGAAGTAACCCTGGGGTCATACCGACCCTTATTCTCAAAAACCCCTACTCATGTCCAAGGGTAAGGGTTTATCAAGGGTACCAGAATGACTATCCTGACCCCTATCCTTTATACTCTTATCCCTTACCCTCAAGGGTTTAGACCATTTTTTGTTCTTAAAAGTTGCTAATGTGATAAATATCACTTGGTTTACTGATAACTGGTAGTACTCCATGTAATTATAAAGAAAATTAACATTAATTTTGATTTAAATACATGACAATATATTCAAACCCTTGTTACCCTTACTCCCCAACCCTGAGGTATTGCCATACCCCTGCCAATCACTACCTCTGTCCCAGGATACCTTTACTCAGCCATATATAAATGTAAGTAGGGGTGACAATTTAGACCCTAAACTTCAGGTTGGCATGTCCCAGGAGCTCATCGGAGTGCTCAAGGAAGAATCTGTTCAATAATTGCAATGGGCAAGGAAGCATGATGAATATCATTTGTCAAGCTTCCACCTCCAAGCCACTTCTCAAGAGTTGCCTCAGAGATGCCAAATGTTGTGGCCAATGTGGCGGATGTAGTCACAAGACTGCTGACTGCTGATTTCTTGGCCAAAACAAATGCGGCACCTGTGGAAGATTTGGCCATAAGACCAAAAATTGTTACTTGAAGAAGGCAAAGGAGATGAGACAAAAGAAAGAAGGTGACAAGAACAGTCAAAGACCTGTTGTAAGGAGACATTCCAGTCCTCCTTCTCATTTCCATTCCAACCGCCATCCACCAGCTTCTGCACACTGACTGTGGGAATGCTTTGACCACACATGATAATTTCTGTCCCACGCTCTCGTTGCTTCCCCTAGAATTGCAGTTTGCCTTCTGACAAGATTTTCCTGCAACAATTCATCTGTAAGGGGTGTGGACACCATGTATATATCTTTTCTCTTATCTCTTACTATGCTATTCTATTCCAGTTGTATTTGGGCCATGTATATAACTCATGTATCTCACTTCTTGTACTTAATAGTATTGACCAATCTAATATTGGTCAGACTCTGTTATATACTTTACATTCTAACTACAGTAAAGTGCCAGCTTTACATTTTTTTGAGTCAAACCAACTTAGAAACGGAGTGACATGAACGAGACAGCAGAACCTGAGAACCGAAGTGTCATAATGTACACATGTTATGACATGTCCAAAAACAGATCACAGAGACAAGGCGAGACACCCCAAGAGCCAACATTTGAGCAAGGGAACGTGGAACTATGTGAGTTGCCAGCGTTAGGCCTCACGTTGGGAAGCACATTTGGCTGGCAGCTGAATGTGACAGAAAGGCAAGGGAGGTCGCATATAAGCAACACCCATATAGCTGAGAACTGGGAAGACCCAGAGAGAGAAGAGAGCAGCAAGGGAGAGTCGGATGTACAAGACGATTGGGAAGAGAGACTTAATATTGTCGGTACAGAGTACGGAATGACTAAACCACATTGTCAAGCCTGAGAGCAATAAAAATTGTAGATGAGTTCACAGGGAACGAACCCAAGAAGCTGGTAAAAGGTAGTAGTAGATACTATGATACCATAGTCAAGACACTTACCCGTCTTGTCAAAAAAATACAGACAGAATCGCAATAGCAAGCCAACACTGGAAGTAACACAGACACCAGGGTGCAGCATAGCATGCATCAGTGAAGCATCGGAGATACCGTGGCCAGCACACTACTGGAAACTGACCTCGAGTAGGCAGAGCTAATGACCTAGAGCCATTAACTATCATAGCCTGGAGGACTGTCATCAGTTTTCCAAAAATAAAGCAAGAGAGCTCTCTTGGACAAGACATCTACCTCGCATTTGACAAATGTCAGAGAGTGCAGAGGGATATACCCCCGCACATGAGCAGAGTTGGAAAGGTGCCGGCTATGGATCCGACACCCTCTGAATCCACATTGTAGATTCGTACCCAGTGGTACAAAACCCATCTAGACTTATATCCCGTTGGGAAACCTATGATGAGACACAGCCTCATCTGAATGAACCAATGAGAAATGAAGGATATAGCCTTCAATAAACCAGCCATGGCCAACATCCATGAAAATAACAGGGCAGAAGTGACCACTGAGATAGTGGCACCTGCAAACGTGATGTGGTCAACTAGTAAAGCTGACCAGAATGTAAAGCTTCTGGCTTTACTGGGTGAACGTGTATTAACGCGGCTAGATAGAACTTAAGTACTCAGGTATAAGTCAGACCAATCTATGTTGGTAAACTCGTTTTAAGTACAATGTTAAGCTCTGCCAGCAGCAGAGCACATGACATATATATATATACGGGGGTTGCCATCACCACGTGATGGCAACCCCAAAGCAATCAATAAGAGAATTAAAGCAATATAATGACAAGAGGACCGTGCCCCTTACACACCCCCCTTTTAGACTGGGCACACAGTCTCAATAAAAGAAAGACAGAAAAGAAAACAATTACGAGAGAAAAGGAAGGTATGTTGACATAATATTATGCAGAAGGAGGAGTTGCATCCTCGTTCAATTCATGTTGGCCGGGTGATGTTGGCGGAGTGTCACAAATAATCGAAGGGTTGGTTGACAACAGGGGGGCCGGATGTGCCCCCATCTCAATATCCAACTCAGCAGACGTAAGGGCTGTCGTGTTATCGACAGCCCAAACATCACGCAGGGACGTGTTATTGTCCGAGATGGAAGTGAGAGGGGATTCGTCTCCTAACTCAGCATAGCGGGGTAGTTAGACCAGGTGGCGCTGTAGCGACCTTTCTGCTTCATCCTGACGTCTACCGTCAAGATATTCAAACAACCCCAAAGTCCCCTAGGGAATGGCACGGGTAACCCTGGGGTTTTTCAGGCCAACCCGTACCCGTACCCCAGCAAACCCGTACCCGCATACACGGGTACGGGTTATCCGTGAGTTGGGGTACGGGTACCCCAGGGTTCACGGGTTTTCTATCTATACACGGATATGTATTATAAATGAATAATAATTATATACAAGAAATATTCAAATATTGAGAAATGCCTGCTGGCATCGAAATCAAGGTGAGCAGGTGAGGGGAAGGGGAACCCCCAACTTCCGGCATCAAAATTGAGGTGAACGGATGAGGTGGAGGGGTACCTTCACCTGCTGGCATTGAAATTGGGGTGAAAGGGGGGGGTTCCGCTGTCTTCCAGTGTTGAAATTGACACAAACAGGTGGGGTGGCAAGGTACCCGAATTGAAATCGAGGTGAAAGGGGGAGGAATTTGTCGGCGTCGAAATCAAGGTGAACAGAGGAAATAAGCCCCCCGCCTTCTGGCATCAAAATTGAGGTGAACATGTGAGGTGAACGGGAACCTCCTTGTTGCCCAGAACGAGTGGTGGTGGTGGAGGTGGAGGTGGAGGTGGTCCTTGTTGCCAAAAACAAGCGAAGAGAATGGTGGTGGTGTGTTAGAATGTTGGGATGAGGGGAGTGATGGTAACAAAAAGGTAAATATCTTGAGAATGAGCGGGAGCGACAACATGCGTGTGGGGTCAATAAAAAGGGTAGTCAAGAGCTTTCATTTGAGCCCAAAATGAAGCGGAACGGTGGAGGAATGCGTCCGGAGTGAATCTAAAGATGATCAAAAATGTCCATAATGATGACAATGGAATGAGCGGACGGTTTGGGGTGATCAGGGCGTCAAAATGATCGTCTTGATGAGCCCTACAAAACACGTCAAAAATCGAGGGAATCGGTTCAGGGAGTCCGAAGGTATTGCTGCCACATCATCTATATCTCCCATAGCAACTACACCAATCCATGTAGTAACCCCCAACAGCTTCAACACAAAGATGATAGTCCAGGGTGCAAGGCAGGTAGATTGAAAAAAGAGGAAAGGAGCAGTGTCATGTTTCTAAGCAGTGGTGGTCAGCAAGTATTACAATTTGCATGCGCGCATCAGAGGAATTCATGCGTTGACGCTGTTTCGAGCGGAGTTTTAAGTCCCATCAAACCCGGCAAACCCGTGCCACGGGTACGGGTTTTTTGGGGGTACAAACTCGGCAACCCGTACCCATACCCCAAGTCAACCCACGACATTTACCCGCGGGTTTCTCTTACCCGTGACATTCCCTAACGGGTAACCCGGGGGTATTTCAGAGAAACCCGTACCTGTACCCGTGGAAACCCATACCCGTGTGTATGGGTATGGGTTTTGTGTGGGTACGGGTCCGGGTTTTGTATTTAAATTTGTATATACTTATAATAATATTAAAATTACCATCGAAAACG
>Ga0307514_10006179_pt1 | contig 10507 bp, 11 predicted proteins | sample 16_EM_MG_FD_203088 | JGI IMG/M metagenome (GOLD analysis project Ga0307514, IMG submission 203088) | Populus trichocarpa ectomycorrhiza microbial communities from riparian zone in the Pacific Northwest, United States - 16_EM | ecosystem: Host-associated > Plants > Roots > Unclassified | place... | reverse complement strand
TCACGCAACGTCTTGTATCTTAATTGAATACGAGCTTTGTCTATTCGTCTCTTGTCCATCCGTCTCTTGTCCACTAGACCTTTTGACCTATTAGCCTATTAGCCTATTAGCCCTGCGCTCCCTGGAAGACTCCTAGCCCCAGTGCCCGTAACACTGGTGGGACTAACTCCGTGAGGTGTGTCTACCAGGGACTACCTAGGTGACTGGGAAGTATGGGGCGAGGCCATGCGCAACCATGGCGTCCTACGAGGAAAATTTTCGGCAGTCCAATCCGCACGTGACCGACACACGGCATGAGTAGGCATGACAGCGGTTCAGCACAGTAGGTACCCTACGGTACCTACCTACTGGTAGATTTTTTTTTTTTTTAAGGAATCATTAATCGTAGCCTATCTAGACTATGACGATGGACTGCGGCTCACTGTTACCAGCTGCCTCTCTCCACTCCGGGCCAGTCCCTGCCCTCCCCTCGCTTCTCTATGTACATTTCTACTTCAAGAACTCCGCCAACGCCGCACACCACTCCTCGTCCTTCCATATCATCTCCCTCGTCCTCCCCTTCCCATCTCCGACCCACGGGCACTCGTACAAATGGGCAGCGTTTTGCTGTGTCCATCCATCGCACACGCAAGACCCATCATCCACCTTCCCTATTTCCCTGAGCCAATATGCTTGCGGCCCTTTATCCGTTATCATATATGTCAGCCCCTACTGGTAGATTGCGTGTACCACCAGGTTTCCGCTCTTCCGTTCAGCTGAGACATACTAGCCGTTTACGCAAACCGGTGGGGTCATGCATCAGAAACCGTTCCGCAGGGGTTTGAGCCGCTTGGTTGGATATGATATGAGATTGGGCGCTGGGCTGAGTAGAGGGGGGGGGGTCCTCATCGGTGAGGCTATATTACAAGTAGGTGGCAGTGGTTTTTGGCAGCACGTGAAGTACCGTTCCGCGCCGTGCTACACCAAGCAGCAAAACATATAATTTTTATATGGACTATGTCTAGACTCGGAACCGCTACCTTTTTGTGTACCTAGGACTATGTCCACAAAGGCCCATGCTTCATCCTACCGTCTCGCCCAGCAGCCATATCTCAGTATTGATATCCCCAGAGGAGCACTTAATGGAATCATGGATATGGATCCATTGAACTTGCTACAACAGCGGGGGGGTCTTTTGCCAAATATACCATCATCCATGCATATACTATGTCCAGCCAAAGAAAACCCTAATACACCCACTGACTAGAGACCTGAGTATGCGTCTACGATATCGATAGCTGATCTCGTGCCCAGACTCTCTCGGTTTGGCTTGGCGTTGCCTTTTGTGTGCCCCCACCTCGAGTAAGTATGTGGAGTGGCCTGCCGCAACGCGTGCCAAGAGTCACGAGCGATAGTCTGCGTACGAGAACAATCGATAGCCTCTTACGAAGGATTGTGCATGTGGAATCATAAGTATGTAAGGGTGCGGATGAACCCCTATCCTACATTAGTAAGGAGCATTAATTAGGTCCGCTTCGTCTCTATGAGGGTTGTGCAGAACTGTGCGGCCAGGCAATTACAGCCTGCATTATGTTGTTGGCCCATATCCCTGATTATCTTAGCCCTACATAATACGAAACATTAACGCTCCCGAAAATAGCGCAACTCTGTACCTATGCTGGTACAAGAGGCTAACATACTTACCAGCTACAGGAATTTGCATTCTCTACATAGCCAGGCTAATGCATAACTAGGTATATCTGTAACTAGGTATGTCAAGCAGGAGGCAGTATTGATAGTTTGGTAACACGACTTAGCGGTGGTAAGTTGCCTCATTTGCTCCTTAATCCAGCTACCTATGTGAGCTCAACATAGCCAAACCCTGTACATATATGGCCCGAGGAGGATCCATGGCGGGCCAGTTGCAGGGGAGCAAGACTACCTGTACGGGGGCGCACTCAGAAAAAGCAACCCAGCCCAAGAAACAAGAATAACGCCCAATCCATTGTACCTTCTCTTTCTGCCTGAAGCTTTTGAGATTGGCGATTTCAGTCGTGGCCGATCCCCAGAACAGTTTCCAATAAAACCAGACTAGTACGTATACTATCCTTGACAGGGCAGAAATGCACATGAAATCTCCTTGCAGACATCTAGCGTGCGATTACCTCTTACAGTCCGGTACTGAAATCGTTTATTGGAAAGGAGCGTGAAAAAAAAAAGCGGGATACAAGTTGATCTTGATGCTGCTAGCGTTGTACGACGGCCGACGCAGTCAAGAAGTTGAGTGGGGTTCTTTCATACAATATTCAGCACCACCAGGCACCCTTGTAGGTTTGCCACTGACTAAAGTTCGGGGCTTTGAGATACCCGCATTTCCTACGAAGCTCAGGGTAACTTAATAGAACGAGTTCATGAGTTCCAACGATAATTACAATGGCCGCCGCGTAGATACCACTATCTTACTGATTAAGTGATTCGGGCGCATTCATAAGTGCAGACTAGTGTCCCCGCTGCAAACTTTGTATCTGCAGGCAGACTAGTTGGTGGCAAATCTCCGCGTGTAATTTAATGGGCGTATCTTCCAGCGTGTGTTACATCAGATTCGAAAGTGGGAGGCAGGTTTCAGATAGATATACCAAGAAACTGTCTATCACGAGGCTCCCGAGCCGAAAGCCCAACTAGCCTCGGAAGCCCCATGACACATATGGATATATGTAACCCTAGGATTGCGCTCTCCCCGAGACTTTTTGGGATACTCATTGCTATCTAGCCCCTTACCAGGCAGCGCATCCCCAGGCCAGGATGCCTTGTGGATTACCTAACCACAGAGCCGCTCCCTCAGAATCCTTGTCCATTCCGAAAGAATAAGCAAAAAGTGACTAGAGAAACTATCGATCCACACATATGTTCCAGCTGTACCTTAGAACAGCTTCATTGCGCAGAAGAAAAAGCCATTAGCCACAAAAACACGCAGATTGGTGGGTACCTAATAACCAGCCTCGGGCCGCATTCACCAGGCACAGAAAGCCACGGCGAGTGCAGAATGCCATAGTTAGCTCACCAGAGCCCGAAGGAAAGGGATTGTAATTGCGAGCTGCGGCACTGTGCATTTGAGAGTCTTTATCTACAGATTCTAGGGCATACTGGCCATGGTTCCGGCTATACATTCGCCGTTCCGGAATTTATATACATGGAAGAGCCTGGTCCGCACGAGGTCTCCATGCATTAGTCTGATCATGCATGGCAACCAGGTGTTGCGGACCGCAGCTGGCACCGCTCGAGCACCCCATGGCCGCAGTTAACAATGCCCCTATTGCTGCTTAGGTTACCCCAATTGGTGTTGCTAGGATCTGAGTCTGGTAGTTATCTCGGAACAACATTCCTATACTAGGTAGCTACAGGGAGCATAAAGTGGCTGGCTTTAACTCCCAGTTCATTAGAAACAGAGATGATAGGCACTGTTGTCGATGGAAAATTGAATCCACGTGGTAGTGTTGTGCATAGATATGGGTTACCCTGAGCAGGTTAGTCGCCGACTAGCTTGGTTGCGATAACCCTTTTTTGATGTCTTGCGCCAACTAGAAATCGCCGGGGTGCCTAAGTGGGCGCAACTTGATTAAAGTGGGCGTGGGCTTTGACTAGTCTGGTTGCACTACCCCTCGTAGAGGTTTGGCTTGTAGTTGCATATGAATATCGATACTCCGTACGGAGTCCACAAATCACTGCTAGCTACAGCCCAAGACTCAGTAGCATAATGAAAACACACCGGCCTTGAATTGCCAACAACTACCAACAAGCGCTTTTACTCGCACTTTTTAGCATACTATTATCCACCAACTTATGTGATTCCTTGTATAACTAACTGCACGATGTGCGACCTCACGTACACACCTTCAGAGGTCCTAATAACTTGAATCTATATCTTGTTTTTAGTGACTACAGATGTTTGTATGCATAATGATAAATATGTATGTAGTAGCGTAAACTGCGTCGCGCGCGATTGACGAAAGCAGCAAAATCCAAACACGACTCTGATAGATGTCCGTGCCATAGCACCAGTGCTGCAAGGTAAAGCCCTCCTGGGGCCCTTAGGCCTAGCCCAATAGGCCTGACACCTGGGACGGTACACAGTAGTGATGAATGTAGGAGAGCTAAGAGTTGTGCCAGCCTGGGAAAGCGGGACAAGTAAGGTAGCCTTGAACGGTCAAGGAACCATAGCTAGGATATCCCAGCTAGGACACATGAAAGTGAGACCTTGGATCGCTCGAGGAGAAATTCGGGGGCTACCGCGGGAGGAACCTCGGAATTTAATGTGGATCATCGGGAATAATGGCACGAAAAGGCAGGCAGGATGGCAGGGAAGGTGGGATGGATGGGAGCGTGGATGCAAAGTCCTGAAGCAGCAACAGCGGCTGGCATCAGATGAGTGGTCTGGTTTCAAATAAGCATCCTGCACCCACCCCAAGTCGCCTTCCTAAAGTGGGACATTGTCGTGGGTCGCGGGCTGCTGGAGATGTAGCTGTGGGTTATCGGGAGGGCGGAAAATGATAAGTGTAAATGATAGGGGATGAGGGGGAGGACGAAAGAAGAAGTCTGGAGAGACCCTGAGGCTCACCAGTTTTGGGAGTAATTATGTGTGCGTGGGCAAGCTATACGACCTTGCATGACCTATATAAAGATTTTTGGCTACTTACCTTAAGCTTTGGCAATAATATATATAAGGGGCCTGACTATGGACCTTATACAGAAAGGCTACTCACCATTTTTCTTTCCTCTCTCGGCTGGATATAGGCTTAGGCGGTTTGCCTTGCTACAGCCGTGGGTAAGAGCCCAGATATAGAATCAACTGTGTGCCTCTCTGTCCGCAAGTTTTTGCCGCTCACCTCTCGCTCCAGTGACTTACACTGGATATATATATTATATACCCGTGGATATTGATTCGTTTATCCTACATGATGGACGCTGCTCTAGTTAAACGAAGAAAGCCACCAAAAGCGCGGGAGAAAACTCCGGTCATTTGTCAATTCAAAGGGGCTGAATGCCCTTTCATGAAAGTGACAGTAAATGGCAGCTTAAGCTTCAGGAACACTGCGGAGTTAAAGTATGTATTATCAGAGCTATCGGGACTGTGATTCTTTTCAAGGTTGTAACTGATTGCAAGAGCTTTAGGGAGGATGCATTGAGACATCTCCGTCCATATCAGTGTCAGTCATGCGGCAGGAGGTTTGCAAAGCGCTGTGGGCGTAGCCGTCACTACAAAAAGAGGAATCAATGCATAGCAGGCGGTCGAGACGGAAATGACACGTACAAGCCAGTCAGTGCTGAGCTTCGGCAGGCAGTTAAGGTACTGGAAGAAGCCAAGGGATATGAAAAAGTCACAGCAGCTATAGATAGATGCCAACAGCTTCATCGTAAGTGCCCCATCAATGTTATCCAAACCGATTAATTTGCATCCTACATCTAGTGATAACTAACTTGTTTGTGTCAAGACCCTGTCAAGGGACCAGCGCCAGTAACCCCTGTAGATTACCATAACAATTCAGGTAATACAGGAGCATTTAGGGTAGAGAGTCCACAATCTCAAGGCACAAGTGATCTGAATATCACCCCACCACATTCACTACAACAACTATCCTCGTACCCAGGTATTACACAAAGTCAGGGATTTGCACCGTTTCCCTATTTCGCATTGAATTACCCACATGAGGGGATTCTCGGACAAACATCGATGCCTCTGGTACCCGAATTGATGGAGCAAGACAGTGAATGGACTGGAGGCAATTATTTGACGGTAAGTCGAGGTATCAGCAAGGTCAAGGTAACCTTCTTGATGATCCAATCTTTGGTTGGGGTCAAGAGGAATTTTAACCGGATTGCATGATGACATACCTGCGAGTGCAGTAGTAGACAGCAGTGGAGGTGACGGCGAGTGGGCAGATTATGCGACCCCGTTCTATGAGAATACCTACGGCTACTAATTGCCCACCGTCGGGGCGTCGAGTGGTCTTAGTGGTTGGACATTGTTTTCATCTTTTTTTTTCCTGTTTCCATTTTGTTTATCTGTCCTTACGCTTGGGAAATTGGTATGGGTGTATAGCCTGGAACTTGCGCATTTTGTTATCAGACCGCTTTGAGTACTGTTTAATTGAATTCCTCTATCTACCCCCCGACACCCCCACCGCCTGAGCTCACGATCCCCGGAGGCCATGCATAAATTAAAGCTCCACCAAACCAACCCAATTGAGATTTAGGAATCTGGAGTGTTCAAAGCAGTAGCAAGCCTCCTATGTTTGGAGGTTGATAGTAAGATTCAAAATTGTTAGTATGCTGCAGCTGCCAGGTAGGTCTGTGATAGAGAGGACGGATAAGCGCTCCCAAAAATCGTGTGTATTTCGGAGGATTCTATTTTTTTGGAGGGGAGAATAGCATCCATGGCCTTGTATGTCCGATTGGTACCGCAGCCTTCCATGTGAAGTCCCCCAGCACAGCCTGGGCCCCTTTCTGGTGCGCTGTTCACTTCGGGAAGGCTTCCACTAGATGCACTCAGAAGCTTTACCGTAGTCATATTCATGATAGGTGACGGATTAAGGCTATACTGCACTACCCAGGTACAGCAAACTATTGACCATGAATGCGTACCGCGCCCTGCAGAAGCACGTGCTTACCTCTCTAAGCGCAATTGCAACGGTCCTAACAACCTCCTCTGCGCAGACTATGATCTAGATTATAGCACAAACTATGTTAGAATGGGTAACCTGATTGGTGTGAAAAATTGCAAGGAAGAATCGTGGGAGGCGCTAGGGGGATATATATATTGGGTCATGTTTGCTGTCGATTGTTTTTGGGGGTCTTTGGTCTTTCCTCTTTAGTATTTTATTCTGGAGCGTACAGTCAGGATAAGCTCAATTTATTCTCTTTCCACTTGCGAATTCAAGTGAGCCTTTATATACCGTGCACCATTCGTAGTAGTAAGAATCGCGAAATTCTTACAAACTACACTTAACAGTTTCCGAGTGCCAAAGGTACTTGGCGGATTGGCACCAATCATGGGCGTAAGCCGACTGCTGGAGAAGAAAGGAAAAAAAATGGGCTGAGCATCGGATCCACCCCCGCACCTAGGCAGCAAGGCTCTCGTATCAGCCCATACGCCAGACCCCAGCACTATCTAAATTAAGTACTCTACATAGGTGCGTGCAGTTATGCCCTGAGGTGAAGCTGAGGGGATATACCAGCACAGCATCTCGGAACTGGTGGTCATGGCTGGTAAAGAAGTACTTGTACCTTGGCTCATTTTACTTTTTGCGGCGTAATGCAAAACAGTTGACCAGCCATGCCAAGGCAAGTTCAGATAGTACTCACTTCAGGGTAACAGAATAAACAAGCCAATAAACAAGCCAATAAGCTCAATTAAAAAAACCTTGAGTACTGCCTGCTATCAAATCATTTTTCCATGTACCTTCCCGCCTCCCCACTCTCCCTCCCCAAAAGCACCCACCAATCTTGCCACTCTACTTCTCTTTTATTCTATACTTTGCTCACAAGAATTAATATTCATTCTGAACAGCAGCTTGTGGTTGCTCATAAGAATCCTTCATTTTATGTGTTCCTTTATTCATAGAAATAATATATTAAAGATACCTTTAGTAGCTAATGTCTATAGATATAAAATATTAAACTTACCTGAGCAAAGCTCTTATTTTATCACCTGAAGTAGTAGTCCAGTTATACCCATGTGCTACTGAAGCTCGAGTTTGAACAGTTTGAGTCTGGATTTAGTTGTCTAAATCTTTGCCCTAGTCTCGGAACCGCTACGTTGTGTATAGCCACAACCCAGTTATATGTGGTAGCCGTAAATTTTGCCAACGCGGGGCTCCTAACCAATGGTCAACTGTTTAACATGGCAACCGCGTCCTCTACCTAGCTACTCGGAAAATGTACCTATAATAAGCAGGGTTTCTGCTAAACTCTCCTCCATATAGCCGTGGTATGTATACTAATTATACAGCACATGCATGCATACAGAAGCCAAGATCTCAGAGGACGGGGATCTTAAGGCTGAGGTACAAGTAGGCAAGGCTCAGATAGCGGAGCTGGAAGGGGAGGTGAGCAAGTTGAAGAAGGAGTTAGCCAACCTCAAGGCTGAACCAAGAGGCAGATATGTTGAGAGCCTCAAGGGAGAAGTGACATTTGAGGAAGAGGCTAAATACTGGAAGAGGAGATGGAAGCAGGTAGAGCAGGCATGCGGGGAGATCGCGGAGAAGGTGGAGGCCTCGTGGAGAGGGGTCTACGAGAAGGGAGTTAAGGAGGAGGTAGACAGGAGGATGAAGAAGGGGAAGCCGAGGGGAAAGGACAAGGGGGTGCAGGTCAGTACTCCCCAAGTCGCAGTATCCCCCGCAGGGACACAGACCGAGGAGATTGAGGGGAGGGAGAAGGGGAAGCAGAAAGAAGAGGAGAGGGGAGCCAAGGTTGAGGAGGAGGATGAGGTTATGAAGGATAGGTCAGATGACGCCGAGAGCAACTGGCGACCATACGAGGACCTGTCCAGCTACGAGGATGAGGACGAGGCTCCGGTGGTACCACCCACCAAAATACAGGCTGCACCACGTCCGGCGGCAAAAAAACCAGTTGGCAGAAAATCCCAGCCAACCAAGACAGCCCCCGAGGACATCCCCTCTACCCATCTTCGAGCCAAGGGGATGGTGATTCATGGGGTCCCTTGCCATAGACCCGTGGCAAAAATTACAGAGCAATTAGGGGAAGGGCTTAGAGGAAGAAAGGTGGGGATTATGGGAGCACGTTGGCTCGTGGGGGGAAGCAGGAGACTGGGAAAGGCCACCAGCTCCATTGTTGTGTTCTTTGAGGAGGTCATCAGGCTCGGAAGACAGGTGCGGTTGGGAGGGCGCTGGCTTCCTGTAGAAGCCTATGATTTTGACAGAGGGAGGAATTAGGAGGATGTGGGGTATGGGTGGTTCATGTGGCTTTTGGAGTTGGCCAGCTTCATAACGGAATCACCGCAGACCTACCTTGCTTTTTCCCTTACAGTTTTCATACAGCTTGGGTCAAGCACAGTGTATGTAGTTGTTGTTCTGGTTTCCTTGGTGCGGCGTGTTGTTCCGTGCGCAAACCCAAACCTTCAAAGGGGCGGGAACGGGGCCGTCTCATAGCCTTAGGCTCCATAGACGTACAGACTCCAAAAAAAAAAAAAAAAAAAAGTACATTTTGCTCGGCCATGGCGATATCGGGAGAATTCTTAATACTTAATCCTAGCAGCCTGTTAATCGGCTAATAGAGTATCCATAGAGTAGTGGTAAAAAAAATATATCAGTTATTGATGATTATTCGTCTCTTAGCCTAGGGCTCCAGAGACGTATGTACAGACCCCCCCCCAAAAAAAAAAATATTGATTATTGCATGGCAGAATTGGCTTTTTTTATATGCTCTTGTGCTGCCTTTCCCGTGCAGCAAGGTCTCTTTTGACCCAATCCATATGTGTGAATATAGAGCCTAAAGGAAAGCCAATAAGAGAGCGCAGAGACTTTGACTAGTAATACCAGGACGCCTAAAGTCAAGTAAAAAGGGGATGTAGGGCTTCTTGTGGAATGGATGGAGGAGAATCAGGAAGCAGCAAGAGCACTTGGGTGAAGATGTGATCTCGATGTCATGTCTTTTGCCTGGAGGACATCTCACCCTGGTCCCATATCCTTGCTGCTCACATGATATGGTCGGGTTGAGTCCGCCAGGCCAGATAGCTGGAATCACCATCGTCATAATATATCACAAGATGTGGCTAGAGGTGAGGGTTTGCAGGGATGGCCAGAAGCTGATGGCTGGCCAATATGGATGGGGGGAGTAGGTGGTGTAGTTGGGAGCCACCTTGGTGGACACGACAGCGTCGGTAGGTTCGAATCCTGCTACCCCGCATTAAGAACACAACCCTCTAGGTACACTTCCCATATAGCATAGGACGTTTTGAGTCTCTATAAAAAATGAAAGGAATCATTTTGGTGAATAGAAATACTGATGGTCTTATGAGCATGCGAAAACTATAGTGTTTTGTAAATAACAACTTTGCCTACTTGTATGCCACTCTCTCCAACATGTATGTGTACAGAGCAATATAAGTACCAAAGGAAAGTCTATGTATTGGTCGAACCCAGTACTCGGGTACATGCAGCGACACAAGCCAGAGTCCATTTCTCTCAAAGTTGTAATCGACGTCAACTAAACTACCTACCGGTATCCTGCGATATAAGTTCAATACGCACACGCAAGGTATGCCATGATCCTATTTCATATGTACACAGTTATAATTATTTATCCTAACATTGAATAGTCTTAGCATTGCAGATAATACTCATTATGGAGCCAGTTGGTCTCACAATCGGGGTTGTCGGTCTCGCCGGACAGTTAACCAAGGCTGCTATGGACTGCTACAAAATTTTTGATAATATGAATGATGTTGGCCCCACCTACGATGCAATTCTGCATGAGCTACGCACACAGGGGCTTCGACTCAGGAGATGGGAGC
>Ga0307514_10006178_pt1 | contig 10508 bp, 5 predicted proteins | sample 16_EM_MG_FD_203088 | JGI IMG/M metagenome (GOLD analysis project Ga0307514, IMG submission 203088) | Populus trichocarpa ectomycorrhiza microbial communities from riparian zone in the Pacific Northwest, United States - 16_EM | ecosystem: Host-associated > Plants > Roots > Unclassified | place... | reverse complement strand
AATGTTAATTATTATTATTTTAATTTCTTCATCTTTTATTTTTTTTATTTTTTAGATTTGATCTCTATTATTTTGATTATTATTTATTTTATTTGAGATAATTTATGAATTTGTTTTTTCAATTTCATTCTTATTCAACTTTTTAATTTGTTAGATTTGTTCCTCATTATTTTAATAAACTTGAGAAAAATAAAACATTAATAAGTTATTTTCCAGCTCATTTCCATGACATAACCAAACACTAGAAAGTGTTTTCCAGCTCATTTTTCATTACACTACCAAACATCAGAAAATAATTCACTTTCCCGAAATTCAATTTCCAAAAGGAAACTACTTTCCAGCAAACAAACGGGGCCTTAGTGTTTTTTTTATTTATTTAATCTCGTCTTTTTTGTTAGGTCTTTTTTTTAAAAAAAAATCTATTTTTTTATCCCGATCTCATATTGCGAGAGGCGGGTTAATCAAGTTAACCCGAGTTAACTTATGTTTTTTTCTTTGACATTACTTTTTTAAAATAGATTTTTTTTACTTCCATCCTTTGACATTAGGTTATTGATCCTTGAGCTATGTAATTTCTTTTTATTTTTTTCCTACGGATTATCTCGATCTTATATCTCGGGTGACATATTAATCAAGTTAATCCAGGTTGACTCAAATTATTTTTATTTGAATATTTTTTATAATAGAAAAAATTTGACTCAACCCGCAGCATAATGCGAGCCACCTATCTAGTTTATGTATGAAGCAAATGGTTGTTGATAACAAATCATCACATCACACTCTTTATCTTTGCTCATCTTTGATATGATCCTTCCATGAAATTTTGTATTTTATACTCACATCATATGTCCTCAACATTGACAACATTGCTTCTTCTTCTTTTTACTGTTGGTAAGTTTGGTTTTGAGATAACTTGTTCATTAATTAAGCTCGAGTCTCTCTCCAAACAATTTGAAAAACATACCATTTATATCGGTCTATTCATTTAGAAGAATTTAATAAATTCTAAAGGTTTAAACCCAAAAAATAAATTAATGAAGCAAATCTCCTTTAACTACTAGGCCAATTTTTTAGGTTTAAATTTGCTTTAGTAATTACTTGATTAGGGATGTGCTATGTTTAACTTTGCTTGAAATGAAATTTTTTTTTAATTTCATTTGGATTTTGGCAATATGCAAAATTGCTTTAGAAGATTCTTGTTGTCATAACCCAATTTTGAATCACCCAAAATTCTTTTACAAAAATATTTTTCTTTCCTTGAAATATTAGAGAAAACCAAAAAAATCATAAATTCAAAATCCAAAAATATTTTCAAAACAAAAATAAATGAGCTTTTAAGCTGCAACAAATCAAAATGCTAGAGGGATAATCAGAAAGGAATATTGTTGATGAGATAGGTTGAAGAAGGACTTAATTGAAGGAAAATTAAGTTTGAAAATCAATTTGACTAAAATTTTAAGAATTAATTAATTTGAAGTAGGGCTGAACATTTTCGGTTCGGTCCGGTTTTGGACCAAAATAAACAATCAAACCTATTTTTTTTTAGTTTTTGAACCGAACCGAACTGAAAATCGGTTCAAACCGATTAATTTTGGTTCGGTTTTTTTCCCTTCCAAACCGGTTCAAATCGAAATTATTCCAATTGCAAACAAAATTTATTCACAGTCCCAAAAAAATCCCTACGATTTTTCTCATCATCTCTATTTCTTTCTGCTATTGTGTAGCCACAAGTAGTAGGGAGCACAACCCAGAGGAGCCAAGCCCATGACCACCACTTTTCTAACATCAACATTGTACAAGCATGATTACAGATTTTATTGTGTTGTCAAACCAGAGGCCGCAAACTTTTCTTTGTCCATTCATTCCATTTGATAAAGTCCTAGAGCCTATTCTTGCAATGCGCATTTGAAGCTTATTCTATCAAAGAGCTTGGGCATCTTTCGATGAGTAGGTCTAGAAAGAAAGTAAGCTTGTAACTTTAGGTTTACAGAGAGTAAAGGGAGGGGAGAAAAATCAAAGAGAAAAGATGCAGAGAGAGGGGAGAGATATGCAGAGAGTAAAGAGAGAGGGGGGGCAGCTGAATGTTATTTAAGGGTTAGAAAACATCCTATTTATACTAGTTTTTTTTTAAGTGCTGGCTGGTTAAACCGATTCGGTTCGGTTCGGTTCAATCGGTTTCAGACTTTAGAAACCGAAACCAAACCGAACTGGAATTTTTTTGTGATTTTTTAATCGGTTAATTTGTTTTTTTTTTGTTCGGTTTTTTCGGTTATTTTTTTTTCCGGTTTTCTCGGTTTATCGGTTTTTTTGCTCACCCCTAATTTGAAGGGCTTAATTAAACTTCTAATAGGTTTTATTGACTTAATTGAGGACTTATTTGAAGAAAAGTTTAAGGTTGAAATCTAGCTTGATCAAAATTAAAAGAATTAATTATGTTTAAGGGCTTAATTAAACTTTTAATAGGTTTAATTGATTTAATTAAGGACTTAATTAAAGAAAAAAATAATTTTGAAAGTCAATTTGGGAAAAATTAGAAGAATTAATTAAGTTCAAGGACTAATTGGAAAAAAATTAAGTTTATAGGCCAAATTTGGATTAATTTGCAATGATTGGCAGATCAAGGACCTGATTGAAGCTGTGATTAGCCTAATTGGTGCAATCAAGGGCTTAATTGAAAAAAAATAGAAGTTTGAAAGACCAATTAAGAACATTATTGAAAATATCCAAAACCAAGGACTGTGTTGAAAAGGTGCTAAAGTCAGAGGATCCGATTAAAAAAATTTAGGTGTGAAATTGAAATGATTCCTAAAAATTAGATTCAATTGAGGGTTTAATTTTAAAAACTCAAAAGATTGAAGGTTGCAATTGAAAAAGAAGATTAAAGCCCTAATTAATCTAGAGTTACCAAAACAACCCCATTCCATTTAAATAAAACAGTGTGTTTCAACCAAAATGGTTTGTTTTGGTTTAAAATGAAGTTGTTTTGTTTTGGTCTTAGAAAAAATATATAAGGGCTAGATGACTTATTGTCTAGCTAATATTCATCTTCTTCCCCAAAGAACCTGAAAACCATAGTTGGGTTGCCACCTTTCAAGACATATTTCACCCTCGTCTAACCTTGAAACCAAGATAAAAGTCACTCTATCAATGACCTAGATTACTCCCCACAACATCCAACAAAATCATTTTCCTTCTTCACTAAGCCTTTCTCACTAGACAACAAAACACATACCCAACCAGTTATACCTGTAAAAAACAATTATAGAAACAACTAATGTAAAACCCAGTTAAAACTTTCCTAGAAAACAAAAGTTTATAGATGGTTAAGGACAAATTGAAATAAATGAATGGGCTTGTATAAGTGAACATACTTATTAAGAGGTGAAAATGAATGTCTAGTAAATTAACTACGAATGAATTAGAAAGATGGAGTATAATTTTAAAACTACTATAATGAAGGACTAAAATGCAAAAAAAGGGGGAAATTTAGCCTTTCTCTTAAAAGAGGGTCGACGATGTGAAAAGAAAAAAACCTCCATCTTTTTCACCCATAACAAACACTCCCTCACCATTTCTCTTGCATGTTAAACCATTTTCCCAAAAGAGAGAAGAAAATAAAAAGATTAGTTTGAGATCTTGAGATAAGACCTTAAAATAACATCAAGAAATAGAGAGAAAAACCTTGTAGTGTGGATTTAGAGGAAGAATAAGAGAAGTAAAAGAGATAGAAAGGAGAAGCCATGGAAGGAACATTAAAGAGAACCACAAACGAAAGTTAGAAGAACATTAATCATCTTCAAGGTATTTATGGTAAGTAAATTTAAGAAATTTCAAATTTTCTCAATTAGGGTTCTTGAACCAATTTGGGGAAAGTAAAAAATAAATTACATGATTATGTCAAAAAGAAGGTTAATAACCTAGAAAAATGACCTTGTAATTTAGAAATAGTAAAGAAATGGAAGTGAACACAAGACCTATATATTCGGCAAAAAAAAATGGTTGAAGGGAAATATTGTTCCAAAATGTTTGTACATATAATGAATGTTTTAGTTTGTTTATACCATTGTGATAAATTGTTGTTGATCAAAATACCTTACCACAAGTATCTCAATTTTTATTGATATTAAGTGTACTTAATTGTATTGTTTATGTTTGATTGTGTGGAACAAATTATATCTTGTTAATATAGATTAGAATAGGAAAATTTTGATTGGAAACACAAAGCGGATACATGTTTATCATAAGCCTATATTCGATCATACTTGGGAGATGAAGAGAAAACAACATAATTCTTGTGTATGGATGGCCTATGTTTCGGCCATGATGAGAAATAAGAAAGAAAATTGTTCATATAGGTGTTTATAAATAAATTCAATGATGATGAATATCCTTTGTTAGAAATTGATTGTCCTGGAACATAACCTAAAATATTAGTAAATTTTTTTGATAATGATGTACATGCTATAATACATTAAAAGGGACGTTGTGAAAAAGTGTCAAGGCATGCTAAGTGTAAGAAAAAAAATCACGATGAAGAATCATTGTCCATGCATGAACATGGAAAGAGAGATATTAATGATGACATTAAATGCACCTTGACATGTAGAACCAGTTAATGATGTTAATAGTAATTAAAGAATGATGGTATAAAAGATTATGCTAACATAATTATATGAATATGGATGTGTATAGCTAAAAACAATATTGAGGGAAAGGATCAAATATGTAAATTATTAATGTCTTAACTCTTGTACAAGTTATTGCTAGGATGTGAAACCAATAAGAAAAAAGTATATGATTTAAGACTTAAGACTCTGTTTGGATTTGTCAAAATATGTGAAAGAAAAATACTATTTTTGGTTTTTAGGCTTTGTTTATAAAACACGTTATTAAAGCTTTTTTAAGCATGTGATTTTTTAGCTAAGAGATTGTTTGATGAACACGTCCTAACAAAAAAAAATAGCCTTTTTATTTCCTCTTTTAGGTGTTTTGTCAAACGTAACCCTTTTTCCAAATTCAATCTCAGATTTTCAAGGGATCATTTTGCATTTTTTTTTTGTATCTCATATATTTTTACCATTTCATATTTAATATTTGAGATTGTGAACTTATACATAAAACACTTTTCTAATATTGTATAAACCTTAAAAAAAACAAAAAAATATCTTTATTATTTTAGATTTTTTTTAAATTGCACATGGCCAAGTTTTCTCCAAAAAAGTCATATTTGTATTTTTAATAGAAAAACAAAAAAAATGAAAATACAAAAAAAATATTGCATGATTTAGCATATCAAAAAATCAAAGAAATAATTTTTAATATTTTACATGCATTATGGATTTAATAATAGGTTTATTAAAGTCATGAAGACCTAACCTAAATTACAAAAACACCAAAATACCAATTTGTTTATTTTTAATATCAAAGATTGTGAACTTATATGTAAGTTGTATTCCCAGTATTAAAAACAAATGCAAGAAATATGTTTTGGCTCTAAAATGACTAGGTTTAACCCGTAAAGTCATGTTATACTCTATTGGGGTGAGCTTGCTTTAACCAATAGATAGATGAATGGTGAGGGGAAAAAAACACAACAGTGTTGTAGTAATATTCAGACAAAAACATAATGCAACTTACCTTATGTAGAGTGTATTAGGGGTGATATTGTCCTTCTTATACACAACAAGTCTCCTTATCTAGATTCTAAAGACCAGCTAGGGTTCCTAGTAACCAAAATACTAGGTACGACTCTAAACCTTTTTAATTAATAAAGGACAAGAATTCTTTGTTCTTTTCACCCATACCAAAAATCCTAATCAAGGAGGATGATCATCATGACATCAAACTCATGTGACAGAATGACGACTTCACTAGAACTCTTGTAGACTAAGTTTCATTGTTTGTCTGATTGATGTATTTTGTTTTGATTGGTCTATAAATTTATCATCAACATGCATTTTTATACAAACTACTCTTACATTTTATACGTTAATATTTGTTTATATATTGCTAATGAAATGCCTTCATGCATCACATGTTTTAATTTTTTAGAGCATATACAAGCTTCTAGATTGGGTGGGGGAGTAGTGGTTTGTCCTATAACTATCAATCAAGGTTCAAGACTCATTAAACACTCAACTCAAATATCAGTGCTTGTTTAGTAATGGTGGGTATACGTGCTTTAACCATTTCTTGTAATGGCTCTATACTATCTTTATGAGGATCGTCACTATGTAGATTTGAGACCCTTTTAAGACCATGTAGAAAAACTTACCCCCACTCATTTAATGAATAGAACATATCCTTAGGGTGTATGTGCCATCTGTAAATTGCATCAAGGTAAGGTTGACAAGTAGCATCCTGAATTACAGGACTTTTAGGTGGTAAATAGTTGTCATATAGATTCTATAAGAGTCTAAATTATTACAAATTGACTACGATGAATATAGGTTCCATTTTTTGTGTAATAATGATATTAGACGACGACCATTGTCACCCTTAAATGGCAAACATGTATTCAATTTAACTTTTCTTTCTACAAACATCTCATATTTATTTACTTTCCAAACTTGTATAATTTTCATTTGAAAGTTTGGAATACAAGTCATTTTTTAAGCGAACCTATAACACCAAATCCAAAAAAAAACTGATGGAAAATGAGGAGCGAGCTTGTTAGGAGGTTGAACATCAAAAAAAGATGGAAAGCCTTAAAAGGGACATAGCAAGGCTCACCACCATACTTAAACAGAAATTAAAGGAAAACTCTATAGAAGCCTCAATTACTCAACCAATAGTAGCCACTTATCTAGTAATTATGACTCCCTTCCATCAACAAAATTCAAACCCTAGTGGAACATCTTTGAAAGCTCAGTTCATAAGCCATTACCTGCATGTCCAAACCTATAAGTCCTATAATACTACCCTATATGGTAGGCTTGACTAGAGAAGAGGCTTATGACAAGTGTGATGCTTTAAAAGAAATGATGAGGGTGATTGAGGGGTCTATTTTATATGACCCAATAAAAGCATCCAAAATATACCTAGTCCTCAATGTCATAGTGCCAAAAGAATTTTGAGTGCTCGATTTGATCAACTACTATATAGAAAATTAATACCTATTGATTAATCTAAAAGCATACAATAATAAGATAGCACCAATTATCCATGATGAGAAACTACTCATCCATTTTTTCTAAGATAGCTTTAGTTACATCGCCTTAACTAGGTATATGAGGCTCAATTATATTGAGATTAAAGGGTGGAAAGATTTGGTTGGTGTATTTGTAAAACAATACAATTTTAAAATGGACATTAATCTGAACAAATTCAGTATGTTAGTGATAGAGAAAAGGGAGAAGGAATCAGTCCAAAAATATGGTCAACGATGGAGAAAGAAAGACTGTTTGAGTTGACCCACCTCTAATTGAAAAGGAAATTATCAATCTATTTTCTAATACTTTCAAGGACCCTTATATTCGATCATCTGATGGGTGTTCTAGCCCAACACTTTACTAATATAATGATAGTGAATAAGAGAATGAAGCAAACCATAAGAGCCGGCAAAATTATTGATTTAACTAAAAAGAAAGGGTTCACTGAAAAGGATAAAGAAGATAGTTAGATCCACCAACTAGGATCTAACCAAAATCAGCCAAGGAAAGAATATAATAACAAGTGGAAGTCAAGGAAACAAAACAACACTCCTCATGTCCAGTTCCTAGCATTTATATTTTCCCAATTCCCTCAAAACCAGCTAGCTCTTGATCAAAACAATAAACAACTACATGGACATACACAACATAACAAAAAGACCTTACCATTTCTTTCCTTACCTTTAAAAAAGATGATTGATAAATTGGTCAGTATTGGACAAATTACTCTGATTTCATAAAAACTATTCTGACCACCATATAGGAAGTGGTATGAGCTTGACCAAACATGTGAGTATCATGACGGAATGACGGTGCACAACATTAAAAATTGTCATTATTTCAAGGACAAGCTTCTTCAACTTATTAAGGTCGGGTGTACTCATTTAAGGGCTAAAACACTTTCAAGGGCAATACAAAGGGATAAATGAGCCAAACATAAAACCTTCAAGTGTTAAAGAAAAGAAGAGAAGTCAGATTGTTGTCGTCAACATGTTTGTCATTTTAGCTTTGTAAACAAGGTCTTCAAGACCACATTTTATTTTGAGATGTTTTTGACAACTTAATTGTATCTTTTAATAGATTGTGTCTTTTTATAGTCTAATCTTTCATTGAAATCAAGAACTATTTTGTTATGAAAAAGCTATTTTGAATTTTTATTATTGTCCATGATTGAATAAATATAATGTTAAAACTAGTTGAACCCCAAGGTGTGTCATGCAAAATGCTAGGAGGCACTACCATACGAGAAGTGGTATAAGCTTGACCAAACATGTGAGTATCATGATGGAATGATGAGACATACTATGTTTGAGGGACACCTCCAATGGAAATACGAAGGGATAAATGATTCAACCATGAAAGCTTCAAGTGTTGAAGAAAAGAAGACAAGTCAGATTGTTATAGTCAACATGATTTGCCATTTTAGCTTTGTGAACAAGGTCTTCAAAACCACGTTTTATTTTGAGATATTTTGTCAAACTCAATTGTATCTTTTAATGGATTATGTCTTTTTATAGTCTTATCTTTGCATTGAAATCAAAAACTATTTTATTATGAAAAAGGTAATTGACATTTTTATTATTGTCCATGATTAGATAAATATAATGGTAAAACTACTCGAACCCCAATGCAAAATGTTAGGAGGCAATCCTCACTCTTTTGAAACTTATAATTGATCTCATGGCTTTGTTCAAAACATTGTGATCAAATCTATTGTATAAAAAAAATCATTTGATGAAATAATCCAGAAAAATTAAATTTGCTTTTTTTATTTAAGAAATAATTCAATGTTTGTTTAAAACAATGTTTAGGCACCCGTTATATAGGGTGGCAAATGAATCATTCAAATAATTCTCATTCTAAGATGACCAAATAGTTATTAAACTAAAATATTTAAAATAAAAATATGTATATACCCACACATAATGACTTTTGAGCCATTTTTTTTTTATGTATATGTAACGACATGTAATGAATTCAATAGTTACAGACTCCAAAACATAGTTATTTGCAAATCCAAACCATTATACCGGATAAGGTCAAAATTTACCAGTTCTAACAGTTTGTGCTTGAAATAAGAAAAATGCCATTTTTGTTATCCTTTCACGTTCTAAAAATATATCATTTGCAGTCTTCAGTTGAACTTGAATAAATGTTTCTTTATAAAAACCCTAACTAGGATTACATCCTACCTTAGGGAAAATAAAAACTCCAAAGACCAAGAGTTGATCTTGATTATGATCACACCCTATACTAGGGCAAGCAAAAATTCAAAGATCAAAGACTGAGAAGATGTTGTGAAAGATCCAAAGAGCCTGAGAAATCCAAATGTTAGGGGGTATGTTCAGATGAAAAAAAAAATTGACCAAATAAAGGTCAAAACAAAATGAGAATTCTATTCCAAAGCAATCAAAAAGAGAAAATCAAAGAAATATGATGAAAAGAAAGAACATCCAAAGACACAATGAGTCAAGTAAATAACAATGATCCTAAATCTTTAGAATCTTGAAACACCTTTTGAGCTTACAAATCTCTTTCTTTCCTAACCAAAAGTCATAGTCTGTATTACATGCCTTTAAAATTCCTTTCTAATTAAGCAAGCAAACAATTTGGACTGATAAATACTGCTTTCAAAATACAAAGAGCTTTTTTTGAGAATCATGACATCGTGAACAAGCTACTTATTATTATTCGTGCTGATAAAATAAGTGTTAAAAGGGAGATTTTTTTTAAAAAAAAAAACCTTAAGTTTTTTCTTAAGCCTTACTTTAAAACCCATAAAATAGAAGGTCACCTTATCATGTACCTTCATCAATTCCAATATTGCTTACATTGGATAAATTTCTTTCCTTAAAGATTAAACCTCTTAGGAATTGTAAGAAATTCAAAACAAAAATATTTTAAGCTTACATTGGATAAATTTTTGTTTTCAAAAAGCAAGAAATTCATTTGAGTCATGGATAGCCTGACTTTGAGCTAAGACATGATCCTTGAATTTTGCGATTTGATTCCAAAATAAGAATTTCAAACACCAAGGCTCATTGACTGAGTTTGCAAAGTTGATAAAAATAGTGTTGACACTTCTTATGAGCTCTGGTTTTGGCATAAAATGTGTTTTCAATCGTAAAAAGAAAAAAAAAAGGATGAATGCTTTGCTTTAGTTGTTTCTTAGGCAATGTCAGGTTTAGGTGCGAAATGTTCCATAAATGATGTGTTGATCTTTCAGAACTAAAAAATATGCATTTAGTTTTGTTTGTGGGTTGGGTTTTCACCCTAATTGGTTTTAAAATTTGGCTACCTTGTTTTTTAAGCTCATTGGTCCTTAAAGTTTGGTTTCATTCTTGATAGTTACGGTTT
>Ga0307514_10006177_pt1 | contig 10510 bp, 12 predicted proteins | sample 16_EM_MG_FD_203088 | JGI IMG/M metagenome (GOLD analysis project Ga0307514, IMG submission 203088) | Populus trichocarpa ectomycorrhiza microbial communities from riparian zone in the Pacific Northwest, United States - 16_EM | ecosystem: Host-associated > Plants > Roots > Unclassified | place... | reverse complement strand
GAGAAGGGATTGGAACTGGCCATAGACTGGATGAAAGTTAGGTTTTGTGCATTGCACCTGTGCAGTGCTGTTTGTCTTTGAGCATGAGCCTGACAACGAAGACACATGTCAAGAACAGCACGGATCATTCAAAAAAATTGGGGCAGACCTAGTGCACCTAAAAAGAGGCGCAATTTATCTGTGGGTCCGGTAGAAGTGACGGTAAGGAGCGCGACCTGGTCATGCAACATGACAGCAGGCGAAAGATAAACGAAGATGGACAAAAAGAGGGCTGTCAAGTAAAGGAGTGGGGCGAGGTAAAGTGTGATTCCTCTGAAATAAGGATTGGTGTGCCGCCTTTGCGCTGCGGCGCGCTGAATGGGACGGTAGTAGTAGTCATTAAGCCACGATTGCTGATAGAACATGACCTTGGTGACGGACTGCATCTTCCCGGCAATGCAGATGTCTCTCTGGACAGAGACGACGCCGCATGCAACAGAGACGTCGCAAAACTCGTTCCTGAGGCAGTTGGTAATGACTTTTTCGTCGTCCCGGAAGATAACCTTGTCAATGAGTTCTTGGGGGCTGAATTGCCTTGCATGCTGAAGGACAAGGGCCCTGCGCTCGTTGGAGAGCCGTCCATAGTTCTCGTAATTCACGAGGTCATCGTCCAGGATGTTGAGTCCAACATCAACGGTTACGCAGCGCAGGTAATACATCAGGAAGGCGAGATCATGGTTCGGTATGATGACTTCGACGCCCGTGCGAGTGATATCCATGGAGAACGCAGAAACGGTAGCCATTTTGTCGACGAGGTGAGCGAGGGGAAGGATGCAGATGGGAATGAATGTGGTATAGTTACGGGTATGAACTTCTGGAACGACATCTTCAGCAATTTAAATGCCCCAATGAATGGGATAAAGCCCTTTATTCCCTTTGTGCTTCCCACTGCCCCTGGAATTGTAGCAAGGCACGCCTCACGCCCGGCAGTGCCAATCAACTCGTCGTGCCTGAGAATAAATGAGATGGCCTGAATTAGACTTCGTCCTCACCGTCTGTCCAAGGACCAACAATATATGTAACGATGTTACAACGCCTCCGCACGGCGACTGCAGAAGCCACCCCGTCCCACCCCTTCTAAGGTGGGTTTTCGTGTTTCCTTGGGATTGTCGTGCACAAGAAACCCCTGTTTTCCCCACCTGTGAGCCAACTGTCGCAGATGATTTCGTCCTTGGAGGGTCGCCATGCAGTGGCATGCACGGAAACCACCTTCGTGCGTTTTGTTCTTGGCACCCTTCAACATATGCTCACCAAACACAACAACAAGGGTCCACCCATTCTGTCGTGTCGTAAGTCTATTTTGTAGCACGACGACAGCGCAACGCCGCAACCACTTCATTAAACTCTTTAATCACCTTGTTGGGAAGTGCGGAGAAAGATCGATGAGAGATGGGGGACGGAGAACTTTCCTGAGAGGCTGAGATTTTCTGGTACATCCGAGTCCATTTGGAGATGTTTTCGTCTAGAGTGTGTACTCTGATGCCCTCTGGCAACTACTTCGCAACGTCTGAGATATCTATCATAGTCAATAACGCAACAATCACCGCATTGCTTACTGTAATGTCCGCTCAGTGCTGATCATGATGCGTAAGTCAACTCCTGCTATGTAGCAAAACAAAAAGAATGTTTATTTGCGTTGAAGCCGAATTTACTAATCAACTCAAATTGCCGTAAGTACTGCTCTAATGTGCATTTTCCTGGACCTGTCGTTCGGTGGCATTCCCGAAAGCTCATTTCCTATATTCCTTTGTTTGAAGGGCTCTTCAAATTTGCAGCAATTGAAGTTGCTGTGTAAAGAGGTGGTTCAAATTGAACGGCCGCAAAACCATCTTTTTCGTATCGACTACACGCTTGGAGGCGTTCGCAAGAATGATATATAGGTATATACTGACGTCTCTGCAACACGGGAAAAAAAGTGACAATAAATTCCTTATTTCTCTTCAAGTTCTGGGGCTTTGTGACTAAAATCCGATTCGGTATGATGCCTGCGGTGGAAGAAGAGGAGTGTGGGCTTTGAAAGCCTTAAAATAAAACCAAAAACACGTACATTTTCGGCATGGGTGTTTGTTTCCCTTTCTTTTGCAGAGTGTACCATTTCACGAATGCTGCAACTGAATATGATATGAGCAAAAAAAGATATAGTTGGATTGTATTTGTCCCGAGTCACTGAATTTGCTTACCGAAATTCAATATCAAAAATACGAAAAGCGCAGCCGAATAGGCCGATTCGACGATCATTATCACCATTCCGAGAACTCGTTTAGTTTTAATCTGTTGAAAATAAATACGAGAAATATTAATCTGTATGTTGGACGATGACGGACATACCAGAACATCGAAACCTGGCCAAAAGACGATAAGACCGGCCGAGGAGAAGACGCGTCTTGCAGCTGAAAAGATCTGGAAAGCGTTGCCAGTGAAGTTCTTGTAGGGTCGTTTGACAGACAACGCTTTTTTTAGTAAATGTATCATCTGTACTGATTAACGATCCAGAAGTTGGTGTGTTTGCCTACCGATTAAGATGATCATCTCCAAAGCGATTAAACAACCGCCTTGGGCGACTCCAGAGCCCTGTAAAATGTCAGATGTCTGGAATAACTAAAGAATAAATGGGCATTACCTGTCCAGCCCCTATGATTATGCTTCGCATTAATACAAAAATGTAATCAAGAATGAAAAACCAGTAATATGCTGGTTTCAAGTTTGAATATAGAGTCCCCCATTTCCGAAAGTATTTTGATTTCTCATCACCAGGCAGTTGGTATAGAGCCTCGGGACCTTCGCGCTTGGCGGTTTTGACGATTAGGATCGTGACAATGATGATAACCAGCATGATAACGATGAATTCAATGCCTCCGAAAGCAATCAGACTTTGGCTAGAGCATGGCGCGACGAATTGATAGAACGAGAATGTTGCAACTGCGGCAAGGAACCAGTTAATCTGTCAAAAATAACAGTTCAACGATTGCAAAAAAGATTAAGGTCATAACGAGTCACACACCACGCGAAGGCCGATATTACAGGCTTGTGCAGGCCAGGCTTCAATTTGATCTTTTATCTTTTGGGACTTCACAAATATGTTCAGAACACGGAGGGTCACTGAGACGACGACAAAGAACACCAGCGCCACACCGAGGAGGATGATGGCGCTGATGTAGACGACTCCTCCCAAAGTCGCACGATTGACACCATACTGCAGTTCTATGCCATCCATTCCGCTCATGTTCAAAGGACCATTACTGCCAGGCCTGAGAGAGCCGATATTACGCAAGCATTGAGTACGCGAGGCTAAGCGCTGCGCGGCAGCTCTCAATTGTGCTGATGGAATTATCAAGTTTGCCCATCCAAAGTTGAAGGTGAAGAATCGATAGATGGCGGGATAATTGACCGAAAGGAAGCCGGTTAGTGAGATGTATTGGAACTGCATGAGGAGCGTGACTGCGTCGATGAAAGGCTCGCTATTCAAAATAGCGTCCTTGAGGCCGCTAGCAACGTTCGCTGTGACTATGGGTATTGCAGCAACACCTGCACCCGTGGCGTAGGCCACATTCGTGGACGCAGAAGCCTCCTTGTTTGTCCTGGCAGCAATTAAGGTCCCAATGAAACCTCCCAGGATAAGCGCAATGGTGGTACTGCTTGAAGCACGAGAGACCCAGGATCTGTGAGTGTTCATATCTTTGGGAGCCTCGCCGGGAGCGAGCATATCAGCAGGAACTGGGCGAGGGCTCGGGGTCGGGACCCCAACACCAAGGGGAAGATAGGTTGAACTCAGAGACACTATGTTTCGAAATAGGAGAGCCCGACATTTCAACAAAATTACAACGAACCTTGAACTGCACATGAGGAACAATTTTGATAGTAGTAAGATATGCTAGAAGCCGAAATAGGATCGTATTGAGTGGTGATCTTCGGGTCATAGTTCGTGAATTCACAGGAGACGGCGGGTCTGCAGTTCCTGTAGATGTAGCCACAGACATCCGCCCACCACGGACACCACTTCATCGTGTCGTTCGAGGGGTTGTTCTGGGTGCGATCATACAAGCCGGAATACTCGCCAATTATACGACCCGCACATGCGTCCTGAGATAGTTGTGCGAAGGCGACATTGGTTAGGGATGATATAAGAAGTAGAATGCCGCAGAGATTGCGGACGCTGGGAGGAAGCCTGGCCATGGTATGTGTTAAACTCAGAAAGATCGTGTCACAGTCAGGGCGGACGGCTAACCCTTCGCGCATCTCGGGCTTCCCCTTAGAATGACATCGGAACGGTAACTCCTAGATTTTTGAGTCCGACACGGTAAGACTGATAAGGCCCATACATGGACTGCTGGCAATAAACCAATCATGGTGCCAAAGAGAAATTTTTGGAGAAAAAAAGAAGTTCCGCATTGCAGATTGTTTCTGCAGTAGGTGTCCGTCCATACTTGAACTTTGAAGAACAGAGCAATCAAAATATGTGACATAGAGGGAAGCGCACGGTTGTCTGGATTTGTATACAAAATCTGACCAGATTGGTATGCCTATTGTCAGGGGTCCTCCTATTTCTCGTTCCCGTTTTGATCTTCGACATACTGACCAATTATCGGAGTGCGCAAGTATTCGTCGATAACGACTCAACATCATCCTGTTCGGCGTTGTCGCCGAATAAGTGGAAGGCAGGATGGAATCGGCTGAGGTTTATGTTTATTATCGCGCCAGATCTAGAGCTGGTGCCGGCATGGATGGTAATTCAGATTTCCTGTACTTAAGTTTTCCACATCGTTGAGCATCATCAAACTGTAGTAGGCGTCCTGTCTCGATCATACCTTGATGTTGCAGTTACATCCGATGTTGTTTCTGGAGTTGGATCAGATTCGCCGAGTGGCGGTTCCCTATTGCGTATTGGCGATAGCTTGAGTCATTCCTGAGGTTCCCTACGACGTGGTAAGTATTTCTCTGTTCAAGCTCCTCCCACGGTTGTTGATTTCGCTGCATCTGAATATACTTATAGGTGAAGACTCGCATTAATATTGCTTGCAGTTCCTAACTGCTACCCAAGGATCAGGAAGGTCATCGATAAGAAATTTTTTTAAACATCATCCCACAGTTTCTACGGTAGTACGTGCCAGCCGGATTGGGGTGTGAATGAACTCATGTACCGATGACGGGATACATTTCGAAAGCAGCATCACTCGGACTTGGTACCTGTAGACTGCATTTTGCCGCGATGTAGCCTGCCTGCCTTTACTCTATGTCGCATGGCTGGAGTATTATCATCATGCACACCGCAGGCATGCACAAGTGGCACTTCCGATCTCTCGATCATCCTATCCCAAGTACACCCTCCTGACAAACTTTGGCTTCAGCCAGCCCACTTCTATTCGAAATAAACATAATGGCCATGGAAAGTTCTCATCACAATCGCTCTTCACCTACCGCACAGCCTGATCCTCAACCCCCTTTGTCGCAATCTGGCGTGGGCACAAGCGGCGCAGCCCTTCTTGGGCCTACTAGTACTACTACAACTAGCCAGAGCTATGCCAGTGGCACGTTGCCTCCGCTCCCACCCAGAAGGGAAACTCCCTTTCGTCATGGCGCAGAGTCTAGCAACTCATATCCACTGGCTCTTCAACCACCGCCAGTGGTCGGCTTTACTTCCGACCACCAACTCTTAGCACCGCCCAGTATCTCATCTTCACAACCGCTCCCGGTAGCCCCTCCAGCTCCAGCGGTGGTATCCTCGAGTTGGCGGACCACGGACGCAAACAGAGGCAGTGTTCATAGTGAAGCCACACACACTCAGACTCTCCGTCCTAATACTCAGATTAGTAACGTCAGCGGGGGTAGCACACATCTCTTGCACGATCCTCGTAGAGTTTCGGTTAGCCCTTTTCATGACGAAACAGCCCCCACTCGGCGTACCTTGACGATACCATTGTCTATGCGCTCCGGGACAGGGACCGAAATCGACTGGATCGTGCCTGCTGGAGAAAAGGTGCGCCACACAGTCCCGTATCCTCTAAAAACACCAAGTCGCAACGTAATGTGACAGCTCCATCGTGAACGAACCATTGGAGAACGGCTCGAGCCCACCCTCCTCACCGCCATTGCGGAGAAGAGCAAATACGCCTCTAAAGCCCGTCTGACCGGCTACGCGCTTAACGCCGCTATTGGACTGCAAGTCTTTCTTGGGTCGCTGACGACTGCGTTGAGTGTGGTCACGAAGGGAAGACAAGTGAGTGAGTGAGTCTGTCTCTCCCTCTCCTCTCCTTTCATCATGCTATGTGTACACAAGACAGCCGTTATGACCGCCGTTCTAGGTGGGCTCTCCACCATCGTCGCCGCTTACCTCGCACGAGCAAGAGGGTCCAACGAACCCGAGCTGTCCATCTCCCGCGTCAAGGATCTTGAGCAGTTCATCAGGGAATGTGAGGCATTCAAAATGGACCATGGGCATCGTGGTGAGGGTAGGGGCAGTGGGTATAAGGCCCTTGGGCTCCTATTTTATCCGTCCAAGCAAATATTCCCCAACCACCGTTTTTTCTTGCATATTATTGTTATGCAGCTATCTACTCTATATACGGATGGTATGGAATCGAGATTGATTTACCAAAGTCACCTATCCGACTTGACGGTGAGTTGATATTTTCTACAGGATCCTAGCTCGCTGCTATACATGTCCAAGTATCCTTCACCAACTAACAACGAGGATGGGTGCTCAGGGAACTTTTGGCGAGTGGGTGATTGTTTTGTGAGTCTTGCGTCGATTTCTTTTGTAACTTCTCTTATACCCCTTGTGCCCCATTATTGTTTTGGTTCTGTCCAAGCAATCATCTCCCAACTACTATTCTTGCTCAGTTATCCGCACTTTTGACTTGTGGAAGTTGGCTTGACCCAAGGCAGAGAGTGAATCTACTTAATACATATGACATGATAGAAATAAGATCCACAACGGTTCTTAAAATTTATTTTCCTATCCCTCTTTTTATCCAGTACCAGTATAGTCTTTATGGACCGGTCAGCAGTCGACTCTCACAAGGAGACCGCTCAATCTGCTGTTCAAATGTCCCGAAGACTCCGATGTAATATATGGTACATGAGCGGCTGAGGATGCTAGTTTCACACCCTCACGTCATGAGTTTGTGGCAAAAACAGGATCGCGTACGACAAGTAGACAGAGTCCTCTCGTGACGAATCAGCTTCATTGCCGATGTAATTTGACCCTTGCGGGTGGTCTTCTTTCCAAGTCTCCAAAGACGCTTGGATATCCCAGGTGTAGAAAGGGATGTCCGACAACCCTTCAAGCCACCGAACGTCCTTCTTGGCCTGAAAAACATTCTTTTTCAACAAAATATCCACGTGAGACCCAGAGAAGGGATAGACGCGACTGCGAGCGGAGCTCTCGTACTCTCGAGGGTCCATGTCACTGTCAAATGCCTCGCCCTCAAATTGGGTAACGACTGGCAACATACGAGCTTTTGTGTCTTTCCTCGAACGCGCATACGTCAATAGCAATGTGTCGAACCCATTGAGGCTGATAGTACCCATGGAGTACTGGTGTGTCGTGAAGAGTCCGAACGGAACTTGAATCTGATCGAGAATCCCTTTGATGCGAGCCTCAAGTTCAGGTACTGATACATCGGGCTCATTGTCGGCCACACGGAAGATCTTGAAGGCTATCACGGCGCGATAGCCATCCTCCAGTTTCGTGACTTCATGGGGTGTGTCAGGGTGGAATGCGACCCAACTACATGGTTCTGCTCTCAACGTCTTGTCGGCAACACGGAAGTTTCCCTTAGCGGTGCTCGAGGTGTCACCAAGGCCTACCAAGAATGTCCCCACGAGGCCCGTTTCCGGCGTGTCACGATGTGATTTGAAGTGACCTCCGGGCCCGTAAAGATGGATTTTATATGGTTCTGCCCGCACATTTTGAGGAAGGAAATGTTCCCCCCACAACTCTTGGATCTCCTTCAGAAATTTTGGCTCGACTTCGAATTCTGACGCTGGAATCTCGCGGGCATGGCGGACCTCAGAGTCGACTTTGGTCTCGAGGGACTGCATGTCGCCATACCCCGAGATGGCAGAGTGTTCAAACCAGGTGTGCAGGAGAGGCTCGATATCCTCACAATCTTCCTCAACTTCATTGTCGTATTCGCATCCGGGACGAGAAATGCGTAAATAGAAGGGAGAAATTGTCCCGCAGGTATGGGAGACAAAGAGGGACTTCGCATCTTCATACACGGTGCCAAGCTCATCAAGGATGGCCTATAAAAGATAAACCAATCCATAGAACAGACTTGATTTTTTTTTTTCAGATTTAAATACCTGGTTGGCGAGATCCCTACTTCTAAACTTTTTTTCTGGACTTTCCTCACCATATGCATACGGGTCATGCTCTTCGTCGTGGGCAAAATCTTCCCAGAATTGTTGGACTTTGGTAGGACAGTAGCCTAGTTGTTCCTGCCAGTGTACCGTATCAAGAGCTTTCTTAATATTAATAGCAGATCGTAGTTCCGCTTGGAAGGGATCGGTGATGATCGCCGCCGGGTCCTTATGATAACCTCAAGGTAAGAAACAGACAAACGGTTGGAAACAAATGTATTGAAAACCTGTCCAGATGTATTGTCCACGTCAGCTTTGATCTTTTTCAATTGGTGACTCGGATTCGGGAGAGAAACTGAGGTGGGGTCCGGTAAATCTCCCGCCAACGACGAGTTGCTCAGTGGTCGCTTGGCTGTCATGGAGGAAAAAGTGTTTACACAGCCACATTTCAGGTCAAAGCGCCACCAAATTTTTCTGCCTTTGGAAATTCAAGCAAAACGACCTAGAACGACGTTCTCTTGCCAGTGCGTGCAACAATTTATAAAGCCCCCTTTGCAACCTTCCCGTCGCCCGAATCTTGACTAGATTTTCTGCTTTCGTGGAGAATACCTCCCTTCGTCGGAAGCTTTGGATAGGTGTCCGATTTTCCTGGTTTAGCGCTTTGCGGCAACGTACTTAGTTCGCAATTCTTTTTGGGCATTTGGACTCACTTTGACTTGGCCCCTAGGCTTATTGAACTCTCACTGGCATCTATCGCAATCACAGCGACTCGGATGAAAGGAAAAGAAGTACGGTTCCGAGTCAAACATGACGCTAGTACGAAAGTGCGACGTGGTTTTCAATTGATCAGAGGATAGGGAGACATCTGAATCATCACAAGACTTGAGATGCAATCGTTATCGTTGTCGCAACCGCCACATCTTGATATGACATCGCAATCCGAACCAGAATCATTCATCGCTCCTATATCTATCTTCACAAATGTACCGACTTATCGGGCATGGAGGAAGAAGGCATTCACTGGGGGTAAGACAGTGGGGTTCGTGGCTACGATGGGCGCTTTGCATGAGGGACATCTATCCCTCGGTAAGTTCTGCTTTTATAGCTTGATGAATGCTCAACATAAATCCTGGTCACAGTACAACGATCTCTCGCAGAGAACGATCTTACCGTCGTCTCGATTTTCGTCAATCCGGCTCAATTCGTGCCTCAAGACAATCTGATGGCGTATCCTCGTACACTATCTCAGGACGTGAAGCTTCTTGAGCAAGTTGAGGTCACCGTCATCGTTGATGAATCTGGATCTGTAAAACGGACAGTTTCGGCTGTCTTCGCACCTAGCGTGTATCCCTCCGGTATCGCCCGGAACTTTGAAGAGCAGAAGGGTACATTCGTTGAGGTCGTGGGATATGGTCACCAGATGGAAGGCATGAGTCGCGCTCCCATCTTCCGAGGAATAACAACGGTGGTGACCAAATTCTTCAACGTCATCCAGGTAACCAACATCTTCGAGCCTACACTGCACGGATCCTAAATCTATATCACATAACTAGCCAGATCATACCTATTTTGGCCAAAAAGACATTCAGCAAGCTCTGCTTCTGAGACGTCTCTGCCGAGATCTCCTGCTTGCGTATCCCGAATACCAAAACTTTCATGTCGTTCCAACGGAACGTGACCCCAAGGACGGGCTTGCCTTGTCTTCACGGAACCTTTTCCTGACGACGGATGGAAGGAAGGTTGCATCGGCTCTGCGACAAGCGCTTCTGGCTGCAGAGGCAGCCTGGTCAGGAGGACTTACGACATCAGAATGCATCGAGCAGGCCACGCGCGTCATTGAGAACAGAAGGGCGCAAGCTCTCTCAGAAGGCTTGCAGGTTGAGATGAAGTTGGATTATATACAAATGAATGATGCTGACAGCTTCGAGGTGCTCGAACCTGATGTACGCAGGACGGAGAGCGGCGTGGTTATTCTTAGTGGGACTCTGTATGTGGACAATACCCGTCTCATAGATAATATACTGCTTGGGGAGGTAGGGACAGTTGTTTATTAGCAAGCCGTAAACGATTGCAGTTGAGATGCTCGGGCTAACCCTGTTGTATCCAAGGCTTGTTGACTGAAACTTTCTTCTACTGGATAACCATTGCTTTCTTAACGCCTTTAGACATT
>Ga0307514_10006176_pt1 | contig 10510 bp, 11 predicted proteins | sample 16_EM_MG_FD_203088 | JGI IMG/M metagenome (GOLD analysis project Ga0307514, IMG submission 203088) | Populus trichocarpa ectomycorrhiza microbial communities from riparian zone in the Pacific Northwest, United States - 16_EM | ecosystem: Host-associated > Plants > Roots > Unclassified | place... | reverse complement strand
GTCGCGGCCGGATCCTCGGTCGCCGCCCACACCGGGCTGGTCGCCGCCTCGCTGCCCGCCGGCGTCGAAGTCCTCACCGCCGAGGGCGACTTCACCTCCGTCGTGAACCCCTTCCACGCCCGCGGCGACCTCAAGGTGCGGACCGTGCCCCTGGAGCGGCTCGCCGAGTCCGTCCGACCGGGCACCGCGCTGGTCGCGGTCAGCTCCGCACAGTCCGCCGACGGCCGGATCGCCGACCTGCCCGCGCTCCGGGAGGCGGCCCGCGAGCACGGCGCCCGCACCTACGTGGACGTCTCCCAGTCCGCCGGATGGCTGCCGATGGAGGCCGACGCGTACGACCACACCGTCACGGTCGGATACAAGTGGCTGCTCGGCCCGCACGGGGTGGCCTTCCTCGTCGTACCGGAGGACTTCGGCGGGATCACACCGATCCTGGCCGGCTGGGTCGCGGGGGAGAACCCCTGGGACAGTTGCTACGGCCCCCTCGCCGAACTCGCCCACTCCGCCCGCCGGTTCGACCTGCCTCCCGACCTCGCCGCCTACGCCGGGATGCGCCGCTCCCTCGAACTCGTCGAGGAACTCGGCGTCGACGCCCTACACGCCCACGACCTCGCCCTCGCCGACCGCTTCCGCACGGAACTCGCCGCCCTCGGCCACCAGCCCGTGCCCGCTCCCGGCTCGGCGATCGTCTCCGTCCCCGAACTCGGCCACCGCCAACCCCAGTTGAGCGGCGCCGGAATCCAGACCGCCAACCGCGCGGGCAACCTGCGGGCCTCGTTCCACCTGTACAACACATCCGACGACGTCGACCGGCTGCTGGAGGTCCTCTCTTCCTGAATCACCCTCGAACGGTGCGCCCGCTCGGCCCGCCGACGGTGTGCTCGCCGGTGCCTTGCCCGAGGCGGACCGGCGGTGGGGGACCCCGGTGGTGCACGACTGGGACGTGCACGCGACTCTCGCGCATCTCCTCGCCGCCGACGAACCGCTCGCCGCCCGGCTCGGTGTCGCCGCCCGGCTGCCGTCCGCCCCGGCCGCCGACGCGGGGCCGGGGCGGGGCCGGAACGGGAGGACGCCTGGAACCGGCGCACCGCCTTCGTCATCGACCACGAGCACGGCCGTACAGGCCACCGGGGACGAGGCGACCGTACGGAACGTACTGGAGCGGGCGGCGTCACTGGCGTGGTCGTGAAGCCGGTTACGCCTGTGACACCACTCGCTCCACGAGGCTCCGGGGGTTACCGGACCGGCGTGAAGTCCCGTGCCCCGATGAACTCCGGTCGTCGCACCGGAGCCGCGAACGGCTCGACGGCCTTGTTCTCCACGCTGTTGAACACGATGAACACGTTGCTGCGCGGGAACGGCGTGATGTTGTCGCCCGAGCCGTGCATGCAGTTGCAGTCGAACCAGGTCGCCGAACCGGCCTTGCCGGTGAACAGCTTGATGCCGTACTCGGACGCCATCTTGGTCAGCGCCCCGTCGGACGGAATGCCCGCGTCCTGCATCTGCAGGGACCGCTTGTAGTTGTCCTTCGGAGTGGCCCCCGCGCACCCGAGAAACGTCTGGTGCGACCCCGGCATGATCATGAGGCCGCCGTTGGTGTCGTAGTTCTCGGTGAGCGCGATCGACACCGAGACCGTGCGCATGTTCGCCAGACCGTCCTCGGCGTGCCAGGTCTCGAAGTCGGAGTGCCAGTAGAAGCCGCTGGCGCCGAAGCCCGGCTTGACGTTGATCCGCGACTGGTGGACGTACACGTCCGAGCCGAGGATCTGCCGGGCCCGGCCGACGATCCGCTCGTCGTGCACGAGGTTCGCGAACACCTCGCTGATCCTGTGTACCTCGAAGACGGTCCGGATCTCCTGGGACTTCGGCTCGACGATCGAGCGTTCGTCGGCGCGGATCCCCGGATCCGTGACGAGCCGCTCCAGCTCCCGCTGGTACACGTCGACCTCGTCGGCGCCGATGAGCTGGTCGATGGCGAGGAAGCCGTCGCGCTCGAACGACTGCAGGTCGGGGCCGGGGATCGGGCCGACCGCGCCGGGCGCGGACCAGACGACCGGGTCCTGACGCGGGATCGCCACCTCGGTGGCGCCGCGGCTGGGGTAGAGGTCCGTGACCTTCGTACTGGACGTGGTGCTGTGCGTGGTGGTGGTCATGGTGATGTCACACCTCCTCGGGCTCGGTGAGCAGTGGGTAGACGCCGTTCTCGTCGTGATCCTCCCGTCCGGTGACGGGCGGGTTGAAGACACAGATGCAGCGGAAGTCCTCCTTGATCCGCATCGTGTGCCGCTCGTGGCCGTCGAGCAGGTACATGGTCCCGGGCGTGATGGTGTACTTCTGCCCGGTCTCGTTGTCGGTGAGCTCGGCCTCGCCCTCGACGCACACGACGGCCTCGATGTGGTTCGCGTACCACATCGACGTCTCCGTACCCGCGTACAGGGTCGTCTCATGCAGGGAGAAGCCGACCCTCTCCTTGGCGAGGACGATGCGTTTGCTCTCCCAGGTGCCGGACTCGGCCTTCACATGCCGGTCGGTACCTTCGATGTCCTTGAACGAACGGACGATCACGGTGCTGCGATGCCTCCTAGATAGATGACGGATGTGTCGGTGGAATCAGGCCGTTTCGCGGACGGCCCGGGCCAGGACGCTCAGGCCCCGGTCCAGTTCGTCGGGCGCGATGGTGAGCGCCGGGAGCAGTTTCACGACCTCGCTCTCCGGGCCCGACGTCTCGATGAGCAGGCCGAGTTCGAAGGCGCGCTTCGCGACTCGTCCGGCCCGCTCCTTGTCGTGGAACTCCAGGCCCCACACGAGCCCGCGGCCCCGGTACTCCTTCACGTCGGTGAGGTTCTCCTCGGTGATGGAGATGAAGGCCTGTTCGACCTGCTCGCCGCGGGCGCGGGTCTGCTTCTCCATCACGGACCCGTCCGCCCAGTACGCCTCCAGCGTGGCGGTGGCCGTCACGAAGGCGGGGTTGTTGCCCCGGAAGGTGCCGTTGTGCTCGCCCGGCTCCCAGATGTCCAGCTCGGGCTTGAACAGGCACAGCGACATGGGCATGCCGTAGCCGCTGATGGACTTGGAGACGGTGACGATGTCGGGGGTGATGCCCGCCTCCTCGAACGAGAAGAAGGCACCGGTCCGTCCGCAGCCCATCTGGATGTCGTCGACGATGAGCAGCATGTCCTGCCGCTCGCACAGCTCGGACAGCGCGCGCAGCCACTCCGGACGCGCCACGTTGATGCCGCCCTCACCCTGCACGGTCTCCACGATGACCGCGGCGGGCTTGTTGAGGCCCGAGCCCTGGTCCTCCAGGAGCCGCTCGAACCAGAGGAAGTCCTCCACGGTGCCTTCGAAGTAGTTGTCGAAGGGCATCGGCGTGCCGTGCACCAGCGGTATGCCGGCCCCGGCCCGCTTGAAGGCGTTGCCGGTCACGGCGAGCGAGCCGAGCGACATGCCGTGGAAGGCGTTGGTGAACGACACGATCGACTCGCGCCCCTTCACCTTCCGCGCCAGCTTCAGCGCGGCCTCCACGGCGTTGGTGCCGGTCGGGCCCGGGAACATGACCTTGTACGGCAGGTCACGCGGCCGCAGGACCAGGTTCTGGAAGGACTCCAGGAAGGCCCGCTTGGCGGTGGTCGACATGTCGAGCCCGTGCGTGACGCCGTCGCGCTCCAGGTAGTCGATCAGTGCCCGTTTCAGGACGGGGTTGTTGTGGCCGTAGTTGAGTGACCCCGCTCCGGCGAAGAAGTCGAGGTACTCATGGCCGTCCTCGTCGTACATACGGCTGCCCTGCGCACGGTCGAAGATGGCGGGCCAGCCGCGGCAGTAGCTGCGTACCTCGGACTCGACGGTCTCGAAGACACTGAGGTCGGGCTGGGTGATGGTCACGACGAATCGCTCCTCTTTGCGTGGGGGGTGCAGAGGTGGATGCAGATGCGGTGGTCAGGCGGAGGCGGTGTGGGACAGCGGCCCGATGCGGTAGAGCACCTCGGGGTCGTGCGGCCCGTCGGGGAACACACTCGTCTCGAACAGCACCTCGCGCTCCAACCGGGCGCCGTGCCGTTCGGCGAACGACGTGAACAGGCGCTCGGAGGCGGTGTTGTCCGGCGTGATGGTGGTCTCGACGGTGGTCAGCCCGCGCTCGGCGGCGGTCCGTGCGACCAGCCCGTCCAGCAGGGCGGCGGCGAGCCCGCGGCCGCGGTGCGACTCGTCCACCGCCACCTGCCAGACGAGCAGGGTGTCCGGGCGGTCCGGACGGACGTAGGCGGTGACGAAGCCGACCGGTTCACCGTGCTCGTCGCGCGCCACGGCCGAGGTGGCGGCGAAGTCACGGCACCACAGCAGATAGCTGTAGGACGAGTTCAGGTCGAGGACCTTCGAGTCCCTGGCCATCCGCCACAGCGCGGCGCCGTCCGCTACTGACGGACGGTCGATTTGCAGGTCTGCTTGTGCGGCAGTCATACCAATTGAATTTACCGAGGGAAATTCAAAAATGCATCGCGGCAGGGGGTTACATAGAGGCGTGTTTTATGGTACCACGCGAGCGCGTGCGGGCGCGCGAGTTTGGCCCCTTATCGACGGGTTTGCCTGGGCGATAAGGGGCCAAACGGGTCACGATGTGTAACGCGTCACAGGTGGGTAACCCCCACGAGATCTACCCGAATTACACCCATTGGCGTTCGCGAAATCTTTGCGTTTGGGCCGGAGGAAAGCGGGCAGAAGAATACGGGAAGCTGTTCTTTAATGCATTCCTTAATGTGTCCGATATTACGTCCGGGATTAATCCGGAATTAGGCTCCGGTCACTCCGTCGATCCGCTCCCGCAGGATGTCCGCGTGCCCGTTGTGCCGCGCGTACTCCTCGATCATGTGGACGTACACCCAGCGCAGACTGACCTCGAGACCGGCCATCGGCCCGTCGGCGATCCGCCCGGTGTCGTCCAGTGACAGCCCCGCGCACACCTCGTTCCCCCGGGCGATCTCCCGCTTCCACACCGACACCGCCTCGTCGAGCCCCCGCCCGGGTTCGAGGACGTACCCGTTCCCCTTCCCGAACACCGTCGGTACGTCCAGTCCCGCGGCCACCCGCTGGAACCAGTTCCGCTCGACCTCGGCGAGGTGCTGCACCAGCCCGAGCGGCGTGAGCGACGACGGCTCGGCCGAGGCGGTCCGCGCCTGCGCGTCGTCCAGTCCGGCGCACTTCAGTTCCAGCGTGGCCCGGTGGAACGCCAGCCAGCTCTCGAGCATGGGCCGCTCCTCGCCGGTCATGAGGGGGATGCGGCGGCCGTCGGGAAGGGCGAGGGGTGCGTTGGCATCGGTGGTCATGGAGCGAGCATGGCACGGGGTTTTTCCGCCTGTCCGGCGTTCACGGCCGAGGCCGTGCGGGTCGTGGCCGACGACTGCCGCCGATCACTCGACGACTGTCGCCACGCGTCCTCGGCCCCGACCGACGACTGTCGCCACGCGTCCTCCGCCACGGCCGACGACTGTCGCCACGCGTCCTCCGCCACGGCCGACGACTGTCGCCACGCGTCCTCCGCCACGGCCGACGACTATCGCCACGCGTCCTCCGCCGCCCGGAACGCCCCCTCCACATCCACGCCGAGGCCCTTCTCCCGCAACGCGCCCCCCAGCGCCGCCAGACACGCCCGCACCGCTCCCTGCGTGGCGTCCACCCCGTAGTGGTTGACGCGGATCATCTCCTTGGCCAACGCGCCCCCGCCCGCGACCAGCGGCAGCGCCGGGTCCCATTCCAGCGCCCGGGCCACCAACTCCGACGCCACCGCCACGGGCGGCGTCCGCAGAGTCGTGGCGACCGGCGCGGCCTCCCGGTCCTCGTACACATACGGCTCCAGGCCCGCGCCCAGCGCCCGCGCGCCCGCCCGCGTCGCCTCGGCGGCACGACGGTGCCGGTCCATCACCGTGTCCAGACCGACCGCCTCGATCCGCTCGACACAGGCCTCCAGCGCCAGCATCTCCAGCTGGGCCGGCGCGTGCGGCAGTGCCTCGCGGCCGCCGTCGAGCCACCGCTCCTTCCAGTCCAGCAGCGAGAGGTACGACCGTCGCGGCGCCCCCGGGTTGGCCGCCATCCGGGCCCACGCCCGCTCGCTCACCGACACGGCCGAGACACCCGCGGGCCCGCCCATCGCCTTCTGCGCCCCGATCACGCACAGGTCCACGCCCCACGCGTCCGTCAGCACCGGCTCGGCTCCGATCGACGCGACGGCGTCCAGGTAGAACAGGGCACCGTGCCGCCGTACGACTTCTCCGATCTCCGCGACCGGGTTGGTGTTGCCGGTCGCGGCCTCCGCGTGCACCAGGGACACGAAGTCGATCTCCGGGTGCTCGGCGAAGGCCTCCCGGATCTGTTCGGCGGAGACCGCCGTGTGGAACGGCACCGTCAGGTCGATGACCCTCGCGCCACAGTCGCGCAGCCAGTCGCCGAAGGTCTGCCCGTACGGGCCCGTGATGACGTTGAGGGCCGTGGTGCCCGGCCCGGCGGTGGAACGGATCGCGCCCTCCAGCGGCAGCAGCGCCTCACCCTGCGTGATCACCACGTCCTGCCCGGTACTCAGCAGCCGCGCCACACGGTCCTCGATCGACGCGAAGTGCGCCGCGGTCAGCGGGGCCAGGTCCAGAAACGGATGTGTCACGGGGGTGCTCTCTTCACTCACGGGGTAGACGAGTCGAGGGTAACCGGCACCATTCGTCTCCCTGAGACCGATTACTTCTTAGGTCGGGCAGCCGCGTGACCATCGTTTTGGTTTGAGATACTCAAACATCTCCTTATAATCGGCACCCACAGTTCCCCCCTAGGAAGGCCCGCCGTGAACACGCCTCTCGGGCGCCGGACCCGCGTCCTGGCCGCCATAACCGCGACGGCCGGGCTGATGCTCGTGGCTGTCACTGCCTCCGGCTGCACGTCCACCGACGACGGGGGCAGCGGCTCCAAGACCGCCGCCGGCGGAGTCGAACTGGTCAAGGGCGGACAGCTCACCACCTGTACCCACCTGCCGTACCCGCCCTTCCAGTCGGAGATCGACGGCAAGGTGCAGGGCTTCGACGTCGCCCTTGTCGATCTGGCCGCCAAGGACCTGGGCGTGAAGCAGGACGTCCTCGACACACCGTTCGAGAACTTCAAGACCGGCGCCTTCCTCAACTCCGGCGAGTGCGACCTGGCCGCGGCCGGCATGACCATCACCGAGGAGCGCAAGAAGAACGTCGACTTCTCGGACCCGTACTTCGACGCCACCCAGGCCGTCCTGGTCGACAAGAAGAGCGGCGTGAACTCGCTCGCCGACGTCAAGTCCAAGGACGTCAAGCTCGGCGCCCAGGCGCAGACCACCGGCGAGGAGTACGTCCAGAAGCAGGGCTTCGACCCGGTCTCCTTCGAGTCCTCCGACGCCGTCCTCAACGGCCTGCGCTCCGGCCAGGTCAAGGCCGTCGTCATCGACTACCCGGTCGTCCAGGGCTGGCTGAAGACGAAGGCCAACGCCGACGCCTTCAAGGTCGTCGACAACCTCAACACCGGTGAGCAGTACGGCTTCACGGTGAAGAAGGGCAACACCAAGCTCCTCGCTGCCGTCAACAAGGCGATCGCGGAGGCCAAGGCCGACGGCACGTACAAGAAGCTGTACGAGAAGTGGATCGGCCCGTACGACGCATCCGCCGCTTCGCCGTCCGCCTCGCCGTCCGCGTCCTGACCCCATGACTGACACGGACGTACCACTCCAGCCCAGGAAAAAGGGCCTGACCCGGCGTCAGAAGCGCAGCCTGTCGCGCGGCGCCCAGTACGTCGTCTTCGTCGCCGCCGTGATCGCCTTCGCGGTCTCGGCGGACTGGGGGCGGCTGAAGAACCAGTTCGCGCAGGCCGACATCGCCGAGCAGATGTTCCCGGACGTCATCACCCTGGCGCTGAAGAACACCGTGCTCTACACGCTGTCCGGCTTCGTCGTCGGACTCGTGCTCGGCCTGGTGATCGCCCTGATGCGGCTGTCGTCGGTGGGCCCGTACCGCTGGTTCGCCGGCGTGTACATCGAGATCTTCCGCGGCCTGCCCGCCCTGCTGATCTTCATCTTCATCGGTGTCGCGGTCCCGCTCGCCTTCCCGGGCACGGAGATCATCGGCGGTACCTACGGCAAGGTCGCCCTCGCGCTCGGCCTGGTCGCCGCCGCGTACATGGCGGAGACGATCCGCGCGGGCATCCAGGCCGTGCCCAAGGGGCAGTTGGAGGCGGCCCGTTCGCTGGGCTTCTCACCCGCGCGGGCGATGGTCTCGATCATCATCCCGCAGGCGTTCCGGATCATCCTCCCGCCGCTGACCAACGAGTTGGTCCTGCTCTTCAAGGACTCCTCGCTGGTGCTGTTCCTCGGCGTCACACTGGAGGAACGCGAACTGTCCAAGTACGGCCGCGACCTGGCCAGTACGACCGCCAACTCCACGCCGATCCTCGTCGCCGGACTGTGCTACCTGCTGGTCACTATCCCGCTCGGCTTCGTCGTACGCCGCATGGAGGCGAAGGCCCAGGAGGCCGTGAAATGAGCCGACCGGAGATCCAGGTCCAGGGCCTGCACAAGTCCTTCGGCGACAACGAGGTCCTGCGCGGCATCGACCTGGAGATCGGCCACGGCGAGGTCGTCTGCGTGATCGGTCCGTCCGGGTCCGGCAAGTCGACCCTGCTGCGGTGCGTGAACCTGCTGGAGGAACCCACCAAGGGCCGGGTCTTCGTCGGCGGCACCGAACTCACCGACCCGGACGTCGACATCGACGCCGTACGCCGCCGTATCGGCATGGTCTTCCAGCAGTTCAACCTCTTCCCCCACCTGTCGGTGACCGAGAACCTCACACTGCCGCAGCGCCGGGTGCTCGGGCGCGGCAAGGCCGAGGCCGCGAAGGTCGCCGCCGAGAACCTGGAGCGGGTCGGTCTCGCCGAGAAGGCGGACGCCTACCCCTCCTCCCTCTCCGGCGGGCAGCAGCAACGCGTCGCGATCGCCCGCTCGCTCTCCATGGGGCCCGAGGTGATGCTCTTCGACGAACCGACGTCGGCCCTCGACCCGGAACTCGTGGGTGACGTACTCGCGGTCATGCGGCGACTGGCCCAGGAGGGCATGACGATGATGGTCGTCACCCACGAGATGACCTTCGCGCGGGAGGTCGCCGACAGAGTGGTCTTCATGGACGCCGGCGCGATCGTGGAGGACGGATCCCCGGCCCAGGTGATCGGCAACCCGGCCCATGAACGCACCCGCCACTTCCTGTCCCGTCTGCTGGACCCGGCGATGGCAGAAGTGGAGGAGCACGACAACGCCCCGTGAGGGGCGCGGGGCTGTACCGATATGCGGCTCCGCCGCGCGGGCGCGACCAGCCACAACGCACCCGCACCCGCACCCGATCCCGACAAACTATGGTGCGTGGCATGAGCGATCAGGCGGTGCTGCACGTAAAGGGACGGGTCCTCGTGGGCCCGGAGGACGTCCGCGACGAACTGTGGGTGGTCGACGGCCGTATCTCCTACGATCGTCCCGTCGGCGCCCGTGACGTCCGTACCGTAGCGGGCTGGACCCTCCCCGGCCTCGTCGACGCACACTGCCACGTAGGCCTCGGCGCACAGGGTCCGGTACCGCAGGACACCGCCGAGAAGCAGGCCCTCGCCGACCGCGAGGCCGGCACCCTGCTGATCCGCGATGCCGGTTCCCCCTCCGACACCCGCTGGGTGGACGACCGCGAGGACCTCCCGAAGATCATCAGGGCGGGCCGCCACATCGCCCGCACCCGCCGTTACATCCGGGGCTACGCGCACGAGATCGAACCCGAGGACCTGGTCGCGTACGTCGCCCAGGAGGCGCGGCGCGGCGACGGCTGGGTGAAGCTGGTGGGCGACTGGATCGACCGCGACCTCGGCGACCTGGCGCCCAGCTGGCCGCGGGAGGCGGTCGAGGCGGCCATCGCCGAGGCACACCGCCTCGGCGCCCGGGTCACCGCCCACTGCTTCGCCGAGAGTTCCCTGCGGGACCTGGTCGAGGCCGGCATCGACTGCGTAGAGCACGCGACCGGTCTGACTCAGGAGCTGATCCCGCTGTTCGCGTCCCACGGGGTCGCGATCGTCCCGACGCTGGTCAACATCGCCACGTTCCCGAAGCTGGCCGACGGCGGCGAGGCCAAGTTCCCCCGCTGGTCGGCCCATCTGCGCCGGCTCCACGAACGCCGCTACGACACCGTCCGGGCCGCCTACGACGCCGGCATCCCGGTCTTCGTCGGCACCGACGCGGGCGGCACCCTGCCGCACGGCCTGGTCGCGGCCGAGGTGGCGGAACTGGTGACGGCCGGAATCCCCCCGCTGGACGCCCTCGCGGCGACGGCCTGGGATGCTCGCGCCTGGCTGGGCCGACCCGGCCTGGAGGAGGGCGCACCGGCCGACCTGGTGGTGTACGAACGGGACCCCCGCACGGATGTCCGGGTGCTGGGGGCGCCGTCGCGGGTGGTGGTGAACGGGCGGGTCGTGGGCTAGGGCCCTAGGG
>Ga0307514_10006175_pt1 | contig 10511 bp, 8 predicted proteins | sample 16_EM_MG_FD_203088 | JGI IMG/M metagenome (GOLD analysis project Ga0307514, IMG submission 203088) | Populus trichocarpa ectomycorrhiza microbial communities from riparian zone in the Pacific Northwest, United States - 16_EM | ecosystem: Host-associated > Plants > Roots > Unclassified | place... | reverse complement strand
ACTCGGAGAGGGTGTTCGCGCTCAGCCCGGACGAGATCACTCTTATTAATCCCAATACGGGCACCCTGCCGATCTTCCGGACCCGGCGGGATGCGGATCTAACGGCGGCGATCTATCGGCGTATTCCGGCGCTGTGGAATGAGACGCAGAGGGGTGGGAACCTTTGGGGGATCATTTTTAAGCGACTCTTCGACATGACTGACGACTCCGACCTTTTTCGTACCCGTGAGGAGCTGGAGGGGGAGGGCTGGGAGCTGCGCGGTAACGTGTTCACGCGGGACGGGAAGCGGATGCTCCCTCTGTACGAGGCGAAAATGGTCGATTTCTTCAACCATCGAGCAGCGGACGTAGTCACAAGCGCGACGGCGGTTAACCGGAAAAATCAGCCCGTGTATCTGACGACCGCGGAGCTCCAGGATGCAGCGCGTGCCGCCCTTCCTCTGCACTGGATCGCCGAACAGGGCTATATCGCCACCCGTAGAAACGGTAAGGAAGTCGAGATTCCTGGTGTTGCAACGCGCTTGAGCGAGGCGAAATGGGGCCATGACTGGCTCTGCGGATGGTGTGACGTTACGGCGTCGACCAATGAACGCACGGCCATCCCGGCGCTACTGCCGCGAGCGGCGGTTGGTAACACCTACCCGCTGATGCTTCCGTCGACTTCGCCGAATCTAACTGCGGCGCTTGTCTCTACACAGAGTTCACTAGTGTTCGACTTCGTTAGCCGCCAAAAGGTGAGCGGGGCTCACATGGCGCTCATGACCTGGAAACAGCTCCCAGTCCCCACCCCGGAAATGCTGGCCCCCCACACAGCGTTCCTTACGGCGCGCATTCTGGAGCTTGTCTGCACGGCGTACGACATGGTCCCCCTCGCCCGCGACCTCGGTGACACTGACGCTCCTTTCCGCTGGGACGAGACTCGTCGGGCCCAGATCCGTGCCGAGTTGGACGCGTACTTCTTCCTTCTCTACGGAATCAGCCGCGAGGACACGGACTACATCCTGGAATCCTTCCAGTCGGCTTCCGGCGGCCTGAAGAACAACGAGATCGCCAAGTACGGCCACTACCGCACCAAGGATCTCGTCCTCGCCGAGTACGACCGCATGGCTGCAACCGGCGTAAGCCTCACCGCACCCCTCGTGGACGGAGAAAACTACACCTCCACTCTCACCCCGCCGCCCGGCCACGGCCCGCGTCACCCCGCCGAGCCCGAGCCTGCTTGATGAGGGCGGTCCGGGGCGCAAGAGGTGGCCGGTCTTGAGGTCTTGGATCAGGGTCCGCAGGGCCTCATGCGTGTCCGTACGGTAGGTCTGCTCCTGTCACGCGACCGCGATGCAGGCGTTTCCCGTTAGGCGCGGTTCTCGGTTACGGGGCGCGCTGGACATGCGAGCGCCCCGGCTCCGGCGGGAGGAAGCAGGGGCGCGGTTGGCGGGGGCCGGTGTCAGTCGCGGAACTCGCGGCGGTTGACCGCCCCTATGAAGTCCCGCCAGCCGTCGCGGGTGAACAGGAGTACGGGGCTGTTGAGGTCCTTGCTGTCGCGTGAGGCGATCATGTTGGCCAGGGCGGCGACCTCTATGCACTGCCCCTCGCCGCTGCTGTAGCTGCTTGTGAACCAGTGAGCAGTGGTGAGGTCGGGGGCGTTCATGCTGTCTCCAGTTTATGCGTCAGTTCGGCCGTCGCCTTGGCAATGAGGGCGAGCGAATCATCGGGGCTGAGAGCCTGCGCCCGCAGGTTGTCGAAGGTTGTGGTGTAGCGGGCGATGTCGGCGTCTGATTCAAGGAAGCTGTCGTTGGCCATCGAGTCGATGTAGACGATCTGCCCGTCCTCGGGGTCCGGGAAGGAGAGCAGGGCGAAGCCGCCGGGCATTCCCTGGTGTGCACCAAAGGCGTAGGGAATGACCCGCACGCTGATGTGCGGCCGGTCCGCCAGTTCTTGAAGCTGCTGAAGCTGATCGGCCATGACGGCCGGTCCGCCGACCTGCCGCCGTAGCGCGGCCTCGTCCATGATCGCCATGAGTTCCAGCGGGTGCTCTTTGGCGAGGACGGCTTGACGCTCTATGCGGGCCCTTACCCGTTGTTCGAGATCGTCCCGCGTGGCATCGGGCAGGTGCCCCTTGATGACGGCGTGGGCGTAGTTCTCGGTCTGAAGGAGGCCAGGGATGTACAGCGCCTCCCAGTTGCGGACGATCTTCGCCTCAGCTTCGAACTGGATGTAGGTGTTGTACTCGTCGCGCAGTGCGTCGTGGTACGGCCGCAGCCAGCCCTGAGTGTCGGCTCCCTCGTGCAGTGCCGTGATCCGTGTGCGCTGGTCATCACTGACCTCGTAGAGGTCGAGCAGCGTCATCAGGGTGCGCATCTGGGGCCGACCCTCCGGCTTTTCGATGCGGTACAGAGTGGCGGGGCTGATGCGCGTCTGCGCGGTCACGTCGTCCTGGCTGAGCCCGGCGGCTTTCCGAGCCCGTTTGAGTTCGGACGCTAGGCGACGGAGGCGCACCGTTGGCGGCCTTGCGGTCACGCTCACTTCCCTTCCTCACTCTATGAGCGGTCACGGCCGAGTCTCGTCCATCAGGCGCCAGTTCGCCAAGCTGATTCGCAAATGAAGGGACTTCATTTGAATGGCTTGCATTGGATCGCGCGCGAGGGTCATGCTGATCCCCGGAACGGCCACCCACTGTGACGATGCGGTAGCCGTGAGTTGACTGTGCCCTGAGGGGCCGGGGCTCGCGCCTTCGGGGCGTCGTGGCCCTGATCGACTGGGAGGACCGACCCTTGACCCTCGTGATCCATGTCCTTGCGCTGCTGCTGCCCGGCACCGGCCGCCGCAGACTCCCCGCTGGTCCGCGACACCGGAAGGGAGGTCCGGCATGGACGGTGTGACGTACTGGTTCCGGCACACGGCCGAGCCCAGGGCGGTGCCGTTGGGGCGGCGGTTCGCGGTGAACGGTCTCAGGGACTGGGGACTTGAGCACATGAGCGAGTCCGTGACGCTGATCGCTTCCGAGCTGTTGACCAACGCCGTGGAGGCCACCGGGACCACGAAGGCCGAGCCGAGCCGTGGTGAACGCGAGACGTTGCCGCTGGTCGCGGTGCGGCTGTGCGTGTGCAGCCGGACGCTGGCGGTCGAGGTCTGGGACACCAGCCGGACGCTGCCCCGGATGCGAACGCCCGACGCGGACGCCGAGAACGGCCGGGGCCTGCCGATAGTGACGCTGTTGTGCGAGCGCTGGGACTCCTACCGTCATCCTTCGGGCGGCAAGGTCGTCTACGCGGTGCTGCCTCTCGCGCGACCGACGGTGGCGATCGCGCGAGAGGCAGCCGGCGGATCCGGAGGCGTCGTCGAGCCGGGCCCGCGAGCCGCGCGGGCGCTCTCGCCCATGAACTCGCGGCGTGCCCCTACCGATTCACCGGGGCGGAACGGATGATCCCTCGCCTGTCGCGAACTCCGTCGGCGCCGGACACTGTTTTCGAGCGGGCGGCCTGACTCCGCATAGCCGTTCCATCGGCGCCGGGGCGGCCGACGGGGTCAGCCGTCGTCCCGCCGCCGCTCGTCCGCACACGCGAGCCACAGCGCATAGGAGTGCCGCAGCTCGGCGAAAGCTTCCTCGTTCAGCGCCGGGTCGGAGAGCGAGACGTTGGCCAGGCGCATGACGATCTCCGTCATGTGTTCGGCGACGACGGCTGAGCGGCGGGCGTGCGCGTTGGCGCGCTGGGCAGCGATCTTTTCCCGGGCGGCCATCATGTCGGTCAACGTGCCGTAACCGGGCTGTTCGGCGTCGTACAGGGAGGGCACCCGAGGAAGCCCGGCCGCGGTGAGCGTGGGTACGGGATCGCGGTCGTCCGCCGGCGTCCGCACGCCCTCTGCTCTAGCGTCCTCCATGCCCAGGATGCGCGAAACGACCTGCCGTTCAGCTTCGGAAACGGCGACCCTGGCCGCCAGGGCGTCGAGTTCGTCGAGGAAGCCGGGCACGGCACCGGAGTCCCCCTCGGTGAGACGGCCTTCGAGTTCCCGCGCGAGGGCGTGCGCACGCTCGGAGGTCGTGTCGAGCAGCGTGTTGCATGCGTCGATCTCGTCGAAGGCGCGCTGGGCCGTCTGTAAAGCCATGTCGAGGACGTCGCCGGGCTCACCCCTCAGCATCCGGGCGTGGTGGAGCAGGGCACCTACGTGCGTACGCGCCGTCTCCAGCGGATCGTGCTCCAGATCCGCCTCCACCTCCTGCCATTCATCGTCCGTGAGTACGTCCGTCCCGTTCGGTCGGGTGGGCTGCACTGGTGGATCCCTTCTTGTACTTCGGTTCAGACGGGCTGCGTTCACAGGTTCCGGGCGAGCGGACCGCCGGTGGTACCACGTGGGGATTTACCGTACACGTTTTCGACGAAGCGTACACACGGTTATCTGTTGACATCGCCAACGTGTGTCCTGGAAGATCAGGGGGTCAACAGCGCGGCGGTCCCGTCGTGCTCTCCGCCTGATCGTGCAAGGAGCACCGCCATGACCGACGACACCCCTCTGCGCCAGCTGCTCGACGACCGCCTCACCGCGGGCCTCGCCGCGTCCGAACTGGCCCCGGAGGCGGCCGACCTGCTGCGCGGGATGCTTCCCGAGCCGACGCCGGAGAAGACCGGACGCGCCGGGCCCGTGTACCTGCGCTCCATCACGGCGGCGGGCTGGCGGGGCGTCGGCCCTGAGACCACGCTCGGCCTTCCGCCCGGCCCCGGGCTGACCGTCGTCGCGGGTCGCAACGGCACCGGCAAGTCGAGCTTCGCGGAAGCCGCCGAGATGGCGCTGACGGGCCTCAACACCCGCTGGGACGGGAGCAACGGCAAGGCTCGTACGGCGGTGTGGAAGGAGGGGTGGCGCAACCTGCACGACTCCACGGTCCCGGCCGTCTCCGTACGGCTCACTCTGGACGACACTGCCGACCCGGTCACCGTGCGTCGCACGTGGTACGGGGCGAAGGTGGACGAGGCGCGCACGACGGTGGAGCGAGCGGACGGCACGCAGCAGAAGCTGGAGGAGAACATCGACGCCTCGACGCTCTCCCTCTACCGCCCGTTCCTGCCGTACAGCGAGCTGGGCTCGATGGTCGACGGGACGCTCAGCGCCCTGCACAACACCCTGGCCCGGTTCGTCGGGCTCGGCCAGCTCGGTGACATCGACGACCTGCTCGCGGCCCGCGTCAAGGCGTGCAAGGACATCGAGAAGCGGCCCGGTGCCCTGAAGACCGCGGCGACCGAGGCCCTGACCGGACTCGACGACCAGCGTGCCGTCGAAGCGGCTCGGGCGCTCGGCGGAGGTACGCCCGATGTGGACGCCGTTCGTGCCCTGCTCGACCGTGACGTGGTCACCGCCGCCGGTGCGGACGTCCGCCTCCGGGCGCTCGCCACCCTGTCCGGCCCCGACGAGCAGGAGGTCGCCGGCGCGCTGGCGCGGCTGCGGGAGGCGGTTGCCGCGGCCGAGGACGTACGGCACTCCGATGCCGAGGACGCGCGGCGGCTCGCCGGGCTGCTGGAAAGCGCCCTCGAACACCGGCGCCGTTCCCAGAACGCCGACTGCCCCGTCTGCGGCACCGCGGACCGTCTGGACCCGGCCTGGGCGGAAGGCGCGCGGGCGGAGATCGAGCGGCTCCAGTCGCAGGCGGCCGGGGCCGAAGCGGCTCGCCAGGCGCTTGGCGCCGCGCGGCGGGCTGTCCATGACCTGGTGCAGCCGGTGCCCGAACTGCTGCGGGCGGAGGAGTCGGAACTGGCGGGCCTCTGGCGCGAATGGGCCCTGTGCCGCAGCCTGACCGACCCCGCCGAGCTGGCGAACCGCGTCGAACGCGTCGCACCGACGCTGGGCGCGGCATGCCGGCAGGTGAGCGAGGAGGCCGCCCGCAAGCTCACCGACCGCAACACCGCCTGGCGGCCCGCGGCCGTTCGCCTCGCCGAATGGCTCGACGCGACGGAGAAGGCCGCGGAGGCGAAGGGGCGGCGCAAGGAGGCTGAGGCGGCCCGTTCCTGGCTCAAGACGCAGACGGACGAGCTGAGGAAGGAGCGGATGGCGAAGTTCGAGAAGCAGTCGCAGGACGTGTGGAACAAGCTCTGCGAAAGCAGCAGCGTGGCGCTCGGGTCCATCGAGCTGAAGGGCACGGCCGCGCGGGGGAGCGTAGAACTCGGCGTCTCCGTGGACGACCAGGAGGCACCCGCCTACAGCGTGATGAGCCAGGGTGAACTGCACTCGCTCGCCCTGTCGCTGTTCATCCCGCGTGCGACGCACGACGACAGCCCGTTCGGCTTCCTCGTCATCGACGACCCGGTGCAGTCGATGGACACACAGAAGGTGGAAGGGCTGGCCGCGGTCCTGAATGAGTGCGCCCGCCACCGGCAGGTGGTCGTCTTCACCCACGACACCCGCCTGGAGCAGGCCATCGCGCACCTCGGCATCGAGGCGACGATTCTCCACATCTCCCGCGAGAGCGACTCCGTCGTCTCCGTCGAGAAGCGGAGTGATCCAGTCAAGCAGGCGTTCGGGGAGGCCCGTGCCCTCTCCTACGATCAGCGTCTGCCCCAGAGCGTCGCCGACCGGGTGATCCCGGCCATGTGCCGGCTCGCCCTCGAAATCGCCTGCATGGAGGCCGCACGCCGTACGCTGCGGGACGATCACGGCCTTGGCCTCGCGGAGATCGAGGAGCGTGTCGCCCCGCTGGAACGGACCAAGGAGTACGTGGCCCTGGCCCTGCTCGGAGATTCCTCCGGAGAGCCGCAGGCGGACGTCGAGAGCCTGTACGCCGGGGGATGGGCGCTGATCAACGAGCTCAACGCGAGCTCCCACCACCCGGGACTGCCGACCGTGGACGACCGCAAGCAGCTCGTGGCACGTACGGAGAGGCTGGCCACGGCGATCCGACGGGGCCGCGGAACGGGCCTGTCGCAGGGCGGTGCCCGATGACGGACAACACCCGCGAACTCGTCTCCGCCGCCCAGGCCCTGCTGCGGCCTCCGGCGGGCACGGCGGGAGCGCTCAGCCCCGGGACACGGGCCCGAGCCGCCGCCATGCTGCTGCGTCTCGCTCTCGACCAGCGGTTGGACGACTTCTGGCTCGGTGTGACCCCTGCCATGACGCGCACCGCCAAGCACCGCATGCTGTGCCTGGAGGCATACACGGACCGGGGGACCGCCCGGCGCTGGCGCCTCACGTGGTCCGCGCTCAGCGGCGTCTGCCACCACCGCGTGCCCGAACTGCCTCCGATGCCCGCCGAGATCCAGGCGCGTCTGCTGGAGGTGAACGCCCTGCTGGAGGAACTCGACGGGGCGCCCATCGCGACGGCCGCCGTGGTCATCCCGGCTCCGGCTCCCCCGGCCGGCCGGACCACGGTGCTGACCGCGACTCCCGCCGTACCCCTGGCGGCGGGCCTGCGGGCAAGCCGTCCCGTACCGAAACCGGGACCGCCGCCGGGACAGCGCGCCGAACCTCCGGTCGTCGGCGGCCAGTGAACATACCGTGAGCCGTCCGCGTCGTCGACGGCTACGACCGGACGAGATCGGGCAGCCAGCCGATGTGGCGCAGTGTCGGCGCGATTCGGCTGAGCAGGAAGAACACGACCGGCGCCTCGTCATCGTCCGGCGGGAAGAAGAGAGCGTGCTGAACGGAATCCGTGTCCTGCGGCTCGTCCAGGTCGACGAGCAGCGGGTCCGGCCGTTCGAAGGCCAGGTCGAGCACCACCCCGGGGCGAGCGGTCAGCTCAAGCAGATCGTCGAGACCGCACAAGTCGACGAAGTCGGCAGTGGTGAACGTCTTCTTGAAGTTTGGGCGGTCACCGGGAACGGCGACCCAACCCATGATCCGCAGTTCGCCAACGCGTAACCCGGACTCCTGGATACCGGCACGCCGCCGGTTGTGCAGGTTGGACAGCGGAGCAGGCATCTCCGGCACGACGGCGGGTTGGTACAGGACGAGATCACGCTCCCCGTTCTCCCACTGCGTGTCGTGGATCGTCAGACCGGGCCGGCCAGCCAACTGCACCCGCCACACCCCCGCCACGCCCCTGGACTGCGCACCGGAGCATGTGGCCGCGTAGTCCTTCGGCGTCGTGCCGTCCCGTCGCAACGTGAGCTGATCCATGATGGCCATGGCGACTGCGTCCCTCCACCCGTGGGGTGACACACACAGTGCTCCCCTGGCGGGAGATTATGCGCTTAACTACGCCGAAAAATAGGGTTATTGGGAAAGGTGGCACTATCTGTGCCGCCCGGAACGGGGGAGCGGACATGACCGAGACCGAAGACGGGACTCCCGGCCCGGGGGAGCCGCCGCAGTTCGTGCTGCGACTACCGGGGGCGAACGGCGTCGATCGGGCACGAGGGGTGCTGCTGGACGAGGTGGGGACCAACGGAAGCCGGAAGTTCCGCATCCTGGCGGGCTCGCCCGCCCGGGACCACGAGATGCCGTCCTTCTCCAAGCACTTCTCCGCCACGGCCGTCGCGCGGGAGAAGATGAAGAACACGGGTGTGCTGCGCCCGTCCACTCGCTGGCCCGGGTGGCTGGAGCTGGCCCAGGACGTCGACTGCGGGTCCCCGTCCTTCGCCGCGGGCGTGCTGGTCGGGGCGCCGCGTAACGGTTGGGTGGACTGGAAGACGGAAGTGGGGGCGCCGCTCTCGGACTTCATGGAGGGGGTCTGGTCAGGTCCTGCCAGGGCCTGGCTCGTCCGGGGCTCCAACGTGTCCGGGGCCGATCTCGTCCAGAAGCTGTGGCTTCCCGAAAGGCGGGTCTCTCTCGCCGCCCCTCGCCTGCGCCAGGGGATCGGCCAGGGAACCAGCAAGGAGACCCTGCGCGCGGTTGTCGAGGAGGACTGGGGCACCACGGCCACGTACAACCAGAAGCTGGAACTCGTCGAGGAACTTCACGCGTTCCTGTCCAGGATGAAGCCCGGCGACACCGTGTGCACACTCTCCGGCGGACGGTTCTACGTCGGAGAGATCACTGGCCCCGCCGTGCAGACCGTCTCCGACAACGGCAGGTCCAATCTGCGACGGCCCGTCGAGTGGCAGAGCACCGGCCACCCGTACGACGTGCTGCCCGAGGAGATCCAGCAGCGGCTGTCCGTCCAGCACGACGTCGTGGACCTCACCGCGGTCCAGCCGCTCATCGAGGGGCTCGGCCTCTCCGACGAGGAGCTGGCCGACGAGGCCGAGGTGATAGAACACGACCCCAGCGGCACGACACCCGCCCTCGCCGCTCGCCGCGAGCTGGAACTCCCCGTGCCGGAACAGCCCCTCGCCGACAAACTGCTGGTGCACGACGTGGCATGGCTGCGAGACATCCGCGAACTGCTGTGGGACGAACGGCAACTGATCCTCTACGGCCCGCCCGGAACCGGTAAGACGTACATGGCCCTCGAACTGGCCGAGTACCTCGGCGGCGGGCCCGAGCAGGTGAAACTCGTACAGTTCCACCCCTCTTACGCCTACGAGGACTTCTTCGAGGGGTTCCGCCCTCGCGAGGACCCGGATACGAGGGAGGTCGCCTTCCGCCTCACCGCCGGCCCCCTGCGTGAACTTGCCGACCTGGCGTCCCGCGAGGGCAACTGGCACATCCCGTACTTCCTGATCATCGACGAGATCAACCGGGCCAACCTGGCCAAGGTCTTCGGAGAGCTGTACTTCCTCCTGGAGTACCGCAAGAAGTCGGTACGTCTCACCTACTCCGGTGACGACTTCCGACTGCCGCCGAACCTCTTCGTCATCGGCACGATGAACACCGCCGACCGGTCGATCGCCCTGGTGGACGCGGCGATGCGCAGGCGCTTCGCCTTCGTCGAGCTGTCACCCCGCACCGAACCCACCAGCGGCCTGCTACGGCGCTGGCTCGACCGGGAAGGGTTCGGCAGCCGGGCCGCGGACCTTCTGGACGCGCTCAACTCCCGTATCGAGGAAGCGGACTTCCGTATCGGCCCCTCCTACCTGATGAAGAAGGAGGTCCACCGGCAGGGCGGTCTGGAGCGCACCTGGCGGACCAAGATCCTGCCGCTGCTGGAGGAGCACCACTACGGGGAGTCCTTCGACATCGAGAAGCGCTACGGTCTCGACGCCCTGGCCCGGTCCATCGGCGACGGTGACGGTGACGGTGACGGTGACGGCGAATCGTACGAGTCCTCGCCGTGACGACTGTCGAGTTGACCGAGTACGGCCCGCCCGTCACCGTGCTTCTCCCGGACGAAGTCGGGCGCGCGCTCGCTGCCTCCAGGATCGTCGAGGCCGCCCCCGATCCCTACCGTTCGGGCTGCTGGCGACTGCGCGCCGGCGGCAAGGTCGGCGCGGTGGCCTTCAGGCCACCGGGGCACAGTCCCATCACCCTCCGCATCGTTCCCAAGGTGCCGGTGGCGCGGCTGTTCTTCCTCATCGGTTACGCATCGAACCCTCACGTCCACCGGGACGGGGAGGTGAGCGTTGCCGAGCAGGAAGAGCTGCTTCCCGCGCTGGCGCAGGGATTCGAGCGATCTCTCGAACGTGCCCTGCGTCAGGGTGTGCTCCAGGGAT
>Ga0307514_10006174_pt1 | contig 10511 bp, 12 predicted proteins | sample 16_EM_MG_FD_203088 | JGI IMG/M metagenome (GOLD analysis project Ga0307514, IMG submission 203088) | Populus trichocarpa ectomycorrhiza microbial communities from riparian zone in the Pacific Northwest, United States - 16_EM | ecosystem: Host-associated > Plants > Roots > Unclassified | place... | reverse complement strand
CAAATGTCAAGGCAGTCTGGATCACCGATGAATTTTGTTGGAATCGGAGGTCAGCCAAATGGCCATCAACAACCGCCTCAGGGAGGACCACAACAGCCCGCTGCGCAAACAATGCCATTTAATTCTATGTTACATGGTGCGGCGACGCAAAGGCTCCTGAATGGCCAGCCACAACAACCGGGGCAACAACAACAACAACATCAAGCAGGAAGAGGTCCTTTTACGAGTCCACCTATGGCACATTCGCCCCAGGGCGGCGCAGCTGGTGGCTCACTACCCCCTCAAGGTTCACAGCCCGGCCAACCTGGACAAGCACCGATGGCACAGTTGGGTCCATCTCCTCATATCACGTCCATGAATCGTGGTATGTTACCTCCTAACGGTGGACCTTCAACAAGTATGGGAACCTCAGTGAATTCAGGTACCCAGGGTGGGCCAGTATTCTCGGGAGCGCCGCTGCAAGGACCTCAGGGACAGGGGCCTAATCAAGTGGCAGCAAGGCCACCTAGTCGCTCAAGACCTACGCCTTCGCCTTCATTTAGTGCGAGACAGACACCTGGTGGTCCTGGGGGTGGACCGCAACAGCAGGGGGGTATAGGAATGATGGGAGGAATGGTTGTGGGAGGCATGCCTGGAATGTCAGGGATGAACTTTGCAGGGATGCCTGGTGGAGCCGGTGCGCCTAGTCCGACTCATGAGCACATGATCAACCAGGAAATTATGCACATTCCTCCTCACGGTTTTCACGCGTTGAAACAGGATATGGGACTTGGAGATAAAGACATTGGTGCTTTGAATATCCATGAAAAGGTAGGTTTTTGATATTCTCGTTGTCCTCAAGGGAGAGCTTGTGGCGGGAAATGAAAGATGGAAGCCAAAGGAACGGTGGAGAAATCTTGACGAGCGCGAAATTATGTGTATTGCTTCTTTTTGTATTGTATTGCTTTACCCCTCGTTCCTTTTCATGATCGGCAACATCGTCCTATGCCATCTCTGCGTAACAACTTTTGTTGCCGAGATTTGGATGATTCTTTTCACTTGCGCATTTTTATGAGGATGCTTTGAGATTTCACATGGACGAGGATCATCTTGTATTTGCTTCCGTTTGCCCCAATCACCAACTCTTCGTTTTCACTTTCGATTGTCACCCTATCCATGACGCTGACATCATTGTCTTTCGGTAGGCACGGATTTTGACCCTCTGGCGACAGCGGAATGGTTCGCTCTCTGCACAACAACAACAAAGAAAGGACGCACCAGGACCAGGGCCGGTGCCTGGTGGAATGTTGATGCCTGGTCAATTCCATCAACCACAACCGCAAGGGAATCAGCTACAACAACGAGGGGGGCCGCAGCAGCCACAATCATCTGGTGCTCCGAATAGGATGAAAAGGAACAGTACATCCCCTGGTGACGAGGTAGGTAATTTTTCTATGTTGGTTTGTTTTCCTGACTGATATGACTTCGTCAGAATGATCTGCGCAACGAGTCTTCCCCGCCTGAGCCGAAACGCATGAAGCGGTCACCTCCCGAGCAACCTGCCATACCGCCCGGTCCTTACAGCCAGCATCTGCCTGTCCAACAACCTCTCGGTGCTCCAAGTTCAGCACCTCCCGGAGTACCTCAACCTCCAACACCAAAACAAACTCCAATGCAAGTTCCGCAAGGCGGACAGCCTCCAGGGGGTCATGCAGGGATGGGACAGTCACAAATAACGCAAGCGCAGAACCAGTTTTTACTCATGCAACGACAGCAAGCAATGGGTATGAGTGGTATGAATGGACCTGGTTCTGGCGGACAAGCGGGCCAAGGTCATCCTATTCAGTCGGTAATGGATATGATGCATCCAGGTCAGATGCAACCTCAACAACCGGTGTGTAGTTCAGCTTTATCCTGTGACGGACATTGACATTGTTTTTTGTCACAGGGACACTTCCGTCCTGGAGGTCCTCCTGGCCCTCCCGGGCCACCTGGAGGCAGCGTTGGCCCGCCTCCCCCTCAGTTCAGTGCCACACCCCTTACCCGGCTAGGTCAAACGAAACCTAATCTTGTGGGAATGATGCCACCACCTTCGCCGGGGATGAATGGACCCCCGAAAGATACCGGGAAGGAAAGCAAGGGAGGACAATCATCGCAGCCTAATGGACAGTCGCACGCACCGGGTCAACAAGGCCCCGAAGCATCACCAAGGAATTCGGTTATAGGAACTGCGCCGCCTACGCCTGCAGCTAGCAATATGCCTACGCCGGGTCTACAACCACCCCCTGGAGTTCCACCTCCGCCTGGTACGTCAGTAACTCCAGCTCCTGGCTCCGGCCCACAGCCAACACAACAGCCACCCACGATGCCTTCGATGCTCAGTATGCCGATGAATATGGGGATGTCCGTCATGAACTCGAGTGATATAGGAATGTTTGAGCCGCCGTTCATGGAGGAATTTGACGTATTCAAGACGGAAGATAACATCAATTTTGAAAGAGATTTTGGGGAGTGGTTTACTACTCAAGCGGCTGAGCCTAATTTGGATATAAAATGACGCTTGAAGATCACGAGCGGTCGATCTGGTTCTTTCCCTTTGGATTTAACTCTCGCTTTCTCCTCAAGTTACCATCCCTGCTCCTTGCAAGCTTCAAGGCATCCCCATCATACCTTACTCGCATAAGCATATCAAACCCTTTGGATATATCACTTATCTATTTCCAACAAGAAAAGATTTGGGCTTCGGGACGGATTGTGTGTGATCCGATTTGTTTTCTCGGTGCCCTTCCGATTCATTATCTATTTGTATGTTGCCACATTTTCTTGTCTAGTAGATTCCCCCTCTCTATTCTCTTGCTATTCTCCTCTTTGTAACACAAAACTTTCCTTTCCTTTTCAAGCTGTTGTTTTACTGTACTACTTACTTGCGCTGTTCTTACCTTACTCTACATGCAGCGTTTCTGCGCACGCTCATCTTTCCTCATTTACATATATCACACAATTTTGCTTCCATTTTTAAGACTCCTATTCTGTAGCTCGGTTTTGCTATTTGTTGCTATCGGTTTTCTTACCCAAAAAATTTCTCTCTTGCTCAATCATCAAGGAATTTAGGCGCGCAGCAGCAAGTGTTATTATGTAAGTATTAAACCCGCATGGTAAACATGCCAGCGCCTCAGCTGTACGCATACAGAGACGGGTTCTCATCGATCCCTCATCCTGAACTGTCGTGCAGTTAGAATGACCCCTCACGAGCTCACCCTTCCTGTTGCAGATGCGACACTTACGCCTCTGGAACGAGGAACACGAGCGCTTGCAAAGCCGCCCAGAAAGAAGCAAAAGATTGCCGACAGTGGCAGTACTCAAGCCAGGACAAACTCCAAGAAGGTGAAAGGAAAGAGGGGACGTCTTAAGCTCATGACAGAAATTCCAATGGACATCCTGTTGGAGATCTTCAGCCATCTTCAACCTGTCGACGTGCTGCATCTCTCAAGAGTTTCGAAGAGACTTCGGGATCTATTGACATCGAGCAACATTAGGTACATCTGGACATTGGTATGTTCACATCTTCCTTTGATTAATTCTTTTGATAGCGGAAATTTATCTGTCAGGTTTATGAGAATATATCCTTATCACTGCGGCCACCAGCATGCCCCAATGATGTTGATATCATTCATTACACTAATTACCTTTTCGGACGACATTGTCAAGTATGTATTCTACCAGTTTAACATACCTATGGGTCAAGGTTGTTGATCGAACTTGCAGCTCTGTGCGCTTAATTTCGGCCAGGTTCGTCATGAATCGGCACTCATCCGTGTCTGCTCGAATTGCGCCAAGACAGAGTAAGCAGATCAAAGATTGTCAAAATTATAGCTCATGCCATAGAGCACAGATTTTGCTCTCTTCGAAAACTGGACTTGGACTATTCTGTCAAATATCTCTGCATCCCTTGGGTCATTCCAAAGTGTGCGTAGAATGTATTTCCAGTGACTTTGCAGCTCAGTCGGAAAGATCAATAGATGGTCGGCGCATCCTGAGGACAGAGTACAACCTGCGCCAGCGAGAAATGTCCCAAGCGGCTGTGGAGAATAGGTTGCCACAATACGTTGACGATCGTAGATCAGTCATTGCTCTCCGCAAAACTGTAAGTGCACAGGGGTTTGAGGTGACTTGTAGCTACAGATAAACTCACCAAATTTCTTTTAGCACGGTGATGTTTTGCAAGGTTGGCGACGTGATGTGAGAGCATCCAAAAGAGCCGAGCGACAACGACTGTCTTGGCCTGTAGTTATGCCGTGTTCATGGCCACCACCCTTTGGAGTTCCGCCTCCGCCTGGTACGTCAGTAACTCCAGCTCCTGGCCCCGGCCCACAGCCAACACAATTCACGTTGCCTTCGATGTTCAATATGCCGATGAATATGGAAATGTCCGTCATGAACTCGAGTGATCTAGGAATGTTTGAGCCGCCTTTTATGGAGGAATTTGACGTATTCAAGACGGAAGATAACATCAATTTTGAAAGAGATTTTGGGGAGTGGTTTACTACCCAAGCGGCTGAGCCTAATTTGGATATAAAATAACGCTTGAAGACGGCGAGCGGTCAATTTGGTTCTTTCCCTTTGGATTTAACTCTCGCTTTCTCCTCAAGTTGCCATCCCTGCACCTTGCATGGTTCAGGAAATCCGCATCACACCTTACTTGCATAAGCATATCAAACCCTTTGGATATATCAGTTATCTATTTCCAACAAGAAAATATCTGGGCTTCGGGACGGATTGCCAGTGCGTCTGATCCGATTTGTTTTCTCGGCGCCCTTCCTATCCATTAGTATCTTGTACTAGCTGTTCTTACTTACTCTACTACATGCGCACGCTCATCTCTCCTCATTTACTCACACAGTTTTGCTTCCATTTTAAGACTCCTATTCTGTAGCTCGGTTGCTATTCGTTGCTATTCGTTGCTATCGTTTGTCTCGCCCAAAAAATTTCTCTCGTGCTCAATCCTTACAATCAAGAAATTTAGGCGCGCGGAAGCAAGTGTTATTATGTAAGTATGTAAACCCGCATGGTAACCATGAGCGCCTCAGCTGTACGCATACAGAGACGGGTTCTCATCGATCCCTCATCCTAAACTATTGCGAAGTTAGAATGACCCCTCACGACTCGGAGTTCACCCTTCCTGTTGCAGATGTGTCACTTACGCCTCTGGAACGAGGAACACGAGCGCTTGCAAAGTCGCCCAGAAAGAAGCAAAAGATTGCTGACAGTGGCAACTTGAATACTCAAGCTACTAGGACAAACTACAAGAAGGTGAAAGGAAAGAGGGGACGTCTTAAGCTCATGACAGAAATTCCAATGGACATCCTGTTGGAGATCTTCAGCCATCTTCAACCGGTCGACGTGCTGCATCTCTCAAGAGTTTCGAGGAGACTTCGGGATCTATTGACATCGAGCAACATTAGGTACATCTGGACATCGGTATGTCCACATCTTCCTTTGATTAATTCTTTTGATAACGGCAATTTATCTGTCAGGTTTATGAGAATATAGCTTTATCGCTTCAACCACCAGCATGCCCCAGTGACGTTGATATCATTCATTACACTAATTACCTTTTCGGACGACATTGTCAAGTATGTATTTTGCCAGTTTAACATACCTATTGGTCAAGGTTGTTGATCGAACCTTAAGCTCTGTGCGCGTAATTTCGGCCAGGTTCGTCATGAATCGGCACTCATCCGTGTCTGCTCGAATTGCGCCAAGACAGAGTAAGCAGACCAAAGATGTTCAAAATCATAGCTCATGCCATGGAGCACAGATTTTGCTCTCTTCGAAAACTGGACTTGGATTGTTCCGTCAAATATCTTTGCATCCCTTGGATCATTCCAAAGTGTGCGTAGAATGTATTTCCAGTAACTTTGCAGCTCAGTCGGAAAGATCAATAGATGGTCGGCGCATCCTGAGGACAGAGTACAACCTGCGCCAGCGAGAAAAGTCCCAAGCGGCTGTGGAGAATAGATTGCCACAATATGTTAACGATCGTCGATCAGCTATTGCTCTCCGCAAAACTGTAAGTGCCCAGGGGTTTGAGTTGTAGCCACAGATAAACTTGCAAAATTTCTTTTAGCACGGTGATGTTTTGCAGAGTTGGCGACGTGATGTGAGAGTATCCAAGGAAGCCGAGCGACAAAAAATACTGTCCAAACGTCAAGATGAGTAAGCCATAAATTACATACTACTTGACTTGCTTATCTGGATGACTTCGTAGTATCAGACAAAAGATTACAGATGAAGGTCTCTAGTTCATCGCTTTCTGAGTTCTGACGACGTCTAATCTTTATAATTAGGTCTTGGAAACCTTCTTACGGGCTGGATGAAAGAGCTTCCTCATGTTTTGAAAGCAAAGGAACTAACGGACTCTGGTGAGGACAATTTACCAATCCGACCGCCCACCAATCTACAGTTGTTTTGTTGAAGAATGGAAGCGTATTCGCCCGGAAATAATAGCCACATTGCAACTTCAAGAAGAGCGTACTCTGGAATTCGCGAGAGAACTCGGCTTACTGGATTTTAGTTTTGAGTTGCCAGTGGTCCCGCTTTGTTACAGTGCTGACTTGGATTTCGAGAAGGAATTCGGAGAGTGGTTCAATGGCTAGAAGATGCGGCCGTCTTTGCTTTGGCTGATCTTCTTCATTTGAAAGCAATTGTGCATACTAGTATTAACTTTCTAAATACCCAGGGATTTGAGTTGCAACCAGTTTGGATTTGGCGTTGTTACAGTCACCGATGTACTACTGTTCTGATTTTTCCTTCTTGAATGTGCATTGTATGTTATAAGTATCATGAACACAATTCTGTTTCGACACCAGCCTGCTAGACGCACTGTTTTAGCCGTTAGAAAGTTGCACTTCGACGGTCAGAGCGCTCCGGAGTGATCACGACGGTTTGGACAAATTTGGGAATTTTACATAAACGGTTCTACGTTCGAAGCCAACCTCTAGATTCTGCTAGATCCCGGGACATTTTTCTACCTTCTTCCAGTATTCTTTGAATTATATGTCTGTATGCCGTGGTTTTCGTCTGAACGAGTCTTGAGTATTCAATCGCATGTCGTCTTTGGATACGTTGGGAGCAAGGCAGCAGTCTTCCCACTTCAGTGTTTGGGTTATGACGTGGATGTATGTGGATAACTCTAGCTATAAAGTAAAACGTCAAGATTGAAACAGCAATTTTCAAGGTGGTCAACACCGTCAGTTTTTCCAATCACGCTGGTGAGCAGGAATTTGGCTTGCAAAGGGACCAGCCATCTGACCTCTATCTTAGGATACCGCCGTTCTGGTGGCACAATAACGACTGCTGAAGAGGTTAATGACATTTTCCAAGCACTGAGACAGAATGAGCTTCTCATGCCGACCAGGATTTTAACTGGGTATATTCATGGAGCCGACACTTTGCGAGCCGTGGAGAGTATCGTCAAAGAACTAAAGCAGACGAAAGCCGACATTATATATCTATTAGACCGTAAGCGCACACCACCTTTTCTTCCCTTGTCATTTTGTCATTGAATTATACGATTGATTTAAGCGGTAATGGGGGATTCTGGGCGATTATATGTTCCTGCAGAGGTTTTACCGGTATATCGGGAAATGCTGCCGCTTGCGACAATCATTACACCTAACTGGTTTGAAGTCGAGTGAAGTCGATCTAATTATTGTTCAAGCTCACGAAGTTAATTTTCCCCACAGACTACTCACGGGGACGAAAATAGAAGATATGGCATCCCTTCGTTGTGCTCTAGAAAAGCTTCACAATCAATACCACATTCCGAATGTGGTCATAAGTTCTATACCCCTGAAAACATGGCTTTACTCTGCCCTTCCTCTGGCCATTCGGCCAGCATCTGACACTCCCCACCTTCTCTGTGTCGCTTCGTCACGAATGACATCTCAGAACACTCCAATCTCTGTTGTCCATGCCCAATGTGTCCCTTTCATCCCGGGATACTATTCAGGAGTTGGAGACCTCTTCTCTGCTTTGGTCCTTGCCCATTTCCATCCTGAGGAATTACCGCAAAATGTGACAGCGACTGGCCTTTCAGACGCAGTCTCTCAGGCTCTTACCAAGACATATGCAATACTACAAATTACTCATGGCCGGTCACTGACACTTCCGGAGAATGAAAGACAGCCCACTGATGATGAACTGGACCAAAGGGAACCCCTTCGTCTGACGCGCAGGGCTCGAGGACGGGAACTAGCGCTCATTCGTGGTCAAGATTTGATTAGAGGTATCGGAATTAGGCAAGTGAGAGAGATGATGGAGTGGCGTGGATTTTGGAACGTGCAATGATGCACCCATTCTAGATATGTGGCTTTAGAGTACTTAGGACACTGATCAACAGTGGTCGGTGGACAGGTTGAGGTCATACACTGTTGAGCAGAATTAATGCTGTTCACGGAGTTCAAACTGAACAAATTCTTGGAAAGTTCAAGGAAGGGTTGAGAAGAACCATATGCTTTCGAACAGATTTTTGCTTTGAATCTGACTTAGCATTCCGCAAGTAAGTACTAGAAGTAGTGTCTGACTTCTGCTGCCATCAGTCAAGTAGCCCAAAACCCCTATGTAGTCACTAAGCATCTCTACTTTTCTTATTTTGTGTTTACTATCTAGTTTATCTAGGCTTAACTAATAACAGCTGAATCAGAGCCTGTAATTACAACAAATTAAAAGTGAGCCTCTTTTCTGATTTTCTTGATACTACAAGTTCCAAATTGACAGTATACTCTGATAAAAAGCACATACAACAATCTGCAGAGCTCCAGTAGAAAAGTAGTCCTCAAGCACCAATATGAACAAACAGAATCCAGCGTTCCAAAGGCACACGATTTTTTCTCAGTGCACGAATAGCCGAGTTGAGCGCCTCTGCTGAATCTCTGAAATCAGCCTTGTTGTCTGGTTTGCGAAACATATGTTTGTAAAATTCCTTTGAAACTATCGGTCCATCTTCATCAGCCATTGACCATAAAGTCCCTACCACACTGCGGAACCCACAGAACTGCAAAGCTGCTGCTAAATGTATGGTTTCATCTGGTGTGATGAGATCTCCTTCTGCACTATGGCATGCAGACAGGAAAGCTAGCTCTGCATTGGGAAGTTTAGCCTGTATCAAATCAAGCAAAGTAAGGCCGCCATTGTGGAGTTCAAATGATCCATGGAATGGTAGAGAGTTATCACCCAGATGACCATGGCAAGCAAAATGAGCCCAGGAGTGATCCTGAAGATTAAGAAGAACTGTGTCGCAATTTGCCTCTGCACCAACAATGACATCCACAAAGTCGCCAAGTTGTTGAATATTATCAATTTCGGTCTGGACATTTTGCAGATCACTGCTAGGTTGACCAATGACAAGTAATTTGGGAACAACAGACTGGCAAAATATGTTGGATCTTGCTCTGATCAATGCAGATAGAGTTGGAATATAAGAGGATATGTAGATATCTGGAAGGTTCTTTTGCCTGGGGCAGTATGGACCTGCAGCATGAAGGGGTAGAGCACACAACTCAGATGTCGGGCACCACCAAACTCGGCTTTTCTCCGGTACTCCCAACTCAGTCAAGCAATCAATCACAGGAGAAATGACATTGGTCCAAATAGCACGCAAAATTGGAGGCATATTTTTCGAGTGGCCACCAGACTTAGCACCAGTGTACTTTGCCAAAGCGAGTTGTTTGACAAGGTGGATGAGATCCTTGCGTCGTGCCTTTGGAAGAGTGACAAGGGTAGGAGGACTGTCAATGTGAAGGATTATGGCATCAGAACGGTAATTGCTGATGCTAACAAGAATGACGGGCCCTTCCGCAGCAGCCGCTTGAAGGGTGGCAAATGGAACGGCTTGTAAAAAATTCTCAAAACCCTTCATTTCCCGCACTTGTCTGAGTGCTTCTTCCAAATTTTCTGAGAGGATACGATTTCTCCGTATTTGAGCTTCCAAATGAGCCGATCCTTTACTACTCAATAGCCCAGAACTGGTCGACAAGGAAAGATGTTCCAGTTCGATAGATAGAGTCTGGAGGCGATCCGCGAGCTCTCTATTAATATGGCGGAGCTGATCGAGTGGATGTCTATACTTCTCCATCCTTGACCACAGTATCGTTCTGCCCTGTTCGAGTAATTCAACTGCTACCTTGAGGTCTCCTGCGTCAATAGCAGCTGAAGCGGCATCAGAGGCCAGTGATTGCGATATGCGGGTAGACGCAAGAAACTTGTGCTGCAAATCGACATTAGGGTGCAAATTCAAGCAACGATCAAGAAGGCAGAGCGATATCGAGTAAGCAGATATGATGGACCCGTGATGGTAGTGTCTTGCGTTGTCTACCCAGTTCATAACGGCAGAAAGCCGACGCAGAGAGCTCGAAGTCGAGTCGGTTGCGGCTTGTTCATACAGCGTGAAAACTTCTTCCAGATCCTCCATCCTGCCCTTCCGGCGAAAGCGAGTGAGGAGAACAGCCCCGAGGTTGGTGAGGGACAAGGAA
>Ga0307514_10006173_pt1 | contig 10512 bp, 9 predicted proteins | sample 16_EM_MG_FD_203088 | JGI IMG/M metagenome (GOLD analysis project Ga0307514, IMG submission 203088) | Populus trichocarpa ectomycorrhiza microbial communities from riparian zone in the Pacific Northwest, United States - 16_EM | ecosystem: Host-associated > Plants > Roots > Unclassified | place... | reverse complement strand
TAATATAAAGTCAACCCAATATCGTATACAACTTAGTTAGTCGCTTTACTAGCTACACCATCAATAGGTGAGTTGTTACTTCAGTGCGGTCTCTGCCACTGTGCAGGCAACCCCGCTGCTTTCAACACTATGCAGGAAGCTCGCCGTGCAGCCGCAGAAACAAATGGTTATGGCGGAGACAAAGCCGATACGATTGACACCAAGGCGTTAGAAATCAAAATGGTACCACTTTCCGAGCGTCAAGGCGTGCATTCAACAGACGAGTCAGAAAGCGATCAAGATCAAGATGGCAGTCCATATTTCTCAGCAGATGAAGGGGAAGGTGTCGAAGATCCCAGGGCAAATGTTTTATCTGTAGATGAGTTGGAAAGGGCATTCATCCGAAATGCCCCTGCCCCTGAACTTTCAGGTATGAAGCTTGCCAGAGCTAGTGTTTTACTCTCAACGGGTTTACAGAATTTCCAGATCCTTCCGGTCAAAACTTGTTGTTGAATTAGTTGGTTACCCCAATGTTGGCAAGTCGAGTACCATAAATTCTCTTTTAGGAGAGAAAAAAGTCAGCGTTTCCTCAACCCCAGGGAAGATGAAGCACACTCATTACGATAGAACATTTCCAAACAATACCTTTGTCCGATTCCATCGTACTTTGTCATTGTCCTAGAATCGTCTTTCCTCAATTTGTGACGACAACACCAGATCTCGTCTGTGATGGTGTCTTGCCTGTTGATCAGCTGCGGGAGCACACAGGCCCGGTGGTGTTAATTGCGAAGCGCCTGCTGAGAGAGATTCTTGAGGCAACCTATGGTTTGACGATCAAGACACTCAGCGTTGACAAAGGAGGGGACGGAACCGTTACTCCTGAGAATTTTCTCGTTGCATATGCAAGTGAGTTATGTGTTGGGTGAACGAACTGATAATGTATATAGTTGCTCGTGGCTTTATGCGCTCTGGTCAAGGAAACCCTGATGAAGCACGCACCGCACGATATATCCTTAAGGACTATGCCAATGGAAAACTGCTTATCTGTCACCTTCCTCCTGGTGTGGCAGAGGCGCATTTCAACCAGCCCACAAAAACACATTATCGCGATTAGCGAGCAAGAAGCAGGCGCCTCTTACGCGAGTTGGGAAGGATTCTGACACATATGTCTCATATAGTGCAAGTATGGTATTACCCAGACCAGGGGGAATAAGATCCCTCAAAATCGACCAAGAATTTTTCGAATCGGACCATTCTGTTTGGAGTTTTCTGCCTTTCATGCAGCAAAACGGAAAGGAGTTCTCGAGGACGACTTTATATCCTCATCAGAATTCAGTCGCCTCGGATGGAAGGACCGTACCCACCTTGGTGATTTGGACCGCTGATGACCGGTACATCTCCGGGGCGATGTAAACACTTTGATGACCTTATTGGAAGTGGGCTTCCGACGTCAGACACAGAACCATGTTGGTAGTATTCCTTGCAGACAGCCGTCGCTCTCGAGAATATCCTCCTTTCCCAACCTCACAAATGTCGAATGCCTGAGATAACCATTCTCTGGGACTGGGATAGGGATTGAATGGGGTTAGAGACAGCTGCCTCTTCTGAAGGACAACAGAACCCGGAGGCAGCCGCCCTGACGACTCGGACGATGTCATCACCTCCGCCACGTCGTATGATGGAGTAAGAGGGAAGTCACCAGACCCAGAGCAGGACTGCTATAGAAAGCGGAGTTGGTGCTTCCTAAAAATCGACTTTGATTAACTGTGCCACTGGCAATGATGGGAGTTATGATAGTACCTTGGCCCACAACTTCCTACAAGATGTGCGGCACTGCCAGCAAAGAGGAAACAGAGGCGTCATTGGCTAACCACCCAAGAGATGGTGCATTGTACGCCCATTGACATAAGTAAGGATCCTCGCAGACGGGATCGATATAATGTTAATGTTGTATTGGATAGTTCACAGTTTCTGTTATTTATGTAAGGTGTCATTCATGTAATATTGTTCCTAGGGGGGACTGGCGGACGTTTACGTATTTCCATGAAAAACCAGTTAGTGCATTGTCCTCGCATCGGGCTTGCGCTTTGGGCATTTCTTTCGGCTGTGGCAACGTGGTAGAAGAAAATAGCTTTCTGTGGAAGTAATCCTTAGTAATATTGTCCTCCCTGTCAGTGCCTGATCGTTTTGGAATGGCGTCAGTTAAAATCCCATTGACTTGTCTCAGGCCTAGGAAAGTGTGGTCGATCAGTTGGGCTCAAATGTTGCAATTTCATAATGTATCATTGGAGATTCTGAATCAGCCTCTGTACGTCGGTCGTCCACGGAACATGGGACAGCAGTAGGAATAAATATAGACAACATAACAATTTGTTAGGTGCAGCGGTTGGGCAACTCTGGGCACTGTTCGACCTAGCCGGTTCTGAAATTTCCAAAGCCACGCACGACAACAAAGAAGAAGGGCACTTAGAGTCTTTCAAAGAATCTGGGAAATTGAATTGGAAAGTGCGGCGCGGTCCCGTGCTTTTTACACCACGTGCTGCCACGACAATTGTAATTTGTATTATTTACATAGATATCAATATATGAATAAAGTTGCCGCTCTTGGCGATTTTCAACGGAAGTAAGTTGTTGCAATAAATATGTTGACAACGGTGAGAAGGGTCATTTGGACTGTGAGCGATGGCGTGTCGGGTAGCATGTCATAAATAATAATTAATAAGGGTCGTTAGAAGAGTTTGTAACCTGTAGAGGGGAACTAGAAAAGTGGTCGCCTGCTACAGTTCACACCTAGGCTCAGGCCTATTTTTTGCTCAGACCAACCCACACACTGGCATGAGCGGTTATTGGCTGTGTTTTCTGTGTTTTACCTTCGTCTTTTTCCTCCCCCTCTCCCCCTCCTCTCTTTAAAAAATATGGCGGATTTTTTGGGGTTGTTCTCCTCTATCTCTCACTCCATAAAAAACCCGGCCAAATTTGCCGCATTATCCATGTCTGTGTTCTTCTCTATTTCCTCCCAAAAATCACAGCCAAAGCGGCCGCTTCTTTTTGTAGTTTAGGACATTAGCACTTAAACTCCTGATACAAATGCTACATCCTTTCTTACATGTTATTGCTTACATGTTATTGTGTTCGAGCGAACGACAAAACACGCCCGTTTGAAGAATTAGGTTGAGCTCGAAATGCGTGGTCATAATATGGGCGTGAGACTGCGCCGCAGTTTCCAATTCCTCGAGTCTTTGACTCACCATGGGATTTAGGAGCTTTTGACATGAAGAAGTGTCATAGCAGTGCTGGAGCTGGTGGTTGTATTTTTTTTGATAAAGTAGAATAGTTTATTGGCGCTGTGTCAAAAGACATTGACATGAGTGGGTCAAGGACGCTAATCATGCAGAACCTTGCCATTCGACCCTGTCGGTGGAACCGCTGTTATTTAACTTGAACATCAACGCTCATCAGAGAAACAGACGCCGAAACCTACCAAGTCAGCGCCACTCCGATTCTGAAACGTAATATCTTTCCCATACGAGGCAAGAGATCAATCTGATCACAGACACATAGATAAATAAATGTCAATTAATTACTTCCTTTCTTCCCCAAATAGTTCTGCTTGAACTTGCAATACAATATGTCCGCTTCATGTAGGAGGCTTGCTCAAGGACATTTACGTGCAGATCTCTCATACTATCATTGCTCAAGCTCGCCACGCTCTTCGTGTAAAGAATACCAATTCATCAGCAAGATCAGTTGATTCGGATTCGGATATATGCGCAAAATTAATCACAACACGTAATGGCCGGAAAGAAGGTTGGTGCTACACTTTGCAACCAGCCACGAGATTGAAAATATTGGTAGCTATTTTGCTCTCATTTTCTAAGCCGGCGATAATTGGTCGAAATCCTGCACTATGGTTCGAATCGCGAATGTTCGACGGCTAAGTGTGACTAATTCGGTTTCTGTCTAGCTCCTATGTTGTAAAAGATACCCTTGTATCTGGAGTCCATTGCAAACTCTATGCGTACGCTCAAGTACACCTTCACAACTAACTCGGTTAAGCAAATGTGACGCATAGAGTCCGCTCACCGAACGGAGGGGTCATTATTTCTTGTCAGGTAACGCACCTACCTATATTCATACGCTTATGTCGACGGCTTCAAATGACATATAGGACGTATCTCGTAACGGTATCACCCTCAACGGGGATCCCATCAGGAAAACAGCTGTAATCGTCATGGATGGTGACGTTATACAATTGCCGAACGACCTTTGTGAGTCCCATATTTGTATCCTTCAGCAGAATCTAATTAGTCCTCTAGCATTCACTTGCGTAACCATCTGGAAGAAAACGTCAGAAAAGATGACACTCTTTGAGCCGACTCCACCTTTGCAACCCGCACAAAAGGTATCTTCTATTTCTGCTCGCCTCAGAACTCTGACACGATATTCTGTTTGTTAGCTAATTGGCAATTACATTGTAACCTCCCAATGCCTCGGCACGGGGTCATTTGCTACGGTTCATCTTGCCTTTGACCCAGCTCACCATCGGCAGGTAGCTTGCAAGAGCATTCGCACAAAACGAGATCGTGATGTCACTCAAGTCCTGAAGGAAGTCAGGATCTTGATGACGCTAAAGCATGTGAGGTTATAAAATGCATGTCGCTTTCATTTCTTATAGAAGCCCACAGCCTAATATCAATGAAATATATGACACCGAGGAGAACGAGAAATTCATGTCGGTTTGCTCTTGAATCCAATAGCATCCCATATGAACGCGGCTGATGAATGATCGTCTAAAGTCATATCTTTCTTCAGCTCTGCACTGGTGGAGATCTTTTCACGTATATCACTCACGCTGTTGGATCAGGCGATAGGATATGTGAGGCTGAAGCCAAGTACATCACGTATCAGTTACTCGAAGGCCTGAGATACCTGCATGACAGGTCGATTTCTCATCGAGGTGAGCTATATCTATTCGCAGTCCTATTCTTTCTTCTTATTTTGTCGCAGATCTCAAGGTACTTTCTCTCTTAATTCCCATATTTCAACAATTTTAATTCAACTTCGCAGCCCGAGAATATTCTGCTGCACTGTCCAGGACCTTATCCTCGAATACTAATTGCAGACTTCGGTCTTGCCCGCCCGAATTCTTACCAGGAGACATTCAACGTTTGTGGCACTGTCTCTTACCTGCCGCCCGAAGGTATTCTTGCGTTAGACAACAAGCATCTAGGTTATGTCGGGTATGAAATTATTTTGATTATCATAACATCTACAGTGAACATTTTACTTGCAGAATGCCTTCTGACTGCTGGAGTGCCGGTGTTATTCTATACATCATGTTGGCGTACGTTTAAGGCATTTGAGGTTTCTCGATCGTCTTATCAGCTCCTCGAACAGCGGCTGTCACCCATTCGATTATGAACGCCGTCCATCGTTAAGTTGGATTACCTGTAAAACTGGCACTGGGGAAGGCTCGACCAATTGTTCTCAGTATGCAGTGCCTCATTCTCAAGCTGATGTCAGGCTTAAGGAGAGGATTGTTCGGGGAGAAGTTGAATATTTCCAGGATCCTTGGATGCAAATACCTGATGGTTTGTTCATGCAATTCTGCAGCTGGATTCTGTTAACCTCCGGTTCTATCCATCCAGCACAAGATCTAGTCGAGTCCTTGTTGATTCGTGATCCTCTGCTGCGTGCAACTGTACATTCGGCCCTCAAAAGTGACTGGATACTATGTGAAATAGACGACTTGGAGGCATTGTATCGTTTCCGTATTGAAGTTTAGGTATCGCTAAATTTGTCTGCTAACTTCAGCTCAAGGTTGACAGAGTCTAAGAAGTTTACGAATTCCATTATCGTAGTGATGTTACAAGGGCCGAATTAATGTGTTATATGTATTAAGCCTTCAAGAAATTCGCGTGGACTGAACTGTCGTTAGATCACTGTCAGGTCACGACTTAGAACTCACAATGAATATGATCAGCAGCAAAGGTAGAGATCTACAAAACTGATTCAGATTATCCTGCTCCAGGAGTGAAAAAGGATTACATACAAAGTAGTAGCTGTGATCATAACCATTTTGGCTCCTGACTCGGACTTGAAATTCATCATATCCAGTATCCCGTGCGGCTTTCAAGAAGTTTTCTGGAAGTAGTTGACCTTGCTTGAGAAAATGATCTTCAGTTCCCTAATCACAGATGCTAAGCAGTTAATTCGTAAATGAGACCCACGGAATGCGTACATAGTCAATTAATATATGAACATGCCCACTAGCTTTGGAAATGAGATCTGTGGCATCATACCTACCAGATGCCTCCTGGGCTCCTCCCTCGAGGTAGCCTTTGAAAGCCTTCTCCCCCCAAGGACATTTCGTAGGATTGGCTATAGGTGCGAATGCCGAGGCTGATCTATATCTTCTGGGTTTTGACGCAAGATATAAAATGAGCGCTCCGTGTCCACCCATACTATGACCAAAAATTGATTGGCGTTGTAAGTCCTTTTATACAGACTCAGTAGTTGCTGGACGGTCTCGGCATTACAAAACACACAATGGGCAATCCAGCGGCCTCAATGGCCTGGGGAAGCTCTTCCGTAATGTATGTTGCCATATTGTAGTGCTTGGCATATTTTGGATTTGTGGCATCCAGATAGAAGCCGGCACCGGTGCCAAAGTCCCAATCGTCGTCTTCACCTTCGATGCCCGCACCACGAGGGGATGTGTCGGGAAATAAGATGGAAATGCCTTGAGAGGACGCAGGACCAAAAAATCCGCCTTTCTGTGCCCTGTATCTCCGTTTCGGTAAGCCATCGACTGATATTTGCTGAAACGTGCGTCTCACCCGTTATCTTCGGTGCAAGTCAACCCCGCAAGATAAAAGAGAATAGGTACTTTTGTTTTTGAGCTTATTTCTGGAAGAAAGATGTTGAATTGAGCATAGAGACCTCCAAGAGCGTTCGACTGTCAACGCGAATTTGTCTTGGTCTTGGGAACTTGTAAAGTTTGAAACGTTTTACCCTAAATTTATACTTGACGAGTTCTCCTTGAAATACTTTGGTGGCAGAGACCTTCTCCAGAGTGGGGACCTCCGACATCGTGCAAAGACCAAGGAAGTTGGTAGGAAGAGTGTTTGATTTTGATGCTAAATAATCTTATCTCTCAGCGGACATGACGTACAGAATAATCTTTACACCGATACATGCGCTCAGCGCTCAGACCTCCTTCTGATGGATTCGAAGGAGAGTGACTCTAATTTGCTCTTTATCTTTCTTGGTGTGTCTATTGTATATATCCTCATCAAACGGACTTGGTTCTACCAATTACCTACAGTACGTGTGAGCGCTCTGGTCGTTGACTTCCATACTCAACTTTCTCGACGATAAGCTCAACCACATCCCTACTTTCGGATACCAAAGATACCTTTTGTCGTATTTTGACGCGTTCAAGTTCATCTTTAATGGCCCGGTGCTTCTTCGCGCGGGTTATGAAAAGGTCTGCTTCTGATGCATTCCAACCACATTTCAACGATGGGGTTTTATGATAGCCAACTAATAGCATCGACCTGGAGCTTTCAAAATTGCAACGTTGCGTCGGTGGTTGGTGGTGTTGACTGGGACACAACACATCGAAGAACTTCGACTAGTTCCTGAGGCAAATCTATCTTCCTACGAAATGCAAAACGAGGTGCGCCGGTTCTGTCAAAACATTCGAATGTTACATCTGACTTGCTTAGGCAGATTTCCATTTGTACTATTCAGGTCATTGCCCCTCATCGTCTGGTGACTTCGAGGCTTTGACTAGTTATCTCACCAAAACCTTACCCTACATGTTATCTGACCTTCGAGAAGAGACGATACACATCTTGGATAGTTTCCCTACAAACTCGACAGGTAACTTCACTTTTCTTTTATTCAGCAATGAGCTGATGTATCTTGAGATTGGACGGAAACCGATCCTGTTGATCTGGTTCTGCATGTCATGGTTGCGGTCAACAACCGCCTTTTCTTCGGTTTGCCACGGGGTGTGTACCTAACAGAAGGTCTGAATAGCTTGTTTAGTTTTGCTGACTTATGTCGACTCTAGCTCGCAATGCAGATCTCAAGACACTGAGTATTTTGATTGCCCAATATTCTTTCAATGAACAGTACTCTACCTTCTCTCAATTCTTTCCTGGTTTCAAGTCATCGTGAGCATTGCAATTGAACCTGTTCTTTTATTAACCTTTTCTTGAAAGTTTCCTCACATATTTTTTGCGCTTCCGTCGAAACAAACGAAACTTCAGCAAGCTGTTCGCATCAGTGATCTGTGAACAAACCAGTCATGTAGCGTCAGCTTCCAACAAAAATGAAACTCTTCATGTGTGTTCTTACTACACTCTGAAAAATGCTCGTCGTCTGAAAATCCGGGGCTGCTCAGCATGATATACTTTCTTGGGTTCTCAAGTATGGGTCGAATGTCGAACGTGTTTCAAAGCTGCTAGAGCTACATACCATCGCGACCAATTCTCTGCTGTTGGTAATTACAACACCTCTTCGACTCTATTTTCCCCAGTGTTAACAATGACGCAGAACTTTTTACATGTTCTATATCATCTTTCCGCAAACCCAAGATGTGCGCCTCCTATAAGGAAAGAAATTTTGGCTGTAGTTTCAAGGGAAGGCTGGACGAAAGCCTCACTGGACAGAATGCACAAACTCGATAGTTTCGTGAAGGAATCTTTGCGAGTCAGTGGAGTCATGTCTGGTTCGTTCCCCATTCCTTCACCCATTTTCGTACGTTCAGACTTTATCGGCGTGTGCCAGTAAATTCATTGCGTAAAGCACGTTACGATACCACCTTTTCAGATGGAACCCTTATACCTAAAGGGGCTGTCGTTTGTGTAGCTGCCCTTCCACGACATCTGGACGAAAACATCTATGGACCACCGTTATCTTCCGCAGAGTTTGACGGCTTCCGCTTCTCCAACATGTACGAACAATCGCTCGAGGACTATGCTGACCCCCGACCGGGCTGGGCAGTCTCACCTTCAGCAAACGACAGCAGGGAAAGCGGGGCTAGTAATCGAGTCGGGCCACGCTTTCAGGTTGTAACGACGACGACGGATTATCTTGCCTGGGGGTATGGACAACACGCGTGTCCAGGGAGGTTCTACGCTGCGATGGTGATGAAGCTCGTGTTGGCTCAGATAGTGATGGGATATGACATTCGGTTTGAGGATGGGCACAGGCCTAAGGATGTCTCTCGTAATACGGGGAGGCTGCCAGGGCTTGGAGCACGAGTTTTAGTGAGGAAGAGGTAGGGTTCTGGGTTTTTTCTTTGGTTTGTTTTATGAGTTATTTGTCATTCAAAACTAGTGTAACCGTAGGCTATCATTCGCTATCAACCTGGAGATGTAATTTCTGCTTCATATACTCACAATAAATAAATGGTTTATTCTTGGGGACAGACAATTTGCAACACCATGGCAATCTGAACATAAACTGAATGCTGTATTGTTTCAATATCACACACCCAGCATAAATGGCGCATGTAGTAAATTAGTTAAGATCTGGTATAGAATGACATTACAATTTCGTGGTTGATCCGGAACGGGGTTGGGAAGTATTACTATCAGGAAGATGTGATTCTGCTTGTTCTGGAGCAACAAGACGGACAGGCGAGACAGGTGAGACGTTGCTTGCATCTTCTTCATCTTCATCTTCATGCTCTTTCCGTGGGTCCTCCTCCAAGGGTCTATCACTAGGCCTTGCTTCAAAAGGCTCTAGCTCATAAACTTCCCTCAGGTTGACATACTCGTGTCTAGAGGGGGAACTGGTTTTTCTTCGGCTTGTGTGTTCTCCGCCCTAATGGGAGACTAAACCTTAGTACAATTTTTCTTTTTTAAAAAAAGAACGGGATAGACAAACATTGTGAGTGGGAAGAAGGACTTGGTCCTCTTCACGTCGAATGCGAGGCGAGTGCGGGGAATGCGATAGGGGAGATTCCAGGGTGGGGTAGTACTGGCGATAAGAAAAATACGAAAACAGAGTACCGACTGCCGAACCAAGGAGGACATCATGCCAATGGTCTGCCAAAGCCAAAAAGAATGAACAAGTCTAGGCAGAAAAGAAAAGCTGAGGCGTACGGCGATAGTCCATGGTACGCGAGATGGCTACAAGTGCGGCTCCCATGAATGGTGAAACTGCGAGCCAGGCTTTACTCTGAAAAATCGAGAGATCAAAATCAAAAAGCTGAAAGAAACGAAGGAGGAGGAAAAATCATACGGTGTGACCGCGCTTATCAAACAAATGTAATTTCCCAGCGAGATAAAACGAAAGGAAACCAAGTCCTGCAAAGGACACTGAAAAAAGTTAAAACAAAAAAAGGTTATAAATAGCAAGGTTCCGAAAAAAAAGTTCAAAGGAAAAAAAAATATGACGTACGGCTGGAATGCCCGGAGAAGCAACTTCGGAATCCATCACGCATAATGGCGGCGTTCGTCTGAGTGCAGATGGATGAAGTTGTAAGACCATAAGGTGGATCGCTGAGGCCAGCTG
>Ga0307514_10006171_pt1 | contig 10515 bp, 6 predicted proteins | sample 16_EM_MG_FD_203088 | JGI IMG/M metagenome (GOLD analysis project Ga0307514, IMG submission 203088) | Populus trichocarpa ectomycorrhiza microbial communities from riparian zone in the Pacific Northwest, United States - 16_EM | ecosystem: Host-associated > Plants > Roots > Unclassified | place... | reverse complement strand
AAGTGAATCTGTTGCAGAATGTGCACCCGAATCTACAGAACTTCTTCCAGATAGAAACACAAGGAACCTTCCATCTGGGCTGGATAACATAGACATGTTTCACATGCAATCAGCTTTAAATACATCGATACTATCGTGTAAGGAAATTCTTTTCAAGTTATACAACTTAATATATTCAATGGTTTCCAGTTAACTGAAGAATTGTTGATCATTATAGCTATACTTACAAAGAGAAGGTGAGGCAGATCATAAATAACTTTTAAGCATATAACCATCTACTAAAAAACAAGAAATAGTGCATAAGCACATGCATGGAATCATTCACACTTAAACAGAGAAGAAATGATGCACAAGTTAAACCTGATGTGTCTGTGACACCTAAAAGGACATCTGGACAGCGAATTTGCAAATTTTAATATCAACACATAGCCGCAGGGGAATCCATTAACTTAGAATAGAGAGATGGAAAATAGTGATGAAAAAAAAGAAGGAACAAGTTTACTATGCCAGTGCATAACCCGTACAAGTCATCGATGTGAAACTAGCAAAAATTAACCGGTCACCTTTATCTTGTAATATTTTTTTACACAAAAACAAAAAAGGTCGTGTCAAATTGGAAAGTGGAAAAGAGACATGCAATCTCAGCAAAGAAGCCATCACGCCTCTTTTGGGCTAGGGCTTCAGGATAAATTCATTTCCCCTGAAATAAAATCTTCGTCAGACTTGATTGTCTTGAAAATGTATCCAAAACTTGAGAAATCACACTGCAGAAGTTATCGCTTATCACACAGAAAAGGAGAAGAAATAAAGTTTCTAGGTCAATGTGAAGGCTCAAAACCAAGGTGGTTGTATAAATAGCATACCTGAATGATGGAAAGAAGGCACTACTTATGCTCTGAGTTAGGTTAAGAACTGGTGAGTCTTCGTTTGGACTCTCTCTGAAAGATCACAATGAAATTCAAATTACATAAACCAGAGTTAGCATACTCAATCTCCGACAGCAACTAATTAACAACTGAGAGAGACAGAAAAAACAACGAGAGCTTTATGAGAACAAGTAACCCACTTGAGCTCTAAATCATTGGCTTCTGATGCATAAACTGGTGCTCTAGCAGCATATAATGCACATGGCCTGTTGTAGCAGTATTTTATGCCAAGCTTTCTTGGATTTGATGACCAACCCACAAACACCAAATACTGATGCAAGCCTTGGGTTGATGGAGCCCAGACAACTTGGCCAACGCTCAAGGACTTTGAAATTCCTTTGACAGGCTGTACTTGTCCGCTGCACAGCATGGGAAAGTTCAAATTGAGGATTTAATGTCTGACAAAAAACTATGATTAGCTGTATCAATGACAACAAAAACCTCTTACAAAACCTGTTAATGTCAATCAAAAAAAGTGCAGGCTGCCTTTTCCCTGCATAGGTTTCTCCCCAGTCCTCCTCCCATTCCCCCTGACCTTTCCAGCTACCACAGTCCTTATCTGCTGAACCACCTTTTTTATAGCCCGAATCATTAAATGTAGGCTTGGAGGGTGAGGCCTCCTCGGCAACATAAGCAATAAGAGTTTCGTTTGAGTTCCATGAGATCCCCTCAAACCTATGACATCTAAAAACATTCAAATTTCTGGATACTCGAGGATGGCAGTGAACAATGATACTTATAATCAAACAAATCTACTACTAAAAGACATGAATGTACAAAGTCAAAAGTATGCAAGCCTGGCTTAGCAAATCATAAATATTAAAAAGATGTCACCCGCAGCGAAAAGGCTAGATTTATATAGTCACTGACCATCCATCACAATACACCGAACCGTGTACAGATTGAGGGATGTTGAATTCCTTTTCCACATGACCTTGATTCCAAATCTCAAAACGGGTGGGAGATTCATTTTCCGGATTCCGAACAACAAGAAGCTTCGAACCTGATGGTGATGGAACAACTGTAGACACACCGGTCATCTCAACAGGAAATGGAGACCATTGAAAGTTAACAGAATTGCCACTCCCTTTCGAGATATTAGCAGATAGAGCATACTTCCTCCTCTTATTAGCCAGAAGATTTGCTTGGCTAATCGAAAACATTGCCTGGGAACCAATTCCTGCACCAAACATTGTTTCAAGAAACACAAACAGGAAAAAGAAAGAAAGAAAGTTAAAGTCGCATAAATAACTAGACTTACCAGTGTTAGACTTAAAAGTCCATGCCTTGTCAATGTTAGGGATGCTAGTGAATTCTTGAAGTAAACTGGAAAGGGAAGCATACTCTTCCTCAGTTTTAGCATCTAACCCAACTGGCAGATCCTTCGGTGAGGAAGATACAGAGGCGTCCATTAATGCTTGAATGGCAGAAGATCGTTTACTACAGATTGAAGGGAAAACAAATATCATCAAAAGAGAGAACAAGCCAGCAGCGAACAACAACAAGCAAGTAGCATCAAGAAAGAAAGCAAATTCGGTCAATCGGGGTCAAACCCATCAATTATCAAACAAGATCAATCATTAATTTAGCCGTATTATGATCAAACAAAACAAGCATACTTGAGGAGGATAAGCAACGAAGAATCCACACTTTTAAAGGTGGAAGAAAAATGGAGTTCTAACGTTAATGAAATAAACTAAGCATTGCGAGGAGACTAGAGAGGGAGAAGGGACGCTTACGTAGAGAGCGAACGAGGAGCAGAAAAAGAGGAGCGCAGGAGACTGGGAGTGGGAGAGTGAGGAGATATTGTTAAAGAAAGAAGATGGGGAGGAGGAGGAGGAGGGAGACACGACAACCAATTAAGCTTTACCAGGTATGCTCTTTCCATTTTCGGATTCCAATTTTGTTTCGTTTGCCATTATGAAAATGCGTTTACACCAATAATAATAATAATAATAATAATAATGTTTTGTTATTATAATATTTTGCTATGATCAAGTATTGTTTTGTTTTTAGTATATTTTGCTATATAATTTTTTTTTGAATTACAGAGAAATTAAAAAGGAAAAAAATTGGAATATTTTAATGTGGTTGTCTGGGCTAGCTTGCGCGCACCTCGACTAATCCTATGAGTCCTGAAATTAACAACCATATAAGCTTTTAGTGGTCATTATATTAGCAACTATAAAATTCGAATCTAAAACTATATAAAAAATAAATTTTTAAATTTTAAATTTTTACCACTAAATTACTTACTAGATAATTAAATAAATATGTTTAGATACTTTTGATGTGGGTTGTGGATGATGCAATGAACATCCATAGTAAAGAAAACTTGATTTTAATGAACAAAAGCTTGAGAATATTTTTATTAATGAGATATAGAACAATTTATCTGGTTAAAATAGAATATGATGGTTGATAATATTAAAGTTAAAAAACGTAATGTTGATTTTTTTTTTCTTCTTCTTACATTTCCCACTAATTTAAATTGAAAATCATGCCATTGAATTTGACATGTCAAGTATAATGTACGGATATGTATTTTTGTTTGTATATTATTTCATTTCTGTTTTTTTTTTCTCTCGAGTTTCCAGAAGAGATTTCTTTTATTTATTAATTTGTTATCTAGTAAAACTAAATAATCATTTGATATAAAATGAATTTCTTTATTAATATATTATATTTTTATTGATACTTTATATATCAAAAGCACGATAATAAATTTCTAAGAATATAATATAACAGTTAAGATTAAGAATATTTAATATAAAATATTGTATTTAAATTTGAGGAAGAGTGACGAAATGTATGGATGGAAAGAGTATTCCTTAACATTATTCATCTTCTGGTGGAGCATATTCCCCCTTGAAAGTAAGGGTATAAAACGGACGGCGATGATTCTTTTCTTCTTTAGTGTTTGAGAGTAATTTATTATTACTTTTTAAAATATTTTTTTATTTTTTAAAATTTATTTTTATTATTAATACATCAAAATAAACTGAAAATATATATAATAAAAAAAATTAATCACCCTCTAGTTAGTATCACTCCTAAACAGGAGCAAAATATAACATCCAAAAAACTGTTTAAACAGGATAAAAATACAGGTATATTATTGTTGCTTTCTAATAATAATTAGTATTTAAGAATATAGTAATAATTATTTTTTAAAATATTTTTTATTTAAAAATATATTAAAATAATATTTTTTTATTTTTTTAAAAAATAATTTTAATATCACTGCATAATCCAAAAACATATTTTAGAAACGTCGTTCAGAACCGATTCCAAGCAGTCCGGCACAAAGAAACTCCAGGAACACGTGTTGCAAAGAATCCAAGGTTGTACAATCAAACTCCTACGAAGCAGGGTAACCCAAACATTTTTCCGAACAAAGACAACGAGATAAGAATGAAAAAGGCGGGCATTTAATTTAAAGGCTCAAGCTCAACTAGTTAGCTTGGCTCCCCAGGGCTACAGCCAATGGCTACAATAATAGAACCGGATAAGGTAGGAAAGAAAAAAATAATAATAATGGCAGTGGCCAGTGAGTTCATCACCCTCAATTCTCTTGGCAAATCCAGTACCCAAAATCAGCTGTTATATCCATATCGAAAATAGGGTTAGGTGCTTCAAACCAGAGAACCCTCAATAATCTTGTTCAAGAAACGGATTAAGCATCTTATGTTTCACTAACACAAGCATGTAAGCAATCTCATTTTACTAGAACCTGAATCTTATCAGGATGTTCGTTCACCGCCATATTGGGAAATACTGAAAGAAGAATACACAACAGCAGAACCCCCTCCCCCCCAACATGTTTTCAAGGTGTAATAAATGTAGTGAAGGACGACAACAGATTCTCACTCCAACGCAGATTATAAAGCCTCACTCTAGCACAGATTACAAAGTTCTCTTGCAGCTCAGATTGAAGAGTCTGACCTCAACACAAATTGTACAAATGACAGAGTTTCAGTTTAACTCCAACACAAGTTGTAGAGCTTCCTTCCTACTGCTCCAATGTTACGATAGCTCTACATACTAGTGATAGGATAGTAGTTAATAAAGATAGACCGTGAATATATAAGAATTAATAGCCATCCTTCTTTGCTCTGCTGTAACAGAAATCAATTGTATATATTGTATATATACCTCTGCTGCTGTAACAAAAAATATATGAAATAAGATTCTTCCTTCTCTTTGTTTCTTCATGGTATCAGGGAGGTTCTTAATACCCTGTTGATTGTTTAAGAATCCTATGAAAGACCCGTTCAAAATGAATAGTGTTGATGGCACAAATATATCCTGCAATATGCAAGAAGGAAAGTCAAATTGTAATCAACGTTTAGGCTCAATATTGCTAAATGAATTTAACTATTTCCCTTGATCAAGAGCTATGACAATTGCTTTTGGTAGAAGATCCAAACCTAGCTATGTGAATAGCCATATTAGTCCTCTTAAATCTCCTTCACAAGCTTATGAAGCTTGGCAATGTAAGGACCAACTTGTTATATCTTGGTTATTTAACTCTATCAAAAATCGTATTGCTGAAATATTCAGCTACTTAGAGTTATCTTTGAAACTATGGGAAGCGGTAAAAGAAATGTATAGAAATCAGAACAATATAGTTCGAATATTTCAAATCAATAGAAATCTTGTTAATCTGCAACAAGATCTATGTTCAATTGCTTGGAATCCTGAAAGGTACGTGGAGTGAAGATACATTATATCTCCCTACACAGTTGATGCAACATAATTAAGGAAACGTGAACATGAGGACTTTGCAATTTATGTTGGAGTGGGAATCTGTTGTCGTCCTTCAATAAAATGCCATAAACTCTTGATGACATGGTCATGTGGATCAGAATTTAGAGGTGATAAACTGTTCAGGTGCAAAGATTTTGAGTTGATTCTTAGCTGATATTTTGCTAGATATATTGATGGATCTTCCCACCAGCAGTTGCCGTTGGGATGTATTTCAATGTGCCGGTATTATCTAATTATGATGCTTCCATACAAGATTTTATCTAATCGTTTTCAGGGGCGGTATCAGTTCATTGGAGCATATCTATTTATGTTTTATTTTCGGTGTGATTGAGATGGATAAGCCCGACAAACCACACAACTTTGAACCCCAGATATACAATACGGAGAGAGGAGCTCGTGACAGGTTAATATATGACTACAACACCATGAGCATAAGGGACTTCAATGAGAAATATGGAGGCCTCTGGGATTTCACCATGAAGAGGGAAGACATGATTTCACCTTGGCAAGTAAGTGACATTGTTGAAAGGTATATGCCTTATTCCACCTTTTCTCTTCTCTGTAGTTGTTGATTGAAAATGAGCCCGTTTTCTAGAATTCAAAAATTTTGCACTGCCTGTATTAGATTATTGTTGCTGTAGCTCGAGATGTTTCTGTATGGAAAAGGTTCCATGTTAACTGGTTATAGTTCTTAAGGGGTCATGATGATCATCGGCGTTTTGAGCAGTAGAAGAGTAGGAAGTCAAAGAAGAGTGACTTTGGCGTCTCATGACTTAGATTCCACCACCATTTTCTCTCGAAGGCCAGTCAACTAGGCATTTTTATGTTTTTTTTTTTTAATTAATGTGGATATTTGAATCAGCTTACATGTACTTTGATTAATCTTACAGGTTCTAAAGTTAACGATCATGTAAACTTCTAATGGCTCTGAGGTTTGTGAGATTCGAACTAGTAACCTTTAGAGAACAAATTTAAAGTATGACCAGTTAAGCTATACCTTTCATGATTATTTTTATATTATCTTTATTATTTTTAATTATTATTTTCATGGTTTGTCTTTTGGAATTAGCCAATCACGAATAATTTGTTTGTTTTAGTCATCCTTGGTGGAGCAGCATTAAAATCACCCAAGAAGGGCACCTCTGTCACCCGGTCATGCTGCCTATGGATTAGATAGTTTTTTGTATTGTTATATCTGTGTTTTTTAAAATATTTTTTTGATTGAAAATATATTTAAATAATTTTTTTTATTTTTTAAAATTTATTAATATCAATACATTAAAAGAATTTTTAAAAAATAAAATAATCAATTTAAAAAAATAAAAAAACACAAAGACAAACTTGTGTCATTCTAGAAAATTACCTGACCTCATTTTCAACCTGAACACTGTTTTTTATTTTTAATTGCAACTATGAGCTTTTTTTATGTGTAACCTTTGTCCTCGTTCATCTTTAATGAAATTCTCGCTTTCATGGTTGGGGGAATAAAAAAATATTTGGAGAAATAATACAGTTTAATAAATTACAAAATATTTATCTTTAATGAAATTCTCGCTTTCATGGTTGGGAAATAAAAAAATATTTAAAAAAATAATATAGTTTAATAAATCACAAAATGTTTAGTGAGTCACATATAATATATGTGATTCACGAGTTATAAGTGTTATTTGCAACTCTTTCAAATTACAAATTTGATTGGACACAAATTTAATAAGGAGAGAAAGGGAAAAAAAAAGAAGAAAAAAGATCCTGAAGATACAGTAAAACTTCAATGATGACATCACCAGTATCGTTGAAAAGATCACGATGAGATGAATCTAGCGATACCAAAAAAGGTCATCAACGATGATCGAAGTGAATCACACGAGTAACCCGAAGTCAAGTGAGCTTTAACACCTTTGGACGGCTAGTGTGACCCACTTTATTCACTGTTTGTGACCTTCTTAAGTACTGTTAGATTTGTCTTTTTAAGATCTTTCCAATGGTATTGATGGTATAGACATCGGAGTTTCGGTGAGCCTCCAAGATCTTTTTATTTTATTATATCTTCTCTCTCATATCTCTTCACAAATTACAAGGAGGAGAAATGAGAGAAAAAAAACAAAAAAATAATCCTGAAATCAAACCGAGTTAGATTTATCTATCTCGACCAATATTTATTTTTTTCAGGAAACTTTGAGGCATCAAACAACTACCATCAAGCTCATCTCATCTCATAGAACTCATGAACAAAAAGAAATCCATTTTAGTGGTTGAAAATGACTTAAATAGTAAAAAAAAATTTATTGTTGGAATTTGATAATCTTTTTCTTTCTTTTCTTCTAACAAGAGATTGAAAAATAACATAAATAAATCTTTATATCAAAATTAACTTAAAAAAAATTTAAAGGAACTAAATAGAATTCTAGCTCCTCACAAACTAGATGGCAACTGTAGTAGTTGTTTTCATCCAGGGAATTAATGATGCTGGCCTGCTGGTGCTTGACTGCTTGCTACCCTGTGCTATCTCTCCCACACGGCAAGAGTTATTATGACGTCAACATTTACAGTAGAAGCCAGCGTCATCTCAGAATTTAAGACTCTAGACTCACCAATTGGTTGCTGCCAGCCAATCAGCAACCACGTGATCCTCGTCCTTTCGACACTTTGAACATCAGCAGCCTCGTAATAGTGCCATGTCTCGTTTGAAAACAGTTTGGCCATTTTACGCCCACGTCTGTGCACCTTGCAGTTTGAAAACGGATCTGGATTTTTTAGAGTTTGTGGACCTAGACCGATTGAAAACTAGCTTCAAGTCTGTTCCTTGTGCGCTCCCTTCTTTCTGGTTTCTGTTCGAATCTGAAACATGAACATTTCAAAGTTTGATACGATATCTGACGCCGACGGAAGAAAAATATATAAAGACTTTGAAATATTATTTTAATCGTAAAAATAGTTGAATTTATGTGAATATGTATGATGGGTTTTATTAAAGATCAAAATGAATGATTCGGATGAGTTTTTTTTTTTTAATTATAATCTTCTTGTTTATTAAAATTAGTTGATTGTATTTCTTTTAAATTCGACGAAGTATTTATTATTCATCTAATTTTAAATAATAAGATATAATATTAGCTTGAAAACCCCATTGAAGCTGACTGAAAGTCCACGAAGGTGGGATCCAGCAGGTGACTGAAAACCCCGTTGGACCCCTTTCATTGATGGAAGAAGAGAAAAACGTGACCATATTATTGACTAGCTGACTAATATCACCTCGACCTTGAAACCATAGACATCTTTACCTTCTTCTTTAAAACAAAACATTGCAAAGCAGAAAAGCAGAACTATCAAGAGCCAAAATGAGACCCGCATCCCGTTTAGTCTCTTCTCTCCTCTTCTTTCTCTCTTACAGTAATATCCTCCACCATTTGCAAGCCCAGCCAAGCACTCAAGGGTTCACCTGCCCAGCGAACCAGAGTTCCTTTCCATGTCAAACCTATGCCTTCTACCGAGCCTCAGCTCCGAACTTCCTTGACCTTGCCTCAATCGGTGACCTTTTCTCGGTTAGCCGCCTTATGATATCAAAACCAAGTAACATCTCCTCTCCAACCTCACCTCTCATCCCCAATCAACCCCTCTTTGTCCCTTTATCATGTTCTTGCAACCCCATCAATAGCACTAGCATTTCCTCTGCAAACATCACATATACCATCAAGGAAGGCAACACTTTCTACATTGTCTCGACTGAATACTTCCAAAACCTTACGACCTATCAGTCTGTTGAGCTTTTCAACCCTACACTTATCCCCGAACTACTCGACATAGGAGTAGAGGTGATCTTTCCAATATTTTGCAGGTGTCCTAATCAAACCCAGTTGCAAAACAAGGTGAATTATCTGGTATCTTATGTGTTTCAGCCTTCTGATAACTTATCTTCAGTTGCTTCAACATTTGGAGTTGAAACACAATCTGTTGTTGATGTTAATGGCAATAACATCCAGCCTTATGATACCATATTCGTGCCAGTCAATCAACTTCCACAACTGGCACAACCTACAGATAGAGCATTGAAAGTTAACAGAATTGGAACCTGATGGTGATGCTTGATAATATTAAACGAATGGCATCTTCTTCTGGAAATCCTAGCTATTCTAAGCATGAATGTGGAGAATCTCATTGCTATTATTCAAACAAGCATGAAACATATGGTTGTATATTTGTCCATAGATCAAATTAAATATGTAATTATTGGAATAATTGCTGGAGACTCAAATATGGATATGCAAGCATGGTAATTTATATGCTTTTTTATATCTTTATAAATCTAAAAACTTTTGCTTGCATTATATTATTTGATCTACGCATTGGCACTGATAACATTTGAGATTATACCTTGATATAGATGCTACATAGTCGGTTCTTATCCTTTAGAAACTACAAGTGTAATAGAAGCATACGTCGAAAAAAAAATCATCCTAAGATGATCATGACTATTGAGAACAAATCAAATTAAATGGTTCTATTTCTTAATCTTTCTTACTTGCTCCTACAGAACCAAGAGGTTAAAAAGATTGAGAAAAATCAATTCACAACCGCTGATGAAGGATTTCTCGAAAAGTTGAAGAATTAGTAATCTATTTTAGAAATCAAATGGATTGAGTTTTATACATAGGCGAGGAAGATAATAATAAAAAAACACTGATGGTAGAAAAACATATAAAGACTAAGAAATATTATTTTAATCATAAAAAAAAGTTGAGTTTATGTGAATATGTAGTTTTATTCAAAATCAAAATGAATGATTCGGATGAGTTTTGTTTTTTTAACTATAATCTTGTTA
>Ga0307514_10006167_pt1 | contig 10519 bp, 11 predicted proteins | sample 16_EM_MG_FD_203088 | JGI IMG/M metagenome (GOLD analysis project Ga0307514, IMG submission 203088) | Populus trichocarpa ectomycorrhiza microbial communities from riparian zone in the Pacific Northwest, United States - 16_EM | ecosystem: Host-associated > Plants > Roots > Unclassified | place... | reverse complement strand
GAGCTCAGGGCGCTTTTAGAGTAGGGTTCCCTGTCGAGTTCACATTGCAGCATGATGAGGCGAAGGAACTCAAGCGTGTGCTTGAGGAAGGTCTAGCCGTTGCAGAAAGTAGCCAGGACGGAGACTTCTTGGTGCTGCGCCTAGACGGCACCGGTACCGGCCTTTCGGGACGTGACCCGAAAGCTGTGGGCAAAGCTATCGCGCCGCTCGTTGCGAACGAAGATGTTTTGCGGGCGCTCGCCGATACTGAGGATGGCGCCGAACTGCTAAGGGGCGTCCAATCCAGCGTTCGGCTGACCGAACTCTCGTTGGCCATCGGGGAGCTCCGGTCAAATTTGCAGGGCAGTGTAACCGCGGAGCAGGCCTACCAAGAATGGTGCGAGCGGCACGGATGGGTATTCGGCAACGTCTACGCCATGCGCGATGAGGTGCGGACGATTGCCATCGGCGACTCAGTTGATGGCCTGCTGGAACAAACGGCTAACGGCTTCCGTGACATCTTCGAATTGAAGCGTCCGGATATGGAACCAATGAAGTACGACAGAACGCACAAGTCCTATTACTGGTCTCGTGATGTCTCGATGGCTATCGGGCAATGTCACCGGTACCTCGATGTGCTGCATGAGGCTGCTGCGAACGGGCTTCGTGACCATCGCGAAGTGGTTGCCTATCACCCAAGGGCGGTCATCATCATTGGGCGCTCAAATGATTGGGACGAGGAGTGGAACCGTGCGTTGCACGGGCTTAACGCCCGGCTGCACGGCATCAGTGTTATGACCTACGATCACTTGCTTGCGCAGGCCGAGCAGCTACTAAAGACATTGCAGGGCTAGCCATCATGGAGGATGCAAAATGTGCTGTGCTCCAATTTCGTCAGGCCGTCGAGGATTTCCCTGACTCGGGACTGATCTCTTTCGAAGAATTTCCGCAAGGTTCGTGTGGTGACGCTAGCCAACTACTTGGGGGGTTTCTACGATCGCAAGGTTTGGAGACTGGGTTTATGTATCAAAAGTGACTGACGGTACGAAGTTTGGTAGCCATGCTTGGCTAGAGCGAGGTAGTTGGATTGTGGACATCACTGCCGATCAGTTCCCCGATGTGACAGAGTCCGTGATCGTTACCCAGGACCGTGATTGGTACAACCGCTACGTTCACTATCTAGACTCCCGGAATGAGGTTGCGTGAATTGGAATGTTTGGCTATTACGTGGCATTAACGGAACAACTTACTGTCGCGTACAAGCGGATCATGGCCGTTTATGTAGAGCGGCAAGAAAGCGACTCGACAACTGACCTCTGATCCTGCTGTGGTTCTACCGTTATCTTTCATAATGCCGTAACTGCGACAGTCTTGCCCGGTGCCTGCAATGGAAAAATGCAGACAACTGCCAATTGTGATCATCCCGAACTTCGTTGGATAGGTTTGATATTCGGAGGCATTGTGTCAGTTGATTCTGTGCTCGCTAAGCTGGTCCAACTGAAGAAAGTGGAGGCTGACCTTAAGAAGGAAGCAGGAAAATATGAAACTGATGCAGCGAAAAAGCGGAGTGCGGCTCAAGCGAAGAGAAAGTCCGCTGAACGGACTTCTTCCGCTTCTTCTAAGAAGAGTCTTCTAGATGCCGCGCTAAAGCTGGAAAAGGAGGCGGGCGCGCTCTCTTTGAAGGCCGCTGTTGTTGCCGGAAAGTTGGCTGACAATTCAAAAAGACAGCGGCAGGAGAATTCCAATCTGGCGCGAGCCCGGAAGGGTGTGACTACAGCTCAAGACCGCACGGACAGCAAGCGTCGGGAGGTTGAGAAGCGGCATGCACGTGAAGTGGCTCGTATCGCGAGGCCTACGGTGAGGCATATCCACGAAGTACGCCATATTCCAACGCCCAAGCGAGAGCAGCTGCGAGTGCTGTACTTGACCGCTAATCCTAGGATCCTTGACCAGGACCCTGATGGGGCTTTGGTGGTAACACGTATCCGAGTTGACAAAGAGATTCGAGACGTGCGCGCCGAGGTAAAGAGTGCGCTTCTTCGTGATCTCATCGAGATTGATCACTGGCCTGCAGCAACGGCCATGGATTTGCTAAATGGTCTAAACGACAAGCGGCCACACATCGTCCACTTCTCCGGCCACGGCGGAGGTCGCTTTCTGGAGTTTGATGATGGACAGCTGGAAGATCCGCAAGCAGTAGACGTTAGTTTCGAACACCTTGCGCGTGTCCTAGGGGCGACAGATCAGCCGCCACTTGTTCTCGTGCTCAATGCCTGTGACACTCTCGACGGGGCTGAAGAGCTTCTGGCGGCGGTTCCCGTCGTTATCGCGACTACCACGGAGATCTCCGACCAGGCAGCGAGTCTTTTTTCTACAGTATTCTATCGGGCGATCGCTTCCGGTCAAAACGTTCGCGCGGCGATTGAGCAGGCGCGAGTTATCATTGACATGCTGGCGGGTGGGGGTGGGGACGTTATTGCCTCCGTTACTCGCGACGACATCGACTTGAATGAGTTGGTGCTCATTAAGGTTCCAGAGGAAGGCGATCTTGCGTAGCCTACGGGTGATGGGTACAAAGTCGGCTTACGTGACGGCTGTCGGCCTTCTTGCCCTTGGCGTGGCAGACAATGAGTCCTTGAACGCGGACCAACCGGGTTGGGTTACCGTGCCGTGGGCGAGAGATGATAAGCGAACGGGTGAGCTGGGACTTTGCCTTGGCGCGATGGACCCGGCAGGGGGCTGCGCGGAAGGACCCGCGGCCAGTTGAGCTGACTGTGCCCAGCCGTGGCCAGCATTGAGTTGGCGAGCGGATGTAGTGCTTGGCTTGAAAGCGGGCGTTGACTGTCCCCTCGGTCAACCAGGTCAGCCACAGCTCGGAGAGAAGTCGGATGAGCGTCGAGTGACTCAGGAGCGAGAGCTGCTTCGCTGTCCGACTTGGCACACGGAAATGGGGGGGGCGAGGGCCTTCAACAACAGTTGGTCGGCTGCCTGGTCATGATGCCTCTGCCTTGGGCGGTTTGAGGTCGGGCGGGTAGCTCTTGGCGCGAAGCCAGGCGTCGAGGGCGAGCGCGACGATGTCACCGTGCTGGATGCCATGATCGGCGTGGTAGCGGCGTATGCGCCGCTGGAGTTGGAGTACGTCGGGGACGGCGTAGTTCAGCTGTCCGCGTTTGGTGTGCCGGTTGTTGACGACGTCCAGGGTGTCCGGGTGCGGGGCGAACGGGTCGCAGGCCGGTTCTGATTGGGCTTCGAGCGCGTCTGCCAGGTCCCGCAACTGTCTTACGTGCGTGGATAGATCAGGCACGAATGTTGCTCCAGTCGGTCCGGCTAGGCGGCTAGTTAGCCGCCTAGCGGGCTAATGGAATAGTCGGTGGAAGGGGCGGCCGCTCCGTGTGCTGACGGCCGCCCCGTGCGGGCTACGTCCTGGTCAGAACCCCCGGGTGGTGAGCCACTCGTCCAGTGCGACCGAGACAATGTCGCCGATGGGCAGGTGGTCGAGTTCGTTGTCCAGGGCGAAGCGCTTGATCCGCTTTTTGATTTTCAGCGCGGCGGGGACCGATGCGTCGAGGCTCTCGCGCGTGATGATGCGCTGGTTGAGGACGATCGCCGCTTCAGGGATGCCCTTTGGACGCCCCGGCCCCTGCGCCCAAGGCGTCCTGTCGCTGGGGGCGGGGGCCGAGCTGACGTGCTGCTCGTACTGAGGGCCGGGCGCTCCGGTCCTCGCTGGGAACGCCGTACTGCTCGTAAGCGGCGCAATTGTCTGGCGCACGGCCACCTCGGTCCGCTGCGCCAGACCAACAGGCGGTGCGGCTTCTGGCAGCGGAGCACTCGGCGTGGCCTCAGTCGTCGGCTGCTCGGGGAGAGTTGCGGTGGCGTGGTCCGCATCCCCGACGTGCTGCGAGGGCGTAGCGGCGGCGTGGCGCATGGCAGGTGAAGGCTCAGTCTCCGTTGTCTGCTTATCGTGGGGAGCGAGAGCAGCCGCGGGCTGCGTCTCGGGCTCGACGACGGCAGGGTTCGGGGTCTGCACGGCCTCCTGTTCGGCAGTGAGCTGGTCGCGGGTGAGTTCGGCCGGCGGGGGAGGTGCACCCGCTGCTTTCCTGGCTGCTCCGCCCAGGACGCGGCCCTTGGGGCGGGCGGGGGGCTTCATCCGTTCGGTCATGCTGCGTTCAGCTCCTTCATCAGGCTGCCGTACTCGCTCAGCTCGGTGGGGATCTCGCCGAAGGCCTCCATGTAGTGCACCCACGAGTGGATGACGGTCTCCGCGAGCGGAAACGGCTCGTCCCGGTCCGGTCCGATGCCCTCGCCCTCGACGGGCTCCAGCAGCTTCCCCCTCGCCGTGCGGGGGAGACTGGTGCGGTCGTCGGCCTTGACCAGGACCACGTGGGCGGTGACGTCGCGGGTGTTGCGGGCGGCGGCGCGCTCGGCCTCGTCGAAGGTGGCGATGAGCTTGCGGCGCTCGATCTTGGTGGGAGCGACCGGCACGATCAGCCGGTTCGCCTCCGTAACAGCCTCGTGGAACAGCTTCGCGCTGCCGCCGCCGGCGTCGACCACGATCGCGCCGAACTCGGCACGCTTGTCACGGATGTACTCGGCGATGTCGTCGAACGGGTACCGCTCGATGACCAGGTTGGCCGGGATCTCGAAGCCTTCGGCCTTGGCGACCTTGAACCAGTCGTAGGCGGACTGGCTGGTCGCATCCGCGTCCAGCAGCAGCGTCGGCAGTCCGAGGACCACGGCGTAGTAGAGGGCGATGAACCAGGCGGAGGTGGTCTTGCCGGTGCCGCCCTTGAGCATGCCGACAACGATGACGAAGGCGTCCCAGACGCGGGCTGTGGCCGCCGTCAGGGTTTTGTGACGGGTGTTCTCGTTCACGTGTGTTCGATCTCCAGAAAGTAGACGGGTGTTGTTTGGTGCGGTTGGTGGCGTCGCGTACGCGCAGCGGCGTGGGGGTGGGGCGCGTGCGGCGAAGCTGTCCTGGGGATGGCACCGCGGCGGAGTCGGCGACTGACGGGCACGCTCGGCACGACCAGCGAGCGGCCGACCTCGGCCGGTCATGACCGCGTCCTGGGTCGGTGAGCGGGGCCGTGCCGGTGCTGGGGCCGCATCCGGGTGCCTGCCTGGTGCAGGAGCCGGTAGACCGTGGCGACGGAGTAGTTGCACTCCTTGGCGAGTTCCGGCACTGAGGCGCCGGCCTCGTACCGCGACCGCAGGGATACCGCGAGCTTCTGACGCGCTGCGGCATCCGCCGCGGTACGGATGCGGAGTGTCTGCTGGGTGGTGCGGGGAGTACCGCCGGCCTCGATCAGCAGACGGCGCGCGGCACGTCTTGTCCCGGCCCCGGCCGTGGCCAACTCGGTGAGTGTCGCGCCGTGCTGCTCGTAGAGGCGGCGCAGATGGGCCGCGAGATTGCGGCGGGCCTGCCCGTCGCGCAGCCTGCGGGTCTGCCACGAGGTGCGCATGACGGTCCCGGCCTCGCGCAGGCGGTTGATGACCGTGCCGTACGACAGCCCACTGTCGGCGACGAGTTGGGTGACCGTGGCCCCGGCTTCGTACTGCTCACGCAGGCCTTGAGGAGTGAACTCTCCCGTCTCGGTACCAGCGGGTGGTGGGGGTTGCGGGTTCACGCGGCGGACTCCCATTCACTGAGGGCTTCGGCATGGGCAGCTGCCAGCTCGTCGTAACTGCGCTGGTCAGTGGGAGTGATGAGGATCAGTCGGCCGTCGGTGGCCACGCGCCAGTCGGCGGCAGGGCGTCCGGTCGCCGGGTCGAGGACGGACCCGTCGGAGGAGTGCCAGGAGGCCGGGATCTCGTCGGCTCGCGGTGCCGGGACCAGGACCTGGCGACCGTCGCGGATGATCACTACGGCATTGCTGCGGTGTTCCGCGAGCCGTTCCAGCGCCTCCCGGTACGCCGCACGTTCAGCCATATGCAGCGCCCTGCGCCGGGCAGCGACGCCCGCGGTGCCGTAGCCGTGGGCGACGGCGTCCCAGCCCTGTGCGAGCGGCCCGTCCGGGGTTGTCCCCGATACGTGGGTGGGCAGCTCGACGCCTTCCAGGGCGTGGGGCGTCAGAGACCAGGTCTGGTCGGTCTGCCGGACCAGTCCATGCAGGGCAAGGCGTCGCAGCGTTCGGTAGGCCGTGGCGCGGGAGACCGAGGAGGAGCCGACGAGTTCCTCGACGGTCTGCCCGGAGCGCAGGTGCAGCGCGCCGATGACCATCAGGGCGGAGCTGCCAAGGCCGTGGTGGGCGAAGGCGTCGTGGCCCATGAGGCGGCCGATGACGGTGGAGTCGATGTCGGCCGTCGTGGCCGTCTCAGGGGTGGGCCACTCCTCAAGTGCCGGGTCGGGGGGTACTGGGTGGTCCGGGAACGAGACGGCGAAGCCGGCATGCCGTGGCGGCCGGAACTGCTGTCGTTGAGGTACCAGGTGGAGCCCTCCCGGCCGTGGCCGACCCGCAGCCGGCGCAGCCAGTCCCGCGGCTTGAGGACGGTCTCGTAGACGGCCCGCAGGGTCGTCCGGGAAACGCCTGCTTCCTCCGCCGTCTGCCGCTCGCTGGCGTGGTGCAGAGGACCGCCCGCGATCTCCGCGAAGTTCAGATGCGCCCGCAGGACCCGCAGCGCGGTGCGTCCCCGCTCTCCGCGCCAGGGCGTCGTCTCGATACGGTCCCGCAGCGCGGCGAGAACCTCGTACGAGTCATGGCGCGACTCCAGCGACCGTGTACTGCCGACCGCTGCCGAGGCGCTGGCCCACACCCGGCGGATGTAGTCCAGGGCCCGCGCCTGCCCGGAACGCAGCGCGATGTGCCGGGTGTGCCGTCCGCCCTCGTGCTCGGGGTGCAGGAGCAACCGCGTCAGCTCGTCGACGGTTCCGCCGGCGCGTGCCACATGGCAGGCGATGGCCGCGGTGATCCGGTGACCGTGCTCAGCCACACCGTGGCGGTCCTCGCGCCGGACCACGGTCCGGCCGTCGGAACTCAGCCTGCTGTAACTGCCCGTCGCATAACGGCCGGTGAGGTCCCCAAGCAGAATGAGATCAGCTGCAGCCGTAGGCAGCCGATGAAGGCCCAGTCGCTCGCTCGGGTGAAATGGCCGCCGGGGAGAACCTGTCTGGTGGGTGCTGTGTGGCACTGTGGAGCCGTCCCGCAAGGACAGAGACGCCACCCAGGCCCGCTAAAACCGCGGGTGGTGTCCGGTACCGACCTCCAATCGGTGCCAGCGAAGCCTCCAGGATGGACATCCTGGAGGCGTTCGTATGCCTGGCTCCAATGCTGGAGGCAGGCGTCCCCATCACGGCTCGACCAAGGTCGAATCCGAGTACCTTCAGAGGATTCAACTCCTCATCAACACCGTCCGACCTGGGCCGACTCGGACCAAACCAGAGGGTGATTGCCTCTGATCTGCTCCGAGCAGCTCCGGTCGAATCGGGGTCGAATCAGAGCGGTTTCCTCTGACTGTCTCCGATCGCCTCTGCAACCCGACCTAGCAGGTCACAGCCGATCCGGCCCGCGAAAGCGCAGGTCAGAAAGGTGCCTCGGATAGACCCGGCGTACAGCCCGACTCGTCTGCCGGCTGGGCCTTTTGCGCTGGGGCGTGGGCTGGTGGAGGGCTTCTCGCCGCTGGCGCCCGCCCAGCCTCGCAGGTGTCTCCAAGACCGAAAGTCGAGGGGTGGCCGGGGCCCGATGCGGAGATGCATCGCTGACAGCACTATCGGCAGGACGAAGTCCGGCCCGGCGTTGGTCAGAGTTCTCCGGCGGTGACGCCGTTCCGGAAGGCAGCCCACTCCGAGGCGGTGAAGCGAAGTAGGTGGACCGGGTTACCGCGTCGGTACGGCGGCTGCCCAGCTCGAACGGGAACGGCCCTTCGGCCCAGCGGGGGACACGTAGCAGCCGTACGGGCAGGACGACCGTCAGCTCCTGGCGCGCCCCCGTGAAGTCGTCCGAGCCGATGTCGGCGATCCGGTCCGTGGGACCGAGCCGCAACGCCTCGGCGATCCGGCCGGACATCCAGGGAACGTAGTCGGGGCCGTAGACCCAGTGCTCGTCGTACTCGCCTGCCAGCTCCTCGCAGTGTCCACGCACGTCGCGCCGCTCCACGATCCCCCTCGTGCCCGTGTGCCACCGCTTGTGCTGTGCTGTGCTGTGTTGTTCGTCCACGCAGCCTGTGGCGTCTGTGTCGGACATCGGCAGGCTGTCGCGGGTGCCTGAATGGCAACAGTGCGTAATGCGACAGTGGTTGGGTGGTTGCCCGCGTCGTCGCCAGTGATTGGAAGATGTGAGACACCAGGGATGGCAGGTAGACCTGATCACGGGTTCAGGGGATGTCCCAGATCTTCCAATCGGGCTCTGATCGTTGGGCTGTGATGCCGTGTCGACGGGCGTACCCGTTGTGAGGAAGTTTCGGGCTTCGCCTGTCGGGTGACGTTCCGTATTCTTGGTTTGACACTGTGTTACGCGCTGGCGAGGGGTGCAGTGTGCATTCTGGGGTGCGCGTAGGCGGGCGAGGTGTGGCGGGAGCGTTTTGCTGGTGGGTGTTCTTGCTGCTGACGTCACCATTGCGTCTCGTGCCCGGGGCATGCATTCCCTGTCGGGAGTTCATGCGGGGCCGCCCTACGGCTACGGCCGGGGTGTCCCCGAAAGTCCATGTCCTGCCCGCGGTGGTATGCACCTGACGGCCCGGGGCCGGGCAGGTCAGGTGGGGTTGGGCCGGGCGCGGGTCAACCCGTCCTCGTTCCCTTCGTCGGCTCCGTGCTGTACGAGCTGGAAGGCGGCCCTTGCGAGAGGCGCACCGGCTGAGGGGCCGGTCCGCGGCCCAGCCGGGACAGGGCCGGGGAGGTCAGGGCGGTGGTGGCCAACGCCATCAGAACCAGCATCGTGAAGATGTCCCGGCCGATCACGCCCAGGTCCAGGCCCACGTTCAGGATGACCAGCTCGGTAAGGCCGCGGCAGTTCATCAGGGCGCCCAGCCGGAGCGCCTCGGGCCAACTCCCGCCGCAGAGGCGGGCCGCGAGCGCGCTACCGCCCCACTTCGTGGCCACCGCCGTGGCGAACAGGGCCACGGCCCACCACCAGTGCGCAGGGTCGGCGCCGAGTGCGCCGATGTCGGTCCGCAGACCGGTCTGCGCGAAGAACAGGGGTAGCAGGAGCGGCGCGGTGATCCGGTGCAGCCGGGTGGCGGATCGGGTGATCTCCCGTGAGCCGCGCGGGCTGACGGCACCGAAGACGAACGCGCCGACCAGCGCGTGCACCCCGATGCGGTCGGTGGCCAGCGCCGCCAGGCACAGGCCGCAGAACAGGACGGTCAGCGTCCGCGCCGAGCGGTCGGAGGACTCCGCCTCACCCTCACCGCCCGCCGCCCAGCGGGTGAGGACCGGGCGCACCACGTACACCATCACCAGGAGGAAGCAGAGAGTGAACGCGGCCGTGGTCAGGGCGTCCCAGGGAGACGCGCTGTGCGACAGGGCGACCACAACGGCGAGCAGGCACCAGGCGAGTACGTCGTCCACGGCCGCGCAGGCCATGGCGAGAGCGCCGAGGCGGGTGCGGTGAAGGCCGTGGTCGGTGAGGATGCGGGCCAGTACCGGGAGCGCCGTCACGCTCATCGCCACGGCGATGAACAGGACGAAGGGTGTCTCACGCACCCCTTGGGGGGCCAGCGTTCCGTACATGCCGAGGCCCAGGGTGGCTCCCGCGGCCAGGGGGAGCAGCATGGCGGTCTGGCTGACGGCGGCGGCTGTGCGGCCCTGGCCGCGCAGCAGGCCGAGGTCGAGTTCGAGGCCGATGAGGAACATGAAGACCAGCAGCCCGAGCTGGCCGAGCTGGCCGGTGTACGGGATCGCCGCGGGCGGGATCAGCCAGGTCTGCGCGGCAGGCCAGAGCAGGCCGAGCACGGAGGGGCCGAGCAGGATGCCGGTGGCGATCTCGCCCACCACCGGCGGCTGCCCGGCCCGGCGGGCCAGCGCCGCGCCCACCCGGCAGGCGACGATCACCACTGGCAGGGCGATGAGCAGATCGGGCAGCGGGTCGGGTGCGGACAACGGCGGCGCTCCTCGGTGGTCTCTCGGTGGTCTCGCGGGTGTCTCAGAGGACTCGGAGGTGTCTCAGTGGCGCGGCTTGCGACTCAGCGCCAGGCCCGCGAACAGGAAGATGACGCCCACGGCGCCGGCGACGATCGCCGTCGTCGTCGCTGCCGGTTTCTGGCTGGCGTTGAGCACGGCGGTGACCACGCCCATGACGCCGCTGATGTAGCAGAAGATGGTGACGAAGATCTTGAGGCTGGGGTTCATCACAGGCTCCTTCCGAAGGAGTTGAAGGGGTGGGAAGTTCAGCGGGGGTCCGGGGCGGTGGCCGTGGCCGTGAGGCCGAGCAGCATCACCCAGGCGTCAGGATCGGTGCGGAAGCGGTTCCAGCGGTCGGCGGCGAGCGCGAACTCGCCGAGGCTGACGGCTCCGGACGCGACGAGCGGCTGAAGCCGGCCGGGGCCCAGGTGCGGGGCGAAGTCCTCGGTGGGCCGGTAGTCGTTCGTGGTGGCGAACGGCCGCAGGTCG
>Ga0307514_10006166_pt1 | contig 10519 bp, 6 predicted proteins | sample 16_EM_MG_FD_203088 | JGI IMG/M metagenome (GOLD analysis project Ga0307514, IMG submission 203088) | Populus trichocarpa ectomycorrhiza microbial communities from riparian zone in the Pacific Northwest, United States - 16_EM | ecosystem: Host-associated > Plants > Roots > Unclassified | place... | reverse complement strand
AGCCCTACGTGGTGCTGGACACGCCCAGTGCGGCGATCCTGGCCAGCCCGGCCACGATCGCCAGCTTCTCGGGCCAGGACACCAGCCTGACCGCCCAGGGCGACGTGCACGCCGCCGCCGCCCACACCGCCAGCCTCGTCTCCGGGCAGACCACCAGCTTCTACGCCCACCAGGGCGAGCTGCAGGCGATTGCGGCCAACGGGGATTTGAGCCTGCGGGCGCACACCGATGCGCTGGAGATGCTGGCCGACGACACGCTGAGCATCGTGTGCGTGAACGGCGAGATCACCGTCACCGCCCGGCGCATCGAGATGGTGGGGGGCGACAGCAAGATGGTGCTCAATGAAGCCGACATCGACTTCATCACGCCGGGCACGTTCATCACCAAGTCGGCCACGCACGAATGGGGGCCAGCGGCGGGCGGCAGCGCCGATGTGGCCGCCCTGCCGCAGGGCTTGATGGGCCAGCCCATCAAGACACTCGACCTCACCTACCGCTACAGCGACCTCAAGCCTGTGGTGGGCGCAAGCTACCTGGTGCGGTTCGTCGATGGCTCCTCCAAGTCAGGCACCTTGGACGCCAACGGCAACGCCACCCTCGAGAATCCACCCGGTGCCGGCCAGGTGTTCTTCGGCTTCGACAGCCGGGCCGCCTTCCAGCGCAAAGACAAGGACGCCAATGCCATGCAAGGCGCCTCGCCAGCGTCGCCCGAAGCCGCGCAGCAAACATTGGAGCGCTATCTCGCGGCCGAAGACGAATTCCTCAAGGACAACTTCTTCCCCGACGAAGTCGTCGATGACGGCAACGCGAGTAACTACGAGGATCAGGTGAACGACTACGAATACCGCGCCGAGCTGGCACCGCCGGAAGACAGCGCAGGCCCACCCGGCAGCCACGACGAACAACTGTTGTCCGACCCGTCGGGAGCCCCGGCATGAGCCCGCCGACCGCGGTGGCCGCACGCGCGGCCGGGCCTGCCACGGCCACGATCCAGCGCACCGAAGGCGACCTCAAGAAGTGGCTGACCGAGGTGCTCGACGGCAACGGCTCCAGCCCGGCGCAGATGGTCATCACGGTGGTGCTGGGCTGCATCCCGTATGTGGGCCAGGCCCTCGATGCCCGCAACATCATCATTGGCGTGATCGACGTGGCCGACGAACCCGACAACACCGAGCGCTGGATCGACCTGGTGCTGGCACTGGTGGCCCTGGTGCCGGGCTTCGGCGATGCGCTGAAGAACGTGTTCAAGATGCTGCGCCTGGGCAAGCCGCTGGGGCGCATCCTCGATGCCTTGCCCAACCAGCTGCGCGGCAATGTGGAGAAGTGGTTCCGCACGCTCGACTGGGCACGCTACACCCGAGACATCACCAGCCTGGCCGACACGATGCTGGGCAAGCTGATCGGCGTCCTCGATGGCTGGGTGACGCGGGCGGTGATGGGCCAGGCGCGGGTGAAGCAAGTCGTCAAGCAGCTGGAGCACGTCAAAGGCCTGGCCCAGCACAAGATCGACGAGGTGATGCAAAGCTTGCAGGCGAGCTACAAGAAGGCGCTCAATGACCCCTTGCCCGGCACCACAGCGGCGGGGCCATCCGCGCGGGTGACAACGAAGGCAGCGCCTCCGGGCTCCAGCGCCCCAGGCAGTGTCAAAGCGACAAGCGCCGGCAACCACACCCCGGCACAAGGCCAGGCCAGCGGCACGCACCGGCAAAGCCCACCCCAGCGCAGCAACTCGGCTACTGGCGCCTCGGGCGAGCACATCACCGACTACTACTTCGTCAAGCGCAACAAGACACGGGCCAAGGTCAGCAACCGCGGCGTGTTGTACGAATACCAGCAGCCCGGGCACAACGGCATCGACCACGTGTGGCACCACGCGGGGCTGCCGTTCAAGTACCGCATCACCGACACCAAGGCCACCGGCAAGAAGGGTCACATGCTGATGACGCCCAAGGCCGCGTTCGAGGCGCTCAAGATGGGCGTGGACATCTACCTGGGGATGGACGATGAGAAGCGGGCTACCCGTGCGGTGGGGACGACTATCGGAGATGGGGTGCAACTGAGTCATCTTTGGGTGGCGCGGAAGATCACCAGTTCTGGATTGATCAGCGGTCATCGGGATCACCTTGAGGAAGCCATCAAGGCATGGCGGAGAGTCAAATTCAAGCCCGCAACTGAAAGGCAGGTGAAGGATGGGCAACCGCAGCGCGTGGCAGTCAAATGCCCCTACGACAGAAGCTTGGTCACGGTCATTGGCCCCAACCTGGATCTGCATGACAAATCCAAGGGTGGCGACTTGCCCAGGTGCTCGCGTCCGGTGAAGGTTCATCAGATCGCTGCCGAGTTTGTGATGCCAACTGAAATGCTCCCGGAGTAAGTGATGAACAGCAGTTCGATCGATTGGGCAGTGTGGTTGGCCTGGAAGCTAAGGCCGGAGCAGTTGGCGAAGCGCCGAGAGCCATTCCTTCAGACGGAAAATTACGCAGCGGAGTTCGACTCGCTTGCTGGCGGAATGATGTCCGTCACAACTGATCTGCCGCAGTACAGCGGTAGCTCGAACCCGAGTGATCTCTCTATCTCCACCCAGCAAAGGTTGTGGGATGTGTTCGATTGGTTGGCGCTCCAGTACAGCGCCGGCGCAGATGTCGCGCAAATCGCTGCCGTCTGGCCTCAAGCGCTTGACTGGGCTGAGGAGTACGGTGAGTTCCATGGGCTGTATCACAAGTCACCGCAGGCTGAGGGGCGGATCGTGCCGCATGCGGCCCTTCGAACCGAAGACTTTGCAATCGTCGCTCTGCGTCTGGCTTGTTTCGGAATCCTCACAGGGCATGCGAACGAGATGCCGCGGGTCATGAAGTTTCTCGACTATGGCAACGAGGCGATGAATGTCTATGACGGCTTGCTCGAACGACTGGTGGCCCCTTTCGTTCCAGGCCGCGCCGATCCCCCCGACGAATGCACACGCCATCTTCCCTATCGAAAGCTCTTCAAGGTGTTTGCAGCGACAGAAGACAAGCGCCCGGCCTTGATGATGAAGTACCTCGATGACTGGTACGAAGCCAGCCGGCGCGAACCCTACTTCAACCGCCACGAAGCGCGCGCGTTCTACGGCTACTGGTCCTGGGAAGCCGCCGCCGTCACATGGCTGCTGAACATTGACGACGCCAGCTACCGTAACAAAGACTTCTACCCGCGCGACTTGGTGGACTACGCACGCACGCACGCTGCTGCGCCGCAAGCCACTGACCCAAGCACAGCGGGCGACCCCATTCGCTTGCGCTGCGAGGCCGGCCAGCCCTGCCCGCGCGCCGGCTTCTGGTTCACTCCTGCTCAGGCCGGCAGCCGCCGCTTCTTTGCGGCTGGCGAGGTGATGCCCTCAGTCGGCGGCGACTACGGCGTCACCATTTGGCAGTGGGATCAACACCAATAACGCTGACTTTGGCCCAAGCCATCGGCGAGCACCTTGCACACATGGCTTGCTCGATTGCTTGCTACTGCATCGGTTGCATTTTTGTTGTGCAGTGCAAGCCGACAGCCTCGCGCCATGACAGCGGCGTGACGCAAGTCATCCCCAACCGCGCTCTCCTTCAAGGTAGGGGTAGGAAGCGAGTTAGGGATTGGAGGCCGCCGCTCTCGGCGCGCCCACTGCATGAACCGCGGGCCTGTGCCTGCTTGTTCATCAGGGAGACAACCCATGGCCACCACCTACCGCATCCACCCGGCGATCGGCATTGCACGCATCGGCAACAGCCCCGAGTTCTTCATCGGGCCTGAGCGCCTTCGCGAGATCCCCGAGCCGACCGGCGGCTTCAAAGACGACCAGTGCCGCGTCAAGCGGCAGGCAGCGCGCTTTCGCATCTACGCGCACCATGACAACGGCACGGTCGAAGAGATCACCGATGCCGAGGCCGACATCACCTGGACCGTGCACCTGGTCAACAAGAAGGCGGCCTACCCTGGCCGCGGCAACAGCGAGTCGGCCTCGGACCTGAGCATCGACCCCGGCGCGCGCAGCACCACCGCGCCGAACCAGCAGCAGTTGTTCGACACCGGCGTGATCCGCTTCTCGGGCCAGCCTGCCACCACCGTGCCCCTGGGCGAGATGCGCAGCGACACGCAGAACCACCTGCTGGTGCTCGGCGGCTCGGGCACCTCGGCCTCGCCCGGCGGCAACGGCATCGGCGACTTCTGGGGGAACACGGGCTGGTACGACGACGTGGCCGACGGCCCGGTGACGGCCAGCATCACCCTGCGCGCGAGCAACACATCGCCACCGGTGGTGGGGGCCTGGGTCATCACCGCACCGCCGAAGTTCTCGCCTCATCAAGACAGCACCACCACGCTGTACGACCGCGTGTTCGAGGCCATGGTCGGCGCCAACCTCGCCAGCGCACCGGCCAGCACCTCGTACAGCAGCGACGTCTATCCCGTCCTTCAACGCGCACGCGGCATCAAATGGGTCGCCAACGTCAACGCACACAGCTGGCCCGACCCGGTGATCGCGCAAGCCGACCGCAACATGATCTTCGGCCGCCTGCGGCCGAACAGCAACATGCCCGCACTCAATGGTTCAGACCCCGGGCTGACGAGCTTGCAGTTCGCGCACATGGAGCGCTGGAACAACAACAACTTCACCAACGACTGGGCCGGCGTGCCGGCCCCCGAAGCGAGCGTCTCACCCGCCGGCCTGGACCGCGCGGCACTCGAAGCCTGCGTCGGCGCGGCCTTCTACCCCGGCATCGAGGCAGGCGGCAAGGACCCGAGCAACCGGCCCATCCTCGACACGGGCAACTACTCGGAAGCCTTTCGCATCAATGCCGCCAGCGTCGCGCCGGGCACCATCAGCGCGTCGATGGCCTTGCCCTGGCAGGCCGACTTCATTGCCTGCGGCACCAACTGGTGGCCGGTACCGCGCCCCAACCAGGTCAAGCCGCAAGGCACCAACAGCTACCAGGATTGGGCCCGCGGCATCACCGGCTCCGAAGACATGGTGGCCCGCTGGCACATGCTCGGCTTCGTGGTCAAGCAAGGCAACGAACATGTGGAGGTCGAGCGCTGCGACACGGCCTCGATCACGCTGCTGACGCCGTACCTCAACTTCGCCGACGTCCCGCAGGGCCCGATGGGCATGGTGCGCGAGCAGCCGATGGCGATCAGCTTCGAGGTCAGCGCGCCCAGCGGCGCAATCACGCTGGAGTACGCACCGGGCGGCGGCCTCACTCATGCGCAGCTGCTGCCGGGCACCACCAGCGTGACGGTGGGCCCCACCTCCGCCAGCTCGGTGGCGACGGCGCGGCTGTGGGTGATCTACCGCACCGGCGCCGCGCCCTCGGCCATCCCGACGCAAAACGTGACCGTGCGTGAACCGGTCAGCGGCCAGACCTGGAACATCAGCATCGACGCCAACACCATCGCCCGCAAGACCGCCGCGGTGGCCCTGGTGCTCGACCGCTCGGGCAGCATGAGCCAAGACCGTGGCGACGGCCAGAGCAAGCACACCTCGTTGCAGCAGGCCGCCGAGACCTTCGTCGACGTGATGCTCGAAGGCGATGGCGTCGGCCTCGTTCGCTACGACGACAACGCTCAGGTGGTGCAGCCGGTGGTGCTGCTCGGCAGTGGCGGCCTGAGCGATCTGAACCGCGGCAACACCATCGACCTGATCCGCGGCAACAGCTTCGACCCGGCAGGCGCCACCTCCATCGGCGACGGCATCTTCGAGGGGCGCAACATCCTCAACAGTGCCGGCGCCTTCGACGTGAAAGCGCTCACGGTGCTGACCGACGGCGTGGAGAACCGCGACCGCTTCATCTCCGACGTGGCCGGCTCGATCAACGAGCTCACCTACGCCATCGGCCTGGGCACGCCGCAGAACACGAGCGCGGCCGCGCTGCAGAACATCTCGGGCAACAACGGCGGCTTCCTGCTGATCACCGGCGCGATCGACACCGACAAGCGCTTCCTGCTGCAAAAGTACTTCCTGCAGATCCTGGCCGGCGTGAGCAACGCCGAAATCGTGCTCGACCCGGATGGCCAGCTGGTGCCGGGCGCGGTGCACCGAATCCCGTTCCAGCTGACCGATGCCGACAACGGGGTGGACGTGATCCTGCTCAGCCCGTTTGTGCACTCGATCGACTTCCGGCTGCAGACACCGACCGGCCTGATCCTCGAACCCTGGCGCGCACTTGGCGAGCCGGCCATGCGCTACGTGCTCGGCAAGGAAGTGAGCTACTACCGCCTCGTGCTGCCCACCCAGCTGGTGGCCGACCGCTACGACCAGGGCGGCACCTGGCATGCGCTGCTGACGATCGGCAAACCCCGCACCAAACCCAGCGAAGGCAGCGGCGATGGTGTCGACCTGTCCATCCTGCGCGGCCTGCATGCGAGCCCCGCCATGCGGGCACGTGCACAGCGCACCGCGGGTGCACCGACGGAGTTGCAACGCCAGTTCGCGCTGGCGCAAAGCTTCAGCAGCGGGCGTGCCGCCGCGGCAGCGGCCGAGCCCGCCTCCACCGGCGGCCGCCGCACCCTGCCCTACAGCGTGATCGTGCACAGCTACTCCAGCGTGTCGCTGCGCGCCGAGATGCAGCAGGGCGGCTACGAGCCGGGCGCCCTCATGAAGGTGCGGGCCACGCTGACGCAGTCGGGCCTGCCGCTCGATGGTTCGGCCACGGTCTGGGCCGAGCTGACGCGGCCGGACGGCACGAGCACCACCCTGAGCTTCCTCGCCACCGAGCCAGGCCACTTCGCGGCCGACTTCGTGGCCGGCAGCGCCGGCACCTACCGGCTGCGCGTGCGCGCCCGCGGCCAGACACGCCGAGGCCTGCCGTTCACGCGCGAACGCAGCCTCACTGCCGCTGTATGGCGCGGTGGCGACCACGATGCCGACACCAGCACCGGCCACGGCGGGCGCCCGAACGGCGGGCATGACCGCCTGTGCGAGTTGCTGGAGTGCCTGCTGGCGCGCGGCGGCGTGATCGAGCCCGAACTCGAAAAGCGCCTTCGTGCGGCCGGGCTCGACATCGATGCGCTGCGCAAGTGCCTCGCCGGCCACTGCACCCACGACAGCAAGCGCGACCCGCGGCAAGACGGTTGAATCGCATGCCGACGAAGCACGAAGCGATGTTCGACGTGGCCGTGGTCGGTGCCGGCCCGGCCGGCGCGGCCACCGCGTGCCGGCTCGCGCAGCGCGGGCTGCGCGTGCTGCTGCTCGAACGCAGCACCATGGAGGCGGCCCGCATCGGCGAAAGCCTGGCCCCTGCCGTACAGCCGGCCCTGCGCAGCCTGGGCCTGTGGGATCGATTCATGGCGCTCGGCGCCCTGCCCTCCTGGGGCACCCGCAGCGTGTGGGGCGAAGCCGAAGCCCAGTCGCACTCCCACCTGCAAAGCCCGTGGGGTTGCGGCTGGCATGTCGACCGTGCCGCCTTCGACCGCATGCTCGCGCAGGCCGCGTGTGCAGCCGGCGCGCAGCTGCGCGAACGCACCGGGCTGCGCAGCCTGCAGTTCGACGGCGCGGCCTGGGTGCTGCACACCACCGATGCCGCGGCAGCACCGCTGCATGCGCGGGTGGTGGTGGACGCCACCGGCCGCCGCGCCCAGGTGGCCCGCGCACTCGGCGCGCAGCGGCTGCAGTTCGACTCGCTGGTCGGCGTTGCGGTGCGCTGGTCCGGCATCGCCGCGGGCGAGCAAAGCCACCTGCTGGTGGAAGCCGCCGAAGAGGGCTGGTGGTACTCGGCACCGCTGCCCGAAAACGGCATGGTGGCCATGCTGATGACCGATGCCGACCTGTGCGCCAGCACGCGCCTGAACCGCGCACCGGCCTGGCACAGCGCGCTCGCTGCGGCGCCGACGAGCCGGCAGCGCTTGAATGCCGCCCGCTGCGAATCGGCGCCGCAAGTGCATTGCGCGCACAGCCAGCGGCTGCGCCACGATCCGGCGCTCGCGCAGGGCCCGTGGCTGGCGGTGGGTGATGCGGCACTCGCCGTCGATCCGGTATCGGGCAGCGGCGTGCTGCGCGCGTTGAACACGGCGCAGGCAGCGGCCGAGGCCGTGCAGCATATGCTCGCCGCAGGGCACGATTGGCGCGCCCCGCTGGCGGCCTACGAAGCCGAGCGTGATGCCGAATGCAGCTTGTTCCTGATCGAACGCGCGCAGTACTACGAGGCCGAAGCGCGCTTTGCCAGCAGCTTTTGGCAGCGACGCAGCGGCCGGGGCCGGTCGGCCATGGACTTGCTTGCCGCGGCGTAGGCTCTGCCCATCCGCGTCAGAGCAGCTGCTTCTGGATTTCCGCCGCCACCGACGACAGCGGGATCACCCGCTCGGCACCGCCGCGCTTGATCGCTTCCTTGGGCATGCCGAACACCACGCAGCTTTCTTCGTCTTGCGCCAGCGTGCGCGCGCCGACGTTGCGCATCTCCAGCAGGCCGGCCGCGCCGTCGTCGCCCATGCCGGTCATGATCACGCCGAGTGCGTTGGCACCGGCGCTCTTGGCGACCGAACGGAACAGCACGTCCACCGACGGGCGGTGGCGGTTGACCAGCGGGCCGTCGATCACTTCGACGTGATATTGCGCGCCGCTGCGCTTGAGCAGCATGTGGCGGCCGCCGGGCGCAATCAGCGCGCGGCCCGGCAGCACGCGGTCGTTCTGCTCGGCTTCCTTGACGGTGATCTGGCACAGGCTGTCCAGGCGCGCGGCGAAGGCGGCGGTGAACTTCTCCGGCATGTGCTGCACGATCACGATGCCGGGGCACACGCGCGGCAAGGCCGTCAGCACCTCTTCCAGCGCCTGCGTGCCGCCGGTGGAGGTGCCCAGCGCCACCACGCGCTCGGTGGTCTGGGTCATCGCGCGCGTGGCCGGCGGCAGGATGGCATCGGCCGTCTGCTTGGCCGCTGGCGCCTGCAGCGGGCTCGGCCCGGCCGCCAGGCGGTGCACGTTGGCGCGGGCGGCCGCGCGAACGGCATGGATCAGCTCGTCGGCCGAGTCGCTGAGAAACTGCTTGAGCCCCAGCTTGGGCTTGGTGACGACGGCCACCGCGCCGGCCGCCATGGCCTCCATCGAGGTCCGGGCGCCCTTCTCGGTGAGGGTGGAGCAGATCACCACCGGCGTGGGCTTCTGCTGCATCACCAGCTTGAGGAAGGTGATGCCGTCCATGCGCGGCATCTCCACGTCGAGCACGATCACGTCGGGCCAATCGAGCTTCAGCCGTTCGATGGCCAGCACGGGGTCGGCCACGGCAGCCATCACCTCGATGCCGGGGGCCGCTTCGAGCAGGCCGGTGAGCACCTGGCGCACCACCGCCGAGTCGTCCACCACCATCACCCGCACCTTGCTCATCAGCCCTCCAGTTGGCTGAGGCCGGACGCGGGATGCACCTGGCGCGACCACACGTCGCCGCTCGCCACGTCGAACACGATCTGCCGATGCCCGAAACCGAACAGGCTTTCGGATTGAACGGTGATGCCCAGCTCGCGCAGCAGGCTGCGAGCGCTCTCGCCGTTGCGCCGGCCCACATGCAGTGTGCCCGGCAGGGTTGCCTCGGGGAACATGTTGCCGCCTCCGAAAATCTTGGCCTGGCAATGGTGCGCCGCCACGCCGATCAGGGCAAGCTCGCGCAACATCAGCGTCAGGGCCTCTTCGCCGTAGCGTGCGTCCAGTCGGTCGCCCGGTCCCGAGCCCCGCGTGGCAAGCAGAAAGTGCGACATCGCGCCGACCCGGCGCTGCTGGTGCCACAGCGTGATCGAAACACACGAGCCGAGCACCGTGCGCATGCGGCAGGCTGCATCGCCCACGGCGAACTCGCCCGGCTGGAGCAGCAAGTCCCGGATGGCAGGGCGCGTCATGGCGGCATCGTTCGGCCTGCTCGGGCTCAGGCTCTCAAGGCTTGCGGTAGATCGACGGCGCCACCTGCAGCAGGCCCGGGTTGATGTCGTTCAGGCTTTCCGAGTGGCCGATGCACAAGTGCCCGCCCGGCTTGAGCGTGGCGACGATGCGCGCCACCACCTGGCGCTTGGTCTCGCCGTTGAAGTAGATCATCACGTTGCGCAGGAACACCATGTCGAATGACGCCAGCCGCGGCAGGCTGGTGTTGAGGTTGATCTGCGTGAAGCTCACCCGGCTGCGCAGCGCGCGGCTCACCAGCAAGGTGCCTTGCTGCTCGTCCATGCCGCGCAAGCAAAAGCGCTTCAGGTAGGCCTCGGGAATGTGGCGCGTGCGCTCCATCGGGTAGTGGCCGGTGCGCGCACGCTCCAGCACACGGGTGCTGATGTCGGAACCCATCACGTCCCACGGGCCGTCGCCCAGGGTATCGGCCAGCACCATGGCGATGCTGTAGGCCTCTTCGCCGCTGGAGCTGGCCGCGCTCCACACGCGGAACGGCTGGCTCCCGCCTGCGCTGCGCTGCGCGATCTGGCGCAGCAGCTCGAAGTGCTTGGGCTCGCGGAAGAAATAGGTCTCGTTGGTGGTCAGCAGGTCGACCGCCACCTGCAGCTCGGCCGGCTGGGCGCGGCTTTCCAGCAGGCGCAGGTA
>Ga0307514_10006164_pt1 | contig 10520 bp, 9 predicted proteins | sample 16_EM_MG_FD_203088 | JGI IMG/M metagenome (GOLD analysis project Ga0307514, IMG submission 203088) | Populus trichocarpa ectomycorrhiza microbial communities from riparian zone in the Pacific Northwest, United States - 16_EM | ecosystem: Host-associated > Plants > Roots > Unclassified | place... | reverse complement strand
TAGGATATCATGGATATCCCATAATAGTAAGGATTGCCGGCTCGGTCGCTAGCCCGTACTCGGTCGCTAGTCGGTTATTAATAGTATGCGGGGCACATGAATATCAAACAACACAACGCACACAACGCACACAACCACAACACAACACAACGACAAAACATCCCTTTGATCGTGAGATTTACATATAAAATCATGGCTGAAGTACTAGGTGCGGTCTCAAGTGCGATGACTGTGGTTGCAGTTGCTGGCAAAGTCTGGTCGACTATCTACAAATACTATCAGGTAAGAATCCCCCCAACCAATTTGAGCCACAATCAGTAGTAAGTAATTTTATATGAGGTTAGGATGCTACGAACGCCCAATCCGAGATGGGTGACCTTATGGATAGCATTACGGCTCTCCAAACTACATTTCAGCAAGTTAGCCACTTGACGAAAGGTCCTGGTGCCACCAAGTTGATTGCATTGAAGCCGCTCCTCGAAAGTAGCTCTTCGGAACTTGAAAGGAAGTTTGACCGAATTCTTCAGATTTTGCAGCCAAGCATAAGAGAAACGAAAAAGAGAAAAACGCTGGGAGAGAGGCTGAAGTGGCCATTTAAAAAGGCGGATGTGGAACAAATTCTTCAGTTACTTGAGCGGCATAAATCAGCTTTGACTTTTGTCATGAATTCTGACCAGATGTAAGAGCCTATCTCGACGGGAGTCATAGTATACCCTAATATCTATCTAGGACGGCTGTTATTCAAATTGACAATCGAGTTGAGGAAAGTGACCACTATTGATCCGTGCCGTTGGTACACATAAAATCACGCAGTACTAGAACTAATTGGTGGTACGTTGCAGTCACAGCAACAAAGCACAAATATTGCAAAGTTACCATGCGCTGAAGGCGCCGCCCATAACGACTGGCTCCGCCAACATGAGGATCATTATTTGCAAGACACGCGAGTAGAGCTTCGTAAGCAGATTATGGACTGGTGTGACGACCCGAACAGCAAACGCATCTTCTGGCTGAACGGAATGGCTGGGACTGGCAAATCCACAATTTCTCGCACGATTGCTCGAGAGCTTGCAGAAAAGAAAAGACTTGCAGCGAGTTTCTTTTTTACTCGAGGCAAAAAGGATATCAGTCACTCTCGCATGTTCTTCACTACTATTGCCGCCCAGCTTGCAAATAGTCTACCAGTACTCCGGGCATTCATCTCAGACGCCATCGACAACAATCCTGACATCTTTAAACAAGGATTACGGGAACAATGGAGTCAACTCATTCTTAACCCTTTAAAGAGTGCCCCTACTCAATCAATTCAACTGGTTGTAGTAATCGATGCACTAGATGAATGTGACAGCATGCAAGACATCCAATTAGTCCTCCTACTTCTTGAAGAAGCCAAAGACCTCGAGACAGTTCGGATCAAGATTTTCCTGACCAGTAGACCTGAAATCCCCATATTTGATGGATTTCGCCAGTTGTCTGGTGAGGCATATCAGGATTTTATACTCCATAATATCCCACTTGATACAGTCAATGCAGATATATCTACTTTCTTTCGGCAAAAGTTGTCGCCACTGAAAGCCAAACATGGGTTGGGGACACCATGGCCAGATGAGCTAATTATTGAACAATTGGTGGAAAGGGCAGCTGGGCTGTTTATCTATGCTGCAACAACACTTCGATTTATTTTGCGCGCGCGCGCTAAGCAACGCATCGCGTTGCGCGAAAGCAAATTTTTTATTTTTTATAAATAAATATATAATATATATATTGAAAACATGTAATTGTATGAGGGACTCCCAAACTTTTTTCATATGTATTTGATGCGGGGTGGGGGAAAGGACTAAAAAAAAAAAAAAAGAAGAAGGAAGGGAATGGGAAATGGGGGAAAATGAATTGAGGCCTTAAATAAAAAAGATGCAAATCTCACTTTTATTTGTAGACCTTTCCAAAAAAAAAAAATTAATAAAACTTTTTTTAAAAAAAGGCACAGACGGCATAGATGGTCCGGAAGAACAACTCGCTTTAATTCTGAGCGCAACAAAGTCATCCCTGTCGGCAACCGAGCATCTTGATGGCATATATACAACGCTACTCCAGCAGTCAGTTCTTGGAAAGCGGGGTTCTCAAGAGTGTGAACAACTAGCAGGACGATTTCGACAGGTGGTTGGATCCATAGTAGTAATGTTCAATACTATGCCAGCTAGAAATCTAGCACAGCTGCTTCAAATACCATTCAAGAGGATTTCAGGGACTTTGGACTCTTTGCGCTCTGTTCTCAATATCCCAGAAAACGAAAGCCAGCCTATCCGATTGTTTCACCTATCCTTCCGTGATTTCCTACAGAATTCTCAGAGGTGCAGTGATTCTCGATTCCAGATAGATGAGAAAGAACGACATACCAGTCTATTTCGAAAATGTATGTCGCATATATCTCAGCTTCAGCAGAATATATGTGGTCTTTGGGGGCCAGGAATTTTGATTACCGAGATTCCCGATGACACGATACAAAAAAGTATTCCACCACACGTTCAATACGCATGCCGCTACTGGCTTGATCACTGGCAACTTGGGAATCCAATGGCAGTGGAGGAAGACATCAAGACTATTCGGCAATTTCTTGAACAACACTTTCTCCATTGGTTGGAGGGACTTAGCTTGATTAGAGAGGTATCAAATGGAGCTCATATGATAATCACTCTAGAGGAAATACTATCTGTAAGTTGAAATACATATCAGTTTATATAGAGAATAGTATTGACCTGGAAACAGGTACAAGTGGAGGACCATGATCCAGCATTATTAAAACTTGTATATGACGCCAAACGGTTTGTATTGTACATGAGGTCAATTATTGAAATGGCGCCTCTTCAGGTGTACCATTCAGGACTTTTGTTTGCTCCACAATCAAGCCTGATTCGAGTGGGATACTTCAAAAATATCCCTTGGGTTACCATGGAACCCAAAGTGGTAGATGTGTGGAGCTCATTGATACAGACGCTAGAAGGCCATACCGAGAATGTCACATCCGCTGTGTTTTCACCTGATGGAAAGCTTATTGCCTCTGCATCCTGGGGCAAAAGGATCAGATTATGGGATACATCAACAGGAAAGCAGTGTGGAGTTTTGGAAGGTCATACCGATAGTGTCAAATCGGCTGTGTTTTCACCTGATGGAAAGCTTGTTGCCTCTGCATCCTTTGACAACACGGTCAGATTATGGGATACATCAACAGGGAAGCAATGTAGAGTCTTGGAAGGTCATACCAGTCATGTCCATTCGGCTGTATTTTCACCCAATGGAAAGCTTGTTGTCTCTGCATCCTGGGACACAACGGTCAGATTATGGAATACATTAACAGGAACGCAATGTGGAGTTTGGGAAGGTCATACCGATTTCGTCTTTTCGGCTCTGTTTTCACCCGATGGAAAGCTTGTTGCCTCTGTATCCCACGACAAAACGGTCAGATTATGGGATACATTAACAGGAAAGCAGTGTGGAGTTTTGGAAGGCCATACCGGTGATATCCATTCGGCTGTGTTTTCACCTGATGGAAAGCTTGTTGCTTCTGCATCTGAGGATAAAACAGTCAGATTGTGGAATACACCAACAGGAAAGCAATGTGGAGTTTTGAAAGGTCATACCAGTGGGGTCATTTCAGCTGTGTTTTCACCCGATGGAAAGCTTGTTGCCACTGCATCCAGTGACTTCACGGTCAGATTATGGCATACATTAACAGGAAAGGAATGTGGATTTTGGGGTCATAACGATTTGGTCAATTCGGCTGTGTTTTCACCTGATGGAAAGCTTGTTGCCACTGCATCTGCGGACAAAACGGTCATATTATGGGATACATTCACAGGAAAGGAATGTGGAGTTTTGGAAGGCCATACCGGCAATATCAATTCGGCTGTGTTTTCACCCGATGGAAAGCTTGTTGCTTCTGCATCTGAGGATAAAACAGTCAGATTGTGCAATACACCAACAGGAAAGGAATGTGGAGTTTTGGAAGGTCATTACGAAGAAGTCAATTCAGTTGTATTTTCACCCGATGGAAAGCTTGTTGCCTCTGCATCCAACGACAGCGTCAGATTATGGGATACATCAACAGGTAAGCAATGTGCAGTTTTGGAATGTCATACCGATTTCGACAGATCGGCTGTGTTTTCACCTGATGGAAAGCTCGTTGCCTTTGTATCCTGCGGCCCGACCACATTCTGGGATACATCAACAGGCAAGCAATATGGAGTATTGGAAGGTCCTCCCAGCAACTCGGTTGTGTTTTCACCTGATGGAAAGCTTGTTGCCTTTGCATCCTGGGAGAAAACAGTCAGATTATTGGATACATCAACAGGAAAGCAATGTGGAGTTTTGTGTCATGCCGATCATGTCGATTCCGCTGTATTTTCACCCGATGGAAAGCTTGTTGCCTCTGTATCCTGGGACAAAACGGTCAGATTATGGGATACATCAACAGGAAAGGAATGTGGAGTTTTGGAAGGTCATACCCTTGGAGTCAATTCGGCTGTGTTTTCACCCGATGGAAAGCTAGTTGCCTCTGCATCTGAGGATAAAACGGTCAGATTATGGAATACATTCACAGGGAAGCAATGTGGAGTTCTGGAAGGTCATACCAGTTATGTCAATTCGGTTGTGTTTTCACCCAATGGAAAGCTTGTTGCCTCTGCATCCGACGACAAAACGGTCAGATTATGGGATACTACAAAAAAAACCACCATAGAAATCATAGAAACTCATGCCAAAATCAAGATCATGAAGTTTTCTAATGACGGAATGCATCTATATACGAGTCGCGGCGTACTGCAACTCAAGCCACCTCCTCACAGCGGCGGCAATTGGGAACTACCACATACGTTAACTCATTCTCTGTATGTTACTGGTCAATGGATCACATGCAACACAAAGGAATTGCTCTGGCTTCCTGCCGACTACCGCCCATCCTGCGCTGCAGTAAATGACACTGGCAACCTCATTTTCATTGGATCTGGCTGCGGTAGGGTTATTTTAATATCTATTGATTTTACCGCTCTCCCGGCTGCGTATCTCCAGCCATCTGTTTCTGCCATAGCAGGTAAGAGCTTCCTTGGACTTGTTAGTTGTTAAAAGCTTTGATGGACTAATTCACTGGCTGGTATATTTCAGGTGCAAGTTAAATCAATTGAACCGCAGTTTGGGTATGGTAGGCTAGGCATTGGATATTAGTGTTTTTGTGTGGTGATTTGTATATGAGCAGCGGGTCATCTAACTGCTCACTTCTCAGTTGGCTGAGGCTGACGTTGGGGGATGGCGAGTAGTTCTCAAGACGGCTTATTGGACTCTCCTGTACATTATCGATACTGAAAATGCTCGGGCTCGCATAGGAGAAAGTGATGTCGGGTGAAATTTACAGTGCCATACTGTATATAGTGAATTCGAAATTCACAGCCCGCCAGGCCGTCACATATGATGAAATTTACAGCTTGTCAGATTTTTTCCTAATAAAAATATAAAATATCAAAACAAGTTACCCCGGTTTCAAAGGAGGCCCGGGCTTCTTCTACCTTGAGAGCGAGTCATCAATACTGGTACGGTAGTCCTCTGGTTGGCTCGTACAATACTGTAGGTACTGAAATGGATAGAACAGACCGACAACCCTGCTCCCCAGCCTACTGAGACAATTCACTTTTTACCTGGAATCGAACTACATACTAGGTAGACCGTGAAGTAAAGAACCTAGGTCCCACTGCGAAGGAAGCTCATATGCAAGACAAGGGTTATTTTTTGTTTTTTGTATTGCCCCCCGAAAGCAGCCTTGACAGAGACAAGAGATATAAGAGTTAACAACGGTACCTAGTTGACCATCAGCCAGGCTAACTCTACAGAAGGCCCCGTTTCCTTCGTTATAGCCAGGTTTCACTATAACAACATGTCACGTTCCCGAGAGGGGTAACGAGAGAAGTACGGAGTAAGAAAAATAGGATGTAGTGAACCAGCCTTCAAGCTCGATAATATTGCAACATGCCCCCGCACTGCCGATATGGACGTACTGCCTTAGAGAAATGGTAGATATGTCAAGTTCGACAGGTTCAAGGACAGCGGCCTGGAGAGGTGGTGGCATTGCGGGAATTCTGCAAACTCTTTCCAAACTCCGGCGCAAATATAGTAGCTTTCTTGTTCCTCGATATAATACCAATCCTGAGGCTATGATAATTTGGAAACTCAATGTACTTGAGGCAACCAATCTTGCGGTAGAAGCATGGGATGAGATTCCTGCTATATAGTACCATTTTTCATGGTTGGCAAAAGACCGTCCCACATGCGAGGGCTTTTCCGGGGAGGTTGAATTTTTGTGTATGTATCCGTAGTACGTTCCCCTCTTGGGGGAGGTTTTAGGGGCAGGGATCGTCCCAGTGGCAGTGAGAGTCCGTCCTTTGCCGGCTTTCCACTCGGAGGATACGGTCCATCGCCATAGTCTACATAGGCTAAATGCGATTAATGATTAATAAAAATAAAAATAAAAGTGTAGGAGGTAGGTAGTCATTAGTGACTTGATCGGCATTGGAGTTAAGAAGGCTAGCAACTTTCCGAGGAACCATCCAAAAACTGGTCATAGTATGCAACTTTGTGATCCATCTGGGGTGGGAGGCTCCTCGCATGTGGGACAGGCTCCTCGCATGTGGGAGCGACATCATCCAACCGCTCATCCAAACAACCGGTTGGTCTCCTTGATCACAGCCCGCAAGTATTTCAAACTCAACACACCGCCTTTCCTATCCCAGTCATATCTCGTGTTCTGGTAACATCGCTTTCCCATCCACAATCGCGCCACCGTCTTACAGCTATTCAAGTGCACAACCAGGGAGGACCTCGCCTTCCCTCGCCTAGCTTCCTCTTTCACCAACCATCTAACATCCACTCCTGGGTTATCTTCCTGGAGCCAACCCCACATCTCCCCAATCTTTCGGTGGGTAGGCACTCCGTGTACGACCACTGACTGCACCCTAGATTTCCCTGGTGGCACTGGTGACAATTGCCGCGCTGGTAGTGTCGTCATCGCCGGCCCTCGTTCTGTGCCTCGCGGCGCCAACGGTGGGGGCTCCCTCTGCTCCGGCTCCGTGCGGTATCGAGATATCGCTCGCGAAGCTGCCTCCGTGTAGGTCCGCACCGAGCTACCTTCACTTCCATATTCACTCTCGGGGGTGCACTCCTCACTCTGCTCCGTCTGTGTGGCCCCTTCCTCTCACCATGCACGCAGCGGTAAATCTGTCTGCGTTGCGACCGCTACCGAGCCGTTCATCGCCATCTGTGTTGTCGCATCCTTCTCCTCCGCGTGCAGTGGCAAATCCGTCTGCGTGGCGGACCGCTACCGAGCGTTCCATCTCCGTCTGTGTTGCGGCGGCCAATGTGACCCTCGTCTCCGTTTGTGTCCCGACGGACCTCACCGCCTGCTTCTCTGTCGCAATCGCCGCTTCCGCCGTCTCGCCCTCGGTTCTGCCCTGACTACCTCCTACACGATGAAGACCTGACAGCAATTTCAACTGTGCCCCATACCATTGAAATGTCAGCGCATGTGAAGGAATGTATGGATGCTGGTCTGCTTCCTTTGCTGGGTTAAATAATGACCTTAATCTCTATATGATGAACATATACAAGACCCTCCTCCACCACCACCCATTATTTCGGGTAGTACTGCAATCAACTTCAAGAACTCGGACATTATTTTCAATCACTGCCAGTCACTACCCTCCCTCCAGTCCCCAGTTCAGCTGAAATCAACATCTCCCATCTTGCAAAATCACTGGCCTATGGAGAGCGGTCGGTCCCTACGTCAATATGGAGAGGTACACAAGAACCAAAATACGCTCGACATTTGGTTGCCAACTTCTTAGTTTTCATTTTGTACACCACTACAGCATCCGACGGTGCAACCAGTCAGCCGGTGGAACCGGTCAGCTAACGAGTGCTGGTTAGAGTGGGCGTGGCAGTCTAGATGATGATACTTTAGAAGGTTTTCAGCGGCAGGGGTAAAATCTTTCCCAATATATATGTACCACACCGCTAGCAAACAATTCTATAATACCACAGCGACACAGCCACACAGCCACAGCAACCACGGTGACCACAGCAATACAGAAATATAGAAATACAGAAATACAGCAATACAGCAATACAAAAATACAACAATACAGAAATACAGCAATACAGAAATACAGCGTACAGATAAAAAAAAGTGCCTAGTAAGTATAGGTAAAGAACAATAGATCCTACTCCAACTCAGTCATGAGGCGTCCGACATGTGCGTGAGTTGTGACCAGCCTGACCGCATGTAGATCTTGAGCTCTTGGGGCATGCTGGCGAGCTTCACCACGTCGATAGCGCTCCTTCTTAGGTCATCCCCGAGGTATGCGAGTGCGAGGGGCATTGCATGCAAGTTCTTCCTCTGAATCGGTATGAGGTTCTGGTGGTGATACATGCGAACTGAATACAATAGGATGAAAATTTGAAGCGTAGGTATTTTACCAGGTTTGAACTGAACAAAATTGTGGTAGAAAGACAAGAGGGAATAGATTGTTAAGACGTAATATAAGAGCAAAGGCATGTGTACATGGTATATCATTCTATTGATATTTATAGCAAGTAATACATGATTTGGTTTGGAGGTTGACTTGATGGTAGCGGATACCATGGGGGTATTTTCTGCAATGCAACCTTCAGTAGGACTTGCGATTTGAACTTGATGTTGGCGAGCCTCAATTCGGTGTGCATGGAACTCTGATAGGCAGTATGGTGTATTGTATATTGTGCATTATGAGTAGTTGGTTGTTGATATCGCTGATATCGTACAGTCATAACTATATGCCAGAGCGTTTGTAGTAATTCAACAATTGGAAGTTCTTGAAGTCAACGTTGATGCGTTCCACAATGTTAGAAGTATCTTGTCCATAGCGACGTCCAGGAATAAATGCAGCAACCCAGAATTGTGATGGTATATTGGGGAGGTAGGCTGCAGCAAGTTGATGCAATGTATTCATATGGTAGTTGTATAGGTATGCTGTAGGGGGTTGTGCAATTTGCCAAAAGATATCTTGCAAAGTATGAGAGAATTTAGTAGTAAAATTCTCTTTGAACAATATGCACGACAAATACATAGATGTAGTAATGCTTCTGCATCCATAAGACCCTTGTTATGATCACTCATAAATGTAGTAGGACGTCCAGAAGGGTGGCAGCCCAACAAATGCATAACAAAATAACGCCAGGAATCTCGATTTTCACTCTCAACTATAGTCCAAGCAAGTACCAAAATACTGTATTATTATTTGCATTTAATAGCACAGCTAATAATAATATTGAGTCTTAATGAATGTACCATCAACAGCAACAAGATATACTGTATTAGACTCTGTATTCCGGGGGACCTGCAACAGCGCTTAAGCAGAGAGATTTGGCAGACTACTGTACCTAGTAACAGCGTATACGAGTACAGGGTTTGTTCCGAAAGTGCAAGAGTGTACAGATCCGGCGTAAATGCAAGTTCGATGAGAACAAAGTCGTAGTGACAATCAAAACAAATCAGCTTGCTTATATAGGAGTCTTGATCTGATAACGGTTTATCAGAGCTTGGTCCAGACTCCTAGTTAGGGATAGCGTGCGTTGTAGTCTGTTACCTAATTGGGGAGCGACTTCCCAATTGAAGAGTGGCTTCCTAATTGGGAGTGGCTTCCTAATTGGAGTGGCTTCCTAATTGGGGATTGACTTCCCAATTGGGTGATGCTTGTATGTACAGCACTGCAGCGTGACGCAGGCTGACATACATGAGATAAGAACTACATCCCAATTGGAATAGAGACGTTTCGCACCCTGACCTAGCGGACAATGCAACTTTAGTCACACCACCTCCTACCCTGGTAGCGCTAGATGTCCGCCAGAAGAAGAGTTTTACCCTACGAGGGGCAGTGCAGCCAGATTAGAGTAAACCTTGGTAAGGTGTAAAATTATAGGCGGTAGCTTCCGGAGTTACCCCAGGTTACTATTGCTCATGTGATGTGAGATGAGAGTAAAAGGAGATTAGAAATTTACCTTTCGCTCCACTCTAGACATCAAATGATCGCCTCCTACTCAAGCATCAACAAGAGCGACTAGCTATACAGTGACGCTTACTAGAGCAGCAGTTAGAGCTACAAATGACAGAAACACCCCAATGGGCAGTCTATGATGGTAGGTTACCGGTATGATGGCAGGTTTAGCGGAATACATGTATATAGATTAGAGTGGGAGACTGAATGGGCTCTAACACTCATCATCACCAATACATAGAACATGGGTTCTATCAACAAAAACAAAAGATTTGATGGAATGGCCAGTTACGTGCAGAACCACTAGTACCACCCGTGGCCTGGTATTGGCTAGCCACTGGCTTCTGGCTATCCCTGCAACCCCCTCGGCAGCAGCACCTACAGCAACATCTCGTGATATATTATGACGATGGTGATTCTAGCTATATTCACAACTATGGAAGTAAATAC
>Ga0307514_10006163_pt1 | contig 10521 bp, 11 predicted proteins | sample 16_EM_MG_FD_203088 | JGI IMG/M metagenome (GOLD analysis project Ga0307514, IMG submission 203088) | Populus trichocarpa ectomycorrhiza microbial communities from riparian zone in the Pacific Northwest, United States - 16_EM | ecosystem: Host-associated > Plants > Roots > Unclassified | place... | reverse complement strand
GAGTGGGCGGAGAAGAAGGTATTGGTGAGGGCGGGGAAGGGACTAGCGCTGGAGCGGAAGAAAAGGGAAGGCACTGCCAGTCGAGATGGCAACAACCGCCACCCGGAAAGGTTAGGTGGAAGAGGGGAAGCCGCCAGTTCATAACACTAATGAAAGGCTATTAAATTCAGAGGTATCAATGAGAGAGGACCACTGCTGAGGGAACTAATTATACCATGTCCATTTTCTAAAAAATATACACAATACTCACACGCACCCATATTGGGAGGCCAGTGTGGGATATGGCGAGCCGACAATGTGCCGTGGATTTGAAGGGTAGGTGAGTCCGTGAAAGGTATGAATAAGTCAAATGAAATCCAAGCTCAGTGTAAAGGGGATAACAAGCTATTTTTTTCAAAAAAATGAAACTCATTAAGTACTCGTACGCATCTCTAGGGGGATGAATATTAGCAGAGGATAACAGGGTAAGTTCAATGCGTGTTGGCTGTGCAGAGGAAATTTGTGAGGTCACAAAAAAACAAAAACCCCCCTCCAAACGAACCCGGGAAAGGTTGCCTAACTGAACTCTGTTCTCCCAGACACAATAATTACCTTTGCTCCTCAAACGAGGCGATTTGTTGATTTAGTTGCGCGGCGTATACAAGCGTGGCTGGAGGCTCTGAGCCTGTTGGGTTTGCCCCGTGCGTTCGTGAAGGTTGATGAGGCCACGGAGTGTATCTTGCGTGTGTGGGTGGTCTACCCCGAACGTCTTCTCATACCCAGACAATGCTCGCCCATACCACTCCACCGCTTTCTCATGCTGTCCCTGGTTGTCGAATATGAATGCCATATCATTGACTGTCCTGAGGGTATCTGGGTGGTCTACCCCCAATGTCTTCTCATACCCAGACAATGCTCGCCCATACCACTCCAGCGCTTTCTCATACTGTCCTTGCTTGTTGAATACGATTGCCATATTATTGACTGTAGTGAGGGTATCTGGATGGTCTACCCCCAATGCCTTCTCAAACCCAACCAATGCTCGCTCATACCACTCCAGCGCTTTCTCGTGCTGTCCTTGGTTGCGGAATACGGATGCCATATTATTGACTGTCCTGAGGGTATCTGGATGGTCTACCCCCGTCGTCTTCACATACCCAGCCAATGCTCGCCCATACCACTCCAGCGCTTTCTCATACTGTCCTTGGTTGTTGAATACGGATGCCATATTATTGACTGTCCTGAGGGTATCTGGATGATCCACCCCCAATGCCTTCTCAAACCCAACCAATGCTCGCTCATACCACTCCAGCGCTTTCTCATGCTGTCCTTGGTTGCGGAATACGGATGCCATATTATTGACTGTCCTGAGGGTATCTGGATGGTCTACCCCCATCGTTTTCACATACCCAGCCAATGCTCGCTCATACCACTCCACCGCCTTCTGATACTGTCCTTGGTCGTTGAATACAGATGCCATGTTACAGACAGTAGTGAGGGTATCTGGATGGTCTAACCCCAATGCCTTCTCCCTTCCAGCCAGTTCTCGCTCATACAACCCCAACGCCTCCTGATACTGTCCTTGGTTGCCGAATACCAATGCCATATTATTGACTGTAGTGAGAGAATCTGGATGGTCTATATTGAAGTAGGATATGGGGGGATGTACAGCGTGAATACAAACGTAAATAATATACGCAAGTATAAGCGGGATAGCGGTGACCAGCGGAGTGTGAAGGAGGTGAGCGAGATATTCGAGCGAGATGGAGCGCAAGTGTGAAGAAGCGTGCTTGTATTATTCCTAACTTCGTGGGAAATGCCAGCGTATAAATAGATAAAATACGGCTGAACAACGTGATAACAAGAACTAACTGTGATAGGATGTAATACAGAGATATTCGTATACAGGAAAGCCAAACGCATGTCAGACGATGTATGAAAGAGTGTGGCAATAAGAAACAAGGGTAGAAACAAGTGCATGTACGACATATATAATATGCATGATGAATATCCTTGTAGACGAATAGGAATAGTAAAGGACCCGAGATATCGTAATAGATAAGAGAGATAACGATATAACATACCGGAAGTAGGTGAAACACCACAGGAATTAACGGTATAAGCCGGGAAATAAAGACAAGAAAAGAGCACAGAATGCATGCCACAACAGTCTACACCCAAGGCCCTCTCCCTTCCAGCCAGTGCTCGCCCATACCACTCCAGCGCTTTCCCATCTGTCCTTGGTTGCCGAATACGAATGCCCTATTATGGACTGTAGTGAGAGTACCTGGGTGGCTCACCCCCAATGCCTTCTCCTTTCCAGCCAATGCTCGCTCATACCACTCCAGCGCTCTGTCATGCTGTCCTTGGCCGTCGAATACGGATGCCATATTATTGACTGTGGTGAGAGTATCTGGATGGTTTACACCCAAAGCCTTCTTCCCTCCAGCCAGTGCTCGCTCATACCACTCCAGCGCTTTCTCATGCTGTCCTTGGTCGTCGAATATGGATGCCATATTATGGACTGTAGCGAGAGTATCTAGGTGAGCTAACCCCAATGCCTTCTCCTGTCCAACCAAGATTTGCTCATACAACTCCATTGCCTGCTTGCACAGCCCATGTCTGTGAAATATATCACCCAACCTGCACGCTCCATCTGGCATTCTGGTGATACATAGTGCTAGGTATTGTGGCGGGATATGTTTCGTCACTGCGTTGATATGTGGCATAACTTGCTGCTCAAACACCCAGTCCGCCGTACTCTGTTCGCTTGACAACACTGATGCAATTATTTCGAAGGCCTCCATTGCTTTCTTGCTTTCGTTTGGCGGCTAACACTTTAGCCGAAACCTAGCCCAGGAATGGACTAAAGGATGGATACTGAAGCTGTCTTCGCTGCTCCCCCGCTTCAGTAGGGAATATGCAAACAATATCCTGATTGATTCTCCTAAGGTATGATCTATCCCAACACATCAGTAAGTTCTTCCAAATATCATAGCATGTTCATACCGTGTTTGTCCAAATTTAGGCCACGTCGGAAAAGTTCTTCCTGAATGTCCTCATGGTCGAAAACCCACAGACCAACAACAGCTCTGCTGCTTTCGGGTTTTTTCCTGGACTGCCTTGAATAATATCTCCCATGTAGCAAACATGGATATATCATGCCTTCTCGATGTCCATCTTTGACTTAGTAGATAACCCGCCCTGGTTTGGTATTCCTGTAGATATCGACTCAAGGAGTACTAAGATATATGGATATATGCTCCAGCCTGGCTCAAGGCAAGTGGGAGATATCCTAACTCTTGCACTATAGCACTGGCAGAAGTTTGTTCTAGGTATATATTATCAGTTTAGGCACTTGTTATGAGAGATGTAACAGGCATACACAGCGGGAGGAGCCGCCTCATAGCCTAAGCCTTCATAGACGTATAGATTCAAAAAAACAAAAAAAACAGCCACAGGTTTTACCTACCAAGGGGTACCAGATCCTCGAACTTGGGAATTGAACACGCCCTAAGTAGCAAATGTATTGACTCCATATGATGCATTCCCTGCACTTCCAACCCTCTTCGGCCTTGGTGAATACACTCACGCCGCCTGCTAGTAATTGTCACCGTACCATGATTGCACAATGGGATATACTCCTCGATATCAACTAGGTCGGGATCATCGAGGTTATCGAATACAAGTAGCCAGTTTGTATTTCCAGGTGCTGAAAACCACTTCTTGACTGCGCTCACAACATGGTGCTCCTCGGGCTCTGATGTCACTGTAAAGCATCCCGCTGGATCCAGTTTTCCTGCCATACCCAACAACCGACCGATGTCTGAGATCTTGCCATGGTGCTAAACAAGTCGCTACATTATCGGAATGAATCCGAGTATGGTTGTCTGAACACTAGCAGTATTGACAAAAAAGACTGAGGATTAGTTCCATATTGCTGATACACATACTTTAGTGCAACTTGTGTTTTTCCCTTACCTCCGGTACCATAGGGTACAATGATATTCTGCCTATCTTTGCCTTTTCTATCTCCTGCTTCAAGTTGTCGGGGGGATATTCTCTTCCGATGAAGTCATAATTTTCTCGAACGTTGAGAAAAAAAGGAATATCGAATGAGAGTTGTAGTTTTGAATCTTGGAATCGATGGGTATTAGTCGGATGTGCTAGGGGGCTTTCTGATGCTGGAAGCACTTGAAAGGTCCATTGTTGAAGCTTGTCAAATATTTAATAGCTCCTCTAGCTTCGCGTTGTCTGAAATAACCCAGCGGAGTTTGAGAAAGATAGGCAAAGTCTGCTGTACCCGGTTCATTGCCTGAGTCATGAACTTGACCCCGTCCTCGAGCCCAGGGAGAATACGTGTGTCTGCCAGAAGTTGGGGATTCTCTAAAACATGCAGATCATCGCTGGTTGGACCGGGAGTTGATATTTGGGTTCTACTTGTGCTTTGACCCGGGGATTTTGACCCGGGGATTTTGACCGGAGCCTAAGTGCTGGCAATCGATCCCGAAGTCGTCGCGTCCGTTCCTTCCCTCCAATTTTCAGAAAAAGCGACTGTTTCTTCACCACAATCCCATATCTCTCTTGCAGCTTCTCAGCACTGGAAAATACCGCAACTATCCTTGCCAAACTTGCAGTTGCATATCTGTACCTGTAGTTCTCAGGCTGAAGCCGCTGCTCCTGATTGTCGTCACCTCCGAATCCCCAAGCTTACTCCCATCTCCTGAGGCGAAGCCCCTGCGTGTGCAGTTCATGCAGAATTGTATCGTAGACATCGCTCATACTATCAAAAAAATTTGTAACAGCCTTCGTTAGCGGCCGACAACTCCGATTGTGAGGCTAGCTGGCTCCATTATCTGGGGCGCTAAGGGTTTCAATGTTAAGATGAACGCTTATAACTATGTACATACGAGGTAGGATGGCATACATTGCGTGTGCGTATAGAACTTTTCTCGCCAGATATGTAGTTGAGTTGGTGTTGATAAAAGTTGAAGAGAAATGCCCCTTGAGGTTAATTAATGGTGGCAGAAAGTTGTGTCGCTGTCCAGTTCACCTTGGGGTTCAACCAAGAATAGATCTTGGCTGTTTCTTTTGACGCCTGCAGACCACATGCGCGCACATAGGAGTGTATGGATAGAGGCTGAGCCTCCGTAACGTATACCCACTTTTTCTAACGAGCCTAAAACGCCCTAAGTATGCTATGGGAGGTGTACCGTAGATGTATGTAACTGGTGCGCGGATCGAGAGCCGCGGGTACAAGATCGCAACCAACTCTAGAGCCCCCAACGAGCTCGGAGTAGTGACCAGAGGGTACCTTTCGCTCAACACTAGATCGCCATGTACCTAACAGCGCTGTGACAACAACTCTAGAGTTGAAGTCACTACATACCTACCGGTACTGTGGCTTAGTCTGGTTGCACCACCGTAGTCTCTCGTAGAGCGTTTTTGGCTTGGCGGTGAGGCTATGCCTCGGGTAAGCCAACCCAGATCCTGGCTTTTAGCCAATGAGAGCTTGGGTTCCTTCTGGGATAGGCAAAGGGAGGGGGGGAGGGTTCGTGAGGCAGTGGAAGCAGATGATTCAACTGTCACAGTTCTTCGGAATCGGAGTCTAGTCTATGTAGCAGTGGGAGTTGGGGAAGGATACCTGAGGTGGTACCCAAAACAGCAAAATGTTAGAACGAGCGGAAATTCGCCCGGGATCCAGTCGTTAAAATCTGGGTTTGAATACGCTTATTTCATATGAAATAGATGAGACCTGACTGCGTGAACTTTTATACGCTCGTGCGGGGCTATTTCCTATCGATAAGCATACCCAATATGGCAAGGTACTTCGCTTACAAGTATATGTAAAGATAGGATGTTCTGTAAGTACTGTACAGTATACTCTCAGTATATGAATGTACCCCCCCCCTCTGCCTCCCATACAAAAGAAGAATATATTTGATAGGAATTCTTATTTTCTTTATTTATTCCGCTACGATGGATGCATACATCGGAGAATGACATGCTTTACCGAAGCTCCCCGAACTCCTTTATCTTTACCTCCACTACCAAGGCCATTTGGGGCTAGTCTCAGTAATGTCTTCACTAGCACGGGAGGACCAAACCCGTTTATAGCAAGAGTACCTGATTGGGTAATGTGTTAACAACCTAGCCTAAATAGGAAGGCTTATCGATAAGAAATACCCCGCACAACCAACAATACTTGCTACACACAACGCTGCGACACAACACCGCAATACCCAACACCACCTCCGAATCCCCGAACCGATACAATATGCCTGCTAGTGGTGCATTGAAACGTCAAGGGTGGACGGAAGAAGAACGCAAGGAGGTATATGACTATCCAAATACATATCCTGATCTCACATGGCAAGGCATCAAATGTTGGTTTAAAGATAAATATCCCACCAAGATCTTAAGTCAATCGCAAATAAGCAAGATCTTAAATCCTACCAAAAGACCTCGAGGTCCATCCAATGCTAGTACAATAGATCCACGACAAATACAACATAGCCGTCAAGATCGAAAACGCCTACGAACGGGACAGTTTCCAGGGCTAGATAGGCACCAGATGAGTGGCAACAAGCTATACAACATTGGAGGATATCAATTACAGGTTTAGTTTTGCAAGAAAAGACGGCAAAATTTTGGCAGAAGCTTCCAGCAACCAAACAGTCATAACTGCCTTCTTCACTTCCTCTGGTGCTGTTCCTGGTCCTCCTGTACCTAGTTCTTCCTCTACCTGACGTTAATTCTCTTATTTTATGTACGCCTTTAGTAGTTACTCTGACATTTGACATAAGAATATATTTGGTATAAGAATATTACCCCACCGCCAGTTATATCGACAGTATACTGTACTACAGAGCTGGGTCAGCGTCTTGGCATGAGACTAAGAGTGACCGCGGAGCCAGGCCATCCCTGCGGTAGGGCAGAAAGCCGATTTGGCAGTGCCTAGGGAGGAGGTGATATCGTGCCCAGACCTCTCGGTTTGGCTTGGCGTTGCCTTTGTGTGCTAGTAAAGCTGCTCTGTATAATAAGGGGGTTTCGGCATGTAGCCTAAACATTTCTCACTTGACGTGTATCCGTCCGCTACTGGTACTATGCTATTGTTTGCTCCACTTTGCTTACCCTGCATCACTTGATCCGCGCAACATGAACAAGGGTTATAACTCAACTCAAAGTGCCCTCTCCCGCCTCATAGCCTAGGTAAGGCTCCTTTCGGGGGAAAGGCGTATAGACTCAAAAAGAAAAAAAAGTGCTCTCCCAGGGCCGCCTCATAGCCTCAAGCTCCCTTCGAGGGAAATGCGTTTCGACTCAAAAAAGAAGAAAAAATAAGTGCCCTCTGGGTACGCAAATGGCGTTTTTGACTCTTTAGAAAAAATGAAAGGCATCATTTCGAAATTTCGATGGACAGAACTACTGATGGGCTAAGTATATTCTCCTACATGTACGGAGGTACCTCCGTACTGAGTACAGAATGTCTGCGCGCATGTAGGTACAGGGGTGTAACTGGTACGGGGACTAGGAGGGCTCCAGGGAGCGCACGGGCTAATTAATACTCAGGGACTGGGAACCGGTGAACTAGGACGAAGGGCTCGTGGACTACCTAATGCATTGCCGCATGTTACACATCGGTATCGCATTGCGATTTGCCATAATCCCTGCTCTCGCATCGGCTAATACGTGCGCCATGACAAGGGGGTATGTAGCTATATACAAGCAATATGAGTGTGAAAAGTCGAACGGTTCAGCGACACAACGTTCTGCCGCAAAACCCATCTCTCTCCAACTTGTTGGCAACGCCAACTAAACTACATATCCTGTGATATAGTTCAATACGCACCCTCAAGGTATGTCATCCTACTTAATATGTACTTACAATTGTTTATCCTAACATTGAAACCCTTAGCATTCCGAATAATGGACCCAACTAGCCTCACAATCGAGGTTGTCAGCCTCTCCATACAGTTAACTAATGCTGCTATGGACTGCTACAAAATTTTTGACAACATGAACGATGTTGGCTCTACCTACGATGCAACTCTTCATGGACTACGCACGCAGGGGCTTCGTCTGAGGAGATGGGAGCAAGCTTGGGGATTCGGAGGTGACGAAAATCAGGAGCAGCGGCTTCAGCCTGACGACTACCGGTACAGATATGCAACTGCAAGTTTGGCAAGGATAGTTGCAGTATTTTCCAGTGCTGAGAAGCTGAAAGAGAGATATGGGATTGTGGGGAAGAAAGAGTCGCTTTCTATGAAAACTAGAGGAGAGGAACGAAAGCCACGATTTCGGGATCGATTGCTAGTGCCAATTCCAGGGAGGTTCCGGTCAAAATCCCCAGGTCAAAGCACAAGCAGGACCGAAACATCAACTCCCAGTCTGACCACGGATGACCTGCATATTTTAGAGAATCCCCGAGTACTGGCAGACACACGCATTCTCCCTGGACTTGATGACGAGATCAAGTCCATGACCCAGGCAATGAACCGAGTACAGAAATCCTTATCCATTTATCTCAAACTCCGCTGGGTGATTTCAGATAACGCAAAGCTAGAGGAGCTATTGAAAAATTTGACAAGCCTCAACGATGGGCTTTTTCAAGTGCTTCCGGCATCAGACAATCCCTTAGCACATCCGGATAATCCCCACCGACTTCAAGATTCAAAACTACAACTCTCGTTCGATATTTATTTTTCCCTGAATGTTCGGGAAAATTATGACTTCATTGGAAGAGAATATCTCCTCGAGAACTTGCAGCAGGAGATAGAAAAAGGCAAAGATAGGCAGAATATCATTGTACTCTATGGTACCTGTGGTATGGGGAAGACACAGCTTGCACTAAAGTATGTCTATCAGCAGTATCGGAACTACTCCTCAGTCTTTTTTGTCAACACCACCAGTGTTCAGACGACCATACTCGGATTCATTCAAATAATGCAGAGGCTTGTTCAGCGCCATGGACAAATCTCAGATGACTATACACATATTGGTCGGTTGTTGGGCATGGCAGGAAAGCTAAATCCGGGGGGATGCTTTACGATCAAATCAGAATCCGACGAACAGCACGTTGTGAGCGCAGTTAAGCAATGGTTTTCATCGGCTGGAAATACCAACTGGCTACTTTTATTTGATAACCTCGATGATCCCGACCTAGTTGATATCGAGGAGTATATTCCATTGTGCAGTCACGGTACGGTGATAATTACTAGCAGGCGGCGTGAGTGTATTCAGCAAGGCCGAAGAGGGCTGGAAGTACAACAAATGCACCATATGGAGTCAATACAGTTGCTACTTAGGGCATGTTCAATTCCCAATTTCGAGGATCTGGTACCCCTCGGTAGGTAAAACCTATCGCTCGCCTCTCACAATAAGCACTGAAACTGATAATAGACCTAGAACAAACTGCTGCCAATGCTATAGTCCAAGAGTTAGGATATCTCCCACTTGCCTTGAGTCAGGCTGGAGCATATATTCATATATCTCAGTACTCCTTGAGTCGATATCAAAAGGAATACCAAACCAAGGCGGATTATCTACTCAGTCAAAGATGGGCAGCAAGACCGCATGATAGATCCGTGTTTGGTACATGGGAGATATCTTTCAGGGCAATCCAGGAAAGGAACCCAAAAGCAGCGGACCTGCTGCTGGTCTGTGGATTCTTTGACCATGAAGACATTCAAGAAGAACTTTTACGACGTGGCCTGCAGTTGGAAAAGCACGGTATGAACATATTGGGACATTTGTGAAGATCTTGCTAATGATCTTGGGATAGACCATACCTTAGAAGAATCAATTAGGATATTGTTTTCATACTCCCTACTGAAGCGAGGCAGCAGCGATGACACCTTCAGTATTCATCCTTTAGTCCATTCTTGGGCCAGCCTCCGGCTAAAGTCTGAGCCACAAAAGCAATCCCAAAAAGCAATGGAGGCCTTTGAAATAATTACATCAGCGTTGCACAGCTTGAGCAAACAGAGCACGGCGGACTGGGTGTTTGTGCAGCAAGTTATGCCACATATTAATGCAGTGACAAAACATATCCCGCCACGAGACCTAGCCCAGTGTATCACAGAGATATCGGGTAGAGCTTGGATGTTGGGTGATGTATTGAGTAGGCATGGGCGATACAAGCAGGCAATGGAGTTATACGAGCGAGCATTGGCTGGGTATGAGGAGGCATTAGGGGTAGACCACCCAGATACTCTCGGTACAGTCAATAACATGGCATTGGTATTTGGCCACCAAGGACAGCACGAGAAGGCACTGGAGTTGTATGAGCGGGCATTGGTTGGGTATGAGAAGGCATTAGGGGTAGACCACGTAGATGCTCTCCCTACAGTCAGTAATATGGCATTCATATTCAAAAAACAAGGACAGTATGGAAAAGCGCTGGAGTCAGTGTAGGCATCCGGCGGGGCTGCCTATCAGGCAGCATGGCCGGACTGAACCGGCCTGTATGCAGGCGGGTCTGAAACCGCCGGCCCCGGCATAGGCCTGGAAGACTCACGCCTGGCCGGCCTTAGGCTGCCTGGA
>Ga0307514_10006162_pt1 | contig 10521 bp, 11 predicted proteins | sample 16_EM_MG_FD_203088 | JGI IMG/M metagenome (GOLD analysis project Ga0307514, IMG submission 203088) | Populus trichocarpa ectomycorrhiza microbial communities from riparian zone in the Pacific Northwest, United States - 16_EM | ecosystem: Host-associated > Plants > Roots > Unclassified | place... | reverse complement strand
CAAGCCCTTTCTGGGAGTGGAATATATGTAAGAACAACTACATCAATCCCTTACTGGAGAATAGGCCGTGCGCTCTGCACAATTGCAGCATACTCATGTGGCGGAAATGCAGCAAATGTTTGGCCCTTAGAGTTCTCGTTCAGAAACTCCAAATATATTCTTACTTCTCGATATTCCCTGATATTTCTGACTTATTCTCCCAATGGCTTGGGCAGTATCTCTCCTGTGGAATAACAAGATTTTTAGTTTGTAGTTTGATTCTTCAACCCGAGCTAAAGCGTCTAGATGCAGTGGAACTAATCACCAAAGTACGTACCCCATAGTGGGGGTCGACCGAAGGTTCAGTCATGGCCGTCTCATAGCCTAGGGCTCCATAGACATACAGACTGCAAAAAGGAAAACAAAAACTATCCTCTATATAGCTGTTGTATTAACAGAGTTTAATAAATTTTCAACTATTATCAGCTCAGTGCCTCCTCGTGTGTGTTCCCCTTGTCCCAGCCAGGCACCCTAGGCCAAGCCTCGGTTATTGCGTCCTTACCAATTAATCTACCATCAAACCACCCTGCAGACTATATGAACGCACAAACGAATGGTTGTTCTTCCTCACTCATGGCTCCAATTAAGATTAGTGATTAGAACTTTTCCTATAATGTTTGGTCCCCTCATTACACACAGGCCTGAACCAAAGCAACTGGGGCACAGGTTACTTAGTACGGAGGTAATCTGGTTGGTACAACCCTTATAGGAAGAGCACCGTGTACCACTCACTATCTCGACAACGAGCCACCAAGGAATGTTGAGCTTCGGATATCATGTTTGGAAGGCCACAGTAAGTAATTGCTATCCCATTGCTGTTGAGTTACTGACAGCTTCCCAGATGTATGATCTCAGCAGCCGCAACATCCACATAGCTACATCAATCGCGTCCAAAGAAAACATGGACTGAACTTTTGAATCCTAAAGAGGAAAAATTTTACACAGCAGAACCCAGACAAGACGGTTCAATAGAAGAAAAGAAAATGTTCCCATTCCCATACATTGGCACAACATATCCGTTGGCTTAGCCGGAGTGTGGCTGGTGGGAGCAACCATATCCATTTAGTTGCATGGAATCATCAGTTCCCCCTCTTTCTCTTGGGGGAGGGCTCAACCTCTGTACCTGGAGCAGTGACACGGACTGGATCGAAAGGGCTGTAACTCGGGCTACTGACCACCAAATCCTTGCTTTTTCCATGGAACCCGCGTCCACCTGGCGATGGAGTGGCACCCGGGGTGTCACTGCTGTCGTATTGGCGGTAATGCTTTGGGCGGGGAGTGGAATCCATATCCTCCCTCGGCTCCACCAGTCGGCCAAATATGTCTTTAGATCGTTGGGTCACGGAGCCCACCCAATGATTATCCCTCACTTGAGTGTTGTGTTCTTCAGGTACGTAGATGCAATACGCCACCATTCCTGAAACTGACCGCTTCCCCTGATCAGGTTGCCTGGGAGGAATGTTGAGCGCGAACATTTGGAGCAGGATTCTGAACCTCGTCTCAGACGGGTCAACAGAGGTCCGAGTAGTAACAGCGGTATTTGCAACAATTGACCAACCGCGGCCTGGCGGCAGGGTACTGTTTAACACTTCAATCACCTGCATAAGAATTACCAGGCTTTGGTGGCCCAAGGCATCAAAGAGCGTGAAGGAAAGCGGGGCGTGCTGAATTTTGGAAGCCTCTTCGGTGGTGACAGGCTGTCGACTTTGAGTAAACCTTGGGTCACCGCTGGGTGTGAAGGGCAAACCATACACATTGCCCCACACGTTGTGATCTCTGCCTAGGTTTCGGAAGTTGGATGGACGGAATTCAAGAATCATGAAAGGGGATGGTGGGTCGCAGTGTAGGACGTAAAGTTGGACTTTATGGAGGCCTACTCTATGGATACCTCCGGGGGCATGTCGATCAGGAGTCCTCGGTTGAGCGTCCATGTCAGGATCTTGACTCTAAGGTACCAAAAGCATTAGGGTCAGGCAAGCATATCTGCAGGGGGTGGACACAACCATACCAGAGTATCGGATACACACAGAAAAGGAATGTCAGGGTGTATTGTCACCACTCTCGCAAGTACCGAGTGATATTGGTGTGGAAAACAAGTGTTGGTACCAGAGTGTGGGAGGAGACGGTCTGGTTGCAGGGAGGAGAGAAAGATTTTCCCAAAGAAACCCATAGTCTGATTTGGAAACTCATAGTCTGGTTTGGACGCTCGATACTCGTATACAAGGTAGATCGCAGCAGGGCTGGTGCTGATATACGTGCAGGTGTGATGCTTTAGTCTGGCAGGCACCGGCCTCTCATAGAGAGTGATACTTCTGAGATGAGGACGAGAAGCCAGGCAGGCAACGAATGCTAACTAGACTACTAAGTATGTAGCGAACAGGATTGCCAAACAGAGTAGCCTAACATCTGGTTGCCCGGATAACATGCGATTTATGGGAATGCGGGTACGAGGAGGGCTTCAATATTCGGGTGGAAGCCGTAGAAAGGAAAAGTAGCAGCGGGAAATGGATGTGGCTAGGAGAATATGCAACGGTGATGGACGAGAAGGTGATGGGGATACTATTGGGATGGAAGCAGCGGCACCAGACAAGCAAGCAGCAATTATGAGGGTGGTGAACATGGAAAGCCCGAAGTCATGGATAGAGGGACAGCTACTTCGAGTGACGAAACAGGGGAGCAGAAGGCCTTGATGTGGGCAAGAGGTCACGGGGAGGGGGTGAGACAGCAGACTATAGAGCCAATTACGGGGCCAACTGATGCACAAGCCGGCATAGCAACACCGGCAGGTATCTGGCAAGCTTATAAGGTTCATAAAACACGCTCACAGATTCGCCAATGGACTGACAGGCCGTGAGGGGTCTAACATACATAGTCACTACCGCCCACTGATGGCATGGCAATATAAGGTCAAGCAAGAAGAGGACACAATGTGTGAGTGTGGGGTATACCAGAATGCAGCACACATGATGGGATGTAAGCTGGTAGGGGGCGAAACGCAAGGAAATATAGGAGGATAGGGGGAGGACGGAAGAAAAGGCATGGAGGGACACGGGGTGGTGCCGCGAAGTGGCGGGATTCCTCCGGCGCTGAAGACGGGGATTCTTGATTTCCAATCTCTTTTGTATTTAGCAAGGGGACGGAGGACAACCTACATGTAGGTGCAGTCTCTCGCCATAGCCCAGATAGCCTGAATGCGAGTATTGATTTTTCCAAAAAATTAAAATATTGTGCAGGGCGGTAGCGGATAAGCATATATATAGAGGAGCCTCTCCATATACTAGATAGTATAAATACGGTACTCCCTCCCCCCAAAAATAACGGACGATATGCGATTCCCTTAACAGCTGAACTTGTCTTACTGCATGGCTCCCGTCAGAAGGCTTTCCTGGAAGGGAGCAGGTGGCCGGCAAGAAGGTGGCACTCGAGGCCAGTGGTCTCAAAGGATTATTAAGATTCTCCGACGCAGTTCCATTGAATATGTGGATGCACAATTACAATTTTGATTGGGGCGAGTCCTCTTGCAAGTTTTGTCCTCCATTCAGCGCCCTCCTACTAACTATAGGGTACTGTGGTAGATTTATAAGTCGTCATATCGCTGCCACCAGGGATGCATACGAGTAATGAGTTTTTTTTTTAAAAAAAAAAGATTTCAGTAGTCTGGCTGAGCGGTGTATGACTGCAGATTAATTTAACAATGACTATATCTCGTCAAATTTCAAGCTGGCTGCAGTAGGCCTAGGTATTCACCTATAACTAACTTGGGCTGACTGCAAAACATAAACAAAGCCCTTTTTTTCATTTCCTTTTTCCTTAAATACACATTACTCGCGGGCGTTCCACCAACTACAGCCCATTAGTGTCTGCTCACCCTACTATGAGCTGGGTAATGTAGTTGCTTGTCTTATGTTCTCTCATAGATGAGGGTGTTGGAGAGGAAAGGGGGAATTGCCATTAGAGGGTTGCGTTTGTAGCTGCAACTGGGAGCATGAGCTCCTGGATCAGTTACTTCTGCCCTGAAGGTTACCCTGATGTGGGATGGATGTTACGAAAAAATTTCCATTCGACTGCACTGCTATGTTCCACAAGATCTCCCCTCAATAACAAAGTGTGCAAAAGGCGAGCTTAGTCTCAAGGTAGTCGACGCAAGGTGTCTGTGTCAATGTTGGTGCTTTACAAGATAGCAAAAGGTTACAATCTTATATTAGTAGACAAAGAGCCAGATGAAATAGGGCCCGAAGTAATAATGCAACAAAACAAATAGCAATGCCCCTCTCAACCTAAATCCATAATGTTTTCAAACTCATATTCATCTCCTAGGCCCTCCGGTGTGATCTCTCCAGTGTGCTGCCGTCCATATTATAAAATTACACAAGCCAGTCCCACAACCACACCCTCTTTGCCCGGGACAGCTAAATTCCACCACTTTTGCTTCTCCTCCTCTTTCCTCCTTTTCTGGCATGCCCCACAATTTGGGCAATCACATGGTTTGTCCTTATCTTCAGTTTCTTCTTCTTTCTTCTTGTCCTCCTCCGCCGCTTTCTCCCTCTTGGCTACACAAAATGGATGGATGCATGGATGTTTTTCGCATGAGTGGTTCCAGCGGGTGCGGTAGCTGCCGTGTCTGCGAGAGTACGAGGGTCGACAGTATGGTGCACCGAGTGGGAGATGGTTGGGTTGATTTGGAAGGAGGCCAGCGATTGGGTAGGGATAGGCAATGTTACCCCCTACTCCATACTGAAGGGCAACCTGTGGGGTAGGGAGAGGAGGTACAGTATAAAGTGACTGCAATGCCGTTTGGGTTGAGATACCATGGTAGTGCCAGCGTCTCGCATAGCAATCTGGACAGTTACAGCCAGTGTGGTGCCGTGAACAGCGCTCGACTGTGCAGGTACACTTAGGCTCTGGAGAGCTCGGAGGAGAAGTCTCAGGAGTCACAGGAGGCGTTCGACGGACGAAGGTGGTGAACATGTATGCGGTTTGATTGTTTTCGTGGCTCGAATAGCCCGCGCGAGCGAGCCCGTGAACTTGGAAGGCCGCTTGCAGAGGTATGGACTGATGTACTTTAGTACTTCAAAAGACACTTTGTCTGGCAGCACAATTGGACAAGCTAATATATGATCCTGTTGATATCAGTCCTCGTCAGCACCCTTGGATTGTCTTGTAGTTCGAGACTACCTCATAGAAGGAGGAGAAGGTACCGGAGGACAAACTATACGTGGGCAAGATAGGGCTTGCCACTTCAGAAGAACTTGTGCCTGGTTGGGGCGAGGAAATCTAGACAAAATTTAAGTTTGTCCTCTACGAGGAGTTGTGCAACCAGATTACTTAAGTGTATTCTATTCCGCACGATAAAATTTAGTCTGTACTCAAGGTCACCCATAACCGCATTTCAGCATATCTCAATCTTTTTTTCGGCAAAATGGACTCAAATTTTGGGCAGATATTATATATATGGTACTTTCTCAGGCCAGATAGGTCCAGATAGGCAGGGTGCATGCACATTGTCTGGAATTATCTCTCAACAGTATAGGTTGGATAGTCTGGTTGGCCACAATAGATTTACACACACACCCTAACAGTTTTCTCGGTACCCGGACCAATTTATTTTATATATTTGTGTGGGAGCACTAGCTAGTACCTACAAGCTTCCAAATACCCTCTTATGAATATATCCCCTCCAAAACCCACCTCTATCCAACTGATACTGTTGAGAGAACAGGGCACATGGGCCCCCGCCAATCCATCCGCCTGGGAAAGTACAATATATATAACATATTTGATGCATCCCAAAAACAGCTGAGCTATGCCTGAAAACCTTTGCCAGTTAAGTACTTGGTGAATGAACTAGGGTTCTACTTGTTAGAAAAATGGCAATAGATAAGAGCAGAGTGTAGCCCACCGTTCAGCGGAGGCATTATTCCAGCAGCGGAGGTCAGGAAGCCCTCGGTGCTGAGACTGACCTGAGCTTCGGGAAGGTAGCCTGGTAACTCTCTGAACTGTTAGTATAGGTCAGGCCCGCCCTTTTGCTCAACTCAAGTAGGGTTGGTGAACATCGACTGTGTGACCTAAAGGGCTGCCCCTTGCCTGGACATTTTTCTTCTAATTTTATTAATTTCGCTCGTGGTGGTCGTTTCAGTCTTAGTAAGTCTTGTAGTCTTACCTACAGCGCCATATATGTATAAGGAGCCCTGAAGCGACAACAATGTGCAGGACAGCAGATCTTGGAAACTATGGAGAGACCCGAGGTGAGTGCCAACCAGGCTACTTACTTTGTCATCACATGTATTTAACAAGGGGTGGAGGGGGCAGAGACTGGCTCCGGGGTGGGGAAACCTGTATGGGTGTGGTCTCTCGCCATAACTAGATAGCCTGGATGCGAGTAATGATTTTCAAAATGAAGCCCTGGAGTATAATACAGTCAGAGGGGCCAGAAATCATCTGTGGGAATTCCCTAGGTTTTCTAACCTGACGCATTTTATTTTGAATTCTCCGGTACTCTCTGCATATCGACGGCTCCAAGGCCGAGCTCGTTGAGCTGGCTTTGTACATCCCCTGTGCCGACAACTCTTGTTGCGGTGGCTTATATCTGTGCATTCATTCCCACCAACCAGCCAGCTTGAGGCAACTCTCTGTATAACTCCATGGCTCCCATAGGACTTCCCTGCTCCCGGTCCCAGACCCCCTTTAACTTGGCCTCGTACCTCGGAGAGGCTATCCATAGTTCACAAGTATACTTTTTGTGAACACGGATAACACTATTATCCAGACTCTTCCTTCCAATGTTCATTATCATCATTCGGATTTTTGATCGAAGAAATTCATCAATGACTTGGAGTATAGTGAAACAGTTATTCGGGGTAAGAAGTGGAGACAACTGTTCTAGCCTTGTGTGTTCAGCGTAGGTGATAGGAATATCAGGCGCGAGTATCATTCCAAAGGATCCAAGAAACGGATCAGAGTGTTATACCTAACTAGGGCTCCTAGTGAGGCTCTTCCAATCTGCTTTCTTTGACAGCACATCAGCATGGGCTCTGGGAAAAAGCAGATGGGTCCTTGTCCTTGGGCTTGAGTTGATAACTTGATAATGCACCCTTATGTCTAGTCATTTTCCCAAACCTGTACCGAAAAAGCGGCCAGTACTTTGCTGGGCCGGGCTGATAAGTTTGTGAGGTTGTGGAGGGATTCCTCACTATCGATGGTCCCGAGCATGATAATAGTGCTGTGCGCATGATAAATCGATACCAGCCCTGATGCGGAGAAAACCTGCAGTCCACCATTTCTCATGAACCTTACCACTTCCATTTCATCCCACACACCCTCATTTCCTAGGCTCATCCCACTCCTCGCCATTCCTACCTGCCCAAACACCTCCCATTCACTCTCCACCTTCTAGGTCTGTAGTAATTACGTACTGGAGTGTACGCAAAGGTTAGTCCAGCATCGTGGCCTGTATAGAGAGGCGTAGTCTGGTTGAGAGATATCGGGTATTCTCGTGCCAGGCGGTGTTAACATTACACTCTTAGCAAATACTCGAAGGATAGCACAATGAAGGAGTCAATCACAGAACGCCGCTCGCTTCCGATGATGAGGGAGATACCACATTCTGGACCTGCCAAGGCCAACGCACGCTTCGCCACCTTGCGAGGACGAAGCCAAACTGAAGTCCCACTGGAAACTGTCCCGGAGTTACAGCCAAGGGAAGTCGACCCAGGTATTCGTGGCGAGTCCGCCAAAGACCCTACCGGTACAGACACAGTTCCATCTAGCAATCTATTGGCAAACACCCGAAGCCTACGTGCACCACCTAGGTTGGGCCCCCTACGTGGCAATGGCTTCCACTTTGTTGCAGCGGAATTGACCAAGGAATCACTGCTTGCAACGTCTCATACACCCAGCATCGGTAGCATGAGTGGAAGAGATTACCCTGAAAACACCGCTTGTATGGGGGCAGGCCCCAGACTTGGGCATGATAGTCCAAAGCCAAATTCACCCCAAACAACACATGATGTTGTGCTGCAGAGCTACAGAATCGCGAGATATAACGGCGCTGGAAATGTTTGGGAGTGGGGACCTACGACTGCTACGGGTGGCACCAGAGTCCAAACTCCCATTGACTGCTATAGTCGAGATGCTAGTCACCCCAGTGTCACCAACCTGGAGCCTGTCTCTCAAAAGGACTCCCACAACACAGCACCCCCCGCCAACACGCGAAACCCACCTCCTGGTAGTGCTCAGGCAGTCTATCCCTACTACGTGGTCCCTACCACAATGCACGGCACAACTCAGCCAGACACCCCCTACCCCGAAGCCCCGCATGAGCCAAATTCCTATCTTAGGCCACCTTCTGCGCCCTCAGAGAATGCTCATAGGATATACCCATCCCTAGGCCCACGCTCAGCAACACCTTCGACTTTAAGGCTCAAATCACTCGTTAGGAAGACCTCACAGCTTTTCGGGATGTCTAACGCTAGTCCCCTAACTACTGCACTCAATTCCAGTGCTACCTCTATTATTCCTCAGGTGGAACAGCCCAGTAAATCACTCATTAAGAAGACCTCACAGTTCTTTGGGTTGTCTAATGCCAGCCACTCGACAATAGCCACTGCTATTCCTGAGGTAAAGCAGGCCAATCAATACAAGAAAAAGAAGGCCAAGAAGGCGTGGGAGGCTAAGGGTGAGGTCAAGATTGTAACCGTCCAGACACAGGCCCAGATGTTCCTAAAAATCGCCCGGAAGGCGGAGAGGAAGGGTCAAACCGTCTACTTTGCCTCCACCACTGGAAGCACCTTTGTGCTCACTAGTGACTCCTGTGCCGGAGCCTACACGTCTATTAGCCTCTCCACCGCCAACTTAGTAGGTCAAATCGTACCTTCCTTGATGGGGGCCGCGGAACTACCACCTGTGGGTGGAAAACTAGGAAAGAAGGGTTTGTTGTTTCTGCTGTCGCCCCAGCAGATTATGGGATTGCTGCCTTTTGAAAAGGTCGATGTAGAGAAGGAGGGAAAATCCGAAATGCATGGATTTGGAGTCAAGGCAAAGCTTGGCCAAGAATATTGTCAGCATGAATGGGAAGGCGGTAAAGACTGTAGGTTCACGCTCACGCTCCATTTGGCCATGGTCAAAGTCAGAGGCCCCGGTCAATTGGTTGGAGAGATCTCAGCAGTGTTCTGGGCTTGAGGTACTGCACAAAATCTCAAAATGTAGTTGCTAGATGCAGCAAATGATATGGTGGGACGTCGCATGTTGGCTACTTTTGCTATTTTTGCACGGCCACGGTGGGGCTGTTTTTAAGTTTAATTTGGGTGGTTTAGTTTCTTCTCTTTCCTTTGCGCAATTATCCTCGCCACCAACCAGACTAGATTCGCCATAAGTTACAGAGTTACATATGAGCTCAAAGGGACGTAAGAAGATTAAATATATGATTAATCACTCATCACCCGTTGACAGGATTTAGTAATTCGGTCATACTTACAAGTCTGGGTTTGAGTCAGCTAAGAGTTCTTACTCATCACTATGAAATTGTCATGATTGTACCTTTCAACCCACATGGCCATACTCCCGTAACATACAAGCCTAATATTAGCAGCACGTACTTAGGTAGTACTGGTGCTGTGGTAGAAGTGGAACTTTTCTATAGGTCATCTGGTCATAAGTCTTTTTACGCCAAATATTAAAAATTGTCAACACCATGAGGGGCTCAAAATAAGTACTAACAACTGAAAGTTCTTGCTCTTTAAATGCAATGTAAAAAGAAAATGCCTATGGTGAAAAATTCAGGGGTTTGGTGTATGGCTCTTCCTATACAAATTTGTATGACATCATGTATGAATGCCCCGCCAAATTTCTAGGGCCCCCACCTGATAAAATGCTAGTTCACGAGCTATAAATTCTACCTCAACTTGTAGCCTTTCATAGCCTATATTATCATATCGAATATCCCCGGAATTTATTGCATTCTTGATTTTTTCTGGGGCAATTCGTGGCGGGTCTAGTTCACTCTAGGTTAGCTCCCTTGGCTGAACGACTTCCCAAAGTAGTAATCGCCACTCCTAATACAACGTCATAATCACTTGTGTGCCAAGATCTACCTCCTATAACATCACTAGATCTCACCTATGTGTCCCTAATCCTAAACTTCTCAATATCATTCACCGTCGACATGCCTCTAGACAATTTCCGCCTCTTCTCTATATTCACGGCAGTCTTCGGGCTCATAGCAGTCTTCGAACCTAAGACAGTGGTTTCAGGGTCACCGGTGCCATTGCTGTTACGACCATTGAGCCGAGCCCCCGAACTGTACTCAACAACGGAGGAAGGGGTGCAGTATGCACCACCGGAAATGTTCGGACCTTTGGGGGAGGTGGAGCCAGTGGGCTCAGGGGTCAGGAATCGAGGTGAGCTGAATGAGCGTGGAACTGAGGAGGGCAGAGATGGTGGGTGTGGGGTATGGAAGGAGAAGGGGATGTTGGGGGAGTGGGGGGG
>Ga0307514_10006161_pt1 | contig 10522 bp, 14 predicted proteins | sample 16_EM_MG_FD_203088 | JGI IMG/M metagenome (GOLD analysis project Ga0307514, IMG submission 203088) | Populus trichocarpa ectomycorrhiza microbial communities from riparian zone in the Pacific Northwest, United States - 16_EM | ecosystem: Host-associated > Plants > Roots > Unclassified | place... | reverse complement strand
CTCGACTGAAGCCCTCCCTCCCTCTTGTTGTATATAACACAATAATATCAGGCACTTGTTTGAGGACTTTCACAAGGCAAGCAAGGCTCCTAGAGCGCAATTGGTGAATAATTATATAGAGCAATGGAATCGCCGGGCATGACCTCCATGGCCCCAACAATATTACTTGAAACCCGGGAAAGCAATAAATTTCCTTAAGCTCCCTATGGCTCTGGAGTTGCATTACTAATTTTCCGCTACTGATATTTCCTGAAAATGCCCAGTTTGACTGGGAAATTGTTCAACTTTGGATTGGGATTATACTGTACATGATGAGGATTGTTGCCGGAGGAAATGGACAACGTATATCACCAATAGAGAGGTAGTTAGTGTGAGCATAACTGCTTAGGCTCCACAGACATATAGACTCAAAAAAAAAGTGTGAGCATGAGAAGGCTTGAGTTTCTTACTTTTACCAAAAAGTTCAATTAGTTTTCAAAGTTGGGCAGTTTGTATACAAAACATAGATTGGCCAGTTGTGAGAGTGGTATTTTTTCTTTTTTTAAAGTAATCATTAATCGCATTCAGCCGATCTAGACTATGGAAATACGTTTCAAAGCCAATGCCTTGAACAAGCCACTTATCTTCAAGCATAAGCATTGTAGATGAATCCGGAAAAGATAACTTTGGCATCTAATTTCCCAATATCAACGGAATCAGGTATATCCAGACTATCTCAATTCTCGCCGTGCAGATGTAGTGCAGGATGTTGACCGGGCTCAAGTCCTTGCCTTGCAGCAGATGTATGTATGGAGCTGAAGGTTACAGATTAGCCAGCTATTCGTCCATACATCAGCACGCCGATTTCTGAGATGTGCATGAAGCTCGAGCCCCAGTGCATCTGCGGAACTAAAGAATCATGATTGGCATGTGTGCAAGACATCAGGATTTCGTTCTTATCTTATGCTTGTTTTAGTCAGCCCTCTACATACGCAACTAGGTAATGCATGCGCAGATACGAGTATAGTCTGGCGGGCACCGGCCTCTCGTAGAGATTATTCGATGTACATAAATATTAATGCACGGCACTTGCTGTTACGATATTCGCAAATCATTGATAGCTATCGCATCATTTCTAGCCTCTAACGATATAGTCCGACCTCTCGTAAAGTCAATCATACCTATATATCTGTTCCGGAACATATCTTCCTGTATATAGCCTACTTTACTATACTTTACTATAGGTATTGCGGAGAGGTTGTGCAACCAGACTACCGGACATCTATGCGGATCCAGTACATGAGTTCCTCGGTTCAAAACCACGTGCTGCCACCAGTTCATGTCTCACTGCTTCAGCCTTGTAATTGCAGCTGCAAACAGACTGAAAAGGTGCGCAACCTATGTAACCAGCCCGTTTGTTACCTAAGTAGATATCTACCTATCCTAGGCAGCACATACTCCGTACTCGGCGGACATATGAATTATCGCTCTCTGCATGCTGCCTGTATTGACCAGTCTCGTTGTCTGTCGTAACTGCAGTGTGCATGCAGTGAGAGATAATTCGTGTACCTGACGAGCCATCTATAAAAGCTAATATAATTCCTTATTAGCTTCTCATACAAAAGTGTAAAACGGAAAATGTCTCGAACAGCGCCCAAGCTCATAAGGCTAAGCCAAGACGGGAACTATACTTGTCTAAGCCATGTGCCAAGCCTCACCGCTCGAACTGGTGGGCTTAGTGAGACAGTTTGTCTCGTAGAACACCCTTCTTTCTATAATTATCCGTCCTTCGAATTTTGATATGGACACCGAGGAGAGCTGGTAATCTGGCTGGCGATACGGAATGATCCGAGGTAGTCCTTTGGTATTATGTATCTATAACATAATTGGTAGCAGGCAAGGTCAACTGTTTTCAGCTGTAGAGTGGGCAGCGAACAAAGTGATAGCCTGGTCCCCGCTTGTACTACTTACATACGGTCGATAGCTTTACATAGTATTCAATCCTTAAAGGTACATGTCTCCAAAAAGTTACGATATTACAGTTTAAGCCAGTACAGTGGGGACATGTACTGTAGGTACATGATTTTCCATTATCCTCATGTGAATTGGCCCTACATGTGGCCCCCAGGGTCTTGAACCAGAACTCAGCCCCAAATGCTTGTTTCGTGCGAAACACCCCAGTCATCAACCCCTCACGCTTGTATAGCCAATCCGCGTTTCGATGGCTTCAGCCCCGCTACCCAAGTACTCATTCTCCCCCGCTTTAATGCCCACTTGGTAGAAGTTGCTAACTACACCTGCGTATATGGATGGGTACATAGAGTCTGCCACGCTGACATGCATGGGTCAGAGCCACAGTTCGCGCCAATTGGCCATATATATTGGAGATGGGTGTGCCCCTCCTTTGGGGTTTTCGGAAGCCTCAAGTTCACTGACTCGATTTCTTCAAATAAAGAAAGAAACGACAATATCAACACTATAATCACAAAATACCAAGTGCCAAGAAGGTGTTCCAGTGAATAGCACTTGGCATATAATTTTTCCAAGAACATGTCTCACCATCCGCGGGCCCCGGATGATCCAGGCCACGAGGAGCAAATTCACGATACACTATTACATCATTCTCTATCTACATCTCAAGACCGTGAACTCTCGAGCGCTATTAACAGCGATTTCACTCGCCGGTATGGGAGGGCAGGTAGGTCATATTGGGTGGAGACATGTAGCGACTTCCGTATATAGCTAACCGATCATCAGCTCAACCTCCTATATGGACTGCACCCGTAGAGAACCAGACTCTCCAAACACATTACAATCCCTTACACTCTTCGGAGCAATCCCATCTTGCCAGAAAGCACAGTCATGGACACCAATTGATGCACTTGCTAGAAAAAGTACTGGTCAGGCTATGTTGGAGTATTATGCTGTCTGGGGTAATGATAGGAACTTTCAAGTACTTTGAGAATGTGAAGGTTCTTAATGACCTGGAAAAGAATGTGTTCAACGTGTCAAGCACGATGATCTACTTGACCATGGGATTGAATTTGGCTGTGAGTTTACTTCTCCTTTGCCTCATATGCAGCTGTCAAATACTGATCACTGATGTAAATTTTTATCAGGGTGCGTTCAAGGGAATGGCTACAATGCTTCGATGGAAACTGCTTGCTCGGAAATCCCACAATTTGATAGAGGTAGGTTAGCAAGAGTCTTGTAAGTCTTCAAATGCACTAACCCGAAATTTCGTATTTCAGATCGATTTAATTCTCGGAATACCTTCCCTTATCAAAGTCTTCAAACTCGGGCTAAATGCCCTTGGTTTCGGGAAGCCAATGGTTTTCGTCAGTTGCATATTGTGGATTTTGCTTAACTGCGTTGCAAGAGTCTCGGTTGCCTTCACTGGTTTAACATATGCATATGATAGTGCAAATGCAACCGGAACGGAGTTGGGTGTTGTCCTTGTGTCCGAGAAAAGCCGCTTCTGGCCCCTTGGAACTGTTGAGGAGAACCCACCAGCCCCAGGAGCGGAGTTTCAGACAGCACACTTCTTTGGAGAGTGTAAGTTTACTAATTCAATCATATCAATTTCCCAAATGGAGCATGCGCTAACGCGTCTACCGCTGGTTTTAGACTCGGCAATGATGACGGACAACACGGTGGGGGATGGTGATCAGCTCCTACACTGGAATGAGAAGGAGAAGTCATGGACTTATGCAGTATGTCGAACGCTCATAAGCAATAATGTAGAAAAGTTACTCAGGTTTTGCAGTTCCGAGAGTACAACCCTGAGCAGAAAAACCTTGTCGCCGTTACGAATCGCACAATTTCTGTAACCGCCGATTGTAGAGCATACCCTATTGTTAAGGGCCAGAACGGACTAGAGAGAAATATTGAAATTTTCAATACCACCGATGGGGAAAGTAAGGTCATCCAAGACGTCAGTGTAAGTACAAGACTCTAACCGCTGGGCAAATCGCTATTCCATATTTAACATATATTTCCATCTCTTAGGTCCGGGGACCAGGCGCAACGGTATGGGCAAATCCTAGAGCTGATATCAACCGAGAAGCAACTTGGACTTGTTATCTTGGGAAGCGATGCGCAATGATGGCAGGATTCCAGTTCATTGACCCGGACCATGGCGAGAAAGGAAATGGGACTCTTTTCCAATGCGCTGTGAATGTGGGGAAAGTTATAAATGCACGAGTGCCAGAACATCAAATTGATGACCGAGTAGCATATATTGCTGCAGGCGCAATTGGACTGGATGGTTACTCGGATGATCCTCAACAGTGGCTGTATCAGAGATATTTCCTTGGGTTTGTATTTCCCTGTAAGTTTAGTAAATTTTGAGAGGTCAATACTAACAGCCATCTGGATTTTAGTACGACCTTCGGTCGACACGTTAATGGAAATACGACTGAAATGGCTTGGCTCATTTCGCGATTCACAATTGGAGTAATTGCAACTATGGATATAGATAATCCAAAGATCAAAATCGTTGGAATGAAGCCGTGGGCGGGTGTATTGTTCAAAGTATACTGGTGGATGCTGGTTCGTCATGACTTTGACTTCCACACACGTGGTAACTAGAACTAACGTTAATTTCAGCTCACCATTTTGGGAAGCATTTGTGGTGTTCAACTTGTCTTTGGACTTACTGCGGTCTTTGTCTCGAACACTGTTATTGTAAAGGATGACTCTTATCTCGCCACAGCCCGTTTGCTCCGGCGTATGTTCCCTACTTCTTTCCTCTAAATGCAAATTGCTAACTTATAAGTAGCTCTTGTCGAACGTCTGGGACCCGCTGGTTGTGCCCTTTCTGGCAAAGAAATTGCATCAACTCTCCGCACCTCCATGGTTTATGGTGTCCGTATCGATAAGAGTGGTGAGCGTCATCATTTGGATTTAGGAGAAGATATCCACCCAGTGAAGAAATTCCCAGATGGATGGTACGACGGAGATGTCGGGGGCATGGTCCCCTACACTGACGAGGTGAATGAGAAGCAGCCTCTACTTTCCATGATTGACGAGGAACTGGAGGGGGATTTACTGGTTTAGGCCTCTTACGATTCTCATAATTATCAATTCATACTTTCATGTTGAGCATGTCATGAGGTTCAAGCCGGGGTTTAGGTTGGAATTGCTGCACCAAAAATGTTTTCAGGTTTGCGATGAATGCGGGATTGGGATGCACAAATATTTCTATTTGAAAGCAAGATTGATGTGAGCAGTGATGACACCTTGATGTGATATCTACACTTAATCAAGTATAACTATCCCGAAGTACAGGCATTCTGTTTCCTGTGATAAGCAGATTGAAATCTCTCCGACGCTCACCATTGCTGTCTGCAGCTTGCCCGCCCATGCCCAGCAGCAGCCTATCTCGGGGTATCTATCTGCCCGTAAAAAAGTATCAACTGGTGAGAAACCTCGAATACAGTATTCTCATAAGAAGGCTGCAGGCGATGGAGTGAGTGGGGTCTCAGCTCGCTTCGAATTAATACTCACCCTCGAGTGCAGGCGGTCAAGTATGCTGTAGGTCTTGCTTGCCTGAGGAAATGTGATTTATTAAATCCGCAAGGCGTGAACAATCAATCCTAGAGAGTGCGGGAAAACTGAGCTGATATGTATCATGGTTGGCGATCTCTCCAAAAGTGAACAGTAAAGCAGCCATCGAATGTTCAGGCATACGCAATCATTCATATTACCATCGTATCATGATAATTTATTTTGTCATCTAACCGACATTTCAGCCAACCAATACAGACGTCTAGAGCCGAGAAGAGAAGCCATTTGGCGGTGTGTGTGTAATATTGATTAGGTCACGTACATATATATTCTGTCAAACATCATGCATACACGGGACGGGAGGTCTTGTGCCAATTGCAATAATACCTATGATCGGCTTTACGGTAGGTAGCTGAATGCTTACTCTAGGTAGCGAGTAATAATAATCACCTGAACACCTGATGGGTAGAGTGTGTTGATTGGATGGATATATTTATTAATGTCGACCTAGACATCTAGGTAGGTATGGTTGACAAAAAAGTCCCGTGGCAAAATCCAAAAATTTTACACACCAACTCGCCGCTGACTGCCCTAGGTAGGTACCAACACTGACTGACTCTACTGCAACGGCTTCTCAGATCTTCGACCCGACTGAGGGTACCGATCTAAAACATCTAGCTAATTTTTTTTTTACATGACACTATGACAGTGCAAAGTAGGTAGGTAGGTATGTAAATATAACATCGAGCTGTCTGTCTGTCATACTTGCAGTCTTGTGATCCTCGTGTACGGTAAGCATCACGCTCCGTAGGGCTTTGATGAGCGGCTGAGCTGACATGAGATCTTGATCTCATTTTACGAATGCGGCTCGGTTCTGTTCTAGGTAGTTCACAAGAGATTTTTTCTAAACCCTAGAAGCAGATCAAGGTGTGACAAGGTAACACAGCGGGCGTGGGAGGTGGGACTCCACTTGGTTCTATATACTAGTAGGTTGCACCATTTTGTTATTTGCTTTTCGCGCGCACGCTCAATCCGACCGACCAATGAATGACCTTACCGAATCGAAACAAAATATCCGTGGCATGGTTTTTTCCAAGTTGCTAGCCTTCTATTTTTTGCATAACATGGGATACCATACCATGGCAACGAGTTACCTATCACGGGGGGGGAAGGGGGGAGTGGGGAGGGAAGGGGGAAAGGATAAGGTGGGTCATGGGTATTGTATCCATGTGCCTATCGATTGAGTACTCCGTACGAGTTGCCTGGCACAGCGCAGATAACAAGTACCGGTAGGTACCTACCCTACCCTACCCTACCCATCCATCCCCCAAAAATAAAAATAAAATTAAAAAAACCTCACAGGAATTCCTCTCCAAACTCGCCCTAGCGTGCTTTTCCTACAATCCGTCGCATCGCTGGCCAAAAACCGAAAACCCACTTGGCGAACGAGTTGGAAGTCGGTAGGTAAGGCAAATGAGCACAGCAGACAGCTGAGAACTCCGTACAATTGGGCCCCCGGAGAGTATGATCAGCCAGTGAATCAAAGATTCGAATTCCATATTCCTTGGCAATCCAAGCCATGCATATGCACCATGCACGCTAAGCAAAACTCTAAGCTGAGCTCGTGTCTCCTGCACAGGGTTACGTATACCTACCTACCTACCCGTTGTAGTGGTGTGTGGCAATCTGCCTGAATAGGCAACCTGGGAATGTTCGCAGTAGAATTAAAAAACACTCGCCACAGCTCGCTTCCCCCCCATAAAAGCAAACAACTCTCATCATAGCCCCCCACCCATTCTTCCAAGTAAAAAAAAAAAAAAAAGGCAATGCCGCACCTGACCGATGCCCAATCCTGCCTTTGCGGTTTCAATCCACTATTTCATGCGTTGAGTTAGTACCGATATGTGATGTGAGCCGTCTCCGAGCCTTAGGCTCAACAGACGTATACGTATACTCGTAAAAAAAAATAATCGCACCACGGCTGCTCGGCATTACTTTCCTCGCGTGCCATTCCAATCACGTTCATTGACGTAGCCTGCTCTCCCGATCACACAAGGTACACTATATTCAACTGATCAAGCTTTGTGTTGACTTTCTTGCACTTGGGTCTTTAATATCAAGCGCTATATTGAGCGAGGGACCCATGAGAATAGGAACGTCCTCAGGGTTCTTGATCTATAGCCAAGATGCTCGTCATGCAACCCCCCCATGGCGGAATCCATGGTGGAGTCCATAACGCAAACCCTGCGAGGTTGCTTTCAGAGATCACTATAGGCCTGGCCGCATAATAATGTCACAGAAGTTTTACAGAGGCGGCCCAGTTCTTGTGGAGTGTATGTTGGTACGAAAATGGATGCTGGGCATCATGGGACAGAAAGTTCTCTAATTATTCTTTTCATTAACAATTAAAAATTCCCTAAATCTGAACAAGAAAAAAAGAAAGTCCTATCGCTCAAATTGCCCCTCACTTGTATGCATTCAAGTGAATGGTTCCTTTCGCGAGGTACAAGAAGTAAAAGAAAAAACTTGCAAAAGTGAGAAAAATAGGCCCATCCTTCCATCCTGTATCGAAATATCCCCTCGCCGTTGCGTCCCATCCCTCGTGATGATCGTGAAAAGAGTGAAAACAGGAAGAAAGAAACCAGGCCATAACAGCAACCATATTCCATTTGGTAACCTTCCTTGCGCCCATATCCCTTGCCTGGAAACGGTCCATCAGAGTGTAGGCTCAAAACTCAACAACCCACCCAATTCTAAATTAATAGCTTAGAAAAAAACAGCGGCGGCACCAATGACAACGGCGAAGAGCGCAGAGCCAAAGACACCAACCCTGGGGGCAGCACCATCATAATCGGTTGTTGGTGGGGTTTTGGTTGGGACTGGACCTCCCGTAACGTTTCCAGTTGGGAGGTAATCGATCGTAGTGGTGTTGACGGGTGGTGGGGGATAAACACTGGGGGTTGGTGTATCAGTTGGTGGTGGTGGGTATGGAGAATCAGTTGGTGGTGGTGGGTATGGAGAATCAGTTGGTGGTGGTGGGTATGGAGAATCAGTTGGTGGTGGTGGTGATGGGTATGGAGTATCAGTTGGTGGTGGTGGTGGGTATGGAGAATTAGTTGGTGGTGGTGGGTATGGAGTATCAGTTGGTGGTGGTGGGTATGGAGTATCAGTTGGTGGTGGGGGGTATGGAGTATCAGTTGGTGGTGGGGGGTATGGGGTATCGGTTGGTGGTGGTGGTGGGTATGGAGTAAACCACGATTCCGAGAGCGTTACCACATTCTCAAACCAAACTTGACATACTACTTCGGGATGAAGCATAGCAGTAGCACAACTAATTGCACTGACTCAATGGGACTCAAAACGATAATGTGAAGAAGCTAACCATCATAATCACCCCCGGAAACCAAACCCCACTATATAACATCGTTCCTTCATACCGCCTGCGGTCAAGCAACTACAGTCCAATTGCCCCCATTACCAGCCTACCAAGTTTAATCCACCAACTGTAAATAAGACCATACGACCACTCCGAGAATCCAAACACAAAGCACCGAAGATACACTAAATGAAATTCCTGCCCTGTACCAAAAACTAGACCGCACCCCTGACGCGCAGACCCCGTCCAGTTGCATGAGACATGAGATCCTCAGCAAGTACCTAGAATCCAACCCGAAACAGCTTAAATGTATGTGCAAGCTTCCACCCATCAGCCCTGACTAGAACTCGAGGAGTATTCCCTGTGAAGAGGTCCAGAGCAGTTGTCGTCTCTCTCCCGAGAGAGGGATGTCTCGGTTGACCTAAACCAACTGCGAATATTCGTTGCATTAGAGGGTGTAGATGAACTCGCACATACCGACGCCGGCCTACCCACGGCCGGTGAAGCTTGATGGCTTGGGTGGCTGCTGTAATTGGGGATATGTGTCTCCGTAGTAGGGTGGTGAGATGGAGTTGCAGATAGCGGTTGCGAGACTGGTGTTGCGGGTGGAATAATGTTGGCTGTCGAATATCCATCTTCTTGCTTGTTGCTAGCAGCAATAGCATCATGCAGTTGATGTCCCATAGGAGGTGCTCCGAGACCATCCTGTCGTTGCAGAGGTGGATGGTAGCAAAGCGCAAGAGTCCGCTCTATGGTGTCGTTATACACTTGCAATTCCCGAAGGAGTGCTTTCAACTTCGATTTCCCCCAAATTCTGAAGCCCCATTTCAACAGAAATCGGATGAATCGCAGGTTCAGCTCCGAGGGGTTGAGGTGGAGCATGTACTTTTTCTGGAGGATAAGCAGCTCGGGAAGGACTTGCTCAATCGCTTGGAATGCAGATTGGGCATCTGTAACCCTGGCTTGAGCGCTATAACGAGTCGCAATGTCTTTGAGTTGCTCGTATCTAAGTTGTTCATGGTGGATCCTTCGTTGATATCGGGTCCAGTCCTGGCCCATCTTATGCAGCTTCGAGTTGGCCAGTATGTTATGTTGAAGCTATGTGGCAATGCTTGTTTATACTCGAGACTACCTGTTATGTACAGAAATATTAGCGTCGTACCTCGCAGAGGGACTTTAATGCACTGTTTACAATATGTAGACTCCAGAAATTCTACGCCCCGAGAACTTTGTAGGCTTCGTGTATCTCGAAAACTTGTTAACCCGCTGTCTCGAACTTTTTTTGTGCTGTCTCGAACTCGAACTTCCGCTAACTTTCAACTATTTATATTTCGTAGACTCTTGGTGTATCAACCAGACTAAGGATAATAGTAATCGTGTTGGGAATGCGTCTTTCGATCAGTTGGAGGAGGGCTTTGGGTCAGGGCGCCCTCTGTAAGTGATATCTTGGTATATATATTCATATTGTACCCGTATTCTGGTACAGAGTTTCTCCAGGTGCTTATGGAGCGGCTGCAGCACATTAACTAGACTAGGTTACTGTGAACACTCCCTACTGGTACTTGCATTAGTCCGGGACTGTGACGAATGCACGAGTACAGGGGTGCTTAGAAGTTTCCTCCCCATTGAAGCAAATGGGGGCTAACACTCCCTTATAAG
>Ga0307514_10006160_pt1 | contig 10523 bp, 12 predicted proteins | sample 16_EM_MG_FD_203088 | JGI IMG/M metagenome (GOLD analysis project Ga0307514, IMG submission 203088) | Populus trichocarpa ectomycorrhiza microbial communities from riparian zone in the Pacific Northwest, United States - 16_EM | ecosystem: Host-associated > Plants > Roots > Unclassified | place... | reverse complement strand
ACATTATGTTGTCGGCCAATAAAATTCAACGCCAAGGGGCTAGTAGGCAATTAATTTTAGCGTAATTTGGTTGTCATTGAATTTTTGACAACCCCTAATAAGTTGCTCCTCCAGCTTTGATATCTATACTGAATACCGTACTCCGTAGAAATTGGTAGATAAGACTGTATCAGCTGTCAAGAAAGTATCTGTGAATAAGACACTAGTGGAAATTTGCAGGTTATGACCTGGGGAAAGTTCTATATATAAGACTGTATTCTATATACTACATACTTCATAGTATCAAGTTTCTCCTATGTGGACCCCTTCGATATAAAGGTGGATATTAGCATAGAGGCTAGTGTTGTGGCTAAGGGAGGAGCTGACTAAGGAAAAGTGGGATAAAAACGTAAGAGGGGAGTAAGGACTGGACAATGGGGCTCAACTAATAACCTTTATGCACTGTATCATGAATCACCCTCTCTAAGGTCATGAGCCCTTTATGCCTTCGCTGTGCCTACATCTCTCGTCAACCATAGATTCTCTCGTCAATCCTATATCTCTCGTTCACAGTTGCCTATATCTCTCTCGTCAACTCTATACCTCTTGAAAACATACTGCATTAACATGTACTACATTAACATCTGGGAAAACTAACTTACAGGCAAACTGGATAGGTCAAGAGGTTCCATCTGTAGGGGTAAGTCGAGGTACCGTCTCAGAAATCATAGACCAGTGGACCCTGAAGACATTGAAGATGAGGAGGAAGAGGTAAATACACCTCTTATACAAGCCATGGCTGACAAGGATTTTACATCCCTTGTTAGAAAAATCACTAAGCTCAAAGGAGGCTCAAACTATCGGACATGGGCAAAGGACATGAAGATGTATCTGCTTCGTAATAAATGTTGGGATATGGTTACATCTGTACTACCTGCAGAAGGAGCCCGTACGGATGAATGGAAAACTAAGGATAACTGGGCCAGAGGTGAGATACATCTGTGTTGTGAAGCTGACGTACAGGACATTATCAACGACTCTGAGCATGCCCATGAATCATGGACACTACTACAGAACGAATACTGTAAGAAGGGTGAACTGAAGGTGAGGAGATTGAAAAAGGAGTTCTCCTTGGTATCTATGACAGAGAGCAGTTGTGGAGAATACATGAAGAGAGTTAGAAGAATCGTCTCTGAATTGAAGGAGTGTGGTGAGAAGATAAAAGATAAAGATGTTGCATACACTATTCTGCTGGGATTGGGAGAGAAGTACAGCCCTCTAGTGGTGACATTAACAAACATGGCAATACTAGAGCATCCCCTATCAATGGCTCGAGTAAGTGAACAGATATTGACTAAAGAACAAAGACTGAATCAATTCAATTCACCTCAACAAAAGTCTGACCAAAATGCCAACAACCCTCTAGCATACAAGTAGGACACATCATTCAAAGGTGACCTGCCACATGCTACGTTTGTTGCATATATGAATACAGGGTCCTATAGACAGAATCTATATCCCCAGAGAGGAGTGTTTCGAGGAAGAGGGGGATATCCAGTTGGTGTAGGGACAAGATTTGGTTCGTCACAAGCTACGTCTGCCATAATGCAACAAACGATAAAACCCCAAGAACCTGGTGCACCAGATACAACTTATACTTGGTCTCAACAACTACGAATATAGGGCTATACACCCTGGCAATATAGAAACCTCCCATGGGCTACAGCACCTTGGCAACCGAGAGCTTACCAATACTAATACACTGAAGCAATGCAAGCCCCTACACACACACAATCACTATTATCTGACCACCAACAATACCAAGCGAGAGAGAAGAAGCAATGTTATACATGTGGCATATGGGGTCATACAAGGAGAAACTGCTGGCAGAAACACCCAGAGTTATACCCGGCGAACAAACAATGGGTTACGCAGTAGCTAGCCTTACTGGGTCGAGAAGAGAGAGGAGACAAGGGTCTGGTGCAAACGACGATTGAATACAATCCACAAGCAAATATTATGGATAAGGAACAAGCAGAGAAGTTAAAGAAGGATGATAGGCTGAGAGAAGAATATCCATTCGAACTGAACATGGTGATGCAAGAAATGAGCGATACAACAGGAAGATTGTATTGTTTCCCAACAGAAGAAGAAGAAGGGAGTCAAGACCAATGCCCTTATGAATACCCTGTGAACATATCAGACGACAGAGTACTTATCGCTGGTGTTGTATGTGAGGAAGAGTTAGATGCGGAAAATAGAAAGAGAAGAGTTGATATCGACAGACGTTGGCTAGTAGACAGCGGGGCAAGCTCCCACTACATCAAAGAGATATCGAAATTCAGAGCTTATAAGTGGCTACCTAAACCCGTGAAAATCAATACAGAAAAAGGCCCAATTTGGGAAATAGCTAGAGGGGAAGTAGATATCAGGATGGTAATAGGAAAAGTGGTTATTGGTGATGTGCTATTAGTACCAGATCTGGATCTAGAATCAGATCTACTATCTGTTATAGCATTGATGCGAGCAGGATTCGGAGTGAACTTTGAGAGAGGCTTAGCAGAGATATACAAGGACAAGCAGACGTGAGGAGTGGCTTCACCAACGAAAAATGATGGCGGTCTCTGCTATCTAGAAGAATACGAGAAAGTTCAACACTACACTCTTGCAACGCAATGTATTGATAGGCAAACCCTACAGACCTGGCATAAAAGACTCGGACACCTTAACAGCAGAGCAATCAGATCATTGATACCTATGGTCACAGGCATAAAAATCAGCGATCCTTATACGAGGATTGGGGAACGCAATATTGACTGCATTGATTATCTCAAGAGTACTCAACATCAGACAATATCCAGGTTTCCATTCACAAAGGCAACAAGGCCCCTGGAGAGAGTGAGTGCAGATATTGCAGGACCGATGAAATGCCCAAACTGTACCTAGAATTATAAGTATCTCCTTGTATTCATTGACCATCATACGAGATACACCTGGGTTTTCCCCCTCATTTTGAGAGACATGGCGTTGAGAGCTTTGCAAATCTGGAAAGCGAGTGCTGAAAACGTGTGTGGAAACAAGCTACTGATACTGCAAACAGACAATGCAGGTGAATTCATAGGCAAAAAATGGATGAAGATGTATTAAGATGAAGGGATCTCATACTATACAACTGCACCATATGGACCTGGTATGAACTCATATGCCGAACGTGTCATATGATCGATAATGAATCATGCATCATCAATGCTATGGACGGCAGGAATAAAAGAGGAATTCTAGGCACTCGCAGCTAAAGCCTCTGTATACTTACTGAACAGATCGCCACACAGTGGACTGGAAGAGTGTGCACCGCATAAAATGTGGTTCAAGCAAAAGCCGCATATAGGATACATTAGAGTGTGGGGATGCAGGGCCTGGTCGGCAGTCCCGAAAGAATGAAGAAAGAAGTTTAACATGAAGACTAGGGAGTGCATACTAGTTGGGTTTTATGATACTGAGAATCTGTATCAGTTGTGGGATATAGAAGCAAAAGAGCTAATAAAGAGGAGGGATGTTATCTTTCATAAACATATAATAGGTCATCCAAGTCTAGCCAGGAATAACGAGGTGGCTCCTGGTGAAAAAGTAAACATTCTGGGACAACAAGTACAACAGAAAAGAACAGAAGAGGAAGCAGAGGAACTCGAGAACCTTTACCCAGTAATTGAGATATTGAAGGATAAAGAATGGGTGGGCATCCCAGAAAGAGTATTGTCTATGCAAGAAGAATTGGTGCAAAAGCCAGTCTTGAAGTCATTCGAGAAGGCTATGAGTGGTGGCGATGGAGAACAGTGGTTGGAGACTATTAAATTAGAGCACGACTCCCTGAAAAGAAACAGTGTCTACAAGTGGGTAGTTTTACCAAAAGGGAAAAAAGAACTACCATGCAAGTGGTTATTTAACATACAAAGAAAGCTGGACAGGTCAGTTGACAGATATAAGGCAAGGATTGTAGCTGGAGGTCATAGACAAAAGGAGGGAATTGATTTCAAAGAAACCTTTGCACCAGTGGCGAAGTTTGCATCATTAAGGCTGTTGTTGACTATAGTGGCATTGGAGAATTTAGAAGGAGAACAAGCTGATATTGTTACAGCTTTCCTGTATGGTGAACTGGATAAGGTTGTATATATGAAAGTCCCAGATAGCGTGACCCCAGAAATAGGTGATAAGTATGTTGACACAGATGACTCGGTGAGAAAATTTACGAAGGAAGACATAAGAAAATTTACGGAGGAAGATAGAAGTAATGGGATGGCGGTTAAGATTGTATGGCTATTATGCAAAAGTCTCTATAGGTTAAAGCAGGCTCTTAGGTGTTTTTACAGAAAACTGGATAGGATGTTAGTAGAAAAGAGGTATACAAGAGTAGTATGTGATTATGGAGTGTGGATCTGCAAAGAGGAAGTAGTATTAATTGTGTATGTCGATGATATGCAAATGTTTGGGACTCACGTTGGGATAAACAAACTAATAGCAGCGCTGGAAACAGTATTCATACTGAAAAGATTAGAGGCTACAGGAGATGAATTGTTCCTCGGGTTAAGGATGGAAAGGGACAGACTAAACAGGAGGATTGCTCTAACACAAGCTCACTATGCAATGCAAGTGCTACTTAGGTTCGGAATGGATGCTTGCGCTGAGGTCCTAACACCTATGGACCAGAAGGAGGACTGTACGATAAGAAAAGAAGATATACCCCTTAATGAAGAAGGGAGGAGGCTATATCAAGTAGCGATTGAGAGTCTTATATATCTTATGCTTGGGACCAGACCAGATTTATCATACTCAGTGAACAAGCTCGCCCAATATTATACAAATCCGACTGAAAGGTACTGGAAGGGGATAAAGAGGATATTGAGGTTTATCAAGGGGACGATCAATACAACGCTACAGCTAGGGAATGTTATACGAGATCAAGACGAGAAAGGACTTAGGGGTGCGATATGCAGTTATTTTGATGCCATATATATGGACGACAAGAAAGACAGGCACTCAACTATGGGATACGCCTTCTTCTGTGCAGGTTCTCTAGTCTCATGGTCCTCCAAGAAGCAACAGACAATCATGCTAAGCACGACTGAAGCAGAATATCTAGCTGGCACAGAAGCGTCAAAAGAAGCGATCTGGATTCAACAGTTCCTACAAGCAATCAGAATCCAATCAGCGAATGTTTACTCTGCGAAATTATACAGTGATAACCAAGGTGCAAATGTGCTAGCATGAAACCCTGAATATCACAGCAAAACCAAGCATATTCATGGAAGGCAGAGATTTATCACAGAACTTGTCAAGCAAGGGATAATCACTGTCTCCTATATTCCCACCAGAAACATGGTAGCTGACACCCTCACAAAAGCTCTACCAAAAGATCAGTACTGGCGTGTCATAAGGATATTGTGCCTACAGACGATGAAAAGTGAGATGATTGGAGTGATGCTACAAAGTGGTCATACATGCAGACAGTGTGGAGAGGAATACAAGTCTCGTAACAAGCTTCATATTCACCTGAGAGAGATGAAACACGAGAAGGACTAAAAGCGGATTTCGAGTGACTGGTGAAATGGTGATGATGAGAGAGCTAGTGAGATGGTGATATTAAACGAGCAGTAAGCTGGTAAAATGGTGTTGTTGAGGATGTTGAGTGAGCTGGGTGTGACATATGGTGGTGTTGTTGAGTGAGCTGGTGAAATAGTGATCTTCTCTTTCTATAATAAAGGCAGCGTGAGTCTGCATATCTCTTTCTGTCATAATTATATTATCAGAGCAGTGTAGGTCTGCATATAAGGTCAAGTTTTTCAAAGTGAAAAGGCAGCAAGAGTCTGCATTCCTTGTTTTTTCTTAACGATGGGTCTAAAGCATAAAGAAAGAGGGGAAGTGATGATGATGAGGTTTGTCGTGAGAGAAGTTTTGAAGTCTGTGCTCTGCAGGGATTGGCATTCCCTAGTGCAGGGGGAAGTAAAGGTGGATATTAGCATAGAGGCTAGTGTTGTGGCTAAGGGAGGAGCTGACTAAGGAAAAGTGGGATAAAAACGTAAGAGGGGAGTAAGGACTGGACAATGGGGCTCGACTAATAACCTTTATGCACTGTGTCATGAATCACCCTCTCTAACGATACTGGTGACCACTCTGGTTCTGGTGACCTACTAGTACGACCCCTCCGATTCTGATTCTGCAGTTAGTTTGGAGTAGGAGATCTTTACATCCGTATATAAGACTGTATCCAATTACAAGACTGTATGTTTTCCCCGCCAAAACCCCCCGACCGTGTTTAAGACTGCAGTCTTATCCAGCAATTTCTACGGTATAACAGTATCATACCACATTCTGGCCTCCTCCCCGCGGCATGTATAGCAGTCGTACTACCCCCCTGACACAACCAGACATTTCATATCATCCCGATGAGGCCAAGTATCATGCGCGTACAGCACGTCGCCTAGCTGAAAACCCTTCTTTGCCGAATGTTTCCCTCCCGGATGGCTTCCCCTCCCAGGTGGAAGGAGCCATTGTTTGGGATGGCAAAGACTGGAATAACGAGGGTCAATGGGTTTACCAACTTAGCGACCTTGAGTTGAAAGACATCGATGCGGCGCTGGAGCATTTCAAAGGTCTGGAAGTCAAACATATGTCTACTACCTAAACTATGTTAAGCGTTCATAGGCACTGGCAAATCATTAGGCTATATCAGCAAAGAAACATTTCCCCTCCCTGCCCTAGGCTCTACTCTGAACGATCTCGCTCGCGCACTCTACTCTGGCCGGGGTTTTTTCATTTTGCGGACCATCTGTTTTTTGCTCCTCCATTCTGATTGGTTTACATTGGTTTTTTAGCCAATCCACATTAGCCCGCTCTTTCTCCTCTTATTTTTCATTTTCGGTTTGTCCCTCTCGAAATTAACACAACAGGGTCTCCAGAATTCAGGAAAATCCCAAATTTATATGCTTTTTGGGTGTACTCCCTTTTGTGAATTAGGGAGCTTTGCGAGACATATATGCAAGCCGACATCTGCGCATGACAAGTTGGCAACTTGATCGGATTAGAAGGAGCAGAGGAGACAGATGATGGTCGCCATATTCTTGGAAAAGCATAGCTTTGGTTACATACAGAGAAAAGAGACAGTATCATCAAGTCCTTTAAGCAGGCACATATTTCTATATCTCGTGAATCTGGCATAGTCTCGTGACCAGACACTTGGCGCGGAATCTAGCTACCAGGATAGATTTAAGCTTAGAGTTATTACTTCATGTTGGTCTCTCGCTACCAGAGTTGGCTTCGATAACACCTTGATTGTCGATTTTCTACCACACAAAAATAAATCGGTCTGGGCACGAGAACACTTGATTGAGGAAATGTTTGATCGCCAGCGGGTGGTTGCAAATTGCGATTGGCCACTGGCCGAGGGAAGGCCTCTTAACAGGGAGAGAGTGTGTAACCGTGTTTTGTGCTGTGATGCCATAAAACAAGTAGACGTCATGATATGATTGATGTTGACCGCATACGGGTCGGGTACGCTGGAAGCAGGCTTCTGAATGTTTCTTTTAGGGATATATAACGGGCCTATTCACATAGATATTTTTAATAGCAAAGCTGAATTCACTCTACAATATAAATATAAATATTTACATCTGCCTGCAAATCTATCCATCCAGCTGGACCTCGGGGGGTGAATTGAGAAGTACATTACACTGCTGTAACATAACAGTACGTATACAATCATACAATCATACAATCATATATTCATATATTTATACATACATACATACACTGTACATCCCAAACCCCAATTCATTTGTATCCCTTTATCTAAAGTCTCCGATACTCTTATTTGTACCCACCCCATCCCAACTGTATCGGGGGACCCTCTGCAAGCCCCTCACCTCAATTCGTTGTTTTCTGCATGCACAGCTACTATGGCTTTCAGCTCAGGCTCAGGCCGAAGCGATAACAGGAGTTTGATTGGCCCAACCCAAGCAATACTGAGAAATACCTTAAGTACTTAGGTTAGGCACTATGACTCTGAAGGAAACGCTACACTTGGGGGGCCATCACCACCCAAAGAACACCAACAACGACAGCACAGCGAGTAAAGCGGTATCGCCAACTTCGCCAACAAACGGACACGAGGTAGAGAGAACGGATACTATGTCTAGCACAGAGGCAATTCCAAAGGGAGGCTTGCCAGATACGGCGAGCACGCTCGAGGAGAGGCTCAGGGCATGGAAGCACGTGGTGGGGATGCTGGAGGAGTATGTGGAGCAGCATGAGCACTTGTATAAGGCAATAGGCAAGGAGTATGAGAAGGTTGGGAAGGTATGTTGGATTCCTCCTATTCGCAAAAGTGCACTCTTTCTCAATTCGAGGATTTGGGGTCGTTGACGAGGTGTGTGCAGAAAATCGAAGTCCCCCTCAAGGAATCTGAAATGTTCACTCAAACTGCTGGGGGCATCTCCTCCCTTTTCGACAACATGCGCACAAACACCAGCGCCCTCGCCGTCTCCCACCCCGAAACCGCGAAAAGCATCAAATCCGGCGTCATCCCTCAACTCGAGCGCCTCCACGCGGAGATCAAAGCCAAAGCCAAAGAGCTCAACCAAGGCGCTACCAAGGGTACCAAGACCGTAGCAAAGTCTAGGGAACATACGCAAAAGCATATTGACCAGCTTGCGGTGAACGTGGGAAGGTTTGATTCAGCGGGTGCGGCCGGAACGAAGTTGACTGATCCAATTGAGGATCCGTATATCGTTAAGAGAAGGGTGTTGAATAAACTCCACATTCAGGTGGGGGATGAAAACGCTCAGAGGCAGGATCTGCTGGCGGTGCAGACGGGCTTTCAGGCCTTTGAGGCGCATGTGATTCAGACAATTCAGGGGGCTTTGAATGCTTTTTACCAGGTAGTGGGAGCTCAGGCAGATAAGACGAAAGGGCTGTATGGGGATATCATCAGTATGGCATCCTTCCTTCCTGATGTGAAATGATGAGTTGAGCTAATATTTATAGGCACCGCTGGACGTATCCCTCTAGACCTGGAGTGGGGTGCATTTGTTCAGAAATATGATCATGTACTAATTAACCCTGCTTCCCCAAACCGGGATGTTGCGTCAATCACTTTCCCAAACCAACACCATAGCAGCACAAAGCCACAGATTGAAGGTTCTCTTCAGCGCAAGGGGAAGATCCTCGGAAGATACGGTACCGCATACTATGTTCTCACTCCCTCGAAATATCTTCACCAGTTTGAAAACGCTAATGTAATCCCCTCCCCCACCTCCCGCACCTAGCCTTAACATACTAACCCCCCATTTCTCTATAGGAGCACAACACCAAAGAGCCTGAGCCTCAAATGTCTCTCTACCTTCCCGAATGCAAAATCGGTGCCCTGACAGCCGCCCCCGACGCGAAATTCACCTTGTCTGGGAAAGACGCAAATAAGAACCAGAAATTGACCAGGGAACACGATTTTGTCTTCAAAGCCTCCACGCACGAAGAAGCAGCAAAGTGGTGGGACGCCATTAGTAAGGCGAGTGGGGTTAGGACTGCAGAGCTGCCTACCCCGACCCCGGCGGCCTCTAGAGAGAATAGTTTGGCTGTGGGAGCGGCGCCGCCGGCGTATACGGAGAAGGGCAAGGATAGTCTGAAGCTTGATACGCAGGTTGCGGGCCAGGAGACGGGAGTACTAGGTGGGGGGAGCGTGGTGCAGAGCCCAGTTGCGCAGACGCCGGTGAAGTCACCGAAGTAAGAGATGTACTAGGAAGTAAAGTGTGTAAGGGTAACGGATAGTTTTTGATTTTTGTTGAGCGGGTGCTTTTGCTGCAGTGTTTTTTTCCGGTGCAATCTCGGATGAGATCAGTTTGTAATTGGTTTATGAGATGAGGGTTGGCTTTTCTGAATTGTGTGGTATTCTCCATCTACATTGCTGCTGCTTTCAATACAGTATCATATAAAGTGCGTCCTATGTATCGAAGACCGAGTTCAGGGTAACAGCATATACAATCACTCTGCTTAGTCATTCCCTTCCCATACATAGACATGTACTGTACATACACTTGACATTCTGTATGTTGCAGCAATCATCATCCTCCCTTCTGGTTTAGTGCAGTAGCGGGCACTCGAAGAAACACAGCCCCGCGACAGTTAAAAGTGCCCATCTCCATCCCATAATTTACCTCATCAAGTTATTCCGATTTACAAGGCGACCATCCAGGATTAGTTGTTTGGTATGTCACACTATCCGCACACCGCAAACCCCGCACCCAGTTGGTGGTGAGGCAAAGCTGTTGGAGTATCCTCGGTTAACCTGTATGATAGCTGCAAACGCACTTTAGCTGCGATTTATATTCAGCCCAGATCGAAGCATTTAAATCTTTGATTCTCGATATCTCGAGGCAATGTTTGGCGGCTCAGTATGTACCTCCCAGTTCCTTCGCCAGTTCCTATCCTTAGCCACCTCATACTGGAGGATTGCAGGCCTCTGCTTCCATCTCCCTTATGCCTTTAGTCCCCCATCC
>Ga0307514_10006159_pt1 | contig 10523 bp, 11 predicted proteins | sample 16_EM_MG_FD_203088 | JGI IMG/M metagenome (GOLD analysis project Ga0307514, IMG submission 203088) | Populus trichocarpa ectomycorrhiza microbial communities from riparian zone in the Pacific Northwest, United States - 16_EM | ecosystem: Host-associated > Plants > Roots > Unclassified | place... | reverse complement strand
AATTGTTTCTCAGGTATGCTTTCGTTAAAAGATCTTGCAGACACGATAGCAGCAAAGTTGCAGGAACATTTGTTTGTAGGGGCAGAATTGCATGGAAAGAGAAAGAAAGGTGATCTCTGCCCTTGCAAGATATTAAAGGTTTTGGAGGACAGTACTGTTAAAACAAAATATGAGGTAGCATGGCTTGATAGGAATAAAAAAGTTACAGAAACTGCAGTAGTGAACCGAGATGATCTGATATGGAAGAAATCCCCTTTCAGTAGGAACAGTTTGAAGCCTTTTATTCGGAAATCTACACGCCAAAGTTTTCCTTGGGTGCTTCATGATAAACTGGCAGAAAAATATCGAATATCAATGGATCCACCGCAAGATCTAAAAGGCATAGTTTTCATTCAGGATGGAGTAGTTTATAATAAAAGAAAGAAAGATGCAATGGTAAATATACTGTAACATTTGTTTGGTCTTTCGAGTTCATCACATATCATGTTGGCTTATATGCATCATGTCCAGGAGGTAAAAGACTCTGGAAAACTTAAGAAGAAAAAGGTAGAAGCCGAGGAAGCTGAGGCCACCAAGAAAGGTAGGTTAAAAATATAGAAGCAACCTAATTCTTTTTTAAATTTAGTCTGACTTTTATTTATTCTACAATATGCTATTTATATTTTTTAAGCATTTTTTATATATTTTTTGTCTCTTTTATTGAGGGTAGGAAACTTGATTAGAAATCTTGCTGTTAAAATTCCCTTAAGGTCATGCATATCAAATAAATCATCACTTGACCATTTCTTTTATTGCTGTATTTTAACTTTCAGAAGATAATCATCAAAAGGAAGAGCCTATCAAGTATCCAATTGATGATCTTTTGGTGCAGCCTGAAACAGATGATCCAGTCTTTACAGTCCGCCCTTTGCCTTCTAGAGACTTTAATGTTCCGATGGATGGTGTTGGGGATCTTCTAATGGTTTGGGATTTTTTATCCTCCTTTAGTAAGCTGTTGCACTTGTGGCCGTTCTCTCTTGAAGATTTTGAAAATGCCATTTGCCGTAAGGGTAGCAATGTGAATCTCATTGTCGAAACACATTCTTCTCTTATTCGGTTACTAAAAAGTGAGAAAGATGAATGTTTTTCAGCTGTTCAGAAAAGAACCCGAGCATTGAAGGTAAAGTGCAGCAATTCCCTTGCTATTCTGGAAATTATTTCTGTTTAAAACTGGATTTCCTCATTAGCTACAAAATTTTGTTTCTCCTTGCTCTTCTGTGGAGCTTCTCTGTACCACGCCTTCATTGTGCTAGCTGTTGATGACCTCTGTTTTTTTTTTTTTTTTTTTTTGTTTTCTAACAGATAACATTAACTAATTGGACAGACTATCTGTGTGATTTCTTAGAGATCATCAACATCGGTGATTTATCCACTCACATAACAACAATTAAGCGGGGGCACTATGGCCTTCTCGATGCTCAAGTCAAATTAGGAATCTTAAGAGAATTGGTTAATCAAGTCCTTGAAACAGATATCGCAAGGGAGAAGTTGGCTGGGTATGTTGAAGAGCGGCAGGTACTCTTATCAATGAAGAGGGGGGAAGCACTGGAGGAGGGCAGGAAAAAAAGAGAAGAAAAAGAATGGTTGAAGGCCAAGTCTGTTGATAATGGAGCAACGAATGGGCATGGTGTGGATAGCACAGGAAACAATCAACCTGTGTTGTCAAATGGGAATCACATTGGTCAGAACGGGCAGATTGCAAAAAACAAGGGAGAAGCCTTTTCAACCAGACCAAACCATGCATCAAACAGGTTGCAATTTTTTTCATTTTTGCATGTCAGTGCACAAGCTCACACACTTACACATGGAAATGGACACAAGAATAATTGTAAACATGGCTAATGCTTATTACAATTTGGACCGTGACAGTAGGCATTTGGAGATTGAATCAAAGAAAACAGGCAAGAAGAAGAATATGGGCGTGGAAAGCCAAGCAGAAAAGGGGATAGATTTAACCAAAAAAGAAGCATCGCTACTGCTGAGGGATGAAAAAATTGCTGCATCAACATGGAGCATCAAAGAGCGAAGGGTTATTTATCTTTTACTGTCCTTGTCCCTTGTGTATGTCTGCATGTGTTTATGCTTGCTCATATTGCCGTGCTCATTTTTCTTTTTTTGGTTTGACATTGTATGATACCACAGAGAGCATATTTTGAACGTGAGCTAGAGAAACGAATCCTGCACACCAACCCTCTGGGTAAAGACCGAGATTATAACAGGTATTGGTGGTTCAAGCGTGATGGGAGGGTTTTTGTTGAGAGTTCTGACTCCAAGCTTTGGGGCTGTTATTGTTGCAAGGAAGAGGTAGCGGCTCTGAATAACTTTTATCCATCCACTCTTGTTTTCGTTTCTTTTCTCCCATTTGAATGAATCGGACTGGGCACTTTTGAACAGATTGATGCATTGATGGGCTCACTGAACCCCAAGGGTGAGAGAGAGAGGGCTCTTCAAAAGCAGGTGGAGAAATTCTACAGTAGAATTTGGTGAGTGATTGTTGAATGCGGTTAGAAACAATCTTTGTTTTTATCTGGAAAATGGTCCCTAGTGGAAACCTATGATCACTCGTTATTGAATGGTCCAACAGTCCTTGTTGCGGCTCTTCAACTGATTGTCATAGAATATTAGCTGATATTTAGTCACTTGCATAAGAATGGTGCTATATCCAATTTGCAACAGAACAAAAATAGCCGGCGACTTTTCTTTTTGAATTCAAACTCCTGAATTACATGCCATGGAATGAAATAGCTTTTTAGACCCTTTCTGCCAATGTTGTGTAAGGCTTAGGACTTTTTGTTCTTTAATGTTGAAGAAATTAGCTTGCTAACAGCACTGCCATGCAATTTTTTTCTTTCTTCATTTGTGCCTAACCTATAAACTTTTCTTCAATCTTGTTACCAGCTTGGAACTCCAGAAGAGGTCAAAAGATTTGGCTACCAAAATTGCATTGGAGGAAGCTGTGCATAGGAGATCTACACGTGTCCGTGCTCTACCAAGAGAGAATCCTGCTAATGCTTTTCTCAATTATGTTAACAGGTGGAAAGAAGACTGACACAGTTTTACGATTATATTCAAAGGCTCAATCTCTGGTCGAGTTTAGCTTAGCTCCTATACAAATATTTTAAGGTCGGAATGTGGAATATGTGAGAGTAAGAGATTTTTACTATGTTATCGGCAATTCATTATTTTGTTGGTCGGAATCTTGGGGCGATGAGTGAGGTAGGAGTAATGACAGGGACAGGGGCAGTGGCCATCAAGAGAACATGGACGGGAGAGTATTTTTTTTGTCCATTCCCTCTAAACATTTGACAATCTTGTATCGACACTAGCCTCAATTTTTGTAAATGGCATGGTTTACCTTGTTAAGGCAGTTCTTTCTCTATTCATTGTTTTATGCTTTGTATTTAAATATTTTTGTTATTTTCTCTAGGAGTAGTAGTGTACCCTTATTAATTTGTATTTTTCTTTTTTTGGTAATTTACATCTTAATGTCAAAAGCAAGTGGCCATTGACAACTTCTGAGAGTCTCAGACAACTAGCGAACCAGAGAGCAACTAGTCTCAACAGCCTCATGCCATCCATTTCATGATTCTCAGACTTGCGCATATGAAGTTTAGCTTCCATTTGTTCTTAAGATAAAGTTCTAAAATTTCTTTGGGTTTGTAGCCCCTTTTAAGGTGCATCCTAATATCTTCTTGAACCTGTTCAGTTAATTCAAAATCTGAAAATTTCTTTAATATTTCACCCGAAAATCAAGTGTCATTTATTGGACTTATCTCGAATGATCTGTTAAGCGAAACAAATTAAATGAACTATTTAATATTGTTCTACAAAAATTAATTCAAAATACAATTGAATATTTGTATTTTCTTCAGGCTGCCTCCATTAGATTATAGAAATAACGATGGCAAGGGAGGAAGTTCCCATAGGAACAGAGAGCTTGTTCAGGGCTCCTCTCTTTGGTCTTTAGTCTCTATTTAACAGGCGAATTAAGGAGTTCAAATTCAATATCCCAATATTGGTTGCTCTTCAACACAGGTAATCTCTTTAAGTAATTGAAACTAAAAACAGATCTTCCAGGAGATGAGATTGTGGACTTGTTAAAAGAAGACCAAGTTTTCCTTCTATATACTGACGTTTTGCCTATACAGCAACGTTCCCAACTTTCCGAGTTAACTGACCCGTGTGGCAAGCAGTCATGGTCGTACACGTTGCTCCCTTTTGTCATAAGGCAATTTCTAAAACAATGACCATTAACCTGCAAAAGAAAAGATTGAACGAGAGAGAATGAAAACTAGAAAAGTTTGATCTTCTCCTTTAGAAGCAGATCCACTATGGATCTATTATAATGTCCCCCTTCTTTAAAACACCTTGCCCTCAAGGTGAGGGTAAGCCTTCTTAAGCCTCGATTCCTCCACCCACGTTGCATCCTCTTGTCCTTGACCTTATGTAGAATTCAGAGATTTCTATTCTGTTATGTATATTATTCATGCTTTACAACTGGTATATAATACAAGGAAATGAGACACGATCCAAGAATAAAATCTAAACATAAGTTTCTAATAATTGGACAATGAGTTATATATAGAATGTGCAGATATGATGTGCAGATATGACGTTGATACTCCCCCTCAAGTTGGAGCATGGAGATCTGTAATGCCCAACTTGCATGATAATGCTTGGAAGTGTTCTCGTCCTAAAGCTTTGGTGAAGATATCTGCAAGCTGATTGGAGGTTGTTATGTGTCTGGTGGTGATAAGGCCAGATTGTAACTTCTCACGAACAACATGTTAGTCAATTTCTATATGTTTTTTACGCTAGTGGAAAACAGGGTTCTGAGCAATGTGAAGAGTCGCCTGGTTGTCACAGTATAAGAGCATGAGTTTGGAATGGTGAACGTTGAGATCATGAAGGAGTGTTTTAAGCCATGTGAGTTCACAAGTAGTGGAAGTAAGAGCCCGATACTCAACTTCAGCAAAAGAGCGAGAGACAGTCTGTTGCTTCTTAATGAGCCAATAAATAGGACTGGTGCCAAGTTGAATGAAAAAACCTGTGGTGGATCTGCGAGTGAGTGGACAACTAGCCCAGTCTGAATCAGAGTAAGCTGAGACTTGAAGATTGCTGGAAGTAGGAAAGAATAAGCCCTGGCCTGGAGTGAATTTAATATAACGAAGAACGCGGACAACAACATCATAATGTGGCTATCGCGGCTGATGCATAAATTGGCTCAGAATGTTGACTGGAAACACGATGTTAGGACGGGTGATGGTGAGGTAGATGAGACGCCCAACGAGTCATCGAAAAGAGCTTGGATCAGGAAGGAGATCACCATCAACATTATTAAGCTTCAGATTTTGTTCCATGGGAAAAGTAGTGGGACGAGTACCAAGATGGCCACTGTCAGCAAGGATGTCAAGAGCATATTTGCATTGATTCAGGAATATACCAGTGGGAGAATGAGCAACCTCGAGTCCGAGAAAGTATTTTAATTTGCCAAGATCCTTGATGTGAAAGTGATGAGCGAGCATGGTCTTAAAGTTGTTAATGGCAGAGAGATCATTCCTGGTATAAGAATGTCATCAACATAAACCAATATGAAAGTGGAAGATTGACCCTGATAGAGTTTGAAGAGTGAATGATCAGCCTGAGATTGGGTGAAACCCGCAACAAGTAGAATAAAGCATAATTTAAAGAACCAATTGCGAGATGCTTGCTTGAGGCCATATATGGATTTCTGAAGACGACAAACAGGAGTCGCTGTTGGTGTGGAATAACCTGGTGGAGGAGACATAAACTTCCTCATCAAGATTGTCGTATAAGAAGGCATTGTTAACGTCCAACTGGAAAAGATGCCTTTGACGAGCTGCAGCAACTGCAAGAATGCATCTAACAGTAATGAGTTTAGCAACAGAAGCAAAAGTGTCATGATAATCCAAACCTTCTATCTGAGTATATCCCTTAGCCACTAAGCGAGCTTTGTGGCGCTCTATGGATCCATCAGCCCAAAATTTGGTTTTGAACACCCATTTACAGCCAATGAGTTGTTTACCAAGTGGAAGAGGTTGAAGAATCCAAGTATGGTTTGCTTCTAAGGCTTGAATTTCAGCTGTCATGGCATTGTGCCAATGAGGATGGCGCACAACTTGAGAATATGAGGTGGGGTCGGGATGTTGAGATAATGTAGAAAGGAAAGCTAGATGATGGTTAGAAAAATGATGATAAGATAAAAAAGAAAAGAGAAAATGAGCGGTACCTGAGGAACATCGTGGAACTGGAGAAGCCGTGAGGGACTTCGGAAGAGGAGAGCAGATGTAATCATTGAGGTAAGGTGGACGTGTAGGAGCTCGTTTTGGTCGTGAAATGGGATCTTGAGGTGGTAAGGAAGGAGGAGATGGTGATGTGAGTGGTAAGGGAGGAAGGATGGAAGAGGAAGGTGATGATGTCGGTAAACTGGATGAGGAGGGAATATCAGGAATTGGAAACGAAAGGACTGGAGCAGTTGCAGGAGTTGGAGGTATGAGGTGGTAAGGAAAATTATGTTCTTCAAAAGTAACATCACGGGAGATTAAGATCTTGTGATTTTCTAGATCATATACACGATAAGCTTTATGGTTGGCAGGATAACATAAGAAAACATAATGTGAAGCACGAGGAGAGAATTTATCTTGATGTTGACGAGGAGTTTAAGCATAGCATAAGCAACCAAACACTCATAAATGTGTATATGATGGTGGTTTTTTAAAGAGGAGCTCGTAAGGGGACTTATGTTTCAGGCTAGGGGAAGGAGTTTGGTTAATTAAATAAGTAGTTGTGAGAATACATTCTTCCCAGAATGAGATGGGAAGATTAGCTTGAAAACGTAAACATCGGGCCACATTAAGTAGATGGCGATGTTTCCGTTCGACAACACCATTTTATTGAGGTGTATCCACACATGTGCGTTCGTGAAGAATACCATGATCATGAAAAAAAGTTTGGAGTTTATTGGACAAAAATTCTTGACCATTATCAGTGCGCACGAATAATGCAATTAAATTGAGTTTTAACCATGTCAAAAAAATTTGTAAGGCAAGTAAAAGTATCAGATTTCATGTGCATGAGATAGACCCATGTTGTACATGAGAAATCATCCATGATTGTTAAAAAATAATGTGCTCCTAAATGTGATGCAATAGGATAACCACCCCATATATCACAATAAATTCGATTGAAACAAAATGTGCTTTATTTGTATTCAAAGAAAAAGGTAAACGAGTGTGTTTTGCTCTAGCACATATATCACAAGCCAAATGTTGATTAGAAACATGTAAAGTTTTTGGAATACATGAAGTAGAAGGATGACCAAGTCGCTGATGCCAAATAATGGAGTTAAGGATGTTTTGAGAGTGGAAGGCAGAGGCAGAGAAAGGCTTGTAGTGATAAAGTCCATCTCATACTTCACCCGTTCCAATCAGCTTCCTCGTTGATAGGTCCTGAAAAACACAAAAGATAGAAAAAAAATATGGCAACATAATTGAGAGTTGTGGTGAGTTTGCTAATGGACAGTAAATTAAATTTAAAAGAAGGTACATATAGAACATTAGAAAGGGAGATATCAGGTGAAATATGTAATTTACCAGTATGAGTTATAGAAACAACATCACCATTTGGAAGTTTAATGGGACATGGTTGATGAAGAGATTGAACATTATTAAGGGATGACAAATTCGAAGTTATATGATCTGAGGCACCTTGATCAATAATCCATTCATGATTAGAAAAAGAAGCAGAATTGCAAAAAGCAAGATTACCAGCAAAGTTGGCAGAGTTGGTGTTCAAAACCAAATTATTCATTGGTGATAGAAGATCCAAGAGGCGAGAGCATTGGTCACTGGTGAGGTCAGGGATATTAATCTCAGAAGAGGTTGAAGAACTGATGGCATTATTCACTGCCATTGATGAGCCAACATGTCCATTAGATGTTTCACGGTATTAAGGCTTGTTTTTGGGGTAACCATGCAGCTTGTAAGAGTTGGATTTCCATTGACCATCACGATCACAGTAGTCATATTTTGGACGACCACGTCCTCTTCCCTTATTATTAGAACGATGTGCGAGAAGACGAGGACCTACCATGGCAGCAAATTCTGTTGGAATACTGGAGATATGCAGGGGACGTTGTTTCTCTTCTTGATGCATAATTGAATATACTTTGGTGACAGGAGGTCAAGAATCCATAGCCAAAATCTGGTTACGAATTGGAGCATAAGAATCATGTAATCCCATCAAGAACTGAAAAACCCGCTCAATATCTTGCATATGAGTTAATTCTTTTAAGACGCCACAAGTGCATTTTGGTGCAGGAGTGAGCATTGCAAGCTCATCCCAGTAACCTTTGAGTGTAGTGAAATATGCAGGAATGGTCATATAGCCTTGGATGAGGGTAGCAACGTCATGCTTCAATTTGAAAATCCTGGGATTGTTGCTTTGAGAGAAACGATCTTCAAGTTCAAGCCATACATCACGAGGACAGTCATGATAAATTAGACTATTAACAATGGATTTATCAATGAAGTTGAGAATCCATGATAAAACCATGTCGCTACAGCGTTCCCACAATTGAATTTTTGCTGTGGAAGATGTTGGTTTGGAGAGAGTACCATTAACAAAACTCAGTTTGTTTTTAGCATTCAATGCCATTTTCATGGCTCGCTTCCAGGTAGGGTAATTGTCACCATTAATAAGAATGGAGACTAGGATGGAACCTGGGTAATCAGCAGAATGAAGAAAATATGGAGATGATACATCAGGAATTGACGAAGATGTTAAAGAGGAAACTTTCTAAGGTGTGATATTAGACATGGCTACAAGAAGAAGATTTGAGGATGATGAAGAACGTATATAGAGAATGAAGAATGTATATAGAGATATGCAGCAGAATGAAGAACATATGTAGAGAATTGCTCTGATACCATGTAGAACTCAAAGATTTCTATTATGTTCTGTATATTATTCATGCTTTACAACTGGTATATAATACAAGGAAATGAGACACGATCCAAGAATAAAGCCTAAACAATTGCTAACCGAGAATAAAGCCTAAACATAAGTTTCTAATAACTGGACAATGAGTTATATATAAAATGTGCAGATATGGTGTGCAAATATGGCGTTGATATTGACCTTCCCACCTAACCAAAATTTATTTCTTAGTCTTTCGTTTAGATCTCCATTCCCTGCTTCATAAGACTTCAATAGGTTTTGGGTTGAGTTTTCCTTTCAAGCCAAAAAGAGGCAACTTGGGTTCTAGATGTTCCTCTGAACCAATCATCTTTTTCAACAATGATATGTGGAAAGTGGGATGGATTCATGTCTCTTCAAACAACTCCTACTTGACCCAACTTTGATTGAATATAAAATGGACCATAATAACTGAATGCTAACTTTTGATTCCTTCTCTGATGCAAACCCAATTGTTGGTATGATTGGAGCTTGAAATAGAACCAAACTCTCTCTTGTAAGTTTTCCTCCTTTCTTTTTCTAGTAGCCTGAAGTTTCTATCTTGATTGTGCCTTTTGTAGATTTTCCTTGAATTATTTCTAATCTCTCTTTCAAATGTGTATCCACTGCTTCATTATTTGTAATTCCTGGAATGTAGTTTATTAGTCCTGGTGGAGTATAACCATAAACGTCTTAGATGGAGTAGATTTTAGTGATGCGTGGTAATTAATTGATGTAATACCATCACTTGGCCGCCATTGTGAGCCATTTAGACCACTCTTTAGGTTTTCACCTGTTAAACATCAAAGATAACCTCTTAGGGTTTTGTTAATTACAGTTTAAGGGTGGTAAGTTGAAGATAAGTGCAGTTGGATTCATTAAACCCTAAATAACTTATCCTCAATTTTACTAGTAAATATGGGGCCCCTCTCAGTGATAATATTTTTAGCAGTCCATATTGCTTCATGACAAATTATGAGAATAAGTGGGCTATTTTAATGGCACTGTATGGGTATGTTATAGGAATAAAATAGGCATACTTAGACAACTTATAAATAACCACTAAAATTACAAAATAATGATTAGATTTAGGTAAGCCTTCTATAAAATTCATAGGTAAAGGTTGTAGTAGGCTAGTGTTATCTAGTTTAGCTCTTTGATGAATGTCACAATGCTTGGTGTACTTATTTATATCAACATTCGTCCCTGTAAAAAAAAAAATTAATCTCCCTTTGCTTGTTGTAAGGTTCTTTTATTGCATGACAGAGGACTTGAGGGGAAATTCCTTACTTAAAAACATTCTTCCTTTGTATAATAAAAGTCCACCTTCAAAATGATACCTGTGGGAACCAACTGTATCCTCTTCAATCTATTGAAACACTCGTTGAATTTTCTTGTCCTTGGAATAACTATTTTTTAGCTCCTCAATCCAACTAACTAAAGGAGTTGTAATGGTCCACAATTCTCCTTTTTTTCTTCAAACCTTCTGGATACGGCATCTAGTGACA
>Ga0307514_10006158_pt1 | contig 10524 bp, 6 predicted proteins | sample 16_EM_MG_FD_203088 | JGI IMG/M metagenome (GOLD analysis project Ga0307514, IMG submission 203088) | Populus trichocarpa ectomycorrhiza microbial communities from riparian zone in the Pacific Northwest, United States - 16_EM | ecosystem: Host-associated > Plants > Roots > Unclassified | place... | reverse complement strand
GGGAAGATGCATTGTGGAGCTGCAGCTAAGTATACCTTCCTTTGTTGGCTAAAGCCATTAAGTGCCCTAGCAAGATCATCCCAGAACTGGCCTGAACCTGACTCGATGTCAAAATCAACCCCATCTAAGATGGCATCGCCTAGCGGACGTGAGCTGGACTGACCACCAAGGAAGTTATTCCAGATATAGTTTGCAACTTGCCCTGCATCGTCGGCCGATGAAAGGGAGTAGCCGCCTGCACCACCTCCAATGGAAAGCAGCACTTTGATTCCTTGATTTTGACAAGATCTAATGTCATTGCTTATGCCGGTGCAAGTACCGGCGCTGGGGTCACAATGGCCTGCTAGGTTCAGCACTGGAGATTGGCCATTGCCGAAACTAGATAGGAAAGCTACGTTCACAAATTGATAGTTTCCTGTGTTGCAAGTGTCAGCTAAGCTGCCTTCATTGCCATCTTGACCCCAATAGATGGCGATGCCTGCACCATTTGAGGGTTTGCATAAGGAGACAGCTAAGATGGATAGAAGAAGGGTGATAGCTTTTGCTTGATAAGCCATTTTGGATCTCAAGCTTGTTCTGTGTATCAACAATGTGGAGACGGAACATATTTATAGCTTCTGAGGACCATGCGTGTCTAGTTGTCTTCGTAGAAAAGTCTGATCACCGTGGTTTGTGGGCAAGAAATTGTTGCCGTTCTCATTGAAAGTATAGAAGAGTTCTGCATAAAAATAATGTACAAAGTCTAAAGTCTTCTCTTCTTGTTTCGAGGGACCATGGTTATTAAAGATTATACTGGTCCTCTCTATTTATAAATAGGAGGACCATGACGGTTTTGACTTGGCTGTCTAGGCAGATACCATTTAAGTCCCTCAATGAGTTTCCTGGATTCAAAGGGGATTAGGGACTGTTTTTTGGGCAGTCTGAAATCGGTTTTCACTTTGACGATTCCATCAAAAGCAGGCTATGAATTTAATTGTTATTAAGGGTGGTTTTTTTTTTTTTTTGTTCTGGTTTCATTATTTTTTAGTTTTTTTTTGTTTAAAATTAATTTTTTAAATTTTTTTAAACTGTTTTGAACTGCAGATGTCAAAAATAATTTTAAAAAAATAAAAATATATATTATTTTCATATATTTTCGAGCGAAAAATATTTTAAAAAGTAACCATTATTATATTTTCAAACACAACCTAAAATAATCCCAAAAAACTGGTTAAATCTAAGTGACCTGACTAATCAACTTGTGATTTAATTGACCCTATTAAAAACCAAGTGAAACTCAACTGGGTCAACTTCAAAAAACTTTTAAATTTTTTTATCCAAAATAATGATGTTTTATTAAAAAAAACTACAAAAAATGATCAAATAACCCAATAATAGGGCAACCAAAACGCTATTTATCCAAAATTTGTATTTTTTTAGTTTAAAATTAGTTTTTTAAAATATTTTTAAATTATTTTGATGTTAAAATAAATTTTAAAAAATAATAAAATATTATTTTAATGGTAAGTGCTTGAAGGATATTTAAACTTCTTTTGTTCTTCTTTCTTTTATTACCTCCTGTGACAGCACACTTATCAGATGGCAAGTGCCCAGATTGAGAACTAAGAAGCACTAGAGCTGTGTCAGGTATATTTCTAATCTGTTTTATATGAACCTTTTCAACCCTGCTTGCCTTCATCAATTGTCAGTCTACCCTAAACGACAATTTCAGTATAAAAAATTTTCCTTTAGCTCACCAATCCATATGAGTGGAGAATTTATTATAATTTTAAGTTATGTTTTAGGACAATTTGGAATTTATTTTAACATTTTGGATGCAAATACTTTAACAAGCATATACAAACATACTCAAGAAAATTGATTTGATGTTTTTGTTGCAACCGACATCGCAGCGGCCCACAAATAATTCTCTTGAATTATGAAAAAAAAACAGATATCTGGCATCTTGTTCTTTTAAGGGAAAATGCTTTATTTAAGGAGTCGCCACCTAGTATTATGGTTACTCGGAACCCTAACTGGTCAACAAAGATTCTATGGTACGGGACTGTTTACGTAAAAGAGAAGATATTATCATCCCTTAAACGTTCTGCCTGAGATAGACTGCATTGCTCGTTTTGTCTTAAATTGCTAAATGTTTATTAGTTTACGCTATAATAATTTGCTTATAATATTCCTGACTCTGGCGTCAGTGAATATTCAACTACAAATATCTCTAACTCTGGTGTTGGTAAATATTACGTAGCTATAAATAAATTAGATTAATATTTTTTTTATTCCCTACTCTTGCGCCAGTGAATAAATAAATAAGAATAAATTTATTTTTAAGCATGCACATATTTTTTTAATTTTCTAGCTAAATAAAATAAATATAACGAATAAAAATAATATAAATTTAAACCGGTATTTTTATTCCTGACTCTGGCGTCAGTGAATAAACCAATAAATTTACATTATTTTTATTCATGCATACACATTTTTATATATATATTTTTTATTTTTTCTAATAACGAATAAAAATAATATAAATTTAACCGGTATTTTTATTCCTGACTCTGGCGTCAGTGAATAAACCAATAAATTACATTATTTTTATTCATGCATACACGTTTTTTATATATATTTTTTATTTTTGGGCTGGGCCCAGCCAGCCCGGCCCGGCCACTGACCCAAGCCAGTGGCCTGGCTGGGCTAAGCAACACGCGTGCGCTAACGCACGCGTGTTGCTACACTGTGCAAGTGAATTAAAATTCACTTGCACAGTGTTAGTGTCAATTAACTAAAACAAAAGCAAGAGGAAGAAGTCGCGTACCTGCTCTGTTAGAGGCGATGGAGACGATGGCGAAGCTCTGGCTGGAACGCTGGTGGTGACTTTCGTTCGACTGCTTTCCTCTCTCTCCCCGTTGTGCCCACTGTCTTCTTTTGATTTCTCAGTTCTTGAGATGAAGGGGCTTTTGTTTCTGTCTCCTCTGGTTTCGAAATGAAGGACAGCAGACAATGGTGATGCTGGTTGTCAATAATCTTTGGTTCAGTGTCGTTCTTTTTTTATTGCAGGGACTAAGACAATGGCAGGGCTGATCTGCGACTCTCCTCTGCTTTTCTCTCCTTCTCTGTGTATTTTTTTTTCTGGATTTATGCTCTGTTTTCTCTGCTTTTTTCTCTGTTTTTGGGTTGATTTTTCGGTTCCTCTTTTCTGTATTTTTTTTGGGTTCATTTCTCCAGGAACGAAGACCCTCTCCTTTCCTCTGCTTTTCCGCCCCTTTTATAGAGAAGCTTGCCCCTCAACCAGTCCTGCCTTTGCAGGACTGTTATGGAATCCACGAACGAGATCGTGGGCAAGAGATATGGTCCATGATCGGATTTGTTGCAGCAGATTTCCCTGTTGAACCGGCTTCATCCGCGCAAACGTAGGAGACGATGAACAATGCTTCCAAAACAGCGCCGTTGTGTCCTTGGGCATGGCTGTTTTTCAATTTGGTCCCTAAACAGTTTAAACTTAACAATTGGGATCCTAATAAAAAATAATTGATTTCTAATTATGCCCTTGGATTAAATTCAATTGAATCCTTGAGTTATAGTGCCATTTACACAACAGTCCTGGGTGTTTGGACTATTTAATTTGGTCCTTGGACTTTAATTTTCTAGCAATTTTTCCTTGAATAGCTCCAAACTTTGTTAGTTAAGTCCTCAAACTCCAGGCATTGATTTAATTAAAATCAAAGTTTAATTAAGTCCTCAAACTCATTAATTATTCAATTAAACTCTTGATTTCATTAATTAAAATAATCTAAATTTTAATTAAATCAATTCTCCAATTAAGCCATTGATTTAATTAATTAAACTAATCAAGAGTTTAATTAAATCTTTAAACTTCCAATCATGTTGCCCTTAACCCAAATTTTAATTCATTCTTCATTTATTTTATTTTTATTTTCTTTTCCTCATTTTAAAATAAAATAATTAAAATAAAAAGGTCAAAAATTGGGTTATGACAGTTCTCTTGCTTGAAAGATTTCTCTTACTCTCTAAAAGTTTTTAATTGAGAAATAAAAATACTTCAAAAATAAAATTGATATAAAAAATAATTTTAAGGTAAATTGATATTACCCTAATAGTTTATGGTATATTTGAGGTTTGCCAATTTTTTTTATGTACAGCTTAATATTCACATCTAATTAATTTTATGATTTTCTTATATTTGGTATATATTATTAACTAGTAACTTGCTACTATATATGATCATGTTGCTAAGTTATGTCCTCAAGGGGCGTAGCGTGATAACAAAAGGTTTAAGATCTGCACAGCAGGTCTCGAGTTCGATTCAGGACGTGCACCTCTTGTAAGAGCCTGGGACAGCCGAGGTTTTACTCACTCAACTGAGCCCATAAAGTGCGCTTTTCGGGAAGTGGGGTTTCCTCACATCCAAAAAAAAAAAACTGTTGCTAAGTTCATAATCCCTATGGGCATAGGTTGATATGATAGTTAAGGAGATTAACCATGTTCCTTAATTTCTTAAGTTTATATTTTGAGGCCAATAGCTATGAAAATTTATGAATTTCTTTTTAAATACATGAAAATAATATAAAAATGTAATTTTAAAATTACTGGAAGGGATTTTGTCTCAATTGAATCGAAAACTAATCTAAAAATAAGATTACTATTGAATAAATAAATAAAAAAAGTTGTTATTTGTGCTTATATCTGCAGCATATCGCTTAGAAACTTCTAATAAAGAACATAGCATTGCTAAAAAAAAATTATTGCTATTAAAATAATTTGCATCCACTGATTTACATGCATCCATCATCCTGGTTACAAGTCAATTTCCCAGTAGATATTAGCAAGCTTGATGTTTGAATACAAGTGCAAAACTAAAGATAGGAACTAATATTCCTTTTCTTCATTTCTCCTCCCTAGCCCTATAGTATTGTTGCAATATCATACATCATACTTACTACCTGGTCCTGGCATCCTTTTCTTTGCTGCCAAGCTAAGGTGAAATGAGAATTGGGATACACGATAAATAATTTTCAGCTTCAATGCGATTCTGCAGCGTGTAAATGAGACCAGTACTCCTTCACAAGTTGTCCAAAAAGTGAACCTTTCGTCTTCATTAACTTCTCCGGCTCGTCGTACTCGACTAGTTTTCCTGAAATAGAACAAAAACAGCTCAGTGATCCATCTTGGAATTTCTTCTGAGATGTATCTACATGAAGTTGCAGCTACAGTCGTCTCTCGTTCTTAAGTGTTAGGCTGTGTTTTTGTCTTTTTTTTTTTTCAAATGGAAACCAAGGTTTGGCAATAGATCGCCTTGTAGCTCTGGTATTTTGGGGTCACTCCAGAAAAATAAGCCTCTGCTAAGATGTTGGATGGCATGGATGAATGATCAGCTACATGAGATTATCTTGGAGAGGCGACAAATCAGTGCAAATTCGTAAAGTCACGATGTGCAGGATACAAATAAGTGCATTTTTTAGATAAGAATTAAAGAAATGAAACTTACCATCGCTAATGGAAAGTACCATTGTGCAATCCATCACTGTTGGTATCCTGTGAGCTACTGTGATTACAGTGCAATCTGAAAATTCAGTCCGAATAGTCTTTTGCAAAACCAAGTCAGTTGCATTATCAATTGATGCGGTTGCTTCATCAAGCACCAGTACCCTACTCCTCCTCAAAAGGGCACGGCCCAAGCAAAATAATTGTCTCTGCCCCATGCTCCAATTCGATCCATCTTCCACAACTGTGTAGCAGGTTGTTAATCATTCTCTGACTATTACAATCGAAAGCATACACTCATTATTTTCCATGTAGGGGAAGAAAGCATACCTAAAGAGTCTAGACCCTGCTCTTTCTCCTGTACAGCCTCTCGAAGCTGACACTTTCCGAGAACCTTGAAAATAAGGAACAAAGTTTCAAGTTAGAAAGCATGAAGGTAGAAAACAACGATTCAGCTGGTTTATAGACAATGATTACTAGATTAAAATGTCAAATGAACTGGAAAAGTTACCTCCCATATTTCTTGGTCAGTATGCTGGGATAAGGGGTCCAAATTGTATCTCACAGTCCCGTTAAAGAGAGTAGGATCTTGAGGTATTATTCCGAGTCGTGACCGCAGATCATGAAGTCCAATCTTAGAGATGTCAATTCCATCTACGATGATCTTTCCTCCAGCTGGTTCTACAAGTCGAAATAGAGCACCTATAAGTGTAGTCTTCCCACTGCCGGTTCGACCAACAATTCCAATCTTGTGCCCTCCTTCAAATGTGCAGCTGATTCCTTGAAGAACTAGTGGTGCGTTAGGCCTGTATCTAATCTGTTTGATACTAAACTATTTCAGTCTGCTAGCTTTCACCAATTGTCTCATTAAACACCAATAAATCATAGGAGTAAGACTAACCTGCAAATCACAAATATCGACTTTACCCTTTTCCGGCCAATTCGATGGAGGTCGGTTATCTTTAATCACCTCAGGGGCTTCACTTGGTATGTGCATGTATTGATTAAGCCTTTCAACAGAAATGATGTAATTTGCTAATGTGCACTGATTTTGAATCGAAAACACCAGCGACATATTTAATGAAAGTCCATAAGAAAGTGCCATTCCAATAAATCCTACAGTAATGGAAGTGAGTATTACAACGAGTCAGAATTGGGAAGCTCGTAATATTATGTGTTCAAAAAAAGTTGAAGAAAAGAAAGCATAAATGCTCACCAGAGTTAAAAGTTCCAGGAGGTAGTAAAACCATACAGAGTGCTGCAGAGGCAAGAACAGTTGCACTAAATATTTCAAGCCGTTGAATCAACCACTCATTTGCAGCAAAATTGTGGAAGAAAGGACTAGCATTTATGTCAATGAGGTTAAGGGTTTTTGCGAAGAAACGTTCTTCCTCCTCAAAGGCCCTTATTGTCATGGCTCCTGCTACAGATTCAGCCAGATGATTTGACACTAAAGACTTGGTTGTGCCATTGATCCGCATCAATTCCTTAGCAGAGGCAAAGTAATATGCCTGCAGATAAGAATGAGATAATCCTTAAATCCACTTTATAAATGTAAAATCATCTTCAATAGTAGTGGTCCTCAAAAGAAAGAGATCATAACAGCATACTGCCACTTCCAGCCATATAATCAATTTATGCATTATATTTGAGCAGTTCACCTTTGTTAGACTAACTGAGGCGTCCATTCTTGTAGAAGTTATGCCAATACTACTGTAATCTTTAGATTTGTTCTCAGCTTGAAAGCAAGATTTCCCTCATGAATTTCTACATTATACATGCCTTGATTTGTTAAATTGTTTACCTATCATGTAAACAGTACTAATACAATTGAAAGCTCATGTGATAAATTGTACACGATGATTACTTGTGTTACATTGCATTGATTCTTCACAGGTAGTAAGAAAGTTGTTCTAAAAAATCATTGGGATGATAACCAGTTTCAGAAGAATAACAAACTCCAGGCAGTTTGGTCAATTTGAAGCTCACTGCAAGAAAACTTTTAGCCTTTTTTTTAAGCCTACAATCTACATTCCTACATGTGGCAATTTAAGACATTAAATATCAAATTATTCTATAAAAAATGATTAGTTACGTTTCATTGCATTGAACTTATTACATGGTCACAAGTTGCAAGGAATTTTTTTTTTAATGTAGAGGAGACGGTATCCTGTGGTTTCAGAAAAACCACACTCCAGACAATTTGGGTGAATTGAACAGCTCATTGTAAGAATTGTTTTTAGCCTTTTTTTATAATTATTATTCTTGAAGCCTCAAGTCTGCTTTCCTGATTATTTAGATTGGGCCATTGCCAAGCTTCTCACAATTCCAAAGCACTCATGTAAGAGGATAACATAATTACCTGTAAGCGAATAGCCAAATAAACCATTGGTATGGAGACAAACAGGACTTGCCAGGTCACAACAGCCAGTACTCCCAGGTTACTATAAGCATTTGTGGTTGCACCAACGGCAAAGATCAAAGTGAATGGAACATCAAGATCGACAATGCTCAAATCTGACGTGACCTATGAGACATAAAATAAAAACAGTTCCAGATCAACAGTTACACATCATTCCTCATGAAGGAAACAACATTTTCTGGGTGAGATGCTTACCCGACTCAGTATTCTTCCAAGAGGTGTGGAGTCATAGAAAGACATGGGTGCACGAAAAAGAGAATTTAGTAACTGGGAAAATAATGACTTCGATGATTGAAGACCCAAAACAACTATAGAGATTGATCTACATAGCAAGAAAAGTGTTGAGGTAACTCCAATACACAGATAGACCATAATTAAACGCAATGTGCTGACATGAGGATCATCAACATTAGCTGCCATCCAAGAGTTCTGTGTTATCTGACCAATGACAAACAACAGGTGACTGAAAGCAGCGATGGAGAAGTACAAGTATCCTTTGTTTTGATTTAGATACTGCACATAAGGCTTAAACCCTGTGTCTCCGACTTCCTTTTCTTCCTGCTTAATCAGTTGATCTGCTTGAGAGGTTTTAATCTGACCCTCTACATAACTCTTCTTGATCTCCCTAACAGATGATCCCTGTCTCTGCGGAGCATCAACCTCGGTATGCCTTTCAGAACCAGCTGTTTCTTTGTGTGCATTGACAAGGTCTAGAAATTCTTGGCTTGACGACAATAACTGATGATAAGGAGCGGCTTGTAGGATTTCTCCATCCGACATCAACTGTTTACAAAGATAAGTTGTCTTAAGGTAATTCTTTTGTGAAAGCTTTAACAAACAAATTTTATGGAAAAATTGCATTGACATGAAAATGAAGTTTAATCAGCCATAGAATTGTAGCAAGTAACTAATTATTTCCTACCAGTGATTGAATCAAAGGATACTAACCATAACAGAGTCAAATGCTGGCAGGAAATCAACTTGATGAGTCACAAGCAAGACTATTTTCCTTGAAAGTGCTCCCATGATATATTCCTGTAAAGAATCAAGTTAGAATTGAGGGAAGGCTAGCAACTAAAAGTGGAGACAGAGGTTTCTATCAGGAAAATTTGATTACATTGAATAAACTTGTAGCTGTGTGTGCATCCACAGCGCTGAATGGATCATCCAAGAGATATATATCTGCATTCTGATAGAGAGCCCGGGCAAGTTGAATTCGCTGTTTTTGACCACCACTCAAATTGACTCCTCTTTCACCTATTTCAGTAAGATCACCATAAGGAAGCAACTCAAGGTCCTTTACCAAAGAGCATCGCTCAAGTGTGTCATGGTATCGTTGCCTATCCATTTCCGAACCGAATAAAATGTTCTCTTGTATCGATCCCGTCTGGATCCAAGCTGTTTGCGAAACATAGGCAATCCTACCACAAACCTGTATCTGCAGGTCATAACCAAAAAAAGGCTTACTTATGAAATAGGAAATAAAATTTACATTAAGGCACATTTGTTCTTAAGAAACTCCAAAAAGTTAAGGACTGAAAGAGCATGGCAAGATACATTTAAGAAGATTAAACTGGAAGTTCTAAAAGGATACACTCACAGTTCCCTGTGTATGTGGAACTTCTCCAAGAATTGCTGCTAAAAGGGTTGACTTGCCAGAGCCAACTTCTCCACATATGGCCACCTTTTCACCAGGCCGAATTCCAAAACTCACATTTCTCAATGTAGGCTTTGAAGAATTCTCTTCCCATGAAAAATTAGCTGACTTGATTAAAACAGCATGGTCCACACTCCCCATGTTGCGCTTGTGCCGAACATTTCCATTCTGCAACTCTGGCGCTTCAAGAAACTTCACAATACGTGCAAAAGCTACCTTTGCTTGAATAACCACTCCAATAACATCAGGGATTGATCTAATTGGGTCTTGAACAAGACGCAAAGTCGCCACAAAAGTGAAAACATTATTAGCATGCAGAGGAATTTTCAGGAAATAGCATGCTCCAAAGGTAGCAGTAGAGACCAAAACAGGAGAAGACCAGAAGAGAAAACCATTATATGCTTTGCGCGTTTGCACTGCTGACAACCATTTATACTCTACATTTCTCAAATTTTCTATGGCATTCTTAAAATGCGTTTCCCAAGCATATAATTTCAATACCTTCATGTTAACCAGAGCCTCATTACAAGCCTTCAATCTCGCATCTTGTGCCACCATAAGCTTAGACTGAAACTTATGCTGTAACTTTGCAAGTGGAGTGTTGCATAGCACAGTAATTATTATAACCACTAAGGCAGCAAGTGTTGCTAGCCCCACTGCACGGAAAAGAATTGCAAGAGAGAGACAAAGCTGAAAGCTTGTTGTCCATGTCTGATGAAACCAGAAGGGAAACTCGCCTATCCTGTAAGCATCCACAGTAACATAGTTCATGATCTCACCACCCGAGTGCATCAACCTACCAACATTGGATAACCTCTGTTGCTTCTTATATATTGCAGCCGTGAGCAAGGACCTGACTTTCAAACCAACAAGCCTGCTCCTAAAATACCATTGCCTTTGTGATAAGGACTCTAAGCTCTTTGAAAAGAAGAGCGTCAGAACCAGTACA
>Ga0307514_10006156_pt1 | contig 10526 bp, 4 predicted proteins | sample 16_EM_MG_FD_203088 | JGI IMG/M metagenome (GOLD analysis project Ga0307514, IMG submission 203088) | Populus trichocarpa ectomycorrhiza microbial communities from riparian zone in the Pacific Northwest, United States - 16_EM | ecosystem: Host-associated > Plants > Roots > Unclassified | place... | reverse complement strand
ATATATATATATATATATATATATATATTGTACAATAACATTTTTATGAAGAATATTCATGATTCTTGCAAGCTGGCAAATAAATTCTCACTACATGTATTTATTAGTGGTTCTTAAAAAACAATACTGATAATACTTGCAAGTTTACAAATAAATTTTATACATAAATCTTTAAAAGCAAGAAAGTATGTACTTGAAATGTGAATTAGAATGTTTTAAATTTGACACTATCATGATTGCAAAAGGTGTCAATAATTTTAAAATATTCCAATAATTTGAATAATCAAGTCATGTATTTATCTTTTTTTTTAATAATTTAATAAGTGTTAATTTTATCGATAACTCAGGTAATCCGGATCAACATGCTATTTAATTTTCATGGTGGATAAACTATAATTAGCAATTAAATTCTAAGTAGAGGTAGATAAAAGCCTTGCAAATCAATTATAATTATCTACTAGTATTTTTTTCTCGAGCAACATAATCAATAAAGATATAGATATCAATATATTTGGTTTCAACAAATCTCTTTCTAATATTCCATTGCATCCCCTCTAGAATTAACTTGATACATTCCTACTCTGTTATAACTATGGTTTTGTTGTTTTCTAGAGTTCTAAAGTGAAGTGCACAACTTTCTATGGATTCTCCCAGGTGTTGAAAAATCTTGGTCAAGTTAGTTAGTGTTACCTCTAGTTCTATTTTGTAAAAGTGATCATGAAAATGAGTCTCTATAAACTATTAATGGAATTGGATTACAATAAAGAGAAGCAATGGAAGGCATTTTGATCAATAAAAAACCAAATAACATTAGTTTTATTAAGGGATTGGCAACACCATCACCTAATTAATAAGTGAATTTGATGATATGTTCCCTTGTTGACTCATTATCTTTCCAAGAGATCTATTTGAAATAAATAATGTTAATTTCTCTAGGAATTGGATGGAGTCGATCAACCTATTCAGGGTATGAATTTGGGTTGATTATTTTTGATTCGGTTCGGTTTGGTTTTCACTTGAAAAAAATAACCAAACCAAAATTATTATTTTTTAAAATTCAAAACCAAAACTAAATCGAAACCGATTCAAATCGATCGATTTCGGTTCGGTTCAGTTCAGTTTATGTTGTTCAAAAACTGGTAAAACCAAGAAGAAACTTATAACTATAAGCCTAGGAGAAGTTCATATCAAATCGAAGTCTATAGATCGAATCATCAGTTTCCAGACGTGTAAAACAATACTTTATCCAATTTTTCCAACAAAGTGATCGAGATCAATACCACTTACAATTATTCACTCCTCTTTAGAACCTTATGATTTTTACAGTCCGTATGAACAAAAGCAAAATATATATATACAACCATGAAGAAAAGAAAAAAATGGCAGGAAAAACAAAATTCAGGAACTTATTCCAGTTTACATGGTCTAAGACCTGATTGAATTCTATTTAACATACAAGCAAAATCAGAGTTACAAATTACAACATGGAAAAAGGAAAAAAAAAAACCCAAAATACCCCACAAAGTGTCAAGGAAAATAGAAGCTGAAAATCGGTTGAAACTGAAAGGAAAACAGATCTGCTCAGCCAACTACTTTAAAAGCAAAAGGAAGTACCCTGAGATCAACTCAACAACGATCTTTTAGGTTAAGAGAGAGAAGAGAGCATGGAGCAGAAGATAAGATATATGGATGGATTTGAGAGAGATGAGAGGTTGAGAGAAAAGGGGGCTAAGGGGGCTACTTTGGTTTAGGTTAGGGTTAGATTATTTATACTCTCTTTTATTTGTTCAAAGTGCTGGTTGAACTGGTTCGGTTCAATCGATTTCAAGCATTTGAAACCAAAATCAAACCGAACTAGATTTTTTTTATGATTTTCTAATCGGTTAATTTTTTTTCTTGATTCAGTTTTCTAGATTAATTTTTTTTTGTTATCTCGGTTTAATTGGTTTTTAGGTTTTTTGCTCACCCCTAGTATGAATGATGGTATGCAAGTCTTGTTGTACACTTGATTTCTAGATCCATCTCTCGTAAGTGTTACACTGGTTCAATCTTATCAAAAAAAATTTTGGTTTATATCCAACAATGGGTTCTTAAGGTACATAAGGATTGATATTGCCTTGCTTAAAGGTAGCTTATAGGGTATTGTATTACCTAAGCACAAGTTAAATTGTCTACCAGTAAGGCTATTGGGCAATGTAATTGGCCTGAGGCTACTTGTACACCTGTATAGTAGCTGACAACTTTTGTGGGATCATGCTCAAATTTTGTTAGGGTTGCAACTATATTTGCTATGCAAATAGGTGATACCATGGATGTAGTTAAGAACTTCCATATGTTTTTATTAAAGAGTTTGCTGTTGAAAAATAACCTTATACTTATCCATTAGGTGTTTACATGAGAGATCAATTTTATCTCATATTCTAAATCTAATTGAGTTGATCGTGTTGGTTTTCTCAAAACACAGACACGCAGAAAAAAATTAAATTTAAAAATTCTCAATAGTCTCAAGATCTCATTAGACAGATCTAGAGTTATTTAAGGTTTATACAAAGATTACCTGAAGATAAGATGTTCTTTTTGGATTTAAATAATTGCTTCAAGGTTGGGTTATCGCAAATTACATGTCTTTTAAATGTCCGGTCTCTAACAGTAATTCACACAAACCACTAGTGATAAGTCTTCTAAATCTTTTAGGAGAGAGGTATTATTATACCTTTGAGTGCTATCTCTTTTCTTTTGTGTTTTTTAGATATTCTATATTGTACTACATACTATTTACTATATAGAAAATAAGAGATATAACATTCTATTTATAGAAAAATCTGAAAACACTATAAATAGCAAAATATTAATTTGCCGCCTGAATAATATCACATATATTATTTTAGGATAATTTTTAAAAATTTATTAAATCAAATCCTTACATGATTTTTTCAAGGTCTAGAATTGTAATTCCTTGTATAAATTAAATTATAATCCTTCATTTTTAAAATTTATTTACAATCAGGTCACACTTGATTAATCATCCCAGTTTAATTTTTAACTAACGGTTCTTATGTGTGTGACCCATTAAGTTCCTTAATAGGTTGACTTAAATATAAATCGCAATCCTAAATAAAATAAAATAAAATAATTTATTATCGATTCAATAATTAATTGATTTATATTTGAATATCAAATATAATTTCTTGCAACCTCCTTAAATTTTAGAAAAGTCATAAATAATTTGACTTAACCTTTTAATGATCAATTTCTTACTGTAATTATTATCTCTTTATCAACAATGAATGTTATAGCATAAAGTGTGTCTATTTTATCAAATCATGTTTATTCTCAACATCATAGTCATTGATTATTTGAATAAGATTTGAAAATCTTTTCAATTATCATTCCACCTTGCGCAATGATTTATAATCAATACTATTTGAGAATAGATAGAACATTTTTCTTAATTCATCTAGGGTGATGAATCTTATATTAATTACTTAAATGTCTTCATCTTGTTCATGTTATACTCAATATCTATCTGTTTGTTACCTTTGATTAGGACAACATATAACATGATTAAAATATAACATTTTCTATATAAATTAACTTAGTGATTTCAAGTTTAAGCATCACTTACACAACCATCACATGAGCCTTTTCATAGATATAAATGATCTCTTTATATGAAATTCTCATGCGGGTTAGTTTAATGTACATATGATATGACAAGAACCTACATATTAGTTTTAGGTATACTTCATATCTTAGCTTATGAGAATAATTGTTTCATTTTACAAAAGAAAATAACATAATATGTACAAGTCCCAATGACTCTAATTAATGTTTAGTCTTAATAGAACATTAATCAGGAACATTTAGGAACAATGTTTTGATTCAATATAAATCTCTTAATTATAAAAACTTTATAATTTCCTTTGCAAAGCATTTTTATTTCTAGAACTTTATCTTTACTTTAGATTTATTAATTAAATATTAGATTTATAAATCAAATATTTGATGAATGTTAAAGATAAATTAGTCTTTATTAATAATTAAATAAGTTTACATTGAACAAATTCAATGTTATAGGGCATATATACTAACAGGTCAACCATGACCTGCATGGTTTTATTAACTACTAAAGTGTTATTGTGGCGCATCATATTTGTTGTGTTTTCAATCTCCAATTAGATGGCTTTTAAATCAATATTAGATAAGTTTATTTGCTGATAAAAAAAAATCCTTCAAGAGTAGTTGTTGGTGGCTAACTAGAGTTTGGTGAGTGCTTGTAACAAACCAAATTATTAGAGTCTAAACAATCCAAAAATTATAAACAATAAAGCATTTTATCTCAAATTTCACAACATTATAACAATTTGTCCAAAAAATAATTTGAGATTAGGTCGAAAAGTGTTTACTAGAGTTGTAAGTGGTTGTTGGAGCTGTTGTAATTCATAGTGGCTGAGGAAGAATAAGAGAAGGCAACATGGGAAACGGAGGAAGAGAAGATGTTGGTCGTGGTTATGGTTTGGGCCGAGATGGGTGGTTGAGGGTCATAGTTGTGTGTGTTTTTTAGGAAGAGAAATCACGATTGATGATGGAACTAAAGAAAAGGCTGCGGTCTATAACTAGGTATAATAGTCGGTGATGCTGAACTTGTATGATTGATGGTACGTGGCTGGGTTACGGTAAAGAGAAGCTAGCATTGTGGTCACTAATGTAGGGACTATTGGTGGGGAGGAGAGATTGAACTCTCGACTGAGGTGGTGGTTCTTTGGTTTTGATGGTTGGTATAGTGGAGCTCAAGAAAATTTTTGGGGAAGATGGTTGTTTTTTGGCTTGTGCTTAAAGGTGACATTATTCATCTCGACTGAAAATGGAGGAGTTGTTGAGTGGTGAGCTTTAATAGTGAAGAAGAGGGGTTGTGTTGATATTGTGGAGAGAATGAGAGAAAGTTGAGGGAGGATGCTGGAAAATGAGAAGAAAATGGGCCTTTGTGGGGAGCTGAGATTGTGAGATGATTGACGTGGATTTGGGGAGGGGAAAATATGCTATTGTGCTAGTGGCTATTGAGCTTATTTTTTTATGTTGGTTATTGCTGGAGAGAAGGTATGACAGTGGTTGGCGACTGGGTTTAGAAATAATAGGTCTAGGGTTTTTTATGTATTATTTTTGGGAGAGTATGTGAGTTGGAGAGAGTAATTTTTTTTGTATTTTCTTTTAGTTTTTTTTATTTATTAATGGCCTCCCTAAAATTCCTCCTTTTCTTGTGTGTGGTACAACCACTTATTTATAGGCAAAATAATTTATCATTTTCTCCCCAATTGTTTGGTCTTCAAGTAACTAAAAAAATTCACTTTAGTCCCTTATTTTTTTTCCTTTGCATTTTTGGTTTCCTTATCCAAATATTTTTTGTTTTTGTTTTTTTTTATTGTAATATTTTTTAAAAAAGACAACTTCAACTCAATAAAATTGATTAATAATTTTGAAATGAGTGCGTTAAAAATCAAATGCGTCAAAAGTAAATTTTTTAATTTTTAATTTTTTTGAAAAGACGCTACAAATGCTAAAAAAAACAACGCAAACACATAATGTATATATTTGTTGTTATTTTGATACTTTTTGGATATTTTTTAAACAAGAAAGAAAAAAAGAGTAAAAAATCAAGTTATGACACCTATCATTCATACCCGCTGAAGGTGCTCTCTAATAATATGTACAACCCCAAGTGACACTGTACCGTCTTGCGGCTTTACCGTCCCATGATAACTTACCGCCACCCAATGTCCTTTTTTGTTCTTCGAGTGGGATGACGTTTCTTTGAAAGTCGCTTATATAGGCCCATTTGGCTTATTGGCAAAGTTAAAGAACCAACGGAAAGAAAGGCCCCCTTTCAACGCTTTTAATCAGGGTGCGACATTGCCTAAAAACCTTGACTATGGGTTCCTCATCCAACATTTTTAGGAATTTATTGAATGCAGATAGAATGGTCCACCCAATAGGGTGGAGCTGAGTTGGACTCTGATTGTAATATGTGAACACTTCCTTTATAAAACCTTGTAAAGGAAACGAGTACCCAAACTCATACATGCAAATGAGAGTTATAAAAAAAAATATTTCCTCCACTGTGCTTATTGGTGACCTTCGAAACACGGTCACCATGTTTTGGTAACAAGACCACATAATCTCCTGGTTGTTGGAGATTGGCCTCATCCATTTGGTTTAGAGTTACCAAGCTCTGAACATTAGTAGTGGGAGTCTTGGGCACACGTTCTTTCCCTTTAAGGCTTGCAACCTCTTGAGGACTTCTGTCTTCCATCCTTCTAGAGGGGGAAGGTGGAGAAGCATCGATTCTAGACCGTGGGCCAATCCTAATGGCCAATGATCTCTGGCGAGCACTGTTATTTTCTAACATTAAGGTAAAATCCCCCTTAGGGGATACTTCCTTCTTCTTTTTTTCTAGAAGTCATTCTGAATATTTTAAAGAAAAATAGAAAAACCAAAACAAAAATCATACAAGAAAAGAAGAAGATGGAGATTTGGTTTACCTAAACAAGAAAAATTCATATATGATAAAAATATCTTGTTCGTGTCTTGAACCTTCTAAGTTAAGGAAACAGAGAAATTTTTTAGTAGAAGTAAAAATCATAATTTAAAGTGAATGAAGGTTTTTATATACGAGCAACCCTCCTTCTCCGACAATAAATAAAGGACAGATAACATCTCATCATAACTATAGAAAGGTTAAAAGCCAGTAAACATTCATTGCACACCATCAAGTGATATTCCTAAGATGTTAGCTTCCTCTTCCCTTTTAAATCATTTCAAATCACCAAGGCTTAAATGTCTCTTCCCAAAGGAAGACAAGATGTATCCTGACTTATAGTCTCTCAAAACACCTTTTAAGCCTTTATGTGTGATACACATTAAAGGCTTGGAGGGCAACTGATAAGGTAATTATTTTTTATGTATCTTTTTTAGACTTGAAAAAGTCTATAACAAGGTGGGTTTGACGATATGCAAGACCACAAGACCCCCAAATAATTGGGTTCAGTAATCAACTGAATGCAATGTAAATTGGGTTTGATGACGTATTACATCCAAAACAATATAGGCCTGGCGAAATGACAAACCCAATACATTGGAGTTTAGCAATCTACTAAACCCAAAAGAACATGGGTCTAACGTTATGATAAACCCAAAACACTTGGGTTCAATGATTAGTCAAACCCAATAAAACATGTGCTTGACAAAATGTCAGACCCAACATACTTGGGTTCAACTATCAGTTGAACCCAAGGAAACATAGGTTTGGCGAGATGTCGGACCCATCATACTTGGGTTCAACTGTTAGTTGCCAAGAAAACATGGGTCTGGTAAGATATTAGACCCAACATACTTGGGTTCAATCGTTAGTTGAACCCAATGAAATATGGATCTGATAAAATGTCAAATCCAATATTCTTGGGTTCATCAATCAACTAAACTCAAGGCAATATACCAAGTCCTAGATGAATACCTAGACTGAAAGTGTTATGAGTTTGATAAACTGTCATGTCTTTTAACCTAGGTTGAGTTACATCTCAAGTCTTGAGTATCTAAGACTAAGGAATCCTACTTTTAGAACAATTACATAAATTATTTATATATGAGGTAATGATCTCCTTACACTTATAGATGTACAAAAGATATCTTAAGGGACATACCACACTTACTATCTTAATAATAATATGTAAATGATATTTGTTTCTTATTAATGCCACCGAGAGCAAGGGTTTTTAAGTCCTTACCTTTTCTAAAAACGATAAAGTTCAAGGGGTATAAATACTCGTTGAACCATCTAAGTAAGAGGTTCAAAACCTTATTATTTCTTAATAGCTTGCATATATTTTAGAGTATTAACTACTCTAAAATACAAAAACAAACATCACTTGTTCTTAGAATTTAAGGTTTTTTAAAGTTATTTGTTGTTTTTCTTATAAAGTTATTGATTTTATTATTGAAGGATCTTTAAGTCTTTTTTATTTAGATTGTTTTTATAGGTATTTAAAATTTTTACCATTAATTTGGTGTTTTCTAAACTTAAAAGAAAAAAACTATATCTAACATCTTTATTAACCATTATCCATGAAGAATTGAATAACTTAAAACGCCGAAATAAATTAAGTTGCTACTTTCAAAATCTCAAAAATTACACACTCGTTGCCCAGATGGCCAAAACATCGTTGTTTGGCCTCATATCTTCTACTTAAAATGCTAATTATTAAAGGAAAAAAAAAAGAAAAAAAAATCTCAACCGTCCAAATTAATCAAATTTTTTTCTTGGAGTCAATTATAACTTTCAAACTTGTCCCTCAACTTTTTGACACGAATAATATACCCCAAAACGATTGTGATTTTTATTTCTTCATTTCTTTTCTTCAAGCAATGAACCAGAGCTTTCACTATAGTGTAAACCACTCACACAATTTCTGAAACATATTGCATAAACTCATCATCGTTTTCAAGACCAGTCATTGTGTCAGGTGACAAAACAACCTCAAGATCAACGCTCCCATTTCCATCTCTCCCAGGAAAAGCTGATATCTTCCCATCAAATTTATTGGCCCTACCACTCCTCACAGCCAAAGGTCGGCCCCACCCAAAATCGTTATCATACATAGGGAATCTTGGAGAACTTCCCATGGTGATTGATGCACCATCAAGATTCCCCAACGGAAATAACCGCGGCTCCTTTTCCCAATTTGCTATACCTTTCCGCACCGTACCATCAACATGGGCGACGACGTTTTTGTGCAGCAAATCAGCTCCAAAGCTCAGATCCTTAGATAAAAGCTTTCCAGCCAAAGCAACGGTTGGGATGCTCTGAATCGCGTTGCCAAAGTAATACGGGTCCAACCGCGGCTCCAGCCGGTGGCGGCAATTCACAGCCATACGAAACGTCGTCATTTTGGAGGGCGATAATTTCCTCGCACGTGTCACGGATCTCCACAGCTGCGCGCAAAGGGACTGAAACGATGAAATCTCTGCCGTTTCGTTGTTCTTTAAGAAAAGTGGATCTACTTCGCCGTTACTTAAACCGTTATTCCCGTTACTTTCTCCGTTAACGATTTTCCAACTGTCGTTACTTTGCTTTCCGAAAATCTCTGCCGAATTGGACCTAAAATTACTGTTGTTAGCTCTCAACTTGAGCTTGAGAATTGCATCTCTGCTAAAATGGAAAATTCTCTCCCGCAATGGCTCGTCGCCAGAAAATGTCACCTTAGGTCCACCGGGGGGGAATTTAAGCACCGCCGGTGAGTTAAGCATGGTGTTGCGGGAAAAGTCTGGAGATTTAGAGATTTTTTTAGATCCTTTGCAGATTTCAGCGAAGGTATTGAAGAAGTTCCAGAATGAAGTGCCATCAGTGACAGCATGATTTACAGTGCACCCAATGAATATGCCGTCTTTCAGTTCAGTGACCTGAACTGCCACCAGAGGTTTAGAATGACCCGAATAACTAAGGGTCTTGTCCATTGCGAAGAACCCTTTGAAGCATTCAGGGACGTGGGTTGGAGAAAGAATGGTGTGGATGGAGAGGTGTCTTGCTTTGGCTTGGATGAAATCAACGCCTGCATCGTTGCATACAATATGGACATGGCCAGTAGGGTCAGTTTGGAGGCGGCCAGCAAGAGCAGGGAAGTGAGAAAGAGCGACGGAGAGGGAGTGTTTGAGGAATGTGATGAGGTCATTAATGGAGTATGGTGGATACGTGAGGAGGACACCCTTCTGGATGTATTGACAAGAGAGCATGGGGAGGTCTGAGACTGAGAGCTTTAGGGCTTTGATGGTTGAGGATTTTTGGTCTGGGTAGATAGTACATCTTGAGACGATAGTGGTATTGGAAGAAGAAGGCATTTTCTTCCTTTTTCCTTTTAAGGTTAATGATAGTGGACTGGACAGCTGAGTAGTGTGCGTGAGAGTATGAATGTGAGGAGATGTGGAGGGGTTTATATAGGGAGAGTGTAGGAGGAAGGATTCATGAACTTGAGGGTAGTTTCGTGGTGGTTGTTAATACGCTTGCTTCACCGCATATCCATTTGTTTATGGCCTTTTTATCAACAGGAGGTGTATGGGTGAGTGAGAGGAAAGAGAGGAGACATGGTGGGGCATGTGTTGGATGAGTACAAGAAGGCTTGCTATTTAAGAGGTTCAAAATTACTACCGAATTTGAAGTAAACTATATACATAATATCAATAAAAAAAAAAACTCACTATTATCACATTTAGTGGTTTGGCAATATGTTGATACTTAATTAAAAACATCATTTTTGTAACAATTGCCTTTTAAACCTCGACAACAAAACTGTATAGATCAAGTAAAATAACTAGGACAAATGACCTATTTTTAATCTGATTATAGAATTAAATATGTTATTCTTGATATGGATATATAGACTTCGCAATAGAAATAAAAATGAGATTCAATTTCAAGTGATGAAGTTAGTGAAAATTTCAAACAAGAATGGGCTTTCCAGGTTGTGTTTTGGATTATAGCG
>Ga0307514_10006155_pt1 | contig 10528 bp, 1 predicted proteins | sample 16_EM_MG_FD_203088 | JGI IMG/M metagenome (GOLD analysis project Ga0307514, IMG submission 203088) | Populus trichocarpa ectomycorrhiza microbial communities from riparian zone in the Pacific Northwest, United States - 16_EM | ecosystem: Host-associated > Plants > Roots > Unclassified | place... | reverse complement strand
CTTTTCAAATTTGAAGCAAATAAGTTCATAGTTTTATGTGGTGTCTCAATTCCATCTTAAAGTTTAATTGTTTTATATCAACCACTATTGTAAAAATCTGGTGACTTAATCTCGATCCGGTTAATCGGGGGTTCGGATTAATCTAGATTAAAAAAAATTTAAATAATTCGATAAAAAATTAGGTTAACTCACAATTCAAATTAAACCAATAAAATTTGATCGATTAATCTATTTATTTTTTAAAAAAATTACAAAACAAAGTTATTTTAATTTATTTATTAAAAATAAATAAATAAAAGGGTTAACTCTACTATGGGTATTATTTCAGGTTAACCCAAGATAGGTTGTATAATTTTGGTATCAACTAGCCTCTTTTACTTTATTGTTCAATTTCCCCTCCACATTTTAGTCCATAATGGCAACAGGAAATATGTGAAAACTTTAATTCCTTCTCTGAAGTTTATTATAAAAATATCTCAAAATACCATTCATAAATATATATATTAAAAGCAGATTAAAAATTAATAAATCTTAATTAATAATAATAATAATAATAAAAGTTATGAACACGAACGTGCCAGTTTCTTAGTTTGAGATTATAGAGCAACTTCATATATAATTAATGAAAATATAGTGAGATATTCTATAAACTATAAAATTGAAATTTACTTATATTTCTCCGTTATTGTTACAGATGGACAGTACTGGGAGGGATTAGAACATATATACAATGAAAGTTTAGGAAGATTAATTGACACAAACCAAGTTTTTGAGATGAAATCGAGACACTGATCCATAAACCTGGAGAATTAATGGATAATAAATTAAGATTTACCCTTCACACTCACACACACACACACACACAAATCCATCGTTTCTCATAGATGAATTGGTTTTATCCAAGAAGAAAAGCCGTCATTCTCTTGATTATATAATTAAGTTTGTGCACTAATTTATTCATCAATGACATGACTGAGAAATTATTTTCGTTGTCCATTTTAGACACCTCGAATATTTATCTTTCTGGGAGGTGGAGAGAGATCCCATTGAGCTCAAATGATCTGGCCGTGGAAGTGCCCTTTACTTGGTTTAGCCGTCGTCTGTCAATCAAAGCCGAAACCTATGTACAGAGGGAAGACAACTAATGAAGGTTTTCTCCGAGGCAAGCTTTTGTTGTCTGCCATTTTTGGGCACCGATTGTCTGCCAAGTGGAAGGAGCTTAAGAGGCCTGTAGACGATTCCATTCTATGATAACAATAAACTACCAAAAAAGAAATCGTAAACAGCAATATAATATTGTTTATTCTTAGAGGTGACTTACTGGCAAAATGCAATGTTACCTAGCTATCTCCTCCAGTGCTTAATTATAAACTATAATATTGATAGACATTGCTCCGGCTGACCATTTTCTATTCTGTGTAAGTTATGTTTTTGTTTTTACACGGGTATCCTTGTATCTTTTAAATAGTAACACTAGTCTGTTTGGAGTTCGTGACTACCTCTTTTAATAAATATGTTTTTTAAGAATCGAACTTATATTCTTATCCTTACAAGAATATAGCAATATATATCTTATCCGTTAAATCAAGTTTAATATTTTATTGGTGTATATGCCCTGTTAATTAATATTGAATTGGAACATGATTAAAGAGGAGATTTTGGATGCTAGTACTCTCAGTGATGATGTAGTTAATTTGCAGGTAACGCTATTGTTGTCTTTACTTTGTAGTAGAGGGTATTTAATACTATAGTTATAGTTATGATTATTTTTTAAAATATTTTTTAATTAAAATAATATATATTTTTTTAATACAGCCATTTTATCTAGAATTGCTTAGTCAAGGGTTCATCGAAACTGATAGGATTGAACTAGGGATGAGAATATCCACTCAATGAGCCTAAAAATACACATTAAAAATACTTAATGGGTATTGAGACGGGTGAGAGAGTAAAAGAAATAAATGTCAGCTAATATAATTTTCGGGCATGGATACCCACTTTAATTATGCCCTACTAATTAATACCTGTTAAAATAAATAAACATGCAGGAACTTGTAATTTTTAGGACTGAAATTACCTTATTAAATTGCAGGGATTAAAATGAGTTTTTTTGACAAATCATATTTTAGCGGGTATTAAACATGTGGGTAAACCTGCTTTGGGTTGGGTACGAGTTTAGAGGGTAATTTCTTAGTAGATTTTAACTACATCATACCCTGTAGGTTAGATTAATTTTTTTTAACATAAAAAAACATTTCATCACTAATATATTTTTTAAAATAAAAAAAATCTAAGATTTAAATAATTTAAAGAAATTATATAAATTTTCAGAGCAATGACTAGAAAAGCAAACAACACTATGGAGTAATCTTTACATATTTATATATAATTAATTAATTTAATTAAATTCAAAAACAATATTTCTTTTTAAAAAAATCTAAATTCAACATTGGTAAAAAAAAAAAAAAAAAAACTCAAAGTAACTCCAGTTATTTTCAAAATAACTTAAAAATCCCATAGAAATGAAGGAAAATACAAAACACAATATTGAAGAATAAAACCAAAAAAATTAGTTTAACAAAATAAAAAATAAAAAACAAGTAAGTCCAAGTGAATATTTTAACTCAAATTAATCTTTTAAATCATATTTTTTAAAATTTTAAACTTGAGCTTAATGAAGAAAGTCAACACTCACTATCAAAATCTTTATATTTACTCATGGAATATTCTGTTCAATGAGTCTGTCGAGATGACTTTTACTGATAGGATTACAAAAAGTTACTATTCATTAAAAAAAATTTCGTTGGTGTTTCTTGTTTTGTATATAATTTAATTGGTAAAATATTCATAGATGGATTTACATACAAGAAAAATTTACGCTTCACTTGGTACTTATCTCGGTTAGATGGATAAGACCTGTGTTTGAATATAAATGTTAGATTTATAGTAAGAAAATAAATTTATAACATGAACTAAATATAAAGAAAAAGTAATAACTTTAATATTTTACATTATTAAAAATGTGTTTGTATATATAAAAAAAAGTATTATATTATTCATCATTTTAGTTTTATTAATTCTGAAAATAATTAAAAACTTATAAAGATAAATTGTAAAGAAATTCAAAATGTGTTTTTGAGTTCTTTGAATGAAGAAATACTCTATTTAAATATTATTTTTTATTTTTTCTGTTTTAATTCCATTTTTTATATAAAAATTAGAGTTTTTTTTTAATAGCATCTGCTATTCCTTTCAAGTATTTTATTTATTTATTTAACCGATGTAGTGGCAATTAGTTATTTAGTGTAGGAGAGATTTAATACTCTTCAGGATAATTTGATATATATATATATATATATATATATATGAAGTGCTAATTTTAACAACTGAAAAGTCCAATGGACTAATAAGAATTGATCCCGAGACGACTGCGAAGCCAAAGGCCCATGGGTCTCTTTAGAGGATTGGGATGATTAGGGGGTCGGTTCGTGATGCTCTGGTGGAGCTCAAAGCCAGGAGCTTATGGAGAATGTATCTTCAATTTTTGGTGGCAAGCTCAACATCCTAGTAAGCTCTTTCGTATCGTCGTTTTTCTTACTTGGAATGCTAGACGTGTAATTTTGTGCGGGCACAAGTCTTTCACCAATGAATCTGTGCTCATTGCTTGCTTACTGCAGCAATGGCAGGTGAAGGGTTTCAAAGTCACAGGTTCAGTGTGCAATGTAACCTCTAAATCTGAACGAAAGAAGCCAATGAGCACAGTCCCCTCTTTGTTCGATGGGGAACTTAATATCCTTGTTAGTCACCCTTTATTAATATCTTTTGCAAAAAGCTTTCATTATTGTTCAAGAAAACTTAAGATCGGATTTCCAGTTCTTGAAGATTAATTAGGGTTCAATTGCGATCCCCGCTAGTTCATTCGTAATGTATTTAAGTTTGCTTTGCTTAAGAACTCAATATATAAAGTGTAAAACGTTGTTCTTGTACCAATTTCTGATGTTTTTATCTTGTTTTTTGAGAATATATTTGAGCTAATAACATTGCTATCCTGTTTTTCTAGGTCAACAATGTTAGCATGCTATATTTTAAGAACACGGATTTCACTTCCGAAGGTATCTCACTTTTCTTGGCTACCAACCTCGAATCTGCCTACCATTTACATCCTCTCTCTCTCTCTCTCTCTATCTCTGAGAGAGAGATCAATGCCTTAGCTCGATCGGTAAGGTTGGGAGTTTCTGCGATTAGGTTCGATGACCGTTCTTGTATCATGGGATTCATCAGGTTCATGGGTTGGGAGCTGCTCATAACCTCGGACGCTTATAGACTGGGATGGGCCCGAAGAACTCGACCCGAGTGGTTTTCCTCAGAAACGGGATTTTATTTTCTTACTACCATATTTTAATGTTCACTAGCATGACAATGTTTAGAAGTTACATAGCTAGTTTCCCATGCGCTGCTGTCAGTCTTTTAAAAAACATTAATTAAATTCTATAATAATTAAAATAAATATTGGCAAGAAATTCAACCATTTAAATTCCAGAGAAACAGTGTGTTCTTTCATCAAAACTCCTCATTTTTATTCATGCATTTCTTCCTCTTTTATATAAAAAATATCCTTTTTAATTGACATTATAATTTTTTGAATAAAAAAAATTAAGATGATTAAAATAAATACTCGTAAGAATTTCAATGGTTTAAATCAAGGACAAAAAAAATGTATTCCATGAACTCTCATTCCTTATTTAAGCACTTTTTTTTATTATAATGAAAGCATGTCTTTTTTTATTAGAAGCATAGTTTTTTTTATAAAAAAAAATTGCCATGATCTAAAAGTAAATTTCAATAAAAAAATACCTTTATAAAATTAACATAATTATATGAAAAAAATAAAAGAATAACTAATTTAAAAAAACTATATAAAAAGTCATAATAAAAAATAGATATTTTATTCTCATTAAATATTTACGATTTTTTTAAAAAAATAGTTATATATATTAGACTTATATATAATTATTCATAAATAAATTGTTAATATAACCATAACAATTGTTTATAGTTATTCATATTAGGTTGATAGTAATTTTATTCTCATATAAAATCCCATAGCTGGGAAAATGTCCAATACATTTAAAAAAAAAAAAAGAACATGTAGGACTGAGGCCGTATTATAGCTTAGTATAAAAATAAAAATAAGAACTTCATCGTATTAAATAATCATCTCATTCAAAAATTTAAATTATTAGATGAGGTCTCAATAAATCATTTATGTAATTTTTTAATACACCCTCTTAATAATCACACAAACTTGTGCTTAAATTTTATCAAATAGAATAGAGGTGGTGAGATTTGAACTCGTGACCATTTGGTTAACAAGGTTATAATATCATATTAAAAAACTATCTCATATAAAAACTTAAGTTGTTAAGTGAGACTCTTTTACTAATGGTTGATCTCTTTGCCTTTCCTTTGCCAAGTCTTCCTCAACATCCCTCTCAGCGCCTTAAAAAAACAACAAAAACCAAATTTGAGAGGATCAAATTAAAAAAAAAATTATTATCCAAGTCGAAATAAATAAAAAACTTAAGGGACCAAGAAATTTTCAAGTGCAGCTATGATTAATAGTAAAATATATAAATAGTAGTAGCAAAGTATTTTACCATCCTCTTGTCATGTTGTTATAATTTTGTGACTAGAATCACTAAAAAATATTGCATATAAAATTGACCGATTATTTGATTTCAAAACGGTCTGATGATAAATGTAAAATATATATATAATTTTATTCCTTTTACATTATTCCTTTTAATGTGTGTTTGATCTTATTGGAAGTTATCTTATGAGTTTGGCATATTTAAAAGATTTTGTGAATTGATTGCTAAAAGATAATAAATTCTGTATTTTAGGTTTTGAATCTTGCTTCTTGTGACAATTTTTTCATCAATTTAGAGTTTCATAATGTAAATGTGGGCATAATCTAAGTTGAAGTACACATATCAAGCTTTCTAGCAAAGATATTATGGTGAGAAATCCAAGTTCACTTTGACCTCTAAATAAACTTGTAAAAATCAGGTTGAAATCCTCCTTGCAACATGATTTTTTTTTTCACACTTAACATTTAAACATGTATATTTTAAGGCTCGGGTATAGAAATCAAGCGATTCAGAAAGCCCAAATTCACTACACATTTAAGGTTACAACTTTTATGAAGGATTTCAAGTTATACAAAATTGTTTTGAAGACAAAATTCCTAATGCAAGGTGCATGACATGGTTTATTTCATGATCTGATGGGAAACTAACAATGAGAGTCTTATTGTCAAGAAGAAATCTGATGGGATTAGATAAATTTTCTCTACAACCTATAACCTTCTAATCCTTAGCCTTGATATCTTATCATGAGAGTTGTCTATTGGGATACAAAAACAGAGGAGATCAACTTGATAGGGGACTTCTTGGCTGCTAGAATTTCTTAGACCATGAGCAACTAATTTTTAAGTTCGGTTCAAGAGAAATAAACTTCATCTCCTTTAGCAGTACTTGTGAGAAGTAACGTTGACATTGTAATTATTTCATATTCAAGTACTTATTTATACTTATTTCAAAATTACGCTATTAATTTTTGTTCATGCTTATTAAATTGTTTTGAGATGTATATACCTTTTAGTTTCTTTTAATTCGTAATTGCTGTTAAGAACTAGAATAATAAGTAAAGGAATTAACTTGATTGTTGAAACTATCATTTTAATTTATTAGGGAGGAATAAGCTAAGTTAAATTGTTCAAACTTTTGAACAGTTGCTTAGAATAGATTTTACGGGCTTTGCTCCTAAGGCTACTACCGAGTGAATAAAAATTGTTTTTCAATATTAAATTCGCTTAATGGTAAGAAATTAATTAGAAAGTTTTGTTTAATTAATTTACTCATAATCTTCTTGATTCCTCTTAGCTTTAAGGTATATCAAATTTATTTGATTAACTTGCAATGATATTTATTTTACTTTGATTTTCAATATATTTTTAGAAATGAATGTTTAGAACCTTGAACTGAATTATCACCACATCAATTTATCATTTTTATATTCAAAATTGTGATTTTTTATTCAAATCACCCCTTGTCCTTTTCTATTTCGGTATCTTGTAAGAAGATTAAATAAAATTTCTCTTGGATTCGACCTGGTCTTCATGATCATACTACATAATTATTTTGTTTGTTATAATAAAGTTAGAATTATATTTTGAAGGTTTTGACAACCAACCATCTACAATGCCCTGCATATGTGATAATATGCAATTTAAAAAGAACATAAAATCTAAGAACAACAAAAACAAAATTTATGAGGATAAAATTAAAAAAAAAAAAGTTTGTTACCAAGTGGTAACATAACATATATTTAAGAGACCAAATAAAGGAAATTTGCCAAGTAAACAGAACTTGTAAAAACAAAATTGAAAGAAAATAAAGTTTGTCGACCAAGTAAAAAGTCAAAAGTCAAAACAAATAAAAAAAATTGAGGAAAAATTTGCCTAGTATTTCACCGTACCCTCTTTTAGCGTCATTGTTAATGTTAATATATTATAAAGATTTTTATTATTATTATCAACATTTATCAAAGATCCTTGGAAGGTAGGAGACCTACTCAAGATTATTTTGCAGATGAATTGATGGTGACTCTGATCATGTCTGCTGCAAAAGAAGCATCATTGCCTATCTTCGAGAACATGAATATCTATGCAAATTAAAGTAGTGTTTGTTTTTATGATTTAATTTGTTTTTCAAAATCTTTTTATTAATTAACATTTTTATATGTTTTTTAATAATCTAGATATGATACTATCATAAATTAAAAAATATTTTTTAAAAAATATAATACAGAGTTATCAAGTAAACACCAAGAACATGAAGCCAGAGACGGGATTTGCAGTGTAAAGTCGTTAATAAGTCATGGATAAACGGACTTCTTGATCTTGACCTTTGTAGGGTATATCTGATTTAGACCATGACGGGAAAGAAAGCTAGCTGTTAGTATGCCAGCACTGACCCTCGCCCACATAAGAACACACATCTTCATGAACGCTTCCATCCATGCTACGGCAGATACAACCTTTTAACCAGTTGATGTGTGAACCTGCCGGAATGCTCCGCCCTGCCACGCAGAAAACCAGCCGAATGCTCCGCCCTGCCACACAGAAAACCAGCCAAATGCTCCACGCAGAAAACCAGCCAGAAACCTGCCGGAACCCAACCCTTTATCAAACCCAAGAGTTAGCCACCACGTAACCAGCTTCCCGTATTTTCAAACGTCAAACTGTTTCACCAAACCTTCCACGACTCACTGCTCCTCTCGAAACGTGTCCATCTCCTTTACTCTCGCTTCCTATTTCATCTCGCTGCCAACGAACCCCCCCTTTTTACACAGTCCATGGTTTCACCCCACGTGTCCTGCTTTGACGTATTCTGATTTTGGAACTCCGTATACGTTTTTGGAAAGAGAGTAGTGCAGCACAGTGATTGGTTTGGTGGTGTTTCAATTCCAAAGCGAGGAAGACGACTCCCTATAGAGTATAGAGTAAAGACTAACCTAACCAAGCGTTATTCCCCGAAGGTGAGAAATTTTCTAAAAAGTAACCATGGTTCGGTCAGTGCTTTTGTTTTGCATTATTTTACGATAACACGTGTCACGTGGCCCTGTAACTTTGCCATCCTGTCAATTTCATGCACCGGAAATCTGTGTTATAGTACACGTATAAGTTATGATAGTTTTTTTTTTTTTATGGTTACAGTGGATGTTTTTTTTTATTGGAAATATTTATTTTTAAATTTATTTTCAATAATAAATACATTAAAATAAGAATAAAATTAATAAAAGAAACAAAAAAGTTCTCAAAAGCATTTATTTAATACAAATGCAAACACTCTCTGCAACTGTTTGCCAGCCAGATTTCACACGTGGAACCATAACTATGGCTTCAGTTTTTATTCACTTGTGGCCCCCACTTACCGTGCTATCTTCTCTGACAGCTCACACGTTGTCCACCTCACTTCACTCCACGTATAAAGAAAAATCTACTTTGGGTGATTTGCTGCAACCTACCTGAAATCATGGGACCAGACTCTAATAAATGTTAATTTTGTGGGGACGAATTGATATCATATGGATTTTCGGGTATCAGGTTACGTTTTTAAAATAAAAAGGACTAATAAAAAGAATGTGATTATTGAGAAATAAAGATAAAAATATAAAATAAATTTGGTTTTATTATAATTTTAAAAAATATTTTTAAAATAAAAACTGTAAAAATTATTATTTTTGTTTTTTTATTCCGGTAAAATAATCGAGTGTTATTTTATAAAAATAGATGATAATTCTTTGCTTAGATAAAATAACAAAAATAATAATCCTTTAATAATTTTGGGTATTTGATGGCTATTTTAAAAGGAGTTTGGTTTAAATTTTGAAAATTATAATTTATTTTATTATTATATAATAAAAAAATTATTTATATTGTATAATTATATATTCACATTTAAAATTAATTGTTAAATATTATAAAAGGAATGAAAACGCATTATCTTTAATAAATTATTAATAATTGGACAAGCTGATAAAGTTAAACTTAACTATTTTGAGTATCTTTATTTTCTAACAAAATCTTAATTTCTAACCTCTAACTTTAACTGTTGAAAAAAACGTTTCATTGTAAGAATAATAATAGAGAGGTTTTTATCTAAAAAAACAGCATAAATTTCGATCAATAGCATCTTCATCAGGAGAAGTTTGTTGTGTTTTAAATATTGTTTTTAAGAAATTTTAAACTTTTTTAAATATTTTTAGATTATTTTAATAAGTTTATATAAAAAATAATTCTTAAAAAATAAAAAAATATTATTTTAATATATATTTTTAAAAAAAGCACTGTAATTTTGTGCCGTATGGAGGGTTTCACAATGACACGTGGCAGGGGTGAGAGACTTTGATGTCTAGATGTTCTAGAAAAGCGTCAACGACTGGGACATAAGGGTCCCAAAATGTCAACGTCAAACAACTGATACGTGATGCAATTTGATTGGTCCAGAAGAGCAGGAAGGAATAGAATTGGAATTTTAAAACTCATTTCTTCAATCTAGTACTCTACGATGTAGACACGTGTTACCAAAACCCAAGAGATCAAAAAAATCAAAACTTGAGAATTTAAAGTTAGAAAAAACCTAAAAGGAGGCAAACAAGGACCACATGCGTGTCAGGAAAGCAAGTACCAATTACGGTCGTGTTTAGACATTACTGGGCCACGTAACTTGACACTTTGTACACGTTTTTGATTTTGACGTGGAGAGGTCAGGATCCAACGGTCGATATGCGTTTGATTTAGGCAAAATAGAACTACGTCACGCCACGCCACGCCTTGCCTCAAATACTATGGTCCGCCCGTACGGTGACGGGCAGGCTACCCGTGGCTACCATGCTAAAGCAAAAAGGAAAGAGAGAGAGCGCTGGCAGGCCTGTGATTTTGAAGCTCTCGCTTAAGCGCTCG
>Ga0307514_10006154_pt1 | contig 10528 bp, 18 predicted proteins | sample 16_EM_MG_FD_203088 | JGI IMG/M metagenome (GOLD analysis project Ga0307514, IMG submission 203088) | Populus trichocarpa ectomycorrhiza microbial communities from riparian zone in the Pacific Northwest, United States - 16_EM | ecosystem: Host-associated > Plants > Roots > Unclassified | place... | reverse complement strand
GTCCCCTTTTTACCAACACGACTCAAGTTCGCAAATCCCTGTCCAAGGATCGCTCACTTGCGAACGCCGCCTCTGAGGCCTGGTCTCCCGGTCAACCCGATGCAATGGCTTCTGCCACCTCACTGGCGTCCCTCTCTTCCGTTGGTTCTCCTGCAAACGCGATGTCGTCCTACGTCATGGAAGACCGCGCCTCTGAAAGCGATTATCCAAGCAGGATGGAATCCTCCACTGGCGCCCACATCAACACGACTTCACTCCCGCCACCGGCGCCGTTGAGTCCTACTTCTTCCATCCATCAAGCCCCCGCACCATCGAAGCGCCTCACTCCCTCTTCCATTCCATTCTTCCGTCGCTCTTCGTCACAATCCATGCACTTTCCTTCCAGCACGATCCCAAACTCTACATCACCCACCACCTCGTCGGCATCATATTCCGGCACCCGGGCCGCGCTCCCAAAGTCCGGTCCATCCCCTTCCACTGAACTGCCCAGCACTTCCTCCTTGTCTACGCCGAGCACAAATCGGAAGTCTTCTGTATTGAGCCTGGGGATTCCGTCTTTACTCAAAGGCTCAAGTTCGAGAAAAAGTCTCCACGGAGGGGATAAAAGTGATACGGGAAAGGACTCTGATCGAGATGTCAACAGGTCGAAGCAGAAAGAGAAAGAGAAGGCGGAAAGGTCAAAGTTAAAGAAGGAGGAGAAGGAGCGGAGTGAAAGCCGTATTTCAGTCCTCATGGGGAGGAAACGTGGAAAGGTTGGTAATTCCTGATATTCACAAGGATGAGCCTGACTGTCTTGTAGACTTTGTCATCGACAGATCCCAAGAAAGCCAAACCCGTCAGCCTCCCGCCAATGCAAGTCACTGCTATACCTCCCACTACTGCCAATCGAGTCGCAGGCCTGAAGTCCTCTCCCAATTCGACGCTCCCTACCACTTCGCTGACTCCTAGGAGTTCCATCACGTCTCGTGCGACCTCCCACACCGCCAGTTCGATGCAAAAACAATCCGATACTTCCCTGAGGAGGCACCAACTTCCCACAATTGCGGGATCCCCTTCGGTGGGCACTGTAGGTCACACTTCGTCAAAGGAGGGGCCCCCGTTATCCTCGAACAACACTTCATTTGCATTATCGAAGGAGACGCCAACGAAGATACCCCGTATCGCTAGTCGATCGTCCACAGTCACCTCTCCCACGCTCAAGAGTCGTCGCACAAGTCTACACGTGAGCGAAACAACCCCATCTAGCGAATCGCCCACCGCAAGTCAGGAGTTCTTTAATGAGTTTGGGATATTGGAAACGCCGTCCACCAACCCAAAGCTGAGCTCCTCCCGTCATTCCATTCGTGCCTCTCCGTCAACTACGGGGTCCGTATCCCGAGTCCCACGTCAGCTTGCAACCTCATCCTCTAACCTGGTGGCGTCGGTCACTCGAAAGGCAAATAGGGAGTCGTTGTCATTGGCTGGGCTCAGGAAGGCGTCAACGAGTTCTGTCACGTCATTTAACGTGCCCACCGAAGCGAGTACCTCCCATCACAGATTTTCGGCCTTGTCGCCTTCGAAGGGTCTCAAACTTTTGTCCCCAAAGGTCTCACTCTCCGCGGCCAGGATTCCCAGTTCTTCGACTTCACAGTCCCATCGGCACACGGTGACATCACCGAGCTCTAGCCAACAGTCATTGCTGACACCATCTTCCTCCCCGAGTACGGCGGTAGATGAGGATGAGATAGCTGGCGATGAGGAAATGCTCCAATACATTAAACGGCAACAAGCCAAGAGATTGGCTCACGGCGCAACTCAAGACGAGTTGGACGAGCTTCTTCGGTTCCCCGAGCCATTTCCACCTGTCCCTCCCTTGTCTCCCGCTGGTGTGTTTGACCACCTCCTGGCGCATCGACCGCTGTTTCTTACGATTCTTTTGTAGCCGTCTTGAAGAGTGGTCAAGCCCAATACCTTTCCTCCTACGAGAGGAAGGAAATCCTTGACTACCAAACAGTATACTTCATTGGCGCAAGAAGCAGCAAGAAGCAGGCAACGCCGGAGAACACCACAAATAATTACGGTTACGACGATGAACGCGGTGATTACCAAGTTATTACCCATGACCATTTGGCGTTCCGATATGAAGTTACGGACACGCTTGGAAAAGGTTCTTTTGGTCAGGTCCTGGGCTGTCGTGATCATTGCACTGGCCAGTCTGTCGCTGTCAAGATCATACGCAACAAGAAGCGTTTTCATCACCAAGCTCTGGTCGAGATAAAGATCCTTGATAACCTCCGGAAATGGGTTTGTAATCATCTTGGGTCTGCAGCTCGTTCTCACTCATGGGATTCCAAAGGACCCTGATGAGAAACACAACGTAATCAAGATGACGGAACACTTTTACTTTAGAGGCCACCTTTGCATTGCCATGGAACTCCTGAGCATTAACCTCTACGAGCTCATCAAAGCGAACGGATTTGTTGGTTTTACAACGGGCCTCATACGTCGTTTCACAAGCCAGATGCTGATGTCATTATCTCTGATGAGGCACCACCGTATCGTCCATTGTGACCTGAAGCCAGAGGTACTGTGTTCCTCCGTTTCATCTCATTCCTGCATTGATTGTTCGCAGAATGTACTACTCAAACACCCCGCCAAAAGTGCCATCAAAGTGATTGATTTCGGAAGCAGTTGTTTAGAGCACGAGAAAAGTGTGTATTCTCCTCCTCCGCTATTGACCCCATTTCCTAAGAACAGACTAGTGTACACGTATATCCAAAGCCGTTTCTATCGCTCACCGGAAGTAATCCTTGGTATGAGCTATCACATGGCCATCGATATGTGGAGCTTGGGATGTATTATGGCCGAACTCTACACCGGCTTTCCCATCTTCCCGGGTGAGAACGAGCAGGAACAGCTTTCCTGCATCATGGAAATTTTGGGGGTTCCGGACAAGGAATTTATCAACCGCAGCTCTCGGAAACGTTTGTTCTTTGGTGGGATTTTTCTTCTATTCTAAGTTGAACTCAAGCTTACCCGTCTCCACAGATTCGACAGGAGCACCCCGTCCTGTAGTTAACTCAAAGGGCAGGCGCAGACGACCTGGGACAAAGAATTTGGCTCAAGTACTCCGTACGGATGATCACGCCTTCGTTGACTTCATTGCCAAGTGCCTAGTCTGGGACCCAGAACGACGGATGAAACCACAGGTTGCGCTGCGACACGAATTCATCACCACTGGCCGGCGACCTCGGCTTACCAGCCCGAGTCCCTCCGTCTCCAAGCCTCTGTCCTTGCCGTCGTCCAGCAAACAGAAAGCAGGGGAGACTCCGAAAAAATCACAGATCGGTGCACCAACGCCGCTCACGGCCCGGTCATCACGCACCACTGTTCCAACGACACCCAGCACCTTGTCTTCTCTTACCCTGAGTACATCTCGATCTCATCGCACCTCTCAACAACAGTCGTATTCGGGATACTACTCAGCGAGGACGATAAACAGTCTCACGGTATGTAGGAATTTGCCACTCTGTCGTTACAAACGCTCATTCTGTTGCAGAGTACTGCCAAGACCACCTGATAACGACCATCACTTCAACCATAGATTCATCACCTTTCATGTGCACGCTAGAACTACCATAATGCTATTGAATGATAAATATCCTACTTCCAACCCGAGGGTAATCCTTCGCTCTCGTTATAGTTCCACATCACCTGCAAGGTCTAAGGACGGGAGTTTCAGAAACACATCGCTGCCTGGAAAACTGTCAGTTTCAACGGGATCCGGCTGAGAATGGACACGCACCCCATCCATCCATTGTCAGGAATTGTAGTGAACCTCCAAAATATCTGGGAGTGGTGTGAACTTATGTTGTTTTTCCGAGTTCTTATCGCACCTTGCATATAAACCACTCATGGGAAGACCATAGCCCAATCCATAGAATGTCCCGAGACCGGTCTGTATGCCCTTTCGGGTGATTTCAGCAAATAGGTTCGAACCGTCCTTCCCACCCACGACAGCACTTCCCCCGACGTACTGGGCGGCGTATGGGCCACCCTCGGCGCCACCATCGTCCGGTAAACTGGCCTCTGCCGTCGTGAATGCGTACGAGAATATTCGACGCATGTTCTGTCGAGGTACCCCGCCCCCTTGATCTCGGATGCGTAAGGAGAGGAAGGGTGGATTAGTTGACGCTCGTGGTGTTCCAGGCGACAAAGTTATCACGACGGGAGGTAGTTCGGCATCACTGGACGAGCCATTCCTCTTGTGGTGATTCTCCACAGTCGCGCGAAAAGAATTCTTGAGAATCTCAGTAATGATGTATTCTAGATGAACCGGGACATATCTGCGGCAGGTTGTAAAATAGTAATGACGATCGCAACGGTACCACGCACGCAAAAGTAGCATTCGGGTTCCCATCCACAACTATCTCTGGACTTGCGCCCATCGTCGCGCTGCACAACTCTTTGACGAACGAGCCGCATGTGCTACAGGAGATGGTGTCACGAAAGGATAAACAACATAAGAGATCTCATACTGGATCAAATCCATAGGGCGGCATTTCAGGTCGATAACGCCAACATGATCTTTCATCGAGTCCGGATGCTGTAGAGCACGAGATAAGGCGATGTGCTGCTCTGCTATGAGCCGGACTGCAATCCTGCTGCGGATTGCCCCATCAAGGAACTGTGAGGTTTGCTCTGGAGTCAAGTATCGCGAGCACTCCTGTAGGCTATGAGGCATCAAGAATAATCGACAAAGGTTTTCCATAATGGTAAGCATACCCCTTGGCCATTTGAGGGATATCGTTCACATGGGAATTGACCAGTCTCTCTAACTCTGCGGTAAATTTCTCGTTTTCTTCCAGTGTTGTGACTTTCGGGTAGGTTGCGATCCTGCCGAAACTCGAGGCATGGACATCGAGGATCCTGGACATGAAAGGGTTCATTCCGACGATGAACGGAAGGTTTTCCATCGAGCGGACCCTTGTAGCAAGGCGACGGGGGATCTCCGAGAGCACATAGTTGACGGAATCCAGAACAGATTGTTTGGTAACCGGCTGACCGAAGGACACCAGAGTCGACAACCGTAAGCGACGTGAAGGACGAGTCAGATAGTCCTCCACAAGGTGCTCGACATTTGAGCGGGTTTGCTGATCGACGGAAGAATGGGAAAACCGTCGGACGAGGGAGAGGGTGCGCATGGCGACGTAATGAAGGGCTCGTAACGGGAGGTCACGGGGGGGGGGGGGTGAATATCTAGATGATCGGTCGCACGTGGTTTCAGTGCAGGGTAAAAAGTGCGGAGTATGCACGATATCTTATTGTAAAACTGAACGCGACAACGTGCTCTACTTTAGTTATACACCTGATATAGAGGCCTATGCCAGGAATTAAACACCGTCTGATGATGTAGAAGAGAAGTACCCACGTCGAGGAGAATTTCGTTCCTTGCCGGACGACCTTTTCAACCGCATCTAAAAAGTCTCGCTCTGTCGCCACCTTCCGCCTGGCACGTATGGCAAACATCCCGGCCTACGGAATCACATCAGAATGAACCGGAACCCACGAGTCCCTTCCGTACCTCTGTAGCTACAGATCTCAACTCTGCTCCTGTCGTGTTGGGGCATAGACGAGCAATCAGATCGAACCGAATGTCGCGTTCAACACTCATGCTGCACGGATCGACAGTTAGTGCTGTGGCGTCCTGTGGACGTATGACATCCGTTACCTTCGAGCATGGATCCGTAGGATATGTGCCCTTCCATCGATATCAGGCAGAGCGAATTCCACTCGGCGATCCAATCTTCCAGGCCGCAGCAGCGCGGGATCCAGTGTGTCAGGTCTGTAAATCCCCCGTTTGTTGACAAGGGAGCTAAAGAGAGGGTAAAACTGACCGATTCGTGGCCATAAGAACTTTTATGTTCCCGCGTGGGTCGAAACCGTCCAGTTGGTTGATCAACTCCAGCATTGTCCGTTGGACTTCGTTGTCCCCGCCAGCGCCATCGTCAAAACGTGCACCGCCAATAGCGTCAACCTCGTCGAAGAAGATTATGCAAGCTTTCTTGCTACGCGCCATCTCAAACAATTCACGGACCATCCTTGCGCCCTCTCCAACGTACTTTTGTACCAGTTCGGATCCAATAACGCGGATGAATGTAGCATCTGTACGATTGGCGACAGCCCTCGCACATAACGTCTTCCCCGTGCCCGGGGGCCCGAATAGTAATACCCCTTTGGGAGGGTCGATTCCAAGAGTGACGAACCGTTCTGGCTAAACGAAAAGGTGACCGAGTGTTTCTCAAACTCCAATCGGAGACATACGTGTAGCAGTGGGGTCTCTACCACCTCGCGTAGCTTCTCGATTTGTTCCTTGCAGCCCCCTACATCTGAATATGTCACATCGGGCTTCTCCTCAACCTGCATCATCGTGACAGATGCGTCGATCTTCGGGGGAAGTGGTATCTGGATCTGGTATTTGTTTCTATCCACCCTAGAGAGTATATGAGCAGGTCGACACATGCCTGTAACCGGTTCGCCTTACCCAACCCTCATCCCTTCCTCGATATCTGTCGGGGCAACGCGTTCCCCAAGTCCCACAACGAATTTGGCAATTTGCTTGATGTTGATAACATACTTGTCCTGCTCATCGGCGCCCTTCTGGCCCTGCAGGGCGCCAACAGGGTTAACGGCCCGCGCGGCTTCAGCAGCAGCGGGATCCACAGGGATGATTTTTGTACATCTGGCAACTTGTAATGGATGTTCCTCAGCCATTCGCTGACGATCAGCTGGAAGGTCCCAAAGATTTGGGGATGCCAAACCGGTATCCGACTCTTTGACACCTGCGATCTGGTGTATGAGCGAGAGTTGAGCACGATCGTCCGGATGGCGCACCGAGTTTCTCGTTTATGCGTTTCTGAACTTCCTTGATATCGTTCTCTACCTTTTTCAAAGCCGCTGCATAAGGTCCTTGGCCCTAGTTCGATGGATTTAGAACGTGAAACAAAGCGAGCGCGGGGCTCGCACATAGGTTTTCAGAATCTGGATATCACCCTCGTCAAGAGCTGTTTGCCGAGTGTAAGCAGAGGACTCCGATAGCGTGACGAGCATTTACCTTGAATCTTCTCGTCGTCCTTGTTGGGATCGGAGTTCTTGTTCCCTGTAATCCGTACCAGTCAGAGATTCCGGCTACAGTAAACCACGGAATGATTCGAGTACATTTCTCCCAGTCGCTGTAGAATAGTCAGTCATCAGTCTTATGTCTAGGGCGACCGAAGCACGCACGCTTTCGGTGGCATATTGGAGGGGATAAACTGAAGGAATGATGGGGACGCGTAAGTCTCATTGGGGTTTCAATGAAGCCAAAACCTACCACGTGACGAGATAAGATTACATAATCAACAGGCACTTACCCCCAACTCAAGCCTTCATCTTCATCTCCCTCTAACCCAGATTCTCATCTACATGGCGGGAGCTCTACCAAACGCAAAGAAAAACCTCCCAAAAATCAGCGATGAGGACCGCGAGTCTCGTTTTGGTCAGGTTTTTGGTGTCTCCGGACCGGTCGTTGTCGCAGAGAACATGTCTGGTTCTGCTATGTACGAACTCGTTCGCGTCGGTCACGACGAACTTGTCGGAGGTATTTAGCTTGCTCTTTGTCATCACCCTCAATCTAACTCCGTGATAACAGAGGTTATCCGAATCGATGCGGACAAGGCAACGATCCAAGTTTACGAAGAAACATCTGGTGTGACGGTTGGGGACCCTGTTTTGCGCACCGGAAAGCCCCTCAGTGTTGAGCTTGGCCCGGGTATATAATATCCGTACTCCCCCAAGATTAGATCCATTGACTTCACCCCAGGGTTGATGGGTAATATCGTCGACGGTATCCAACGGCCTCTTCGAGTGAGGAATTCTCGAAGGACACCCTTGTCCTCACTAACAATCTCGCATCCCAGTCTATCCAAGAGTTGTCTAAGTCAATCTATATCCCCCGCGGCATCAACACGGATGCACTGGACAGGTCACACCAGTGGGATTTCACCTCCCTCAATTTCAAGGTTGGAGACCATGTCTCCGGGGGAGACATATTCGGCGGCGTTTATGAAAACTCGCTCGTCAATAGCCACAAGATTATGCTTCCCCCTCGCGCGTTGGGTACGATCACCCACATCGCCGAGAAAGGAAGTTACGCGGTTGATGTGGGTTCGTCTAATCCTTCCACCTAACCAACTCATTGACCCTCGCGCCAGGATGTGGTTCTGGAAACCGAGTTTGAAGGGAAAACTTCCAAGCATACCATGATGCAATCATGGCCAGTCCGCGCTCCGCGCCCCGTAAAGGAGAAACATACCGCCAACCACCCCCTATTGACTGGACAACGCATTCTGGATGCCCTTTTCCCGTGTGTCCTAACCAGAAGCAAATAAAATTGCGCTGACGAATTTTAGGTGTGTACAGGGAGGGACAACTGCGATTCCTGGTGCATTTGGTTGCGGGAAAACCGTTATTTCGCAAGCGCTATCCAAATTCTCGAATAGCGACATTATCATTTATGTTGGGTGCGGAGAGCGTGGCAATGAGGTAAGGATAAACCTACGCAAAAAGAATGCACATCTGAAGGCGTTTTATAGATGGCTGAGGTTCTTATGGAGGTTTGCCCTGTTTCCTTTCACCTGACCCCGCCGCTAATGCTGTGCGCCCGTAGTTCCCGGAGTTGACCATGGAAGTCGGCGACAGACATGAACCGATCATGAAACGCACTACACTTGTCGCCAACACGTCCAACATGCCCGTTGCAGCCCGCGAAGCATCGATTTACACCGGAATCACCCTTGCAGAATATTTCCGCGACCAAGGAACAAACGTTTCTATGATGGCAGATTCCACCTCGCGGTGGGCAGAGGCCCTGCGCGAAATCTCTGGTCGACTGGCAGAGATGCCTGCAGACTCTGGCTATCCTGCTTATCTGGGCACCAAATTGGCAAGCTTTTACGAACGTGCTGGAAAGGTCACCGCGTTGGGTAACCCCCTCCGTCAAGGGACTGTTTCCATCGTCGGGGCGTGAGTGCACAGGGATATTTCCCCCTGGTCGGTTTTATTTATCCATTCCAATAGCGTATCTCCTCCCGGAGGCGATTTCTCCGATCCGGTAACCTCAGCCACACTGGGTATCGTGCAAGTTTTCTGGGGTCTGGACAAGAAGCTCGCTCAGAGGAAACACTTCCCATCGGTCAATTGGAACTTGTCGTACTCAAAGTATCTCAAGGTACTGGGCCCGCATTACGACGCCACAGAACCTGGTTTTGTCGAACTCAGGACACGCACGAAGGAGATCCTTCAGAAGGAGGACGATCTCGCAGAGATTGTACAGCTTGTCGGGAAGAGTGCACTGGGCGAAAACGACAAGATCACCCTGGAGGTCGCCCGGATGTTGAAGGACGATTTCTTGCAACAGAACGGTATGAGCGAGTACGACAGGTACTGCCCGTTTTACAAGACTAGTGCTATGCTTCGGAACTTCGTCACGTTCCATGATTGCGCGGTGAAAGCCGTCTCTCAAGGAGATATCACCTTCAACAAGATTAAAGATAGCGCTGGTGACTTGATGTTCAAACTCTCACAAATGAAGTTTGAGGTGAGAAGTAACGTTTTCGCAATTGTGACACGGCTTACGTCGGAGAACAGTCCCCGTCACAAGGAAAGGATCCAATCAAACAGAAGCTGGATGCACTTCACGCAGAGATCCAGGAGAAGTTCAGGCAGATAGTAGAATGAATCATACCCGACGCTATATGACGGACGGGCTGGCTTAGGTTATCCATGTACTTCTAAATCCGTTTCTTCCCCGTGCCGTACTACTCCACTTGTAAGTCTGGACCAGAGAACAGAGGCCTGAATCTCACTCAAGTGTTCTTGTTCACGCGTGGGTGGTCCCGACGCCCTTGTTAAGCTTAAGTGTGGCATGTCCGTTTGCAAATACTTATCCAGCTTTTGATTAGGTACGTATAAAATGATACAACACTAGGAGTGGATAAAGACAACAACAAGGCAGGTGAGCGAAGGGGAAAAGACACATCACCCACTGAAACACCCATCGCCCAAGAGGCGAAAAAAAACTGGATCTACAACTGCGGTCCAGCCAGCCTCACCTTCTCCTCCACGTCCTTCTCGTAGAGCGCAAATGCCTTCTGGAACATGCCTGCGAGCTTTCTAACTTCCCTTTCGAATCCTTCCTTATTCTTCCAGGCCTTCCTAGGATTCAATAACTCGGAGGGCACGCCCTCCAACGATGTCGGGATTGATAGATTGAAGGTGGCGAAGTTCTCGTACTCGGCCTTGGCGAGTTCGCCAGAGTGAATGGCGTCGATGATGCGACGAGTATACTTTAGTGGGCAGCGGGAGCCAGTTCCATATTTCCCACCTGCCCAGCCCGTGTTCACGAGCCAACAGTCGACCTTATGCTTGGCCATGCGTTCGGCCAACATCTCGGCGTACCTACCGGGCTGATGAAATAGATGGAAGAGACATCAGTGAGGTCGTAAAAAAA
>Ga0307514_10006153_pt1 | contig 10529 bp, 11 predicted proteins | sample 16_EM_MG_FD_203088 | JGI IMG/M metagenome (GOLD analysis project Ga0307514, IMG submission 203088) | Populus trichocarpa ectomycorrhiza microbial communities from riparian zone in the Pacific Northwest, United States - 16_EM | ecosystem: Host-associated > Plants > Roots > Unclassified | place... | reverse complement strand
CTCACGGATCTGACGGATCTGTGTGTGGGTTGTGAGGGGCTTCCGATTGGCTCGGCAGTCCGACACCTTCAATTTGCCGAATGGGTCAACCCACTTGACATGTGGTTCCTTACAAAAGATGAAATGCCCAGTCGCTCAATGACCCACAGCGAGTGATGAACGGAGAGTGTTTACGACCCTCGCCGGTTGCCTAGCCCTGCAAATGTTTTACCATAAATTTTCATCATATCTGAGAGATCGGACGCTGTGCATGCCATGAACATGACAAGCATTGTAGGCTTCTCCGAGGATTCCGTATGCATATCAGTTTTCGCTTGGCGAATTGAAGGATAGCTGCATTTTCTAGAGAACTGTTCAAACTCCCGAGGACCACGGGAAAACCACATGGAGTTAAGTGAAAACGGGCTAGCGCTCTTGCTTTGGAGAACCGCGTAATCTCTGCTCATAACCTTACAACTGCTGGAGTCAGGTCGAATCTTGCTTACGCACCTCGAGCGCCCCACGTTGAATGGGCCGTGTACCCACTCAGGCTCGGCAACCCACTCGCCGCATCATTCCTCTTAATTTCCCCGGCCCGCGAGTCAGAAGAAGTTCTCAGTTGCAGAATCTGTAACACTTCATCATATGTAGGGAATAACGCGTCTTACGAGAGAAGAACCACGCCAATCCCAGGCCTGGATCTTCAGATATGCACGCCACCAACGCAGGTAAGGGTATTGGTGAGAGAAAGTAGATGCGTCACCATGAGCACCGTCTAGGCACTCAGCTGTCGCGATGGCGTACCTTGATCGATAGACATACCCGAAGCACCTGACTCATGTCAACGGGAAGGATTTACCTCGTCCCAATAAATTATGAAAGAAGACGTCGACGTGGACATACTTACATATTGTTTGAAACCCGACGAGATGCGTTGAACATCACAAGTTGGAGCCTGGAGAGTCACAGCACTTGGCACGAGCGAAGTTCTCGGATTATGATTGCGGTAAAAGTCATGAGTTCCGTTCCGTGGGAGTCCTCAAGGTACGTCAGATTCATCGTCGGTCAGGTTAAGCTTGAAGATAGGCGATATCCGGGATGGAGGAGCGGGAACCTGGAGATCGGGCGCCAATCGGAGCGCGTGCCCTAGACAACGCCGTCTTGGGGGTCTTGCCCTCTACCGTCTACCCACGTCCTCCTTGACCCTCTCTCCCCTAGTGAGAATGGGTCCTTTACGGCCATCACATCTCTTTATCACTTTCCTCGCGTTTTCCATGCCTTTCACAGTCACTAACGCCCAGCTTGCTTCCGTTTCCGACCCGTCAAGGGAACCGATCTCGGACGGCCAACCCGTGCGCGATAACGTCCTACTCTTACCCCTTAACGCACAGCTGGCCAAAGAACGTATCGACGGGCTTCTCGTTCCGTCGAAACTCTGGTCGCGACAAGAAACGATCACTTGCCCGACGAACTACACGGTGTGCCAGGGGTCCCAGTTCTGTTGTCCGGATGGGAACGCGTGTTGTTCAGGTGGGCTTCTCCCGCTCCTTGACGGACACATTCATGGACGGGATGGATGTGGGTGATGACTCCTGTGACTGATCATCAGTATTCTCCAGGTGGAACTTGCTGTGACACAGGGTACGGCTTCCACTTATATACTTAACATCAGCATGATGCCTTCAATGATTTCTGACCGTTTCGAACAGGACATATTGTACAACGGCTGGGGGCGTGCAGGGTTGTTGTAAGCTTGGCCACATCTGTAATCAAATAGCCGACGTGTGCACAGTTTCGGGCCAAGTGAGATGTCCCAACGAGAACTTTTGCTGCGGTACGCACCCTCTCCAGTCTCCACCTTCTTTTCCGATTATTCTGACGGCGCTTCTTATCAATTAAATCAACCCTAAGCCGTGGGAGATACGTGTTATCGTGATGCGAATAATAGCCCAATGTGTTCATCAGGATCTAGTAGCATCCCAACTCCGACTTCTCAATCTTCCAACACACCCACTCTTGCGACACCTGGGCTCAGTTTACAAACGTCGTGTCGATTAAAACCGGCCGGGTCCCAAGGTTTATTCCGTCGCCGGAGACAGGCGCCAGTGCACCCAGCCTCAACACGCTGGGGGTGGTTCTAAGTACTACTAGTGTTGATTGACACCCTTCCGGTCAGTTCACTTCCCATCATCTGACCCACCTCACCCAGATTTTTCTCACAAAGTTTTTACACTTCAGTACGTTGTTCTCGTAACTTCCGACCCTTTCGCATTGCTCTTTGTTCTCCCTTTTGATATACCCCGTATTGCATCTCGCTTCGCTTTTCATCCCGTCAAGAAATCGTGGCGCGCTTTGGGCTGGTGGTCTCACTGCGCTCCAGGATTGGTGTACTGTCCTGTGGATTGTATCGTATACGTATCCTCCTGTTGTACGAGTCGTGTTTCCGACTGCGAGTACAGTATTTATATATTTATTTCGAAATCGATGGCGTCCTTGAGATCACCCGATAAGGTCGGCATGAGTGCGTCAGCATTCATATGTAAGTATCTGAGTGAAAAAATTTCCGGCCCTACGGCCCGCATGGACAGAGGATGAATCGATGATCGATCATGCAATGCACCTGGTAGGCCTCCCTCCCTGCAAAACAGGGTGAAACCATTTGTAGATCCTCACCGTTCCAGATCGCCCTATACTGCCATCTACCCAATTGTCTCAAACGACCCTCATTCGGTCAAAGTTAGCTCGAGCGTGTGTGTACGTACTTGACAAACGACATTTGTCGTTGAATTCGCTGACGTGTGTTTCACAAAAGTCTACCTAGATCCTAATCCCGACAACGTAAATCTACAAATTAAGCAGAAGTGTCTGTCAAAACCGTACAATACCGGTCATTAAAAAACAAAGAGACCGTTCGGTCATTAGTTTCGTTTACCGCCGTTCGGTCGACCTGTCACGTTGGCCGGTGCGCGTCAGCTACGAGGACGCCGCAACCCCGCGGCCAGTCTATCTATACCTGTTTTTAGTCTACTTTGGCAGGACTTCAACGCTAGCATCGGTGCCGGCGGTCGGGTCTTCTTCCTGCTTATCGAACTCGTGAGGTAACATGATCGCCCGGTCGAGGGACATGGGCAAGGATCTGTGCCGACCTCTGAGCATCACAACACAGAGGACGATCTTAGAGCCAGCGAAAAGCGACCCAGAAAACGAATAGTTTGCCTGAGGCAGGTTGGAAATATCGGGAGGTCAGGAACGCATTGCGACGTACGGTGGGGATACCAAGGCTCAGCCCGACGGTTCCATACGCAGACACGGTTTCGAACGCTGCAAAAATGAAGTCAAAACACTTTCGGAAGGGAGAGGAACAAGCAACTGCCTACTCACTGAGCGAAAATATGTTAAACCACAATACGTTCTGGACATCCTCCAACTTTGTCCGCTCGATGACACACATAATTATCATACAAAGCGCAAGCCACCACATATCTAATAGAGATGAATCAGTGAACGGTAGGAGCTTACGATCCACTCACCAAATGAGAGTTGAGTCTTGCTGTGTTGAAGGATATAATTCCCCCAAATCGCTATTCTAGAATCACCTCGAAACTGCCATTCATCGTCGGGGAACACTCCTAGGGACTGTTCTTCATACACGTTGGTCGATCGAACGCTGTACAGGTCAATAAAAACTGAACGTGAGAGGACTTTTCAATTCGGCGTTATGACCTTACCTCAACGTGATTGGGTAGATCGCGATGTACATCATGACGAGATACAAAACCCTGAACAGCGATCATTCGACGTTAGTAGATCTATGTACGGAGAAGCAAGGGGGGGCGTACTTGACTGCCGGTGCAACGACGGCGAGCGGGACAACTTGAAATCCAGCATTTCTGACCGCGATTGCCTGGAGCAATCCGATAAAGAGTCTGGTTCCCATCGGAATGGCCTCAACGGCTGGATTCCCGATATTAAATGTTAAGAAACCGATCCAGTCTACCAAGCTGAAATCCGATCGACGGGCGTCAGCAACCCAGGCCGCGATGTTCGACCCAGCGAGTTGCTTACTTGATGGCGACCAGGATGGCAAATAACAGCCAGGTTTGCCGTGACGGGAACATATAGATAAAACATCGACGCGGGTGGTCTAGTAAAAAGCGGGCGGTTTCGTACGTCTTTGATGTCTTCCGCACGACCTTGGAATAAGTCCAGCTGGAAAGACAAAATGTTAGCGGTGAAAGTTGTTTGAATCGCTCCAACTTACATTGAAAGGCGAAGGCTTACAGTACCATCCACGAGTCAACGAATGAAATGCAGGCGAGCAAAGGAAACTCACAAAATGGGCTACGGAGGATGCGTGAATGACAACCGAGTGGGGAAGCAAAAGCTACACATACAAATGCAGTGTTACCAGCTAGGATGCAGTAGATCAAGAATGCTATCATAGGGTACGCTGTGTGGAAGGGGACCATGTTTTGGCTGGGTAGATTGTCAGGCACCGAACGAATGTATGTTCCGGCTCGCACATACTCAACAAGAGACATTCCAGTGTTCGCCCAAGCTCCGACTACTTGAAATAACGAGAACCTGATGTGCGTCGGTAATTTTTTTGGAAAGCGAATCTACTCCACTCACCAGACAGGAGATATGTTCCGGTGTTGGTTTGGTATTAGGAAGTTATCCGCCCAGCGAGGTTGTGACATGTAGGGTGCCAGTATGATAAAGGGTATCGCCAGCGAGAAGAAATAATACTGTAAGAGGTGAAAAAAAAGCCAGGAATGGCAGGGAAAGCAAACGCTGCATACCAAAGGGACAGCCCACATCAACATGTTCAGAGCGCGAAACTCTAACCCTCCGAGCTCTTCCAATTGTTCTTGCGTAAGGTTACTAAATGCGGAGTTCTTCCCAACTACCGCGGGGAACGTAAGATAGGGTACCACCGTCGCACTTTCACGCGAATCTTGTGGTACGTCTCCGGGATTGCCCGGCAGCAACGCCGATGTACGAGGTTCGGTGATAGTATGCCAGAGCTTTTGGTGGAGTCCTGGGAAGAGTTTCCTTACGAGCGCTGAGGGCAGACTGGGTTTGGACCACAGCTGATCCGACCCAGAAGTCTGAGAGCAGAGCGTTACTGATTTCCCAGAAGTGGGTTGCAGATCTGGAACATGAGTTTGGCCGAGAGTACAGGTTTCCATAAGAATAATGGCACACCGGAAGTCCAGTCAGGAGACGGTGTTGCGGCGCAGGAGGATTTGGGCTTTAACCTCTTGAACACTCCTACTTTACCTGACCGATGTTCATGATTGTTCCGCTGGATCTCAGAAATCTCGACATCACGTTTTTTATTTGCGTTATTTTTGACAACGCCGGCAAGGTGTTTCAAGAAGTAGTGTCTGCGAAGGTTATGAACGAAAGTTAGAAGCGGAGGTGACCACGTTGCCTTACCTCCTAAAGGCGACCACCAACCAAGAAACCATCACTGGCGACCCAAAAACCTCCAAAATCACCAAGATCGTTTGTTGCCGAGCAGTAAGCGAGCTCAAGTCCAACGTAATCAAACCGGTCCCGGTTACAGCACTGACGCAGAGGAACAGTGAGTCGACGAATTCCACGCGAAACTTTCCGTTGGAAGCCCAAAACACGACGGTCCAAAATAGCGGGATCAAAAGACTGTGGTTGTAAGCGCGTAAGGGAGCAATTAGTGGCACATCGACGGCGAAACCACATCACTCACAAACCGGTGACATGAATCGTAAAGAAATTTACACGCGACGTGAGCCACGAGAGAGACATAACCGTTCAAGCTTCAAGAGTTCACCCTGGCCTCGTGGCTGATGTTGGTAAATGAAAGGGTAAGCGAGAGCGGCGAGGGGCAGAGCTCTCCATCGCGACCGCCTATCGTGACTTTGAAAAGGATTCTTTGACTGCAGGAAATAAGGTCACGTGGTAGCCCCCGATCAACTGCCGTGTCTTCGGAATGCTCCGATCGAACCTCTCCGCGATAGTCAGACCTTTCCATGTCGCATGCGCTCCCATTAAGCTCAAGTGGCCATCGGTATCTTCTCTGTCCAGGAGGAAATTGCAGCCCCCGAGCCACTTCAGAATGCCGCACAACACGAAGACTTTGGCGAACCTGTATGAGCTACTTTTGGTATTTAGGGATGGTGGAACAAACTCACTCCACGATTCAATATTTACTCCCGGACCAACCGTATTTTATCTGCGCGACGCCGCGACGGCCAGAACCTGAAATATCGATCGGGTTAATGCGGAAGCAACGAACCTCATCGGAAATGGTTAAGAAGTAGTCGTATATCCACAGCTGGGTGAGGTTGGCCAGGAGTTATCTCCACTCCGTCTCTGCACGCGTTGGACAGCGGAAACCCACTGTGGTGATGTAACTAGAGAGGGACGTGTGGAAACGGACGCGCACAACCGCATTCCGGTCTCGACTAACGTAAGCAGCCTGATCCATTCCGTTCGTAAAAGTGGGCTGATCAAACTGCAGCTTTCCCCGACCGAGTCGGGGATTCTTCAAGCCTGAAACACTTGTATACATCCGTCTCTGTCGTATCCGATTTGCCAGGGTTCGTTCCCCAGTATCTGATCACTCCAAACACAGCATAAGCCAATGAATCCGAGAGAGTAACGGAATTACGCTAGGGTCAGTGAGATTCCAGCCCTTCTCGACTCTGATGTTTTGGAAGGATGGCTCGTGTCCGAGCGGAGTGAACCTAGCGCCATGATCACAAGCACGGCGACCCGACTCAACGGTGGGGTACTGACGGAGCCCTTCCGAGCTTGGAGCTACCGCAATCGGCGTAGGCTGTTCCAAACGCCCAGCAACTAGAACTGAAGGAAAGGTGGGAGTTGCCCATTCCGGCTAGCACATTCCTCGCTAACCTCCAGTACCTGGCTTCAAACGATGGTTTCGAAGGAGCACGGTCCCCCTGATTCTCCAGTGGGTTTTTTTAGATTATCGAAAACCGAATTTTTTCCCCCTTACGATCGATCGGGGCGTACTCGGTAGCAGAACTGAGAATAGACCTGCCAACACGTCACTTCTCCTCACCTCCAAGTGTGGTTTTTTCGGAATAATGGTGTGGACATGGAGGAGAGAGAGGATGAGGATGGCAAAACGAAAGCGAAGGCCAGAATAACGAGGGCGAGGAGCGGGGTAACGGCCGCAAGACGGAATGACGAGGGTGAAAATCACTTTCGCTGGAGTACGCGCCGATCGGTCGTGAGGGGAAAAATTTGAGTTTTCGGGAACCGCTGTAAAGAGGTCCTAGAGTGTGGCGCCCTGAAAGGGATGGGAAGCAAGTTTCATTGTCGCGGCAAACAGGAACTTGCGCCTAGGACAGGAGCCAGGGTCCTCCTGGAAATTGCGATTCGTGTATATGATTACTCCTCTGGTAGACGGCCAGGGAATTGTTCTGATAGAGTTCGCTGAGAATTCAAATACGGGTACGATGCGCCCGTGCCTTAGAGCGGTGGCATCTTCAATAGTCTATGTCCAGAAGTCTTAACGTCCAACACTCACCGAACTTCGAACTTCGCGATGCGGTCAATCCACCAGGCATCCCCCGGTCTATAGGAAGATACGCCGACTTCCGCTGCCCTGTACTGTAGTTCTAAGACAAGAGCCAGATATGTAGTGGCTCGGAACGGAACGCCGGCGTAGATCCCTGCGGGTTGTCGATGGGCAACCTCACACTCGCTAACCCTAATGATGACGATCCCATGGGCTCAACGGAGGTACACGGGCGCTGCCCTGGAGGGATCCTTCTGTAGGTCTGAAACGACAGTCCGCACGCTAGGGAGACATCGGCAAAAGGATGAAGGCAGAAATTCCGGCAAATGAGCAGGCACTAAGTCACAGACATTGCAAAGTTTGGCGTAGCTGGTACTCCGCTGCGCCTGCACCGCAGCACCGGTTCTCACCGGTTTCATACACAAGTATTCAAACATTCATGCACATCTATCAAAGCCGAACAGAACAAAACTCTCGCCACGAAAAGCGATTAGCTCCTACCAGTGTTGAATTGCACTGGGAGGACTGCGGGGTTGTGTAATTGCATCCGATGCCGAAGAGCCGTTCAGCTGCGCACTGTCGGTGAGGATATAAGATCATCTTCAATCTTCAAGAGCGTCCACCTCAAATCTCTCCCTCTTCTCCACGCGAATAACCAACGAAATGATCATACCGACCCAGTCCTCTTCCTACGACCAAGACCAGGCCCTCCCACCTCCCTATCAGGAATCCGCCTCAACTTCTCAACGTCTCCCCACCGAACGTCGCAGCAGCTCTCTCTATGCCCCTCCCGTCTCTCCCAGACCCGATCTTCCTCCCAAGAGCGATAGGGAATCGGAGCCTAATCTGGATTATCCGGATGAAAAGCGCTCTGTCGGGTTCCCTCAACCTCGCATCGCAACCGAAAGGACCTACTCGGATCCACTTTTCTCCCCATCCAAGGGGAAAGAGAAGGGGAGGGAAAGCGAAGGTCCCGCTCAGCGCGCTTTCGACATGTTTTCTTCGATTGTCTGGGGTACTGCACCTACCGCATCCACTTCACGATCTCAAAACTCAGCCTCGACCGCACAAAATCCACTGGACCCAGCTCCAGCCGCGTTCACTCGTCCAACGCCAAAGAACTACGGATACTTGCCCTTCCGACCGATGACCATGCTCGGCATCAGTAACAATCTCGCCAACGGATTCCCCACGATTCCTCCCCCAATCAATTCCGAAGACGAAACGGGTACAGGCAAAGCCAATTCACAACACCCTTTCGTTTCTCATGATGTCACGGAGGATGATTGGCTCAAGTGAGTGTGATCCGCTCCATCTTCACCCTTATCTTTCGGACCTGACGGGTATTCTTATTTCCGTAGATTCCTAACCGGCCTCAAAACCGTCGCTTCGACCCCACACCAGGCCCAGAAATCGTTCTTGGCAAGGAGTACGTCTTCCGTTCTCGTTTACCTAATTTCGTCCCCCGCGAATCCTAACCGCCCCTCGTCAGTGTTCCTCGGTGAAATGAGCGAAAGAGACCAAAGAAAACGAGCCATTCATTTCATCGATTCATGGAACCACGTGAGTTTCTCCCCCCCATACTTTGACGATACTTTTTACTGAATATCAGATCAGTACTTTTTTCAACCTAGACGCATGGCCGTTGTTCTCGCTCGTGGTCGAAGAATCTTCAACGGTGTTGGCGGTCACCATCACAGACGACACAGCGCTGGTCATGGCCGAGGAAGACACACCGACCCGAACCAATCGAGACACCACCCGAACCGGCACCGATCGCATTCGACCGATTCCTCGTCTTCTGATTCTTCAAGGTCCTCGACCTCTTCCATCCGTTCTACTGCCTCCGAGCCCCCCGAGATGCCTATCCCCCATACTCACGAACCTTCGCCTGGGGGGCATTCTACCAAGGGTCATCCGGGCGAGCATGGCCCAGGGCCAATGTCTCACAGTAACTACTGGATTAACTACGGCCTTCAATACAGCCGCAGGGGTCTAGCTTCCGGACCGGGCAGACGGGGATGGTGTCCTCCAGGTCCGAGCACGGTGCCACAGATTCGGAGTGGAGAACCTTTGCAGTTTCCCATGTCTCATGATCAGAAGCAAGCGTGGAAACAAGCATGCAAAGCTGAGAAAAACACGTGGAAAGCTGAGATGAAATCATGGAAAGATGACAAACGGGTTGAGAAACGGGGAATGAGGTATGAGCATAGGCTGGTGAAACGGGCGATGAAGCACGAGAGGCGACAGCGAAAACTGGAAGCGAGGGTCAGGAGGCATGGAGAGGGACGTTCTCGTGGAGACCAGCCCTGGAAGTTGATTGTTTCCTATCACGGCGCGAGCAGAGAAGCTGGACAGTCATAGATAGTCCGGGAGACTCGCAAACACGTTCGGGTTGTAAAAGGATTGTCATTCATTCATCTGGTATCGGCTTGTCCTGTGTAACATTTAAGTATCGTACTGCGGATTCTAGGCGAAAATCTTATGCAATTCCTTTCTGTTGTTCGACCGCGCGGGGGGATCACAGTTGCGCTTTGAGAATCGAGAAAAGGGTTCAAGCGCAGGCCAATCTGGGGATTCGAACGAGTGCGACTCACCACGGGAGAAGGATCGAAGTCATATCATGTAGACCGCTCCGAAGACTCAGAGCGTGACCTCTTCGACGGTCGAGGGCCGTCTTCATCTGAAGACGTAACACTAGAGGAGGAGGAAGGAGTGGTGGTGACTGGGGGAGGACGCTTGCCTCGGTTCTTAAATCTGTCGTCGAAGTTGCGTTTCCTGAATAGAAAGGGACAATCAAGTACATGACTCGTGGAAAGTTCCAGAATGCGTGTGCACGCACCGTTGCAGGATATCATCCTTCTTCTCGGGCTCGTCCTATACACAAGGTCATGAGTGCATAATTTGCTGGAGAAGTGCGTCAAGTAACTTACCTGCTTAAATTTGTGGAACCGTTCAAGAAAAGATCCGTCGTTCGAGAACACGTTCACTTTCGGGATCTTAGGTTTGGGAGTGGTCA
>Ga0307514_10006152_pt1 | contig 10530 bp, 8 predicted proteins | sample 16_EM_MG_FD_203088 | JGI IMG/M metagenome (GOLD analysis project Ga0307514, IMG submission 203088) | Populus trichocarpa ectomycorrhiza microbial communities from riparian zone in the Pacific Northwest, United States - 16_EM | ecosystem: Host-associated > Plants > Roots > Unclassified | place... | reverse complement strand
TGAGAAAAACAACCAAAGGTGGTTCAAATTATCACAAAATCCAAATTCATTTGTGACAGACAGGTCAAGATTGAACCTTTTTTATGAATACTCAAATGGAACCTAAGATAATGGCATTGAAATTGTTACAGAGGCAAGGACTGCATCTGGCAATGTGAAGTGCAGTCCACTGCCAGACAACCGAAACTCATCTCTTATATAAAATCAACCGTAGAAGCCCATTTTATCCATACCATAAAATCAACCGTAGCCCTGTAAAACTTCTAGCTTGTTTTGGGAAGCCCTAATGTAGCGCATAATTATCTATTTGAGTCCTAATCTTTTTGATGTTATCAAATCTACCTCAGATATAATGAATATTAGACAACATCACCTTCGACGGGCTCACTAGCAGTGATAGTTTAATTTTTTATCACGTATTTGTTTAGTGTTTTCATCAAAAGCTTCAAAGTAAACTCTAATATTTCACAATGAAAGATGTTAGCATCAAATGACAATTTATGTACATGAACAAAAACTGGAAGTCCAGGGACAACAATGATCAAACTGAAACTATAAAGGTGAATATGACCAAAAACTCAAACACAAGGACTAAGTGAATGTATTTCACCCAACTGCAATGTGTAAAGACAAGGAGTAGGAGGTGATGTTATAAACACATGTATGAATGTCTGTAACGCGAACTTTACTTATGTTTTGGATTTGGGTTTGCTGGTTGTGATAAGAAAACGACGTGCTCTCTCATTTGATTTATTCTAAAATTATAAATCCCTCTTCTTTAGGAATCTAAGCTTGTCCTCTTCTGCCTTTGTCTCTGTTTCAAGAATTCAATACCACTCGCTTGATTCCATTTCTTTGATATAAGTCCGCTTTCCATCTTTTGGGGTGAGTTTCTTTTCTTATAGGGTGAGTTTCTTTTCTTATATATGATTGTGAATCGAGGGGTCCTTATTTGATTCATGAGTTTTTGGGGGGGTTTTTTTTTAAGTTGAAAACTTTGCAACTCACAATCAAAATCCTAATTGGGAATATTGTATATAATTCGAAATTTTTCATCTTTTTGGCGTTTGACAGCACAGGAACCAAATGGGTTCTAGTGATTTTGAAAAGTTATTTGCTTTACTTTGATACTGTCATCTTCTTGTCCCTTGGATTTATTGTTGACTTGAGAGATCAAATTGTTGACTAGAGAGGATCAAGAGAGCACATTTAGATTTATATAATTTCAATTGTTTTACCAAGTTTGAATTCTTTGCTATTGATGCTTTTTTAGGGATTTTCTGTTGAAAGGGTTTAGAAGGCCACCTCAATTGCCTTTTCTTTTCTTTTCTTTTCTTTTTAATCTGAATTTCTAGTGTAATTTGTAGCAGTAAATATCTGTGATTCACATTATGGCGTTGGCTTATACAATTTTCTTTAACTTTCGGCAGCAACAAGCACAGTTCCTGGCACAGCTCGGACAGTATTGTTGTGTATTGTTAAGCCAATCTGGGAACTTAATTGATTGTATTCAGAAATCTCTGGAATGAAACTCTTAAGAGTGTAATTGCCAAGTTGGTATAGGAGTTAGGTGTACAGGGTAAGGAGGTGAGTTTTCTTAGGGTTGCATGCAAAGTACCATGAGGTTCATATTAAAACAAGCTCCCCTGTTTTTTCTGCTCTCTGTAGTTCTCTTTGCATGCATTTTGGCAGAATCTGATAGTGATAATTCTGAAAGGTTAAGGTCGGCTCCTCATAAAAATGTGAGAAGTAGTGTTATAGATGGAAGTGGTACAGAAAATGCAGTTGATTTTGAGGGTACAAGTGATGGGTTGGAGGAGAGAAAGGGTGGTTATAACAGAGTCTCGATATGTACAGTTGCATTATTTACGTTGGCCATGGCTGCTGCCACTGGTTTAGGTGCTGTCCCGTTCTTTTTTCTGGAGCTAGATCCTCATTGGGAAGGATTGTGCGGTGGGACGGCTGCTGGTGTTATGCTGGCTGCTAGCTTTGACCTCATACGGGAAGGGCAAGGCCATGGTGCTGGCAGTTGGGTTGTGATTGGGATTTTATCTGGTGGAATTTTCATTTTGCTGTGCAAGAAGGTAATGAATCTGCTCTTTCAGATTTAAATATGAAGTTTTCTTCTTCCATCTAAAACTGATTTTCTGTTTCTGGGCTTTTAGCTCTTTCTTTAGTATGGGTTGGGATACATCATACTTCCGTTCCCTTTTCCAATGTTTCATAGAAGGCATACATCTTTGGTTCTTATTCCTGTTTGTCTAGTGATGAGAACATACATTCAGTAGGTGTTGATACGGTTCCTATTCCTTTCTCATATATGACACTTTATTTGGGACTTTGACACAGAGTCCAGCTAGGGAACCCTCAGAGAAGTTTATACGTACATTTTTTGAAAATTAGCAAACAATGTTGTTCGTGTATGTTTATTGCTTCTATGCTGTGGCTTCAGTTTAAATGTTTGTTTGGATTGTCATATTTGCATATATAATTAACATGTGTACGTGTTCGCATGTTCTTTGTTGTTGATATCTTGTTATGATGCACATGACTTCTTGTTTCAGTTTCTTGAACAATACGGGGAAGTAAGCATGTTAGACATTACAGGTGCTGATGCAACTAAAGTTGTTCTTGTTATCGGAATCATGACTCTCCATTCATTTGGGGAGGGTTCTGGTGTTGGTGTCTCTTTTGCTGGCTCAAAAGGCTTTTCTCAAGGGCTTTTGGTAACTTTGGCCATAGCTGTGCACAACATACCAGAGGGGCTAGCTGTGAGCATGATGCTTGCATCGAAGGGTTTTTCCCCGCAAAATGCAATGTTGTGGAGTGTAATCACATCCTTGCCTCAGGTAGTGCATCAGACTTGATAAAGTACACATGTATAACTCACCTCAAGAGAGCTAATCTATGCTGAGATCACTTTATGAACCTTATGAATCATTACTATGAAAACAAGAAAAAAGAAAATCATAGAAGCAACATTTTTAAAAGTAACATGCATTTATCATTAGGATAAGCCTCAGAGAACTTCCTCATCTCTTTTAGATTTGTATGCTTCCTAACAATGCTTCTGCTAGATTGGTAAGGGCTTGGAGGACCCACCATTATCAAAATCAGTTTTGTATTTGAGGTTTGTTGTTGGCCATAATGTTACCTTTGTTGGACGAATCTTGATTGTATTAACTGCTTGTGGTTCAGAAGTGTACGAATTGGTTTGTTCACATCCAACCTCATTGATTGATTTGTTCTACTTTGGTCCTTCCTTCACTTTTGGAAAATGAGGATCAAGATATGGGTTGGACAAGAACACCAACCCAACCTAAGGACAGTGTCAAGAAAGAGATATGGCAAATCTTAGAAGGTTCCTGGTTGAGGGTGAGGAATTCACACTAACAAGTAATTGGAACCTTTTATCCAACAACTTTGCGTGTGCGAGGGGAGCAAGACTCTACATTTTTACAAGGTCATTTATTTTCCTTCCAGAGTACCCCTTTGTGATGCAAAATTGATCTTTTGCATATAGGGAAAGAGAATTGAGAGCCCTTTTTGAGGTTTATTTATTTAAATCTCGATCGTGTAAGACTTGAGATCTTGATACCCAGCAAGCTTATATTCAGATCATGAAAATGGGAAAATATACAACAAGAATTTGGTCCATCTGGAAAAAATTCTCTTTGAAGTAACAAAAGATATGCAAATAATGATTGGTTATGGGGTTAACAGTATTTTAATATGAACGTTGTCAGCATTCTTGATTATTGGTCGTTTACTTTATGACAGCCCATCGTAGCTGTTCCTGCATTCATGTGTGCTGATGCATTTAGCAAGTTCCTTCCTTTCTGCACGGGCTTTGCTGCTGGATGTATGATCTGGATGGTTGTTGCGGAAGTGCTTCCTGACGCTTTCAAGGTAATTTGTTGTATCTCTGAATATATGAATACTTGGCTCAATACATTTTGGATTAGATTAGGTCTTTGCATTGAGCATTCAAAATCCTTGACTTAAGCCTCTATGTATATACATTGACTAACCCATCACAAACCTGCACCCCTTCTATTCTTACCAAAGACGTGGTACATGCATGGGAGTCGATACATGATAAATGCACGTGCACGTCTAGAAAGAGGCAAGAACTGTGTTGGAAGATAGCAAGAATATTTATGTTTTACTAGTTCGTTCTCTTTGGTTTTTTCCTGGTCCTTCACATATATTACCATTGTTCATTGATTAATTAGATAGCTTCCAATAATCTTTTGTTTGAAACATGTCTACCATTTCTAGGCCTACCTTTTAGACTTAAGTGGAACTTTTGGACAATTTATGAACAAAAATAAGATTGCTCTTTATCCATTCCATTTAAAAAATGACCCCACCCATTCCCCTCGAAGAGATAGGGAACCTTGAGTCCTAAATGTCAAAAGGCTTCAAATAAGTTTAAACTGAATTTTGTTCACCATTTTAAGTTGTTTACTTTTGTTTTATCAGAGTATGTTAAATTTTTCTGGATTTTTGTATTACAGGAAGCCTCTCATCCTCAAGTGGCGTCAGCAGCTACAATTTCTGTAGCATTTATGGAAGCTCTCAGCAAAGCTTTCGAGAATTTCAGCCATGACTACAGGTGAGTTGCTAGGCACTTTACTTCGGGTGTGGCCAGAGGTAGTAAAATTGCATTATGTTTCAATTTTCCTTGTTGTGTCACGTTGACATGTGCACTTTACTGGTATTGGATTGCAGTCATTGTATGGCATAATTGCTATCCCCTTTTGAAGCCCATTATATCTTTCGCTGATCAGGTTGTGATGCCTTCTTTGGTGCAATTTATATTATACTGCAGTTCAGGACATGTTAACGACATTCAGCTTCAGCACCTCATTTTTAATAAGGAAAATCATCTCTCCCCTGGGAATTTCATGTAAACAAATCCATAATGATCCAAATAACTGCTTTTGGCCACGTATGGTCATCTAACCCAACCAGGTCATCTTGATTGCATGGAACATTTTGGCCATCTGAAACCTTTCGCAAGCATGCTTTAAAAATTTCATTGTACATATAATTGCTTTATAAGCTTAGGGTAGTCAACGCCTTTAGTTATGAGATGCAGTTTTGCATTTAGTTTCTTGTAACACAGCCTTGATCTGCATGATTGGAGGGGGTTTTTTTATAAAAAATGGCCCGTCTCACAAGTAGAATGTACATTCCCTCCATGCCATCAAAGAAATACTCTTGCCAAGAAGTTTGTCAGATTATGAGATGTGTCAATCCCAAATGCAACCTCGCCATTGTGGTTTCTGTGCTGATTTTGCTCATTTTGTAGCCTATTTTTGCTTGTTTTGCTCATTATGTATTTACTTGTATTATTAGTTTCTGTCATTTCTGTATATTGCAGTTCAGAAGATGCTTCAGGCTTCTTTGTTTCATTGCTTTTTGGTCTTGGGCCATTGCTTGGTGGCTTCATTCTTGTTGTATTTGCTCTTGCATTCCATCTTCAGCATGCCCTACTCATGGGTGCTGCATCTGGCATTGCCTTTGTCCTTACTGCGTGGCGACCTCTGCAGCTACTTGTGCCTTCAAAGATGGGGTTTTCCCCCCTCATATCTTTGCTTGCACTGGGAGCAGCATTTGTCCATGTTTCAAGATCCAGCATTTTGAAAATTGCAGGTCGCAAAAAGGCATCAGTGAACAATTTACCAACAGTAACGGGCTTTCCGGTGAGTGTTCACATACTTCAGTCTTTCTTGTCCTGTGGAGCGGTTGCCTTTCATGTATTGGCTGAGGGGCTTGCATTAGGAGTGGCTGCACCAAAAGCTTATGGACTTGGTCGGCACATGGTCCTTCCTGTCTCGCTACATGGACTCCCTCGCGGTGCAGCTGTTGCTAGCTGCATCTTCGGTGCTACTGATAGCTGGCATAGTGCCCTAGCAGCGGCAACTTTAATTGGGTTTGTGGGTCCAATATCTGCTATAGGAGCAATACTTGCAAGAATTGACTACAGTGGTCTGGATCATGTGATGGTCTTCGCTTGTGGTGGATTGCTCCCTAGCTTTGGAAGCATAATTAGAAGAGGAGTAAGGTTGGATACGCGGAGAGGGGGTTTCGGGTTGGCAGTTGGAGTGGGGTTTGCTAGTTTATGTTTAATGTGCACTAAGCTGGTTTGCTTGCACACTCCTTATTGCAATTCTGCTCCTGAAGCTGTCAGATGAGATGATCTCCTGTTATATTCAGTGGCAGAGGTGGCATGCATATGCTGCAGCTAGCATTTTGACACAAATGATAGACACAAGCATGCATAGATAACTTGTAGAGTAGAGTATGTGGATAATAGGAGATATAAAGGAAAGATATGGTGGAGGATGTGTCCTCTCACGTTGTACAATAATTTTTTTCATCAATTTTAAATTTTTCTATTCAAATTTTCCTCGGAGAAGAAAGAAATGTTTGTGGAGTTGGCTGATTACAGTGGTCTGATTCACTGTTTGAGAGACTATTTATTACAGAGACAAGAGCTCCTATGAGAAAGAATCTATGGTTGGATGCGTGCATGTATCAGGCGTGTTCTGTACTTCTGCTTGTAGATGGGCACATTTATAACTTGATGATGAAGTTTCACTGCATCTAGAATGAATATATAGATGCTGTAATTCTTTTGCCTTGACCCATCACTTCACCCTTGTGTTGAAGAGAGTGAGAAATCTATGTTTTCAATGCAGATCGAAAAACAGTGTTGTGAAAGAGACACAAAAGGGAAAGAAAGACTCTTTTCCATCATGGACGCACTGAGGGCATTTAGTTTCTTTTCTCTCACCAACACCACCATCAAAGGTCCATGACTTCTTGCTTGCCCCACCAACTTAGCAATTGCCAAAGAATCTCTTTGAATGATAACGATCAATGCTCAGGGAAGATTAGCAGAAAACGAATACTATCTAGGTCAGTTCATGTTCTTAGTTCCCCTCTCCGTCAAACATGTTCTCCTTGCTTTGTTCAAGGCTTGAAGCAACTTCCTTTCCCTGATGGTGGACACACAGATCATACACGCAAATATGAAAAAGATGAGCCTCTTGTTTAAACAGAATAAAAAATAAAAGAATTCGACAACATATATGATTCAATCACTCTCAACCTCTATAATTGAAGTGATACTTCGATATTTAGACCTAAAACTCCTGCAAAACAACATATTTCAAGGGGAATACAAGCAGCAGGTTCACATTCAGTTTGGCCAGCATCAGATCATAAAATCCCCCAAATGCACCTAACATCTAAGATTTCCACTAACCCTAGATAGACTCTATTGGAAAACTTATTCACGTGAACAACGTGGATCAAAGACAACAAAAGTAAGCATTCCTAAGCAAAAGTAACCGTGAAAATTGAAAAAGTTGATCACTTGAAAGTCGACTGTTTGCTCTGCAACTCCTCACCTCCATCAAGCAGTTTCTCCTTCTCCGGAGCAGCCGATCTAACACCATCAGCAAACGGTTTCGATTCTTCAACACTCTGAGACCCCGTCATCCTTGCCAATATGACAAAGGTCATCCCACCAAGAACATTATTCAAGCACCTAAGAACCACAACCGATGACTTAAACGCAAACGGAGGAAGTCCGTTGGCCAACAAAAACTCCACCCCATTCAGTGACTGGTACCTGAGATTGCTACTAACCCCCATATGAATCGCCCACGTCAAGGCATTCAAAACAGTCGGAGGTGGTTTATTCGGCGTCTCAAAGCTCGGATCCATCTTTTTCCTCATCTTAATCAACCCATTTGAAAGCTCAGTCCCTACCAAACCAGCAGCAAAACCAACAGCAGCAAAAATAATTCCTTTATAAACAAGTGTACCAAGTCTACTCATCAAACTATAAGCACCTGGCTCAAACATATGACTGGTTGGACAATTTGCGAAGATCGCAGGCAATGTCTGACTAGTAGCCGCCGCGGTCGGCGCAAGCAAATACATCAAAGTAAAATTGAGTATAGCACCAACAACCAAAGTCGAAAAAACAAAATCCAACTCATTAAGACCAAAATTCGGCCGCGAAGCCATATCCCCAAGAATACAAGAAGACACTCCAACAACCTCCTCCATCAACACCTTAAAAGGGAACTGCGGATCCGCCGCCACCCGTGATCTCCACCCATTTAAAAAAAGACCCAGAACCCCAAACCCCGCCGACGACGACGATGAATTGTCAGAGCTCGAATCACCACCACCACTCCAGTTTCCACCATCTCCACCGTTTCCACCGAAGGTTCCACCGCCTCCGGCATTGGAGGGGGTGGGTGGTTTGGAAGGGAGGAGGCGGAGAGAGGGGTTAAGAGGGGTGGCAAAGGGGAAAGAGAGAGAAGGAGAATTAGGGTTTGGGAATCTGGGGGTGGTGTAATTAGTAATGTATTGCCTTGAAAATGCAGAGATTCGGAGCTGGGCTGCTGCCGTTTCCATTTTTTTCTGATTTTCAATCAGAGCTAAGCTTAATAAAAATAAAAATAAAAAGGAAAGGTCGACAGATTAAAGGAGGATGAAAATGATAATTTACAGATCTAGAGTGACTGATCTTGAATATTTTAATAAAAAATAAATTAAAAATTGTACCTGACACAGGGAAGGAGATTAGCTGATAAAATCAGCGGGGGTTTAATTTATTTATAAGAAAAAATAAGGAGAGAGAGATGGCGCGGAGAAAAGGGGCTGCCGCTGCTGCTGCCTGTTGGAAGGGAGGGAGGGAGGGAGGAGGGAGGGAAGGAGAGCAGGTGGAATGAGGTAGTTAGGATTTTATTTATTTATTTATTAAAAAAATAAATCGTGTAGATGTTACCATATAGCTTTATTCATAATAAAATGTCTTGATTATAGTGAAATTATCATTTTATCTTTTATATTTATAAGATTTTACTTGAGTAAAACGATCTTTATATATGATTAATTTATCATTTTTTATTTATTTGAAGTTAATAATATTTTTTAAAACTTTATAATAATATAATTATTATATTACTTTTAAAAAATTAACAATAAAAACCTTTGATTCAGGGTCTTCTAGTAATTTTAATTTTTTAATGAATGGTTGAATTACTTCATTTCTTTAATTATTATTAAAATTTATTAGTCTTGGCTTTAAAAAATTAATTGTAATTTTATATTTTTTTTTATTATTGTTATTTAGTCCTAGAAATATTCTGGTTTTTTTTACAAATTAATTAATAGTGTGATCACTCCATTATCCTTGCCATTCAATTTTTTTATCATTGATTTTAGGGGTTTGGTTGTAATTTCATAACGGTTTTTTTGTTATTATTGTTTAGTATGGGGGCTTTTTCATTTTTGTACAAATAAAAAAAAAAGGATGTTGGTGTGTGCCTCGCACGGGTTAGCCGCTCTACCATCTTCGGGCGACGCGTGCGACTAACTTTGGTGGTTTGAATTGTGATTCCGCCGCATCATTAAATTTCTTTTGGCATTCTCTTTCTTCTTGGGTAGCACGTGTATGGTGATTGGTTCTAGTTTAACACTAATGTTCTTATCTTTTTTTTTTTTTTCTTTTCATTCTATTTCTTCCTTAGATTCCATGCTAGCCATGCAAAAAATTGTATCAACTCTTCAATTTCTTTTTTCTTTTGATTCAGTTATTCTTCTTTTAATTATAATTGTTTTATTTACATTGATTATATCTAATTAGATTTTATTTTTTATTTCATCTCTGGTGGTTTGATTTTGTTAATTTTTTATCAAATTTGATCTTCATTCTTTTAATTGCTATTTTTTTATTTTGAATCATTTTTTGAATTGATTTTTTTTTCAATTTCATCCTTGAGCATTTATTTTTTTTTAATTTTTATGTCAAATCTGGTCCTAATTCTTTCAATTGCTATTTTTTTAATTGGTTTTTTTTTAATTTCATCCCTAAACATTTAATTTTATTTAATTTTTATGTTAAATTTAGTCTCAATTCTTTTAATTTTTATTTGTTTTGTTTTGCATTGTTTTTTATTGATTTTTTTTTCAATTTTATCCTTCAATATTTGTTTAATTAAAAATCTTGCTTCTTGGTTTTTTCAGGTTTACCTTTAATGGGGTCATCTCAGTCTCATGACCTGAGTCATAAATCTGAAAAATTAGCTCAAGTCAACTTTGGTCTTTTTTTAAAGCATTTTTTCAAATATTTTTTGCCGGTATTTTTTCTGGTATCCTATTAATGGGGTCATCTCAATTTAATGTTCTAGATCATGTATTTGATTTGTTGACCTAGGTTGGCTGTCGAGTACACTCAAGACTTTTTTATATCTTTTCATCATATCGCAAGGTGTTCAATTCTTACATTTTGTTGATGTCTTTGACCTTATGTAATATTTGTTATGGTTTGAGTTTATTCAGTCAGTTTCATTTGTATTTATTGTTTATGTAATGATTTTTTTAGGGTGGATTTATGTTTTATTTATTTAAATAAATGTAAACACAATCAGGTAAATATCTCATTTTTGCAGTTTGTTTCTTGGTTATTGCTAGCGACTTTTTTTATTTACATAAATA
>Ga0307514_10006151_pt1 | contig 10532 bp, 8 predicted proteins | sample 16_EM_MG_FD_203088 | JGI IMG/M metagenome (GOLD analysis project Ga0307514, IMG submission 203088) | Populus trichocarpa ectomycorrhiza microbial communities from riparian zone in the Pacific Northwest, United States - 16_EM | ecosystem: Host-associated > Plants > Roots > Unclassified | place... | reverse complement strand
TCGAAATCTCGCATCCCGAGTGACGCGTTGACACTGGTGAGCGCCCCCGAACCTGCCGCTTCGCATCAGGCCCCCCGAGGGGGTCAAGGAAACTTGGGAGCGGCCCGGCGTTTCCCCGAGGGCGATGACGATGCCCTGCCGGCCGACACGCCGCCGCGGTCCCGCTTTGCCTGGTGCGTCACGGGCTCGGGCCATTTCTTGACCGAATCGCTCGCCTTGGCCGCGCGATTGCCGTCGTGCGACCTGTTCCTCTCAGCTGCGGCCGAAGAGGTGCTGTCGATCTACAAGCTGCCGCTCGACGAACTGAAGCAGCGCTTTCGCATCTTTCGCGACAAGACCGCGAGCGCCGTGCCGGTGGGCATGCTGTACGACGACGTCTATCACACGGTAGTGGTCGCACCGGCCACCAGCAACACGGTCGCCAAATGCGCCTTCGGCTTCAGCGACACGCTGCCGACCAACATGTTCGCGCAGGCCGGCAAGCTCGGCATCCCGGGCATCGTGTTTGCATGCGACACCGAGCCGGTGGTGGTGACGCAGTCGCCGCACGACTGGGTCACGCTGCGCCCGAGGCGCATCGAACTCGACAACGTGGACCGTCTTCGCAGCATCGACTTCTGCCAGGTGGTGTGCTCCCCCGCCGAGCTGGAAGGCGCGCTCGATGCGCGCCTGAAGGAGCTTCTCCTCGCATGGAACACATCGTCTTCCTGACCGGCCACCTGGCCCGGCCCAGCCTGGAGCGGGTGCTGAACGGCATCGAGCAAGCGCCCTTCACCTGGGAGGTGCGCGACCTGGGCCTGCAGGTGGCGGCGCTGATGACGGCCGAGATGATCGCCCGCCGCGTCCCCGGCCCGGTGAAGGCCGATCGCATCCTGGTGCCAGGCCGTTGCCGCGGTGACCTCGATGCGCTGGCGCAGCACTACGGCATCCCGGTGCAGCGCGGCCCCGAGGAGCTGAAGGATTTGCCGCGCTTCTTCAACCGCGCTGCGAAGCCGATGGACCTGAGCGAGTACGAGGTCGCCATCTTTGCCGAGATCGTCGACGCGCCGCGTTTGTCGGTGGACGCGATCGTCGAACGCGCTCGGCTTTTGCGCGCCGATGGCGCCGACGTGATCGATCTCGGCAGCCTGCCGGCCACGCGCTTCGACCACCTGGCCGACAGCGTCAAGGCGCTGAAGGCCGAAGGCTTCTCGGTGAGCGTCGACTCGAACGACGCGCAAGAGCTGCTGCGCGGTGGTCAGGCCGGTGCCGACTACCTGCTGAGCCTCACGCTCGACACGCTGTGGGTGGCAGGCGAGGTCGATTCGGTGCCGGTGCTGATCCCGCGCACGCCGGCCGACGAGGCCTCGCTGTACGAAGCCGTGGAGCAAATGCAGGCGATGGGCAAGCCCTTCTTCGCCGATTCCATCCTCGACCCGATCCCCTTCGGGCTGACGGCTTCCATCGTGCGCTACCACCGCCTGCGAGAGCGCTTTCCCGAGGCGCCGATCATGATGGGCATCGGCAACGTGACTGAGCTCACCGAGGCCGACACCAGCGGCATCAACGCCGTGCTGTTCGGCATTACGGCCGAGCTGAACGTGGCCGCGGTGCTGACCACGCAGGTCAGCAACCATGCGCGCCGCGCCGTGCGCGAGGCCGATTGGGCGCGCCGCATCATGCATGCCGCGGCCAGCCACAGCAGCCTGCCCAAGGGCATCAGCGACCAATTGATGACGGTGCACGCCAAGCACCCGTTCCCCGACACGCCGCAAGAGATCGCCGACACCGCAGCGCTGGTGCGCGACCCGAACTTTCGCGTGCAGGTGTCGCCGCTCGGCCTGCACGTCTACAACCGCGACGGCCTGCGCCTGGGGCAGGGCGCCTTCGAGCTGTGGCCGCAGCTCAAGCTGGAGAACGATGCTGCCCACGCCTTCTACATGGGCGTGGAACTCGCGCATGCCGAGATCGCGTGGAAGCTCGGCAAGCGCTATGTGCAAGACCAGCCGCTCGATTGGGGCTGCGCGGTCGAGAACAAGGCGCAAGACCTGAACAACTGGTGCGCGCCAGGGTCGACGATGGTGACGGGCAACTCAAGGAGCAAATCAAATGAATGACATGATCTTCGAGACGGTGGTGACCACGGTTTCACCGGAGGGCGTGCCACACGTGGCGCCGATGGGCGTGCGCTATCAAGACGAGCATGTGGTGTTGATGCCCTTCAAGCCTTCGACCACGCACGAGAACATCATCGCTACGCAATACGCGGTGCTGAACCTGCTGACCGACACACGCGTGTTCGCCGGCTGCGTCACCGGCCGCAAGCAGTGGCCGCTGGTGCCGGCCGACAAGGTCAAGGGCTCGCGGCTCGCCAGCGCGCTCGGGCACATCGAGCTGCACCTGGAGCGGCGGCGCGACGACCCGCAGCGCCCGGTGCTGCAGATGGCGCGCGTGCACGAAGGCTTGCACGCTCCCTTCATGGGCTTCAACCGTGCGCAGGCTGCGGTGGTCGAAGGCGCGGTGCTCGTGAGCCGCCTGCACATGCTGTCGGCCGAGAAGGTCGACAGCGAGATGGCCTACCTGCAGATCGCCATCGACAAGACCGCCGGCTCGGCCGAGAGGGAAGCCTGGAGCTGGCTGCGCGAAGCGATCGCGAAGCACCGCGCCAAGGTGGCGGAGCCGTCTTGATGCGCTTGCTCGTGAGTGTTCGCAACGAAGCCGAAGCCCTGCTCGCAGCCGAGGGCGGCGCCGACTTCATCGACCTGAAAGAGCCGCGCGACGGCGCGCTGGGCGGCCTGCCGGTCACAACGGTTCGCGCCATCGTGCAGGCGCTGCGCGAGCGCGGCATCGCGTTGCCGGTCAGCGCGACCATCGGTGACGTGGCCATGCATGAGGCCGACCTCATCGCTGGCCGTGTAGAGGCCGTGGGCGCTTGCGGGGTCGACTACGTGAAGGTCGGCATCGAGCCGTCGCCACAGGCCGCGGCGGTGCTCGACATGCTGGCCCGCAGCCGACACGCGGTGGTGCCGGTGTTCATTGCCGACGCAGGGCTTGATTTCGACCTGATTGCGCAGGCCTGCCGGCTAGGCTTTCCGGCGCTGATGGCCGACACCGCCGACAAGCGCGCGGGCAGCCTCTTCGCGTGCGCGACCATGCCGGAGCTGCAGCGCTTCGTCGCGACGGTGCGCCGAGCGGGCCAGCTGGTCGGGCTGGCCGGAGCGTTGCGCCTGCCGGACCTGCCTGCACTGCGGCAGCTCGCGCCCGACTTCGCGGGCTTTCGCAGCGCAGTCTGTGTGGGCGATCGGGCTTCGGCGCTCGATGTGCAGCGGGTGCGCGGGCTGGCCGAGCAGTTGGCCATCGACAGCGTGCCGGCCACGGCATAGATCTCTGCCATGCGCGTGACGAGGCCATCTCGTCAGGGAGGCGCCGACGTTAGATTGTCGGCACTGCTTCGCAGCGGGGCAGCTTCAACGAAGGAACGTCACCATGCTCAAGCTCTACGGCTTTTCGAAGGTCAACGCTTTTGCGCGAGGCCACACGCGCGATCTGCGCGTGTTGTGGGCGCTCGAAGAGATGCAACTGCCGTTCGAGGTGGCCGGCATGGACCACCCGGCACACGACCTGAGCACCGATGCCTATCGCGGGCTCAGCCCCTTCGAACAGATCCCGTCGATCGACGACGACGGGGTGGTGCTGTCCGAATCCGCCGCCATCCTCGTCTACCTGGCGAAGAAGTCCGGCCGTTTGATCCCTGGCGACCTCGCCGGCGAGGCGCAGGTGCTGCGCTGGTGCTTCGCTGCGATGAACTCGGTCGAGCCGCCGCTGCTCGGCCTGATGGTGCTCGACTGGACGGCCGATGGCAGCTGCGGCAAGCACCGCGAGTTTCTGGTCGGCTGGGTGAATCGGGTGCTGACGAACCTGGAGCGCTGGTTCGCTGGGCGCGACTTCGTCGCGACAAACGATTTCACCGTCGCCGACATCCTGATGGCGCACGTGCTCTTCTCGGGCATCAAGGACGAGGCATTGATCGCGCCGTATCCGGCCATCACGGCGTATCGGAGTCGGTGCCTGGCTCGGCCCGCATGGAAGCGGACCATCGAGGCGTACAGCGCGCGGGTTGAGGCGGGATAGATCGCCGTCGTCGCGGCACGCTGTCGCGCCGAGGCGAGCTTGTCGCCGGCCTCGTTCAGGCCGCTTGCGGCAGCATCGGGTCGGCCGCTGCCGCTGCCGCTGCCTCGCCGAGCCAGCGCACGAAGGCGTCGACGACGGGGTCTTGCGCCTTGTGTGGTGGGCTGAACACGCTGTAGCCGCGGCTGCTGCGGCTGACTTTCGGGTGTGCCAGCAGCAGCTCGCCCGACTGCAGCTCGCGTTCGACGAAGTAGTGGGGCACGAGGCCAACGCCGAGGCCGCCGCGCACCGCTTCGACGAGCATCGAGAACAGGTCGAACCGGTGGCCTGCCATGGTGTTGGCCGGTGTGCGTGCGATGCCGGCCTGGGCGAACCATTCTTCCCAGGCACCGAGCCGCGAACTCAATTGCAGCAGCGTGGCCGAGCGGAAATCGCCGCGTGCCATCTCGCGCCGGTAACGCGCTTGCGGCGCGCAAACGACCACGCAGTGCTCGGGCAGCAGCGCCCGGGCTTGGGCACCCGGCCACACGGCGTCGTCGTACTGCACGCCGACGTCGAAGGCAGGTTCGTGGATGTAGATGTGGGTCGGGAAGATCTGCAGGTGCACGCTGCAGGCCGGCTGCAGCGCGGCGAAGGCCGGCATGCGCGGCATCAGCCAGCGCTCGGCGAAGGCCGGCACCGCGCCGACCAGCAGCCGCGTGCCGTCGGGGCGTTGCGCCATCGCTTCGAGCGTGTGGTTCTCGAGCCGGAGCAGATCGCCCGCGATCTGCGCGTGGTAGCGCCGGCCTGCGTCGGTGAGCTGCGACCCGCGCGCCGTGCGTTCCACCAGGCTCACACCCAGCCGCGTTTCGAGCAAGCGCAGTTGCTGGCTCACCGCGCCGTGCGTGAGGCACAAGGATTCGGCGGCCTTGCCGACGCCGTGGTGGCGGGCGACTGCGTCGAACACCAGAAGGGCGCGGGTGCTGGGAAGTTGGCGGCGCATGTTAGAAAAGCTAAAGGCACCGAAGAATAAACGACACCACGCCGGCGCCGGCCGCGAAAGAATGCGAAGCACCGCAACCCTTCAGGCCGCACCATGTCCTTCCCGCGCTCACCCCGGTTCGCTGTGATTCGCCTCGTGGCTGCGCTGTGTTGCGCCGGCGTCGCGCAGGCACAGAACGTTGTCGCACCCACGCCGCAGCAGATCAGCCCCGCTGTCGACCAGGCCTACCGGCAGCTGATGGCCGCGCCGGCGATCGCGCGGCTGCTCGATGCGGTGAAGGCCGACCATGAACGGTCGATCGAAGACTTGAGGTTGCTGACCGAGATCGAAGCGCCGCCGTTCAAGGAGCAAAAGCGTGCCGAGGCTTTCCTCGCGCGTGTGAAGGCACTCGGCCTGGCCGACGCGAAGATCGATGCCGAAGGCAACGTCGTCGGCCTGCGCAAGGGCAGCGGCAACGGCCCCAAGCTGCTCATCTCGGCGCACCTCGACACCGTGTTCCCGGCCGGCACCGACGTGAAGGTGAAGGAACGCGACGGCAAGCTCTACGCGCCCGGCATCTCCGACGACACACGCGGCCTGTCGGTGCTGCTCTCGTGGCTCAAGGTGCTCAACGACAACAAGGTGCAGACGGTGGGCGACCTGCTGTTCGTCGGCAACGTGGGTGAAGAGGAACTCGGCAACCTGCGCGGCATGAAGCGGATCTTTGCCGACCACCTCGACATCGACGGCATGGCGGGCCTCGAGCCGATGGCGGACGGCAGCGTGATCGTGCTCGGCACGGCAAGCCACCGCTACGAAGTGAATTTCAAAGGCCCGGGCGGGCACAGCTACAGCGCCTTCGGCCAGGTGCCGAGCGCGATCCACGGCATGGGCCGCGCCATCGCCCGCATCGGCGACATCAAGACGCCGAGCGTTCCGAAGACGACCTTCACCGTCGGCACGGTCAGCGGCGGCACGTCGGTCAACACCATCGCGCCGGATGCACGCATGGCGGTCGACATTCGCTCCGACGAGATGGGCCCGCTGCTCGAGACCGAAACGAAGATCCTCGCCGCCGTCGACGAAGCCGTGGTGGAAGAAAACAAACGCTGGGGCGTGAGCACGCTCAGCGTGTCGAACCGGCTGATCGGCGACCGGCCCGGCGGCCGCACGCAGGCCGATTCCTTGATCGTCGAGGCGGCGGTGCGCTCGAACACGGCCTTCGGGCAGAAGACGCTGTTGTCCGGCGGGAGCACCGACGCCAACGTGCCGATGTCGCTGGGCGTGCCCGCCATCATCATCGGCGGCGGCGGCAAGACCGGCGGCTTTCACGCGCTGAGCGAGTGGATCGACGTGACCGATGCATGGAAGGGCGCCCAGAACTCGCTCGTCACCGTGCTCGGCCTGGTGGGTGTGCAAGGTGTCAGCGAACCCCTGCTGCCCAAGCGCGCACCGCGGGCCAAGTAGACCTGCTGAGCAGGCCTGCCCCCTGGTGCAGGGGCAGACCCAAGGGATGGGTGAGCAGCCGGCGAAATACCTTCGTCGCTCGAATGCAGCATATCCACTGCATTGATGATGGCGTGGTTTGCTGTGTCCGCCAGAGTGCATCGCAACTGTCTGCTTAAACGATCCCAAGGGAGGGGCTGCGTGCTGGACGTCGTCGAGACCATTCGCCGCTTCAATGCCGGCCGCGAGCCCGAGCGCTTGGCGATGAAGTACGCCAACATGAGCAAGAGCCCTTTCGTCTTTCTGCGGGGGGCTTGCCACCTCTTCTACGACCGCCTGCCCGCGATCCCGCTGCCTGCAGGCGCGCCTTCGGCCTGGGTCTGCGGCGACCTTCATCTTGAGAATTTCGGCAGCTACAAGGGCGACAACCGCCTCGTCTACTTCGACATCAACGATTTCGACGAATCGGCACTCGCGCCCGTCACCTGGGACTTGGTTCGTTTGCTCGCCAGCGTGCTCACGGCTGCGGAGTCCCTGAAGATTCAGCCTGCGCAGGCGACCTCTCTGTGCCGGGACTTCATTGCCGGATACGCCCAAGCCCTCGAGACAGGCAAAGCACGCTGGGTGGAGCGCGACACGGCCCAGGGTCTCATCAAGACCTTGCTGGAAGGATTGAAGGGCCGCAAGCGCGTGGAACTTCTCGATCGGCGTACCGAACTCAACAAGCGGCGCCGGGTGATTCGTTGTGATCGCGAGCATGCGCTCAAGGCCAGCGCAAAGGAACAGACACGGGCACGTGAGTTGGTTCACGCCTTTGCCGCGACGCAAGACAACCCCCGCTTCTTCGAGGTGCTGGATGTGGCACGCCGCGTGGCCGGCACCGGCAGCCTGGGCGTGGAGCGCTACGTTGTTCTGGTCCGAGGCAAGGGCTCGCCAGATGGCAACTATCTGCTCGATCTGAAACAGGCTCCGCGATCGTCATTGGTGAAGCACCTGACACAGCCCCAGCCGACTGGGCTCTCCGAAGCCGAACGCATCGTGGCGGCACAGACCCGCTTGCAGGCTGTCTCGGCTGCCTTCCTCCATCCGATCGATGGCCCGCTTGGATCGTATGTGCTGCGCGGCCTGCAACCCAGCGAAGACCGTGTGAGCCTGAAAGCGTCACGCGCGAAGTTCAAGCGGATACGCGATGTCTTGCAAGACATGGGTCGCATGGTGGCCTGGGCCCAGCTGCGCAGTTCCGGCCGGCAGGGCGCGGACACAGCGGACGCGCTGATCGCCTTCGGCACCGATCGCAAGGCCTGGCAAGGCGCATTGCTGAATGCCGCGCGCCAATGCGCAAAGCAGACTGCCCAGGATTGGAAGACCTACGCAAAGGCTTACGACCAAGGGGCGTTCAAGCTGTAGACGCCTCGGCCGGGTCGAGGGTTACGCGACTTTCCATCAAAGGAGGTTCCAGACTATGACGCTGAAGAAGTACGGCGTGCTCAACGGCACTGTTGTTGGCCACTTGCGTGACGCCGATGACGACCAATGGACGATGGCTGGGTTCCGAACTTCTACAAGGCCGGCATGGTGAAGATGAAGCGGCGGCTTTCGTTTGCGTGACGCAACTGAGGGTCGAGCCAGGGGCAGATCTTGCAATCCAGCATTCTGAGAAACCAGATGTTGGATCGCAAGATCTGCCCCCGGTTGCCGATGCTTGGGTGGCTCGTGTGGAGCAGAACTCTCGAACCGTTTCGAGCGATGGTGGGAGTGATGAGTTATGGCTAACGCCATGGATGCGCTAGGCTCATTGAACGACACTCGGGTACGTTCACATGGATGAACCAGACAAGGTAGCGGGACATGTCATCACGGGCTTTAACCCTGCCGAGCTGTTTGGCAAGGGCATAAACCTTGGTTGCGTCGACCTGATGCAGGGAGGTTCGCTCCGGGAGGCGGTGGGCCGAAGCGTTTCCGCTCTGCTTCTGCATGCGATGGACAAAGATGGACGTCGCGCCTTCATTGGTGCAACGATAGTCCTGCCGCCGGCGGCCGCGACTAAGCACTCGGAGGAGTCTGTGTTCATTGCCTTGGCCCGAGCAACCAAGGAACTGCGAGGCTTTGAGCTTGACGAACAGGAAAGGCCCATTCTTCGTCGGCTTGTGCGCGTTGTGAATAGCCCGTCCCTCGAAGTCGCCGACTTGCTGCGCGCTGTGCAGGAGCAAGGGGAGCGGCGTCTCGTAGCGGTCGCGGACGCTAGCCAGTATCGAGACCCCTCCATCGACCTACCTGTGGCCTTCGGCGCTTCGGCAGTTCGCGTGGGCGAAGACCGGTGGGCGCCTCACGTGGCCTCGATCTGCCGGCAGCTCGTTCCCATCGTCAAAGGACTGGAGGGCTGCGGGCTGGTTCATGTGCCGGAAGTCCCCGCTCAGAAGCCGGCCAATGTGGAATTACTGCTTTCTGTGGATGACTGCTATGTCGCAACCTTGCGGTACAAGGCTGACCCCGAGGAGACGTTTAATTCTCGCGCACAGGCATGGCGGACCATGGTGCTCCAAGGCCGATTGCCGGAAGTGATGACAGAAATAGAAGTCTTGGAATTGCCGGAAGGTGCACGACTCCACGCTCTCGCTCAGCTGCTACGGGGAACGGGACGTGATAGCGATACGCTTGATGTCATAGCTCAACTGCGGCCACATCTCGCGACGCTTACGACTGAGGCAGTTATCCAAGTGGCTCAACTTGCTCATCAGGCGGGCGACGATGACGTGGCTCAGGAAATCCTGCCAGACGGGCCTGATGGCGTTGGCGTCCAACTTTGGCTTGAGGAAGGACTCGAACTCGCCACGCACCTTGAAGACAACGAGCGAATCACTCGGTTTGATGCCCGGTTGGCGGAACTGTTTCCCCATTCGGAGCGCCTGCGGGAAAATCGTGATCGCCGGCTTCTCATGAACTCCCAGGACGCGAAGTCGGGAGAATCTCATCTATTCACGACCGCCGGGTTCACGGACCATCACTTGGCATTGCAGGAACGGCTGTCGGCCTACGAACCCGAATACGAGGCGGCCATCGAGGAGGCTCGTGTATGGGGGCGGGACTGGCTGGAGTTGGCCGTCGTCTGCTGCGCAATGCACGCGCGAAGTGTTGGCAAGGTAAGGGATGCCGCCGACATTGCAAGCCTCATCACCTTGTCTGAGTTTTACGGACGCCAAGCGACGCAGGTTCTCCTGTTGTCCGTCAAGTCGATGATGCTGAAAGAGCTCATCCCGGAGGACGAGCGGGACTACTACCGACATCTATGCCAAGCGGCCTTCCGATTTCTCGCGCTGCACCCGGAAGACGACCGCGTTCGAACAGGAATCACTACGCTGCTGTCTGTTGAGTCGTGTGGTGACATGGGCATTCCCCTCGTGGCACTCACGATGCTGGACCTCGCCCAACGGGGCGTGCACGTGGCGCGGCCGAGTGCCAATGCCGACGAAGACCGCTCTGTGGAACTAGATAAGACGATTCACACCTCCATGGAGAACGCAATGCACTGGCTGGGCGACCTTGGTGGAGGCGAGCCCGGTGTGACGGTGATTCCTCGTGAGCTGTTGGTCGCCGATCCTGATGACCTCGTACTCACTATCGGGCGCATGGTGCGTCTCGCCAGTGGTCAGGAGGGCGAGGACGTCGACTTGACGTTCATGAAGCAACTGGTGCTTCTCGCATGCGCTGTCTGCCCTCATGCCACACAGGAACGCAACGAGGACATTCGGCTGATGAGGTTCTTGGCCAGTCAGTTCGCTACGGAGGGACAGTTCCAGCAAGCGCGCGACTTTGCTGAGCAAATCCTGCTGATGGGGCAGACCAGTGCGTATCGCCGTCGCTTGGCCTGGCAGGCGTTCGGTGACGTTTATCACCGCTGTCGCAACCATGTCTTCGCCCTCGTCGGCTTGGCCTGCGCCCTGGCCGTCGACGTTGCGGTTGAAAAGGCCGATCTTTGGCATGAGGTCTACGCCATCCATCGCGTCCTGCGGGATCTGGG